>Ga0247844_1006215_pt1 | contig 14444 bp, 10 predicted proteins | sample LaCtaG_FD_192421 | JGI IMG/M metagenome (GOLD analysis project Ga0247844, IMG submission 192421) | Freshwater microbial communities from meromictic Lake La Cruz, Castile-La Mancha, Spain - LaCruzMarch201714.5m_1 | ecosystem: Environmental > Aquatic > Freshwater > Lake | place: Spain: Castile-La... | reverse complement strand
TGTCCCTTTCTGAATACGATTACCTTGGTGGAAATTAATGGTCACAATAAAAGGACACAAAGTAGCAGATGTAGGCTATTACATAAATCTAGACTACAGGGAGGACAGAAGGCAAAAAATAGAACTTCAGATCATCAACAATGAAATTGATGGGCTGGAGAGGCACTCTGCCAACACCTCTACTAATAGCAAGCCTTTGAATTGTAAGTTGAGTCATTATGAGGTCTATAAGAAATTCATTCAATCTGACGCCGAAAGCCTTTTGGTTTTGGAGGATGATTGTTTGTTTTTGCCCCACATACTTGAAAGAACCGAAGAAGTTTTAAGAGATATTTCAGAAGTGGAATTTGATTTATTTTGGCTCGGATGCAAGAATAGAAGAAGCCCAAAGCCATATAAAAATAAAACATTTCAAGTTCAATCCGTATCTCATTCTCATTCTTATATAATTGGCCGAAAACTTTGCCAATACATACTGGACAATTTCAATGAATATGAACACAACGGACTGACGATAGACGAGCTTTTATCTCTAGTTCCATTTGGTTATGATGTTTGTTGCGATCCCAATAAATTTGGATATTACCAAATGGACAACCCTATTGAAGAACTTCAAGTGCATTTTATTTCTTTGTGTTATGAGAGATCGCTGACAACTCAATATAAATCGCATAGCGATATCACAGAAGTGGAGGTTGATTATGAAACATATATTTCATCTTCATTTCCTATTAAATTATGATTAAGTTCCACAAGGAGACAGACAATGAATGGATATAAAATGATAATTGCCAGGTACAAAGAGGATGTGTCGTGGAGCGAAAAATATAATTCTATCCTCGGCGGCGGGAGAACCCCTACTTTTTCTGAAGGAAAAAGTTTGGTCGCAAAGCGAGCGAGCGGTAGCGAACGAGACTGTGACCAAACCTCTTTAGGGTAGCGGGATGAGAGCCGCCAAAATAATGACGAATAAAAAACTATGCGAGGTGCATATATACGCATAGTATGAACTATGCCTACAAATTCAGATTGTATCCGACGAAGAATCAAGCCCAACTGCTTGACAAGCATTTTGGATGCGTAAGGTATGTTTACAACCATTTTCTTGAACGAAGGATCAATTTTTATGCTGAAAACAAGGAAAAGAAAGACCACAAGAAATCCTTGAACTACTACGACGATGCTGGTGAGTTGACCAAAGTGAAGAAGGAACTTGTCTGGTTGAAGGAGACGAACGCACAAGCATTGCAATTCTCACTCCGCTGTCTGGAGATAGCCTACAACGGCTTCTTCTCCAAGAAGACCAAGTTCCCGAAGTTCAAGAAAAGACACGGCAAACAGTCGTTCACGGTGCCGCAAGCGATTTCCTTGAGCAACGGCAAAATCAAAATTCCAAAGTTCAAGGAAGGAATCAAATACGACAACCACAGAGAAGTGGAAGGAGAAATAGGTCACGCAACTATAAGCAAAAACAAAGCAGGACAGTACTTCGTTTCAATCAATGTGGAGAAGAAAATTGAACAACTACCGAAGGTTGAAAAGACCGTGGGTATTGATCTGGGTTTGAAGCATCTAGCGATCCAGAGTGACGGCAGGAAGCACGAAAACATCCGTCCACATAAGAACTTGCATTCGCAACTCAAGAAGTTACAGCAAAGATTCAGCAGGACGGAGAAGAAAAGCAAAAGACACGAGAAATTGAGAATTCGCATCGCCAAACTGTACCAACAAATGGTCAACATCAGAACCGACCATCTCCATAAGGTCTCGACAAAGATTGTTCGTGAGAACCAAACGATAATCCTTGAAGACCTTGCGGTGAGGAACATGATGAGGAACCACAAGGTTGCCGGTGCGTTCGGTGATGCTGCGGTTTCGGAGTTGGTGAGGATGATTGAGTACAAGGCGGGATGGAATGGAAGGACGGTCTGCAAGATTGACCGGTTCTTTCCTTCCAGCAAACAGTGCCACGACTGCCTGTACATCAACGACTCATTGACTCTCAAGGATCGTGAATGGACTTGTCCGAGGTGCGGAGCGAAGCACGACCGTGATTTGAATGCTGCACGAAACATCCTGCGACAGGGATTGAATATGTTAAACCGTGGGAACCACGGGGTTGGCTCGGGGAGCGGAAAGAAGACCTCAAAGGCGGATCAAGGTCTGCCGGAGGGGCATTCTGCGTTGAAGCGAGAAACCCACCCGTCTTTAGCGGGTGGGTAGTTCATGTTTGCAAAAAGCGCCAGTTTTGTCCCAAGAGATGTTTGTTGATTAAATTATCTATTCTTGCCCAGTCTGCCATTTTACCATCAGATTTATCTCCCCCAGATAATTCGGGGTGGACATAATAATCTTTCAATAGTTCAGCTAACTCCTTTTGTCCTTTAAATCCTTTTTTAACAAAAATTTCATCGAATAATTTATGAATAGAATCATACCATAATTTACTTACATTTTCTTTACCAAGTATTTTAATCATTCTTTCGATGTAATCATCTTTTCCAGTTTTTGTGTTAAGAAGTATTGCGTCAACTGACCTCATGCCGAATTCTAATCTCATATCCATTAATTCTTTAACAAAATACTCCATATCTTCTTGAGAATGTTTCGATCTAAGATACTCATTTGTAAATATAACATCAATATTGGCTGGTGTTAAGGCTTTCAAAGAATTTGGCTTGAAAATATCCAGTATTTCTTTTATATCACCTACTGCATGAATTATCCAATTTGTAATATCAAATATTTTAATATTATTCAAAACTTGTTTACCTAATAATTTTGCCATTTCTAATCTGTTTGTGGAATTAGATAAAATAGAAATTATAAGAGGTGAACTGAGTTTCATTAAATTTTTATGACCCAATATTTCTATCATTTCATCTGTTGTCAATCTTGTTTTATTAGAATAAGTTTCCTCATATCCTATTGGTGGAGAATGAGTAATTAGATCGTGAATTTCAAAATTGTCTAATTTATTGATATTTTTAGTAATCAAATTATTAATAACACGATCCTTTGTGCATAAAGGACTTATGCTCCAAAGAAAGTGAAAAATACCATTAACATCAAAAGAAATATTAAGATTTTTGATAATTGATGTTATTTTTTCAAAATCATTTCTATACGAATTGTTAAGCAATTCTGCTAAATTTTTACCAGATATTTCTTTCTTAATATCATCGCTAATCGTTGGATTCAAAAAATTCGATATACTAAACTTTACTTTAATTTCATAACAACTGCTTGCTCCGTTTGCATATTTTTTCAAGAAATTATAATACTTTATGTCTAATTCTTTGACAGGGTCGTCTTCAGCATCCATAAATTGATGATTGTCTTCACCTTCATCTAGGCAATTTACAAATTGATATTTTGGCTTATCATTTTCGTGAATTATATAAATATTGTTGCCCAAATAACTTTCGTGCCAATCACCATCTGGAACTGCTGTGCACCATTTTGTTCCTTTGCCATAGCTACACAAAACTCTTTTTCTGGCTTTAATTTCACTTTCATCTTTTGGGAGCCCGTGAGCTGTTCCGCTCCCGATTGCAGGTAAGAAATAAAGTTTTAAATCATCATCTGTAGCTGCCAACTGTATTAATTTTTTATCATCTTCTAGGGTTTCTCCACTTTTTCTTAATTTTCGATCTTGTCTATTGCTTAGCTCTTGACTTGCTTTTATGTATTCTTCAACTTTTTCCCTAGATTCTTGTCCAATCTTGAACCAACCCTTGGAACCTATTTCGCTTTTAGGTAATTCTCTACTGTCTATTCTTCTTTTAGTGACATCTATGGCAAGCTCTAGGTCTTCTTTAAACATACGAACTTTAGAAACTAGGTATCCTATACTGAAACTAAACCAATTAAAGTTTTCAAGATGTTTATCTTTTAAAACTTGAATTATAATAGATTTTTCTAACCAATTTGTTGGTACTTGTTCGGGAGTTTGAAGATATGCAAAAATTTTAGGGTGAGAATCTAGCTGTCTTTTTTCTTCTGGTTTTGCATATTTAACCAAATTAGATAGGTAGGTGTCGAAATTTGATTCTATATTTTCGTTTAATAAAAACCATTCTTTGAATAACATAAACTTATTTAGCTTGTAATTTTACATTTTTGTTAACTAAATACTATACAGGGATGTACTAAAACACTTAATTAAGGAGAATTATGAAAAATTTAATGATAATACTGGCAACATCTTTTATTATCCTGGCGAGCATGTCATGCTTTGCAGAAGATGAAATTGTATCAATTGTAAAAATGGGTCCTGGTGAAGTTAAAACATACGAAGATGCATTGGATCTTTCTAAATCTACAACCACAAAAGTTTTTGTTTACTTTGGAGCTGATTGGTGCGGTTATTGCGTAAAAATGAAAAATACTACATTCAAAGATAAAGATGTAGAAAAATATTTGGCTAAAAACTTTGTGGTGTTAAAAATAGACGTAGATGATAAAAAATTTAAAAATATAAAAGAAAAGTTTAAAGTAAAAACTTTGCCAAGCTTTTTGATAATTGATAAAAATGAAGATGTAATCAAAAAATCTTCCGGTTATATGGGATCTAAAGAATTTCTCAACTGGTTAGGCAACTAGATCTTTGAAAATTCCGGCTTGATATAATCCCATATCATTTGGGATATATCTTTTTTATCTAGTAGTGCGAAGAGGATAGAAGGTTTTTCATATTTTTTAGCAATTTCAGCAAACAACCTTCTATTCTCTTTTTCAGTAATTTCTTCAAACAGCTTTGTATAAAAATCTTTCAATTCTTTATATTTGAACAACAACTCCTCTTCATACTGTTTTACTTTGTTGTAAAACTCATCTGGGAAACCTTCAAGTAATTCAAGAACGCTTTTGCCAGTAGATATTGTTTCCCAAATAGCTGTTGTAGAAAGATTGGTAATAATTTTATGAAGCCTAAGATATTCTGCACCTTTTATTTTAACCCTATGACCGTTTGAGAATCTTACTACATACCCTTCTCTATTTTGTCCTATTGTATCTGCCAAAACTTTATAGTCATTTATGCCGTCGTGCTTTTCACATAGCTTAAAGCCAGTGTTCTCCAGCTCTATACGCTGGATTTCTTCTCCGCTCTTGTTGTAAAAAGCAGAGAGTAAAACCAAATCTTCAAAATCCCCATAGTCCACTACGATTCTGTTGTTTCTGCCGACTATTTCAAATAAATAAGTTTTATCTGTTTCAAGAACGCATAAGTCATATTGTTCTAAAAAACTTTTACCCAACAGTGATTGTTCTGAAGCGAAAGAACCTCTTGTGGCTATGTGCCAATTATTGGCATAATAAAAGACAATGCCCAAAGATCCGTCATATTTTTCATAAACTTCAAAATTATCTGTGGGTGTAAAACGCCCTTGCCCAAGGTTAAAAAATTTACGAAAAGGACGAGCGATAATATTGCCGTAATCATCAAGAACCAATCCTCGTGCTTGTAAAGTTATTTCATCCCAATATTCTTCATATTCTGTTTTAACAGAATAATTATATATTGTGATTGGCAATATCGGGTGTCTTTTAGAAATTACCCACCCAGCTTCAGAATACTTGTCTAGTGTTTCCTTGAGCATATCTGCTCATTGTACCAGATTATGTTCTGTTCACAACTTTCCTTCGTACTTTTCTTTCCACTCACCATCTTTTCCGTGAGTCCATACCACCCACTTTTCGGGTTTTACTTCACAAGAAAATTCTCTCCAAATCTTACAGTAACTTTGATCACTTCGTATAGATCTGATTTCATTTTCATCTGCGTCTTTTCTATGGATAACAGTACCGTCATTCAATTCGAACGCAACAACCCAAAAATCATAATCTCCATAAATCAACTGACTATGTTGTATGTCTATGCAGTGTTTAAATATCTTGAGGAAAGAATCCAAATATTCTTTTTCATCTTCTATTAGAGGATTTGGAGGATTCTTTAAATCAAGAGTGTGTTTTTGTATTGCTCTTAATTTAAAATTAATTCCAGCATACTTTTCATAATCTTGAAGCGTTCTTTCTTTTCCAAAATCATATATTCCAAAATCTATATCTTTCTTTTCGCCATCCATTTCGAAAAGTTTTCTGTTTCTCAAATGACACTTTTCGTTTTTCTTATACCATTCTTTATCATCATCCCACTGCTTTGTTCTGTTTTTTCTTGTGTATTCATGCCAGCATATTATTTTGTGAGGATGAAAAAGATCATATCCCCAAGTATAAGCTCTAACGGCAACGCTAATTTCTTCTCCGTGAAAATAATAATTTGGATCATGAGGAACTTCCAAGCAAAATGCTCCTGGTGCGAAACAAAAATGAGCACTATAAAATCTTGCAGGAACAGGTTCTGTTAAATTCTTCCAATTTTCTATATGTCCTGGTAAAAAGAATATTGCTCCTTCTGGAATAAATCTATCGAAGTTCATCCTCCAGGGCTCTTGAACTCTACCTTTTGGCTCATTATCCGGGTCATAGCTTGGAACATAAGATGTAAGCAAAGGCTTTTTGTGACCTTTCTCTTTAAGCTGGTCTAACATCTTTATGCATTCTGTATCCCAGTTTTTAACAAATCTGTGATGACTGTCTATCTGAAGAGTGTATTCTTCTCCGTTATATTTTTGCTGCACCGCATTTCTTGCCCAGCATACCCCTAAACTATCCTTATAATTTGTATCCAATATTATGAATCTATCATCGTTTTTAAATTCATCTAAATTGTCCCAAACATCATCATTAGAATGCTGCCAACATATGCATACCTTTAAATTTTCTGGATGTTCAGCATTTTCAATCATATCTTTTAATGTTGGAACAAGCTGATTGTCTCTATAGGCTGCAATCTGTACAAAGATAGAATTTTTCATAAATATTCCTTAGTGGTTTAATTTAAACTAGTAATATGCTGTAAAAATTATTAAAAAATAACATATATATCGTGTTGCAATTTTAATGACAAAACAATAATATGGATAAAAATATAGACAAAGAAATAAATATATTTGAATATTTTGCGCCCAGCGCACCTATAAATCTAACTAATTTTCCAAATTTAATAAATTCAAAAAAGGTATGGGGTCTTGGTATAAAAACAGAGGACGGTGGACCCTCAACTGATGGAACTACGAATGCAAGAAACTTCTACAAATCTTGGTCAAACAGCTTCGTAGATGATCTTCTGCAATTCACACAATATTATGGATATTATATAATAAACAATCCGGGAACTAGTCCTTATGTCCTTTATAATGAGACATCTGCGCTTCCTTACAAAAAAAATATAAAATATCAATATCAAATAGCAATGTTTAGAGGGGATGGCAGACCGCCAAGTGACACATCAGCTAACACCGCACCGGTTACAATAGATGCCAGTTTGCCTTTTATATTAAATAACAAAATTAAAACTATATTTGGAGTTAGTTCTACTGGGCGTGCTCCAGTAAGTTGGAACGGAATAGGTAGACCAAATAGTCTGAAGCAGCTTATTCCTGGAGAGTCCTATATTTTTGTATCGATCATCACGCCACCCAACGGCAATACAGTCGATTGGGTTCTTTATGATTTCCCAACACCTACTGCAACAGCATCACCTACGCCCACACCAACACCTACGCCTACAATTTCGCCTACTCCGGGTCCATCACCGACAGCAACAGTCACACCAACAGCAACAGATGTTCCGGGTCCATCACCAACAGCAACAGCTAATCCACTAGCAACTACACCAACGGCAACGGCAACGCCAACAGCAACCCCAGTTTCATTTGATGGAATATTATCGTGCGGAGATTCTGGATCTGCTACTGGAGAACAATGTATTAGCTGTACTTCTCATGGTTTATGTAATGTTAGATTGGATATCGATTCGGTGGTAAGACCAGACGGATTTCCTTTTCCTTATATGAAAGTACGAGGTGCTGACGGGTTCGGAACAGGAATCGAATACTCTTTGACTTCCGCAACAGTATCTTGGAACATAGGAGATGGGGCGAGCTCATCAATATTTAATGATGCAAAACTTCAAGGAAAAGTAACAGTAACATATTACGGAACAGAAGATAATTTTAACTTGGGTCCATCTAAGGTGGTTCAGTCTACTCCTGTGGGATTTGATTGGAACACTCCTGTGTCAGCTTGTGCCGGTGGAGGAAGTGGAATAGTTTGCACAACTATAGATAGCAATATGCTATTAAGCAATTTTAGTATAACATCAGTACCAGGAGGAATATACTACTTCTTGTTAGAAATAGACATAGAAGATTGTTCAGGATACAAGGCAATAAGCAACAGAAGAGTTGGAGACGATCTTGACGCTTGCGGTGGTGAAGACAGCACCTACCAAGTAGATTTCAGCGTGCCGACAGATGGCAGATTTGATGCGTGCAGAGACTGTGTTTGTAGACCGGGTGTTTACGAAATGGGCTGTCCACAAAGCGGCAGCGATGGTTCTCATCCTTCTGGGAGAGCGCCATGCGGAATGTTTGTTGTCTTCACCTAATTAGCCGTCAATTTCTTTAGCAATCAACTCTGATCTTACAACAGTAACTTCTCTTGGAGCCTCTATTCCTATTCTAACTTTATTTTTATTATCAATTTTAACAACGGTTATTCTAATATCCTCTTTGTTGGATGTTTTTAAAAGAATAGTCTCATCTTTTTTTCTACTTAGCACTAGCATATAGTTTCCTTTCTAAAATTTCCTTGCCGAAAATAATAGAGTTTAAAATTTCAAAAAAAACAACCCCCGATTTTATTCGGGGGTTGTAACTAAATTTTAGTTTTTATTTAATTAGAACAATCTTTGATTGCAAACTGTTATAGCCGGAACAATAGCATTGCTGTATGATGAACATAAAATGTTTCCACGCTTACATCTTGTATAAAAAGTTCTACTTTCAACATAAGTATATCCAACCCTACGCTGCCCAAGGGAGTCCATGAGCGTAATCTTGCACTTAAAATTAGTCATAATTTTAATATACTTTGTTTCAATTGAAGTTAATCCATAAACAGAAACGTTGTTGTACTCGTCCGCAATTGGAATTGTTTCACTAGAAACCGAAGTTATTTTAGAGCTCAAGTATTCGTAATCAACAACTACACTACTGGTAAGTAGAACTTCTGGAGTTGGTGTTGCTGTTGGTCCTGGTGTTGCTGTTGGTCCTGGTGTTGCTGTTGGTGTTGGAGCTGGTATTACTGGGTCTGTATTCCAAGTAAAGCTTAAGTAACTTTCTAATTCACTAGAAGCAGACTCATCATCGCTTTTAAAAGTACCAGAAGTACAATACTTTGCTGGTGTTCCGATATCATTAAATAAAACCTCTCTTGAATCTCTATCTACAGTGAAAGTTTGGACTGCTGTTTCTCCAACATAAATAGTTCCCCTAACTATCTTGTCCAAATTACCATCAACAACAATTTTTCCAAAATTATATTCAACTAAAAGATCGTCTTCCTCATCGGGCTTAACCCCAGGAATAACCTGATCGATAACTTTAATATGCTTAGCAACCCCAGACAAATAACCATTTTCTGTTTCGGAGAAAGCTACAAGAGTTCCTTTTACATTCATTTTTAAAGGAAAACTAACATTTTTAACTTCGTAGTTTGTAGCACCAAAATAACTTGCTATAGTAGCATTGGATGGAAAATTTAACTCTTCGTTTTTTCTTCCCAAGTAGTAAGAATCATAGCCGTAGCCTTGATCACTACTAATTAACATTAAATTATTAAACATATTCAAACTCCTTTTTAAAAAGACTGTGCTTCATTGCACTGTAAGTATATATTGTTTTTAAATGTATTTTTTAACAACCAGACCAGTTGATTTTTCTATTGTTGCAATTCTAACCATTTTTTGCATGGTATTTCTATGATTGCAATTTAATTTAATTAAATTAGGAGAAACGAAACTATTAACAAGTGTTGGGTTGCCTTCACTGGTTCCTGGATTAACTTCTTGATAATTAAAATCAACTAATGATTGTATGCTTAATTGAGAAAGAACAGAATCGAGTCCAGCAAAATAATATCCCACCATAAGTTCATTGTTTAAACCTGGATATGCTACTCCGAGTGATCCTGCAGATGATGATGGTCTAAAATTATTTTCCCAGTGACCGGATGCCGTTCCGTCGCCTCCTGTGTTTTCAAGAGGAATTATAACACGAGTGTTTCCTATAATATTATTATATGCAGTTTGAGCATTTGTGTATGCTGATCCATCAAGAAAAAAATTAGCTGGGGGGACTGCTCCCGAAGGCTGAAAAAAGGGATCCCAGAACAAGCCTATTCCTAGCGCATGTCCTAATTCATGAGTCATGAGATTGACCCAATCAGTGGGACTAAATATTGATTCCCAACGAGAATTAATTTCTAAAAAGAAATTTACTGAATTAAATCCAACTCCGGTAGCAAAGTCCACATAGTTATACATTCCGCAAGCTGCAATTGTATTGCTAGAGGGATCATTATATATTGTTACCGGGGCTGGACCTGGGGAATCATCTTTAATCCTTAGTCCATTCCAGCCGGGATAAATGCCTTGAATAGATGTGAAAACAGAAGGATTATATTTAATAAAAACAGCCCATCTATCCGCCGCCTGATTTAAATAATTTAGATAGGGAGCAGGAACTTTTGATTGCCAAGAAGATTTATCAAACAAAGAATTCCGTGGTCCCGGTGTCTTAGTTGGTGTGGGTGTTGGTGTCTTGGTAGCAGTTGGTCCCGGTGTCTTAGTTGGTGTGGGTGTTGGCGTATTAGTAGCAGTTGGTCCCGGTGTCTTAGTTGGTGTGGGTGTTGGTGTCTTGGTTGGTGTAGCAGTAGCAGTATTAGTTGGTCCCGGTGTCTTAGTTGGTGTGGGTGTTTTAGTTGGTGTGGGCGTTGGCGTCTTGGTTGGTGTAGCAGTAGCAGTATTAGTTGGTCCAGGGCAAACTTCGATGCAATCTACTGCTGGACCAAAACAACCACAACTACTACAAGTGCTTTCAAATCTTAGAGTTGTAGTGGAATCCACAGCAGTAAAAATTAAAGATTGTGAAATCCATCCTATTCCTGAATAATCATATCTTCTTCCTGGAATTAAATTTGGAGTTCCTGTTATATCAAAAGAATAATTTTGTATAATTCCTGCAACAGAAACTCTGAAAGTCTTATTGTACTCTGTGTTATCTTGTCTTGCGCCACAGGGATTAGAAGGGGTGCATCCATTATTAGCACCCATGTTAAAATATAATGTATACTGTTGACCAACCACAGTAGAGAAAGATTGTTCTATATAACCTGGTGAACATGAGTTTAAATCTACCCAAACATTTTTATTAATCCCTGTTAATTCTACCGATGTCACATCCACATTAGAAACACTCCAGTGTTGAGCGGTTCCACCATCTGTTCGTGGAGTATCTAGCTCAAAGTTTCCGTTTAGTATTAGATTGCTTTCACAATTAGGTATACAGCCTAATATTGTGGGTCTTGCTGTGGGTGTTGGCGTAGGTGTAGGGCAAGTAACCCAACTATTTAATATGGTTGCTATTATTTTATTGTCACTTGCTAATAACGAACAATCTAAATTATCTTTTGGAACTTGTAACCAAGTTCCATCATGAGATTTAAACTCTAATCCGCAGCAGTTACCAGAGTCGTTTTTGACAAGAACTTCATAGACTCTGCTTCCATCCATCAAAGTTTCTTTTTCAATTATATCCAAAATTTCAAGACTACACTTACAGCAAGAGAAAGGATCTATTGTAAATTCATAATAAGCACCAGAGTGGTATAAAGGATCCAATGTGTCTACGCTTATCTCTATTATGTTTAATCCTTTGGGGAGAATTTTTGAATAAGGATTAGCCGGGACAGAAATTACTTCTTCAACCGTATCGCAACCTTTCTTTCCACCCGCAGAATGTGCAAATATAGACCTGGAGCCATTTATTTTTACTTGCATTCTCTCATAGCAAGAATCTTGAACTTCTGCTTTACCCTCCCAGCCTATAGTTATATTTGCAGAATATGCTAAATGTAAGTAAATTTTGCATGTTGATTTTTGAATATTTTTATTATACTTTTCGCAATTTATATCATTTTCAAAATCTATTCTTATTTTATTGCCATTTATTGTCCAAGGACTTTTACCAACTATAGATCCATCTTTGTAGAAAAATCCTTTATCTTCACTCCAAGAATATCTTCTTATACTTCCTTCTTGATTATCTCCAATAAACCCTTGTTCAAATATTTCCACACAGTCATTGTTTCCGGCATCGCAAAAACCACCAATTTTTATTTTCTCACACCCAGGAACAGATAGAATTCCATCAACAATATTAGATTTCCAGTTTGTTATAGTTTTATTCCAATATTCAAGTCCTTTAGAATCACTTATTGTTAGATCATTTGATCCTAAATCTAGTGTTATTTTATTCCCGCTATTATCTGTTCCCTCCCAAGTATTTGTTTCTGACTTTATAAGTTTTAAATTGAAACATGGTATGTCGCAAGTAGAAGGAACATCAGGATCTTCATAACAACATTGATTATATTCAAATGTAAATTCAAAGTCTTGGCCATCCCCACCACTATAGTTTAAATTATTGATATAACATGGAGAATTTAATACACTTCCATCTATGGAATAATTTCTAATTCCTAAAACTCCCCAATTTCCATTATTGTTGAGTTTAATATTTTTCATTTTGACTTTATTTGTTCCCTCTATAATATAACTTGGATCAAAGTTATATCTTGTCATTTTGGACAAAGGACAAACAAAATCTGTATCTGTTATGCTGAAATTAGGATTTTTGCTTCCTACAAATATGGATCCCACCAAGTCATTAGCAGATAAATCGGCTATGCCTAATAATTCATCATTTAAATAAATTTCATAATTATCGTCTTTGGCAGCATTTGCATTGCATATAGAAAAAACCATCACTCTATCATCGCAAAATCTTGGCTCAGGTGTTGGTGATGGTTCTGGAGGATTGTTTCTACCAACACAAGTACTAACACTAAAGAGATATGTATCATAATGATTATATGCATCTAGGATTAGTAAAAAATTATCGTCCGCAGAAAACTTGACGGTCTTTGCGTCTGTAGGCAAACGACCAGAATTTATCTGTCCTTCAAGAGACAAATATCCTGCACTATATTCGCTTGATCCCACAACATTATTTGTAAAAGAAGTAGGAATATCATTTATTTTAAACGAATTTAAATAATCTGTTTTGATTGCTATTAAAGCATAGTATTCTGGTTTATCTGCCGAAGGAGTCCTGGGCATGGGTGGAACTGCAATATTGTATTCTCTTTGTGTTTTATCGATTGGATAAACAGAATTTATTGAAGGATCTCCAATTCTATCAGCCCCTGACCGAACACTTCTCATGCCTTTTTTATGTTGATAAACAAATATAGGATGTGTTGATTCTATAAATAAATTTTCTGTTATTTTCAAATTTGTATAAATTTGGTGTTTACTTAAAGTTGTAACAACTGTTCCATTGAAACTAATTTGATTATTATCATTTATTGATAGTATTGTGATAGCATCACCTAGATAAATATTAGGACTTCCTACTCCATCAATAATATCATCTTTATACACTGTTGTTGGAAACAAATATTTTGTATCGAAATTTTCAGCTCCTTGTATTTGTATAATTTGTGGATTACAAGCACCACCTATAGATTTATAGCAATTCGCGCTATTTATAACAGATATAGGTTTGGAGCTAGATATCTCATAAACAGTATCATTACTCATTAGTAGGCGGTGAGTTTCCAGTCTGTCTAGACTAATTGGAGTAGAAGTCACAGCCCCAGCTATTTTTATTGATACGTTAGTATTATTTTCTATTGCTAAAATATTTGCAATTGCAGAACCACCTAAAGTTGTACCATTAGATCTTAACTCCCGAGTATCAAAATTAAAAACATAATATAAAGTTGATAAAGCTTCTTCTGGAATTAGTCCTGTTCCATTTGTTGCATATGCCCAACCATATAAAAAGTGACAAGTTATTCGAGCAGAAGCCTCTATATAAATTCCTTCATTTTCATCACTAGTTGGGTCTAGTGAAAATGTAATGTAATTACCAGTACTAATCGTTTTAGTTTCTGTGGAATTATTTCTCTTTTTATATAGGTTTACCGATGTTTCAGGCGAGCCAACACAGTACAAAATAGCAGAAGTAATATTGCCAGATTTAACTAAATCTGGCAATACAAAATAATATTTTTTATTATCACAAACATTATCAATTAGAGTAGGAGTAGGAGTGGTCGATGGTGTATCAGTAGGAGTCGGCGTATCAGTAGGAGTCGGCGTATCAGTAGGAGTCGGCGTATCAGTAGGAGTCGGCGTATCAGTAGTAGTCGGAGTGTTAGTTGGTGTTGGAGCTAATGTTGTTGGCGGT
>Ga0247844_1006214_pt1 | contig 14446 bp, 14 predicted proteins | sample LaCtaG_FD_192421 | JGI IMG/M metagenome (GOLD analysis project Ga0247844, IMG submission 192421) | Freshwater microbial communities from meromictic Lake La Cruz, Castile-La Mancha, Spain - LaCruzMarch201714.5m_1 | ecosystem: Environmental > Aquatic > Freshwater > Lake | place: Spain: Castile-La... | reverse complement strand
CTCGCCGCGGCAGGCGTTCGGGGGGAACAACCGGGTGCTTGCGCACCTACGCGGCAAAGAAACCAAACAACGAAACAAAACGCAGATCTCTAGTTTTGAAGTGTCCCGCTTCCGGGGGCAGGTCAGGCTGTCGCCGCCATTTCCGTGCACCCGAACTCATTGATATTCGCAGCATCACGGCCAAGAAGCCATTTGACCGTCATTTGATTTTTTACAAAGCAGAAAAAACAATTCTGATTGCGCTCATCATGCACGGTGCAAGGAACCTGCCGATCCGTCTTACAGAGGACCCAGAGATGTAGGCCGCGCAGCGGCTCCTCCATCCCTGTGAATTTCCCGGCAACCCAGAAGCAATTTTGAATGCTGAATTCTGAATGCCGCTTTCTCACAGGGATAAAAGCGATAAACGGGATCGCTGCTGCCCCCCTTCCCCGTCTCAACCGCTCGTAGGATCATCGGATGAAACTACCCAACGGCTCTAGTGCAATCGTCGAACACGAGAAGCTCGCAGGTTACTGCCTAAATCCTGAGCACCCGAGAGGCAGGCACAAGGCGCGATTGTTTGCTGCGTATGGCATCACGCAGGCCGACGTTCTACACGTGGCACTCGTAAAGGCAGTCGCCTCATCGGAGGCCCTCCCAGGTGTCATCGATGACTTCGGAGCACGATTTTCGATAGACTTCGATCTTAATGGTGCCAACGTTCGGAGCATCTGGATCATACGCCGAAATGAAGACTTTCCCCGCCTTGTCTCGTGCTATATTTTATGACCATGGAAAACCTCGCCGTTCTTGATGTTGTAGCCCTCCTTTCTCCATGCGGAAAAGCTCCGACCGGAGCAGTTGGCACTATCGTAGAGGTGCTTGAACCAAGCGCGTTTCTTGTAGAGTTTTCCGACGACTCGGGGCGTGCCCTTGCCTTCGAAAGCGTTCCGTCGGTCAACTTGCTCAAGCTCCACTACGACTTGGTTCATGCTGAATAGGCACCGAATGTTGATCGTCGTCGGTGATCTTGTTTTTGATGGAATCAACGACAGGTAGTTCAACCGCAGATTATGCAGATTGTCGCGGAGAAACCCGCCGGAGAGTCCAAGTCCGAAGTCGAAGGAAATACGATCTCGCGCGAAGCCAGCCAAGAACGCGAAGAGACTCATCGACTCAACCCCTCAACCTATTAACAGCGGCACCGCCGCTCCCCCATCCCTTTCATCCTCTTCATCCCTGTAGATTTTCCGCATGAAACTTTTCGTCACTGGCGCTACCGGCTTTATCGGTTCGCATTTTTTGAATGCCGCCCTCTCTGCCGGACATGACGTTGTAGCACTCCGTCGCTCGGAGAAGTCAAAGCCGCGTGTCCCGATCATCGAGTCCGCAGACTTCAACTTAAACTTGCCTCTTAAGCAGGGACCCTTTCTGGGCATCCTCACCTGGCTAGACAAACAAATGCCTGACGTCACCGTCGAGGACCTGGCGGGATGCGACGTGCTCGTGCATCTGGCGGCGGTCGGAATTACCCCCCAACCAGCAACATGGGAGGGATGTTTCCAGTTCAACGTCATTGAGACGATGGCCCTTGTGAGGAAAGCACTAGAGGCCGGAGTCAAAAGAGTTGTGGTTACTGGAACCTATGCAGAATACGGACTGGCCGGACTAAGATTCGATCCAATCCCACCTGACGCGCCGCTTGAGCCCACAGATCCCTACGCCGCATCGAAAGCCGCCGCGTCAATCGCCCTTGCGAGTCTCTGCCGAGTGGAAAAGTTCGAACTCGTCTATTTCCGTGTTTTCTCGGTTTTCGGCGAAGGCCAATACGAAAAGAACTTCTGGCCTCAACTGCGCAAGGCAGCGCAAGCGGGCGACGACTTTCCGATGACCTCGGGCGAGCAGATTCGCGACTTTTTACCTGTCGAGGATGCGGCAGCGCAACTTGCCAAGGCGCTCACACGCACCGACGTCGAGCCCGGCATTCCTTGGATTCGTAATCTTGCCAGCGGCACGCCAGTTACTTTGAAGCATTTTGCAGAAACGTGCTGGCGAGAGTTAGGAGCCCAAGGAACATTACAAATTGGCGCAATCGCAAATCGTCCCAATGAAGTGATGCGGTATGTGCCACTTGTTCGCCTGAAATGAATCTCATCCTCGGAGCTGGTCTATCGGGTTTGTCGAGTTCATACCATCTCGGCCACGAGCGGTGTGTCATTCTGGAGAAAACCAATCATGCATTTGGTCACATCCGCAGCACCCGCAGACAAGGATTTGTATGGGACGAAGGCCCGCACGTTTCGTTCACAACAAGCCCCTATGTTCGAGAGTTGTTTTCGGAGAGTGTAGCAGGGGAATTCGAGGAGCACGAGGTTCGGACATCCAACTTCTTTCGTGGAACTTGGATCGACCATCCCGCGCAGTCCAACCTCTATCAGATCCCGGAGCCTCTACGTTCTGAGTGCCTCGAATCGTTCTTGGCCAGCCGCCCACGCGACTCCGCCCCGCTGCCGGCGCCTGCAAACTACCAGCAATTTCTAGAGCAGTCATTCGGCAAGGTTTTTGCCGACACCTTCCCAGCCGCCTACACGAGAAAATACTGGACCTGCGAGCCGAGTGCAATGACGACTGATTGGGTCGGTGGGAGAGTATTTCAACCAAATATCGAAGATGTCACTCGTGGCGCCGAGGGCCCGCTCGATCGGCAAACTCACTACATCACAAGAATCCGGTATCCGAAGTCTGGGGGCTTTCAATCGTTTGCGCGGCAATTACATGCTGGAGCGAACATTCAATTCGGAAAAGAGGTCACCCGGATCAATCTCGCGGAGAAGAAACTTTGGACAGCAGATGGTGGTGAATACGCTTGGACTCGACTAATCAACACGCTTCCTCTGCCAACTTTTGTAGCCGCATGCACAGGACTTTCAGATCGGGCTTACACTGCGGCCCGAGAACTCGCCTGTTCTGAACTGCTTCTCGTTAACGTTACCGGCGACCACCCGACCGTTCGCAGCGAAAACTGGATGTATGTGTACGACGAAGGCATGTATTCCACACGCATCAACTGTACCGAAATACTAACATCCGGCAACGCTCCGTTGAACCAAACGGGAGTCCAAGTCGAAGTGTATGCGAGTCGCTTTTCACCATTCGGCGCAACGCATCAGGCGATTCGGGACTCAGTGCAAGGCGAATTGATAGAAATGGGACTCATACGTGAGGGGCGCTTGATCGACTCCCACACGGTCTCCGTCCCGTGGGCGAATGTCATATTCACACACGAAACGAAATCTGCTCTTGAGGACATCTGGAGTGAGCTTGAAGCCTACGGACTCCAGCGCGAACGCGACGACGTGCATCCGCTCACAGATTGGAAAAATGCACAGCCACCTGTTGATTCGAATCTCTTAATGGCGGGGCGGTTTGGCCAATGGAAATATTTTTGGACAGATGATTGCGTGCTACGCGGTAGAGGTTGCCGAACATGACAAGTGAGATCGCTAAATTGCCCGGGAAAGCAATCGTCACGGTATCCATTCCGGCGTTTAACCGTACCGACGTGTTGGCGGAAGCCCTACGCTCTCTACAATCCCAAACCTTCACTGATTTCGAGGTTTTGATCTCCGACAATGCTTCGACCACAGACCTCAGAGCGACAATCAACGCGTTTAATGACCGCCGCTTCCATCACTACAAACATTCTGAAAGCTTGGGAATGTTGGGAAACTGGAGGTTCTCACTGACAGAACCCAAGACGAAGTATGTAGCGTGGCTGCACGACGATGACATCTGGGAACCCACCCATCTTGAGGAAGCAATCTCTCACCTAGAGCAAAATCCTGAAGCCGGCCTGTATTCTTGCGCATGCGACTACTTCAACAACTCTGGCGTTGTCTCCACTTTCGCTGTAGAAACGCTGGCGGATATAAAGCGCCCAGTCGTCCTTGACTCAAATCATTCTGTTTGTCACTGGCTGAACAAACAATGCAGTCAGTGTTCATCGGCTGTGTTCCGGCGCACCACGCTTGATCAAGTTTTTTGGGGGCCAAAAGGCTTAAACTATCGCTGCGACTACCTGTTGCTTGCGCAAGCCGCAATAAAAGGCCAGTGGATCTATAATCCCTCGGTCCTTGTCAAATATCGCATCGGTGACATCAAAAAGCACTGGCAAGAGCCAAAAAAAGACCTAACCAGAGGCGTCCAAGGGACTTATGTAATAAGATACATCGCCGCGACAAGTATTGAATCCGGAAATTTCGACCGAACAACGCTACTCAATCTCGCTGAAGGCTGGTCTGCATTCGCAAAAGAGAGTTTCGTAATGGCGTGTGGATCACTTGACTCTCCAGCCTATCTGCGAGCAACAGCGAGGATGTTGGTTAATGAATTTCCGCAAACCGTGAGTTCCGGCTCTGTCACGCGAACTATGAGACTGAGCGCCAAGCTCGGATTATGGTATGTGTTCATCGCTGATATCGCCAACCGCTTGCGATCCAGGTGGTGGCCCGGGGGCGCTCAACTTCCAGAACCAAAAAAGTAAAGTATTTTGGGAATCGAAAAACGTGCTCTATCAGGGACGGTTTCTGGAAGTGTTGGCTTTGGCGTGACACTCCTTCAATCGGTGGTGGCAGTCCCTTTCCTGTTGAGTTGGTGGGGAACAGAAAACTACGGATTATGGTTAGTCTTCGGATCGATCACTTCTCTCCTCGCTACTCTAGATACAGGGCATCAGAACTATTTAGGCAATGCCTTCAACCAAGATTACCCAAAGGGCGAGCATGTGCTCAAGCAACGCCTTGGTTCCGGGCTACGGGTTGCACTATTACTTGGTGGCGCGCAGGTCATCATTGCGGCCATACTCGTAGCAACAGGAACACTTTCCTCACTGCTGCAAATCGCACCCGATTCGATTAAAACGCAAAAGATCGATTGGGCGTTCCTTTCGATGGTCCTTAACTGGGCGGTCTTTGGGTCCGTCGCCGGCATTCTGGTCCGTCTCTATCCTCCTTACGGTCTATACGCCAAATCCCAATGGATCGGAATTCTTCAACGGTTCGTGGAATTTGCGATGCTGGTGGGGGTCGCCGCCTTTGGTGGCTTCTTATTCGAGTATAGCTTGGTCTATTGGGCATTTTCGTTAACCTTTGCGGCAATCTGGTTTCCCGCGATCAAACGCGAATTCCCACAGATGTATCCGTGGTGGACTGATGGGTCGTGGAAGCAGGCTTGGGAGAATTTGCTCCGCTCGTCAGTCCTGACGGCAAACGGATTTATCACTCAGTTTTCCATGAGCGGGCTGAATTTGATTATCGCCGCGCAGATCGATGCCGCAACAATCCCGCTTTTTACCACCGTTCGGACGCTCGCAAACACCTTTTCCCAGGCGGCAAACATTCTTACAGCACCACTGAGACCCGACATCGTTCGATTCCATGTTCAGGGAGATTTTGACAAACTGGTCCAGACGTTTCGCGCATGCTGGCTGGTTAGTGGCTCGGTGATCAATATTGGTTTGGTCGTGGTCATTCCATTTATTCCGATTCTTTACACTGTTTGGACTAGAGGAAAGCTGGAGTTTAATCCTGTTCTTTTTGCAATGTTAGCGCTCTCGGTAAGCATACGAACAGCCTACGCGCCGCTTGCGGCCTACGTGACTGGAATGAACCGTCTGCAAGCTCAGTCCGTCATCAACACAACGCAGGCGGCTCTCACCATCGGAATGCCGTTACTTCTTGGTGCCGTATGGGGGTTGAACGCGTTCGGCTTCGGAATTCTGGTAGGCGAATTGGCAGCCGCGGCAGGATTCGCTTGGTTCTCGGCGCGCGACTTAGGCCACAACCTGTTTGGGTTTGCTAAAATGCTGTTGATTTCGGCCGTGCTGCCAAGCGCCATCGTGGGAACCACGCTCTTCCTCGGACTTCAGAAATCCGAGTGGGCACTGGCTGCCAGTGCTATCGCTGCAGCAATTCTAGTTGTACTCTACATCCGGCACTGGTGCAGTCTCCCCGCCGACCTTCAGAATAGATTCTTAAAACTGATTCCGATCTATAAAAAATGAAAATCGCTCTCCATGTTTTGGCATATGATGTAAACCGCTACATCGGCCCGATGCTCCAGAACGCGGCCCCGTGGGTGGACAAAATCTACCTTGCTTATCCATCTCGACCTTTTGGTTACATATCGAGTAGCCGGGAACAACGAACTAATCCCACACAACTTGAGGACATTGATCTCAGTGGGTTAGGTGACAAGGTCGAGATCCTGAAAGGAGATTGGGAGTTCGAAGAACAAACTCGAAACGAATGCTTGGAGCGGGCCAAACGCGAAGGCTACGACTGGTTGATTATCCAAGATGCAGACGAACTTTATGAGGATTCATCTTGGGAGTCACTGATCGCGACGCTCCGTTCGCAAGCCGACATTGAACTTTACCGAACCACTTGGTTCACATTCTGGAAATCGGGCCGATACGTGTTGGAATTCGCTAATCGCACGATCAAAAGCGCGAACGTCGGATTTGCCCTACGCTGTCTCCCCCACCTTCACTTTGTCGCGAGGCGACAATCGAACGCGACGAAAGAGCAGACGCTTGATTTTCCCTGTTTTCATTACGGATACGTAAAGTCCGACCAAGAGATACTGGAAAAGCTTACTACTTGGAGTCACGCAGACGAAGTTCGCAATCGCAACACATGGTTTCGGTTAAAATGGGAGAACTGGAATCTTGGAACCCGGAATTTATCGCCCACGGACCCGACCGGTTGGCACCGGGCGATCGAGTTTCCATTTCTGCAACCGTCATTTGCTGAGCACTTTAACCTTCCTGTTCAACCGAGCAAGAAACTCCCGCTATCGGTTTTGCTCGAAAACCGATTGTTCGATGCAAGAGTGGAAACGCTGAGTGCTTTGAGGAGAATCAAACGGCGTTTCTAGGCGAAACGCATTCTTGAACTTCCCTAAATCTGAATATGTCGTTGCTCCGAACATTGGACTATATCGTCAGCCAATTGCGGATTGGCATCTCGGGTTTTCTGCGAGAGTCGAAACCGCTTCAACAACGCTATCCTCAATATCAAATTGGACGCGGCAGCTATGGCCCAGTCAAAATCCACACATTCGGCGATTCCGCGACATTAAAAATGGGGGCCTTCTGCGCCATTGGTCCAGAGGTTGCAATTCTTCTGGGAGGAGAGCATAAAACGCGATCGATTTCTATGTACCCGTTCGACAAGCTGTTCTCGCCTAGTCGCAATGACTTACCAAGAAGCCACTTCTCGAAAGGTGACGTGGAAATCGGAAACGACGTGTGGGTGGGGCGGGGTACAGTCATCCTCTCAGGTGTGAAGATCGGTGATGGTGCAGTTGTGGGAGCTGGAACTGTGGTTGCGCGCGACGTTCCACCTTACGCAGTTGTCGTCGGAAACCCGATGAAGATTTTGAAACACCGGTTTTCAGAAGAGATTGTGTCCAGCCTTTTAGAGATTTGCTGGTGGGATTGGGACGATAAAGATATCGACAGCGCACGACCACTCCTACTTGGAGACGACATGGACGCGTTTTTCGCATTCGCGAAACGTGTCGGCTCTCGCTCACCCACTTAACCGTTCAAGCGCCAGAATCCGCCACAAAGCGATTTAGCAGATGCCAACAATTTCCATTATCACACCGGCATACAACGGCATGCCCTATCTGAAAGAGTGTGTCGAATCGGTGCTTTCACAGGACTTCCAAGACTGGGAGATGCTTATTGGAAACAACGCATCGACCGATGGAACTCAGGAGTATTTGAATTCTCTGAAAGATCCTCGCATTAGAGTCTTTCACCACACGGATAACCTAAAGATCTACGGGAACCTCAATTTTTTATTCGCGCGGGTCGGAGCTTCGATCGTTCAGATTCTTTGTGCGGATGATTATCTATTGCCGGGTGGACTAAGAAAGATTGTGGCTGAGTGGAGCGGGATCGCACCGAGTGTTGGTTTGATTCGTTTTCGTGTCCCCAGTGATGAAGTCCAGCACTTACGCATGTCGGTTTGTCGTGAGGCTATCCCGACAGATAAGGCGACGCTCTACTTTTTTCTGTTCGGGAACCTCTGCGGAAACCTTTCAAACGTGTCATTCCGCACTGAAATGCAGCGAAACCATGGCCTTTTCCGTCTCGACCTCCCTTTCGCAGAGGATTATCGATACATGGCGGCGTTTGCAAACGACTACGAGATTTCGGTTTCTTCCACGTGGGTCCACCACGTTCGACGCCATGAGCAGGCCGCGAGCGTCTATCTGAGTCGAAAAGGCGAACTTGCCATCGAGAACTTTGCGGTGATGCAAGAATTGCAGAGCAGGCTAGCGGGCCAGTATTCCAACTTTCTCCTGCGCCTGCACTCCACACTTGCATGTGACTCGCAGCATCGGCGATCTGCGCTGCGGGCATTAGTGATTTATCGAAACACAGATTTTTTCAGATATCTAAAAAAAGCACACGTTGAGCACCCGATTTGCCTCGCCCCGTGGGTGTGTTGGATCGTTTTCGGCCTCACCGGGGGAGGCAAGTTTGGCCGGGAGGTCGCAGCCAGAATTCTCTTAAAGCTGTCGAACCGAACGACGAACAGAACAGGCGCACAAGGCGTTGATCAACTGGGGCAAATCCGTAACGCATGATCCCAAGCTCGCCAGGATTCCCTACTGCCCACGATTCAAAACGAAACCGAAAAACCCAAAAGTCGACACCCACAACACTTAAAACATTATGACGAAGCCTACCTTGATCAAATGTTGGGGAAATCCCCGCAAAGCCAAACTTTATGCCCAATGGGCGACCGAACACCTGCACGGTTTGCGCTCTGTGCTGGACATCGGAGCTGGAGACGGTGCCGTAGCCGAGGTGCTACCTGCTGGCGTTGTATACTCGGGTCTGGATATCGGCGCAGATATCTATAACCGCACCGGGAGAGTGCATTATATCGAAGATTTTCCCAGCCTACGCTCAGCGCTGGCCGCACACGAAGGCGCCGACCTGACAACAATCTTTGATGTCCTCGAGCACACCGACGACTTTGTCACCTTATTCCGAGACGGCGCGCGCAAATCAGAAAAATTCCTTTTCGTCTCATTGCCCAACGAAATGAGCTTAGACTGCCGTATCCGATTTCTGCTTGGAACACCCGTCCCTGCGCATGGATTGAGTCTCCTCAATGCAAAGCCGGGGCATAAACACAACTGGCTGATTAAGTACACGGAGGCCAAGGCGATCCTTATCTCCGAAGCAAAGTCACTGGGGTTCACCCTGCACGCTGAGGTCTTCATTGTGAATCTTCCAAGCACTGCTTGGAAACGTTTGCTTGCCCAGTTTTTCTGTGCGTTGCTCCCGGCGGACGCAATCGCCCACGGAATCGGATTCGTTTTCAAGAGAACACGAGACTAAGTCCTCGACACGTTCCAATCAAATGAAAGCACTTCGAGCAATCGGGAAAAAAATAGACGACCGTGCCCAGAGTAGACCCGCTTCGTCCACAACGAGCGTTGACAAAGGCGTCAGCGCTAGGTGGGTGATTCGCGATTTTTTTCCGAAAACCGACGCCACAAGACCACGGCTCAAACAGGATGGATCTATCTGTTTTCATAAACGCCAATCCGACTTCAGCAATGTCCATGCAAGTTGCCTCGTCTGAATATGTCGAACTCGCTGGTTTCTCTGGTCTGCGTAGGGAGGTTTCACCACTTTCATCTGGCACGGCAACTTGAGCGGAAGGGCCTCCTGCACAGCATCACCACGGGCTACCCTCGATTCAAGCTGCGGGACGAGGCCGGTGTGCCAGCAGAAAAGATTCGAACGTTTCCTTGGATCCATACGCCCACACTGGTCCAGCACAAGTTGCATCTTAGGTGCGATCGGGCGGCGCGGGAACTGTCGTGGTGGGATCACGAGGCGGTGGATTGGTATGGCTCATTGGTTACACATGAGGTGGATACAGTCATCGCGTTATCAAGCTCTGGCCTCCACTGTGCGAAAAATGCTAAGCGCTTGGGAAAACAGTTTATCTGCGACCGCGGATCCTCCCACATTCGTTTTCAGGATGAGCTTCTAGCGGAGGAATACAGCCGATGGGGGCTCCAATTTCAACGAAACGACCCGCGGATTCTCAACAAAGAGGAGGCCGAGTACGAACTTGCAGACAGGGTGCTTGTCCCCTCGCAGTTTGCAATGGAATCATTTCAAAAAATGGGGGTCTCGAGCGAGAAGCTGGCAAAAATTCCTTATGGTGCCAACCTGAGCAGATTTTCCAAAACCTCCGACCCAGCTGAAGGCGAGTTTCAAGTGTTGTTTGTTGGCGCGCTATCCATTCGCAAGGGATTTTTGTATTTGCTGGATGCGTTCACCAGATTGAAGCATCCCAAAAAACGGCTGATCGCAGTAGGACATCTCACACCGGAGGTGCGCGAGCTAATCTCCAGATTTTCGATCGAGAATGTCGAATTTTTGGGCAACGTCGCCAACAGTGAACTGAAAGCATTGTATTCGCGGTCCCACGTTTTTGTTCTTCCCAGTGTTGAAGAGGGCCTGAGCATGGTTCAGGGCGAAGCACTTGCGTGCGGCTGTCCGGTAATCGCCACGACAAACACCGGGGGAGCAGACTTGTTCAGCAACAACTCCGAAGGCTTCATAGTTGCGATTCGCGACCCGGATGCTATCCTCGAAAAGTTGGAGCTCCTAGCCGCTGATCGCTCTCTCCGCGATCAAATGGGCGCAGCCGCCATTGAGCGCGTGCGCTCACTTGGCGGATGGGATCGATACGGTGACGACGTTGCAAACCTTGTTGCTTCCATGGCTGCATCCACGTAGATTGAACCTTTGAAACCTTTCATGCGGCCATTCCCTGTCATCTTGTTGCTTGTAGGGCTTGGCGTGACAGCGGCTCGTGCGGAGCCAGAGCGTCTTTCCAATAGAGAGTCATTAGCGCGAACCTATTCAAAACTTCAGCGGATTGCTCGGGGGGAGATCGAGCAGCTTCGGATCGGAATCGTCGGCGACTCGGTTGCGAATAGTAAACCAAAGTTCCTCGTCCCAAAGTTTGGGGATGAATTCGGATACCTCGCGTTCCACCAGCCTCCGTTGTCGGCATCGGTCACCTTCTTCGGGGATGCACAAGGGGCTCATGGAACGCCCACATTTCCCTACGACCACACCTTTTCGTGGACCGGCAGCTATTACTACGCGAGCCCAGGCGGTGCATTCAACTTGCACGTCTGGGACGCAGGCGTCCACTGCAACAGGGTGGTTCTGTATTTCGAAACCGGGCCGGATCGGGGTAGTTTCAAACTGCAAAGATCCACAGAAACCACAGTAAACCATAACTGGGTCGATCAAAGCGGCTTCGAACTCGTAAACACGTATTCGGCGACTCGTGGATGGATGAAGATCGTCCTAGACCTGCCTCTTGCTCGCCATGCGCTCCGGGTCGAACACGTTTCAGGTGGCAGGGTCGTGTTGCCGATGTTTCCAATCTACCAGAACACCCTGCAATCGGGTGTGACAACGTATCAAGTGCGACGAGGCGGGCTTGGTTTAGATAAAGCGAATACATGGGATCAAGACTTCGCCGCCGACTTTCTGGCAGAACTTGACCTCGATCTTTGCTTTTTCGAAATGAAGGAGTCACCAAGTTGGTATGCTAAGGGACTCGAGGATTTTGGCAGAATCTTCTTTGGTGCAATGCCGGACTGCGAATGGGTTTTTATTTTGTCATCACCCATCGGACCGGGTCACGACCCCACGCTTACTAAGCAAGTGATCGAAAACGAAATTCTTCAAGAGTTTGGGGTCCGTAATGGATTTTTTGTTTTTGATGGTTATTCGTTGATCGGGAGTTATGCGCGAATGGAGGAACTTGGGTGGCAGGGGGACACAGTTCACGAGGCTCCTGCCGCATCCGAGTTCTTGGCCAACGAACTTTGGAAGGAGATGGGCTTTCTCGTTGCCCCGAGGCTCGGGCTCCGGGTGTCCGACACCCCGGTGGTTGACGAGACGACTCCCGACGAGCAGAAGCTGCCGGCCTCACGCTCAGCGAGCACGCGCCAACTCACCATCGCTAACATCGGGACAACCACGTCGGGGAATCTTTCCGTCCAAATCACTGGAAATGAGACGGCGGGCTTTTCCGCAATTGCGTCAAGGCCCTCGCTACTACCGGGCCAAACGCTGAGTTTGGCGGTACAGTATCAACCCACAAATTACGGAACAGCCCGTGCAGAGATCGAAGTGCAAACGGCGAACAATCAAAGCACAGCGCTAAAGATTCCTATCTTTGCAAGCACAGCGGAGGGCCTGCAAAGATGGGTCGCGACGCACTTCCCTGAAGCGCCCTTGGGCGATAGTGATTTTCAGCGGGACAGCGACGCGGATCAACTTCCCGACGTCGTTGAGTACGTGCTAGGGACGAATCCAAAGCTGCCAACCGCATCAGCGCCTGCAATCGAAGCCACCGAAGACGCGTTGCGAATCATGTTCTCACGCAGCAAAGAGGCAATACTGGATGGTTATGAAATCATTCCAGAGATGAGCACCTCTCTCGCACCAGGTTCTTGGATTCCCATTCTTCAGGAGCTCGAGGTCCTGTCCACAACGGACACCACGGAATCCGTCGGCACCATGCTCTCGACCACTCTCGATACGCCCGTGTTTATCCGCCTGAGGTTACGTTGGCCGTGACCGATGCAAAGAAGCTTTCCGGGTTTACCATTGAAATTCGAACACAAAGAGATTTAACAACGAATAAAACGGATCCTCACGGATAAGAGATTGAGAGCAATCGGCGGATGGGATCAATATGGTGACAGCATCGCAAACCTTGTTGCTTCCATTTCGGCATCCAAGTAGGCCTTCTTGATCAACTATTCCATGCGGCGACTCTCGATCATTTTCTCATTGCTCGGAATTGCGGCTGCCGCAGCACTGGCCGAACCCGATCACGTCTCCGCCGAGGAGGCGTTAGCGCGGACCTATTCGAAGCTTCAGCGGATTGCTCGGGGAGAGATCGAGCAGCTCCGGATCGGGGTTATTGGCGACTCGGTTGCGAATAACAAACCAAAGTTCCTAATCCCCAAGTTTGGGGATCAATTCGGATACCTCGCGTTCCACCAGCCTCCGTTGTCGGCATCGGTCACCTTCTTCGGTGATGCACAAGGGGCTCATGGCACGCCCACATTTCCCTACGACCACACCTTTTCGTGGACCGGCAGCTATTACTACGCGGGCCCAGGCGGTGCATTCAACTTGCATGTCTGGGACGCAGGCGTCCACTGCAACAGGGTGGTTCTGTATTTCGAAACCGGGCCGGATCGGGGTAGTTTCAAACTGCAAAGATCCACAGAAACCACAGTAAACCATAACTGGGTCGATCAAAGCGGCTTCGAACTCGTAAACACGTATTCGGCGACTCGTGGATGGATGAAGATCGTCCTAGACCTGCCGCTTGCTCGCCATGCGCTCCGGGTCGAACACGTTTCAGGTGGCAGGGTCGTGTTGCCGATGTTTCCAATCTATCAGAACACGCTCCAATCGGGCGTGACAACGTATCAAGTGCGACGAGGCGGGCTTGGTTTAGATAAAGCAAATACATGGGCTCCAGACTTCGCAGCCGACTTTCTGGCAGAGCTAGATCTTGATCTTTGCTTTTTCGAAATGAAGGAGTCTCCGAGTTGGTATGAGCAAGGGCTTAACGACATGGCTCAGACTTTCCTTGCGGCATTACCCGAATGCGAGTGGGTTTTGATCTTGTCGTCACCCGTTGGGCCCAGCCACGACCCCACGCTCACCAAGCAAGTGATCGAAAACGAAATTCTTGCAGAGTTTGGGCGTCGCAACGGATTTTTCGTTTTTGATGGTTATTCGTTGATCGGGAGCTATGCACGAATGGAGGAACTTGGGTGGCAGGGAGACACCGTCCACGAAGCTCCTGCCGCGTCCGAGTTCTTGGCCAACGAGCTTTGGAAGGAGATGGGCTTTCTCGTCGCCCCGAGACTGAGAGTGACCACTCCAAACGGTGAGGTGTATGATTCGCAGAGCGTAATCGATTTTAGAACTGAAACACCTTCGCCCATGAGTGAAACAATTCATCTGAGAAACGAGGGGACCACGCCATTGAACAGTTTATCCCTGCAAGTTTTGGGCGCGCCAGAATTCTCCATCTCTCCAGCTCAAATAGATCTACTAGCTCCAGGAAGGTCCCATAATGCTACAATTACCTACACACCCACAACTCGCAGCAGCGTCTACGGGACAATCGAACTCCGATCTAGCACCACTCCGAATGAATCAATCCGATTGGTGGGAACCTTGACACCGACACCGACACCGACACCGACACCGACTCCGACTCCGACTCCGACTCCGACTCCGACTCCGACTCCGACTCCGACTCCGACTCCGACTCCGACTCCGACTCCGACTCCGACTCCGACTCCG
>Ga0247844_1006207_pt1 | contig 14460 bp, 23 predicted proteins | sample LaCtaG_FD_192421 | JGI IMG/M metagenome (GOLD analysis project Ga0247844, IMG submission 192421) | Freshwater microbial communities from meromictic Lake La Cruz, Castile-La Mancha, Spain - LaCruzMarch201714.5m_1 | ecosystem: Environmental > Aquatic > Freshwater > Lake | place: Spain: Castile-La... | reverse complement strand
GCATCGCCGAGGTGGTGGAGCTCGATGAGGAGGAGGCGGGGTTTTACGGAAAAGGATCTCACGGAGGTGGCCGCTGCGCGGCTGAGGACGGATGGCTGATGGCGGGGGAATAAAAAGAGGTGCTCACGGCACTTTTTAGAAAAAGGAGAGAAGCGGTTCGGGCGCTGTGGACGCTGTGTCGCTGTGAGAAAAAAAGAGAAAATCGTGTCTCACGGCGGCACAGCGAACACGGCGTATTAGAAGAAGTGGAGAAGCGGTTCGAGCGCTGTGGATGTTGTGTCGCTGTGAGAAAAAAAAGAAGAATGTGTCTCACGGCGGCACAGCGAGCACGGCGTTTTTTGAAGAAGTGGAGAAGCGGTTCGGGCGCTGTGGTCGCTGTGTCGCTGTGAGAAAAAAGAAGAAGAAGGTGTCTCACGGCGGCACAGCGAACACGGCGTTTTAGAAGAAGTAGAGAAGAGGTTCGGGCGCTGTGGTCTTTGTGTCGCTGTGAGAGAAAAAGAAGAAGGTGTCTCACAGCGGCACAGCGAACACGGCGAAGGGAGGGAATTGTAAAACTAGTTCGAGCGCTGTGGTCGCTGTGTCGCTGTGAGAGAAAAAGAGAAGAGTGTGTCTCACGGCGGCACGGCGAACACGGCGTTATTAGAGGAAGGAGAGAAGCGGTTCGAGCGCTGTGGACGTTGTGTCGCTGTGAGAAAAAAAGAAGAAGGTGTCTCACGGCGGCACGGCGACCACGGCGTTTTTGGAAGAAGTGCAAAAGAGGTTCGGGCGCTGTGAGCGTTGTGTCGCTGTGAGAAAAAAGAAGAAGAGTGTGTCTCACGGCGGCACGGAGACCACAGCGAAGGGAGGAAACTGTAAAACCAGTCTGTGCGCTGTGGTCGCTGTGTCGCTGTGAGAAAAAAGAAGAGAAAGCTCTCTCACGGCGGCACGGCGAGCACAGCGTTTTTTGAAGAAGTGGAGAAGCGGTTCGGGCGCTGTGGTCTTTGTGTCGCTGTGAGAAAAAAAGAGAAGAAGGTGTCTCACGGCGGCACAGCGAACACGGCGTTTTTGGAAGAAGTGGAGAAGAGGTTTGGGCGCTGTGGACGCTGTGTCGCTGTGAGAGAAAAATCCTCACCGTGAGAACCACCGGCGTTTGGCGCGGTAGTAGTGGCGGCCCCAGAGGAGCATGTTCCAATAATCCCACCAGGGTTTGAGTCGGAACTCTTGGCGTGTGAGCATGCGCGCGGTTTCGTGCCAGGCAGCGGGGAGTTGGCGGCTGGTTTTGGCGTCGGCGTGGAGGCGGCAACTGGCAAGCGGCTCGGGGATGTAGTGCCAGCGGGTCCCGGCGGCGATGCGGAGCCAGTATTCGTGGTCCATGCAGAAGTGGAGCGATTCGTCGAAGCCCCCGAATTTTTCGTAGACGCGGCGGCGCCACCAGACGGCGGGTTGGCCGAGGAAGTTGCCTTTGGCGAGGCGGGCTGGGGAGAAGGGGCCGGAGTGTTTCAGGCGTTTGCGGCCGGAGGCTTCGAGGAAAAAGAAGTCGGCGTGGACGATGTCTGCGTCGGGGTTTTGCGCAAAGGCGGTGTAGACTTTCTCGAGGGCGTCGGCTTCGTAGAAGTCGTCAGCGCAGAGGTAGGTGAGGAGGTCGCCGCTGGCAAGGGCGAGGCCTTTATTGATGGCGTGGGATTGGCCGCGGTCGGGTTCGGAAATCCAGCGGATTTCGGGATGGGCGCGCAGGATTTCGAGGGTGGAGTCGGTGGAGGCAGCGTCGATGACGAGGTGTTCGATCGAATGGCCGTTGGCACCGACGGAGCGGAGGCATTCGGCGAGATAGGGGCCTTGGTTGAGGGAGGGGGTGATGATGGAGAACTTCACGAGGGGTTGATGGGAACAGCTTCGCCGCGGGAGTGGGACGCCTGCGGCGATGCGTCCCTCCCATTTCTTTTCGATGGGGCGCTGACGCGCCGGTGTGTGTGTGGGGGGATTATTTTGTGAGGATGTCGGTGAAGATTTCCTCGTAGCGGGTGAGGACGGTTTCCCAGCGGAAGAGTTCGGCGCGTTGGCGGATGCGGCGGCCTTCGGTAGAGACGGGATCTGGATTATCCTGCGCCCAGCGGAGTTTGGCGGCGAGATCTTCGATGGGGTGGTCGGCGTCGAAGGGGACGCCGGTATCGGCGAGGACTTCGCGGGTGGCGGCGCAATCGTGGTAGAGGATGCATTTGCCCATGCCGAGTTGGTCGAGGAGGACGAGGCGGGTGGCCTCGATGGTGGCGGGCATGACGAAGGCGCGGGCGTTTTGGCTGAGCTCGATGTAGGCGTCGGCGAAGCGGAGTCCGGTGAAGATGACGCGGTCGGTGGCGAGTTCGCCGAGGAGTCGGCGGTAGGCGTGCTCGTAGGGGTCGGCCCCCACCAGCACGAGCGGGAGCGGGTTTTCCAAAAGGCGGTAGGCGCGGAGGAGGAGTTCGGCTTCGTTCTCGGGGGTGAGGCGCGAGACATAGAGAAAGTATTGGTTGGGTTGGAGGCCCCATTTTTCGAGTTCGCCGCAGTGGACGGGGGTGTCGCGGACGGTGAGGCCGTAGGAGAGGTGCTCGGGGCGTTTGCCGTAGTCGTGGAGGTAGCGGTCGGCGACGGTGGCGTTGTCGGCGATGATGCTGTCGCCGAATTGCATGGCCCAGTGTTCGCTTTTTTTGAGCCACCAGCGGGCGAAGCCGTTCCACTTTTTGCGGCGGAAGTCGGCGCCGTCGACATTGATGACGACGCGCATTCCGGCGGCTTTGGCGAGGCGGGCGAGGACGGCGTTGCCGACGCCGCAGAGGTAGATGATGTCGTAGCGCCTCCACATGGCGTGAAGCATCGAGAGGAAGGTGTGGACGATGGTGTCGAGGCTTTTGGTGGGGATGGTGTAGAGCCCGATGATGTGCATTCCCTTCCAGGATTTTTCGGTGTGCTCGAAGCGGGGCAGGCGGTTGTAAACGGTGATGTCGTGGCCGAGCGCGGCGAAGCGGGAGCCGAGTTCCTCGACGACGACTTCGAAGCCCGAGTAGCGCGCGGGGACGCCGCGCGAGCCGAGGAAGGCGATGGAGGGAAGGTGGGTGGCAGGAGATTTTTGTTGGATGCGCTCGGGCGGCCCCAGAAGGGCGTCGCGGGCGGTGTAGTAGACGAAAAGGGTGTTGAAGCGGGTGTAGCGGCGCCAAAGGCGGTGGGGCTCTTGGAGCAGGCGGTAGGCCCAGGTGGTGCCGGTGCGTTGCATCCACTCGGGGGCGAAGGGGCGCTCGCCTGCGAGCAGGGCGAAGGCGTCGCCGACGGCGAAGAACACGCCGCGCTGGTGACGGTGGAGGTTGCGGATGATCCATTCCTCCTGGCGTTCGCCGCCGAGCGCGACCCAGATAAAATCGGCTCCGGACTCCGAGATGGTGAGGGCAAAGGCCGATTCCTCCTCTTCGGTCCAATTGCGGAATGGCGGGCAGAGAGTGCCAACGATGTCGAGGCCGGGGTTGGATTTTTTGAGTTTTTCGGAAAGGGTGTGGAGGGTCCCGGCGGTGCCGCCAAAGAGAAAGTGTTTCCAGGGCGCGGGGGTGGCCGCGAGAAGCCTCTGCATGAAGTAGGGTCCGTAAACACGGTCGTGGAGGCGTGCGCCTTGAGCGTTGAGCATCCAGCGGAGAGGCATTCCATCGGGGAGGACGAGGTCGAAGCGCCGCATGGTGTCGCCGAAGGCGGGTGTGTGGCGGGCGAGCGAGATGATGTGGGTGTTGCTCGCGGCGACGGCGGCGGGACGAGGCTCGCGGGCCAGTCGCTGGCACTCGGCGATGGCGGAGGTGTAGTCCACAACGGCCACAGGCGTGCCGAGGACGGGGAGTTTTTGGATGGTGGAAGATGGGTTTTTCAAGGCGATTATTTAAAAAGAATCAACCAGCCTGTGCGCTGTGATCGCTGTGTCGCTGTGAGAAAAAAAGAGAAGAAGGTGTCTCACGGCGGCACGGCGAACACGGCGTTTTAGAAGAAGTGGAGAAGCGGTTCGGGCGCTGTGAGCGTTGTGTCGCTGTGAGAGAAAAAGAGAAGAGGGTGTCTCACGGCGGCACAGCGAACACGGCGACGGGAGGGAATTGTAAAATCGGTTCGGGCGCTGTGAGCGCTGTGTCGCTGTGAGAAAAAAAGAGAAGAGTGTGTCTCACAGCGGCACAGCGAACACAGCGTTTTAGAAGAAGTGGAGAAGAGGTTCGGGCGCTGTGGACGCTGTGAGAGAAAAAGAGAAGAAGGTGTCTCACAGCGGCACAGCGAACACGGCGAGGGGAGGGAATTGTAAAATCGGTTTGGGCGCTGTGATCGCTGTGTCGCTGTGAGAAAAAAGAAGAAGAGGTGTCTCACGGCGGCACAGCGACCACGGCGTTTTAGAAGAAGTGGAGAAGAGGTTCGGGCGCTGTGAGCGTTGTGTCGCTGTGAGAAAAAAAGAGAAGAGGGTGTCTCACAGCGGCACGGCGAACACGGCGGAGGGAGGGAATTGTAAAACTAGTCTTTGCGCTGTGAGCGTTGTGTCGCTGTGAGAAAAAAAGAGAAGAGGGTGTCTCACAGCGGCACGGCGAACACGGCGAAGGGAGGGAATTGTAAAACCAGTCTTTGCGCTGTGGACGCTGTGTCGCTGTGAGAAAAAAAGAGAAGAAGGTGTCTCACAGCGGCACGGCGAACACGGCGAAGGGAGGGAATTGTAAAACTAGTTCGAGCGCTGTGAGCGTTGTGTCGCTGTGAGAAAAAATCCGAATCAATTTGCGATTCGCGTGATTCCTTCTTTTAAGAGCGCCGAGTTGAAATTCACCAACAGGCCGAGATGAAGGCCTGTCAGCCTCAAGTAGGTGAGAAGCTGTTTCTTGTGAACCGGGAGAACATGCTCAACGGATTTGATTTCGACGATGATAGACTCGGTAAGAATCAGGTCGGCGCGGAATCCGGGCCCCATGGAAATTCCTTCATAAAGAATTGGGACTTCAACCTGTCGTTCGAATGGGATTCCGGATTTCGTCAATTCGTGGGCGAGCACCTCTTCATAGCAGGATTCGAGAAGGCCCGGGCCAAGTGTGCGGTGGACTTTAAAGGAGATGTCGAGAAATGCGGTGGCAAGTTGATTTTCTTTTTCCATGGGATTTTCTCACTGCGACTTTTTGAAAATAGACCAAGCCAGTCCGTCTGCTGTGATCGCTGTGTCGCTGTGAGAGAAAAAGAGAAGAGGTGTCTCACGGCGGCACGGCGAACACGGCGGGGGTAGAAAAGTGTAGTTAGGTTTGTGCGCTGTGGTCGCTGTGTCGCTGTGAGAAAAAAAGAGAAGAAGGGCTCTCACAGCGGCACAGCGACCACGGCGTTTTAGAAGAAGTGGAGAAGAGGTTCGAGCGCTGTGAGCGTTGTGTCGCTGTGAGAAAAAAAGAGAAGAGGGTGTCTCACGGCGGCACAGCGAACACGGAGTTTTTAGAAGAAGTGGAGAAGTGGTTCGGGCGCTGTGGTCGTTGTGTCGCTGTGAGAAAAAAAGAGAAGATCGTGTCTCACGGCGGCACGGCGACCACAGCGTTTTTAGAAGAAGTGGAGAGGTGGTTTGTGCGCTGTGGTCTTTGTGTCGCTGTGAGAGAAAAAGAGAAGAGTGTGTCTCACAGCGGCACGGCGACCACGGCCTTTTTAGAAGAAGTGCAGAAGAGGTTCGGGCGCTGTGATCGCTGTGTCGCTGTGAGAAAAAAGGAGAAGAGGGAGCCTCACGGCGGCACGGAGACCACGGCGTTTTTTTAGAAAAAGTAATCAGACCAGTCCGTCCGCTGTGATCGCTGTGTCGCTGTGAGACCCTCTCTTCAGTATTCGTCTTCTCGCTTGGTGGGAACCGAGGCGGAGTCGGGATTTTTTGGCTCGGGGGCTTTGAGCTTTTCGCGGGTTGCGGAGGCGAGTTTTGGGGCGTTGGTGAGGAGGGCTCCGATGCCGACCATGCCTCCGAGGGCGACGAGGAACACGAGGTAGCCGGCGGTCATGTGGAACCAGGAGGGGTCGGTGAGGGCATTTTTACCGATGGCGAATTCCGCTCCGAAGACGATTGTGCCGACCGTGAGCATAAGGATGCGGGCGAGGTTGCCAAAGATGGCAAGCGGGGCGGAGCAGAGAAAAAGAAACCATTTTTGCCATGCACTGCGTAGCGTGAAGTTGGCGTAGAGGGCGCTAACCATCATCAATGCAAACAGTGAGCGGATGCCGGAGCAAGGGTCTGCGACATCAACGGCGAATTTATTTCCCGCCGGGATTCCGAGCAAGGGATCAGGCGCCGAGAGGATACCGGTGCCGCTCCGCACCACGTCGATGCCGATGGTATCCAAAATGAACACAGCCGCGTGGGACATGATCATGCGCAGGGGGAAGGCGATGTAGTTGTCCAGGAAAGGGAGCGGCCAGGCGAACGCGATGAAGATGAGCGGAAAGGCGAAAAATAGAACGGTGCGCCAGCCGAGGAGGAACCAGATGATGCCTATGAGGAGGATCTGGAGAGAGGCCCAGCCGATATACTGGATGGCCATGCGGTAGCCGAGCCAGTAGAGGACAAATGCCACGAGAAGAAGGGGAAGTCCAAGCCATGTCGAGGAGCGGGAGGGGAGCTTGGCGGCTTGAAGGGCATGGATGAAAAGACCCACGGCCGCTGGGAGAACGATCAGACAATGTTGCCAGTCCTCCGATTTCTCAGACATCCAAGTCCAAAACTCCAAGAGGGTGGCTTTGTGCGATCCGTAGCCTTCCGCGTAGGGGACGAAGACGAAGAGAAGGGTGGGGACGAGCCAAGCGAGGGCGAGCGTGACAAGTTGGGCCGGCGTGGCGTGGGCGCGGATGCGATGGAGGAGGTCTTTCATGGCGGGTGTGCGCAAAGGTTATGTGCCGACGTTGAGATGACTGCGGATGAGGGTGAGCGTCTTAGCGTCCTTCACAGGGTGGAGGGTCCATGCACCACTGGCCAGTGCGGCCTCGAGGCTGGGTCGGTCATTTTCAAGGGCCTTGACGAAGGAGTTTTGGCTGATGTGGCGTCGGAGGCGGAATCCGAGCCGGTGTGCGGTGGTGGGCATGTCGAGTTCGAGATACCAATCGGCAAGCGTGTGGTCGAGGGAAACTGCTTGCCAAGCCTCGCTGGTCCAGAAATGGCCGGTGCCGAGCATCGAGACGGCGGTTGGCGCGTTGTAGGTGAGGGTCTCGTTGGCGAGCCAGTGCGGGTGTGTGGAGTTGTCGCGGCGGTAGAGTTCATACCCGAGGAGGTCGGCATTTTCGGAGTTCAGGAGATTGACCAGACGGGCAGGGAGGTTCGGAACGAGGGGGAGGTGGTCGTATTCGTGGAAGAGAATGTGGGTGTGAGGGAGGTCACGTAGCCAGGTGGTCGAGCGGGTAAGGATTTCGCGGTAGCTTTGCTTTTCGCGTTGGTGGTGGCCGGTGGTGTGGCTCTGGCCGGAGAGGTGGAATTTGTTGAGATGGGCGATGGCGGCGAAGTCCGCTGCGTTTCCGCCATAGGCAAGCAGGATGTCGGCGGGAGCAAACCCGGCGGCATGCCAGACGGAGAGGGTTTTTTCCACGGCTTCGGGCGCGCGGTGGTCAAGGAGAAGCACAAGCACACGGGCTTGGTCGCAGGCGATGGGTGGCTTCTCTAGCTGGCGAGTGCGAGGATGATCAACTTCGTCATGCGCGGTGAAGGCGAGGGCCTGATGCCAATAGGTGAGGCGCTTCTGCGGGAGGGGAACGGAAACAAAGGCGTGGTGGAAGCCGAGGAGGTGGATCCGCCCGCGCCAAGGTAGGATCAGCCCGCGGCCGAGACTGCGACCGGTGCGGTAGTCATGGACCTCGGTGCCGACAAGGCGGAAAAAGGCGACGGCGACGTTGCGAAGAAAACGTTTGAGTTTGGAGGAGAGGGTTCTCACGGAGGTAACTGCTGCGCGGCGGATGGCGAGCCCCGGTGGAGTAAGCTGAAATCTCCACGGGTCGAGGTGGGCACTATTGGAAATGCTGAGGTGGGGAAGCGGCGAGGGCAACCCAGTTCGGGTGCTGTGTCGCTGTGAGATAAAAAAAGAAGAAGAGGTGTCTCACGGCGGCACGGCGACCACGGCGTTTTTGGAAGAAGTGGAGAAGAGGTTCGGGCGCTGTGATCGCTGTGTCGCTGTGAGAAAAAAGAAGAAGAAGGTGTCTCACGGCGGCACAGCGAACACGGCGTTTTAGAAGAAGTGGAGAAGCGGTTCGGGCGCTGTGGTCGCTGTGAGAAAAAAAAGAAGCAGGTGTCTCACAGCGGCACGGCGAAGGGAGGAAATTGTAAAACCGGTCTGTGCGCTGTGGTCGCTGTGTCGCTGTGTCGCTGTGTCGCTGTGTTGCTGTGTTGCTGTGTCGCTGTGTCGCTGTGAGGAAAATTCATGAGTTCCTCGATTTCAGCCAGACGGCGGTTTCGGCGACGCCGTGGGTGAGGGGTGTGCGCGGCGGGCCGAGGAGGGCGAAGGTTTTTTCCATGGGGACGAGGTAGTCGGTGACCATGCTGCGGTAGCGGGAGGAGGTGATGTAGAAGGGGTTTCCGCTGAGAGCCGTGATGAGGTCTCCGGCGAGGCCGGCGGCGCGGAGGATGGGGCGGGGGACTTTGCGGGCGGGTTTGCCGTGGAGGTTGCGGCAGAAGGCGTCGGCCCAGAAGTAGATGTCGGCGGGAGGGTCACCGACATAGAAGGTTTGGCGGTGGATTTTTTCGGCGGGTTGGTCGAGGGCGAGGGCGACGATCTGGTCGGCGACATTTCCGACATAACCATAGCAACGGACGACGGGTTTTCCGCCGGGGTGGACATAAAGGCCCTTGGCGGCGATGCGCCAGAATTCCTGCGGGTAGCGGGGGTGCCAGGGTCCCCAGATGTTGGTTGGGCGGACGATGACCCATTCGCAGGCGAGGTTGGCTCGGCGTGTTTCCAACTCGGTGATGACCTTGCTTTGGCCGTAGACAGTGGCGGGATAGTAGTCCTCGTCGTCGTCGGGGAGGCGTCCGGGGCCGCAGACGAATTGGGACGAGCAGATGAGGGTGCGGCGGATGGAAGCTGTGGTTTGAACGGCGGCAAGGAGATTGCGTGTGCCTTGGGTGTTGGCGCGGAAGCCGGTTTCGGCGGTGGTTTTTTCGTCCATCTCGGTGCGGGCGGCGAGGTGGAGGACGATCTCGGGGTTGAAGGATCGGAAGGCGGATTCTAGTGCGGGGGCATCGAGGATGTCGGCGGCAAGCCAGTGGCTTTGGTGGGAGGATTCGTGGGGTGAATGGATTGAGAGGTTGAGCACTGTGTGCCCGCGCTCAAGGAGACGGTTGTGGACATGGGTGCCGATGAAACCGGACCCGCCGGTGATAAGGATTTTCATTGTTGAAGCGGATGGAAAGAAGGGAAATCAGGGAGCCCAAGCAATCCGCAGACACTTTGTCAGTCTTACGAATGATGGAATAAATGGCTTCGCTTTTTGCGTTGCTGGATATGGGTTCGAATTTGGGATGTGGGGGGTCGGAATTATTGGGCTCGGAGAAGCTTGCCGGGTATTCTTTTGGCGAGAGAGAGAATCATGGCGGGCCAACCGATGCGGAGCAGGCTTTCCAACTCACGGAATTGGGCCAACTTTTGGCCGATGGCATCGGGGCCTTTTGTGTAATTGGCATGGTAGAGGGCCAGTTTTCTTGGCGGTGGCCATCCGTGAGTGCGGGCGTAGTAGGTTTTTGGCAGGTAATTCCAAACGGCAGAGGTTGGATGGTTGGGCTGGGCGAGGAGTTGGTTCATGGCCATCTGCTCGTTGCTGGTGGGATTTTGATTCAATAGGAATTGGACCTGCTCGAACAACGACCGCACCCGGTCATTGGCACGGCAGACGAAGAAGCCCGTGTTGACATCCGCCAAACACGGCGATTCTCGCTGGAAAAGAATATCCGTCCCGCTGGACTCCAAGTCGGATTTCAAATCCTCGGGTTCGAGTTCGACAATTCGAATATCCACATCAGACCAAACCACGATTTCCCCCTCATATTGGTTGAGCGACTCCAGGATCAGAACCAATTTCCTTCGGATGCAGCGGAGAAACTCCGGACTGAGGAAATCGCCGGGGCCGTTTTCCTCGATGAGGGTCGAGTGGAGTTCGAAGCCTTTGGGCACCGAGCGGGCGAAGACATTTTCGAAAAGCACGCGATGGGCCGGGGTGTGGCAGCAGAAGAGGTGCATTTGGTTGTTATGCATATCGAGCAGATGCCAAAATTGCATAAGGCGGCGGAAAATTCAGATTGACGAAGGGGTTCTTGTTAATACCTACTTGCTAGTCAGGAACGAAAAATGCATTTTCCTCACCGTGTTGATTTGCCCTAAAAATGATCAGATTCGTGTCGTGGTTGCTGGGAAAAAACCGCCACCTGTAGGGGGGCAAAATCTGTTAATTGCCGAGTTGATTAAAGACTTGCAAAAGGATGAAAAATTTCAAGTTGAACATCTTGATTTTTCATTCACTAAGGACTGGAAAAATGCCAGAAAATTGAATTTCTCAAAGATTTTTGAGTTGCTAAATGTCTGGAATTCTATTCGCAGGATTTCCCGTTCAGGTAAGGTTGACTTGCTGCTATTTCCCGTGGGGGGACCTCAAAAAGTCCCTTTAATTCGTGACACTTTATTGCTTCCGTTAATCCGACCTTATTGCAGAAAATTAGTTCTGCACTTTCATGCAGCAGGTTATGCGCGAATATACGGTAATCTTTTTACTTTATTGAGAGGCTTTTCGAAAAGCGCTTATTCGCTTGCCGACGAAGCTATAGTTATGACCTGTTTTGGAAGTGAGGACGCTGTCTACGCGGGCGTAAAAAAAATTCATGTGTGCCCTAATGTGATTGTCGATACTTACGCCCCCACAAAATTAAAAACAGAAATCAGGAATTCGATTCCAAGAATACTTTACTTAGGACATGTTTATGAGGAAAAAGGAGTTTTTGATCTCTTGAACGCTTTACAAAAGGTGAAGTCTCATTTTCGTTTAAGAATTGTTGGCGATTGTTTGACTCCATGGACTCCAAAGAAGCTGCTTGATTGGATCGCGGAAAAAGGTCTTTCAAATTCGGTTGAATATGTGGGCTGTGTGAATCTTTCGAAACGGGATGATGAATTATTAAAAGCTGATTTTTTGGTTTTTCCCAGTCGTGCGCATGAAAGTTTCGGATTGGTTTTGGCTGAAGCCATGATGTGGAAACTCCCAATTGTGACGTTCGACTGGCGTGGAAACAAAGAAGTTGTAGGCGAGAATCCCGGTGGAGTAATAATGCCATTTGGGGATAATGTCACGCAACTCGCTAGTGCGGTGGAATATGTGTTAAAAAACCGAGATATATGGCTGCAATGGGGAGAAATAAATCGAGAAAGATTCCTCCAAAAATTTCGGAAACCTGAAGGGAGACCTCCACTTGCCGATCTGCTTCTTCAGATTGCGTCAAGTTGATTTTGGCCAAAGAAAACCAACCCATTTTGGACCAATCCTTACGGGTTCCCCATTAAATCCCACGATTCTAAAATCCACGCGTCTGGGAAGGTAACAACCTAATAGAAACTTCATAAAAAACTGCCTAAATTTTAGAGCAATCTGCTGGGTTTTCTTCATTGGTTGGTATTGTTTTGAAAATCTGTTTTCCTCTTCAATAGCCAATGGTCTGCTGCTTAGGTTGCTTGTGAGGAGTCGAAAGCAAGCAACCAATCTTCGGGTTGACTTGAACTGGAAACCTGCTTCAAGCAAGTTAATAATCCAAACTTTATCCCCTATAATTTTCCAATCGGGATCGAATAAAAATCCAGCATCAATCACCTTTCTGCGAAAAAAGAGCGTGCAACTAGCGATATTGAGTGGGGAAAATGTGAGATTGCGTTGATCCTGCGCAAAGCTTCGGCGGTAGCAAAGGGGATTATTAGACTGATCAAGCACAACAAAATCCCCAAAGACTGCATGCACATCAGGGGGTCTTTTGAAGGCGGACTGAATATTCTTTAATGCGCCTGGAGTGTATTGCTCGTCGCAATTCAGCCATGAACAGATTTCTCCACTTGATTTCAATAAGCCCTTGTTAATCGCGTCATACATACCGTCGTCGGGCTCTGAGAAGATTTTTAGGGCCGCTTCGCGGCCGATGGCTGATAGCGGATGGCGGATGGCTGATGGGTTGGCTTCGAAGATGAGATGGCCGTTGCGGTGGAATTCGGCACCGAGTTCGCGGGCGAGGTCTTCGATGCCAGGAGTTCCAGCGTCTTGGATGATGTGTTCGAGGGAGCAGGGAGCTGGGAGCAGGGTCTGGTCGCGGACGCTGGCGATGCAAAGGCGCAACCAATCGAGTTGGTTGTAGCTCGGCGTGATGATGGAGAAAACGGGCAAGTTTTTTAGGAGATTGGAGTTAGTAGATGGCAGATAGGGGATGGCGTGGAGAAGGCGTTTCAACTTGGAGAAGAGGGTGTCTCACGGCGGGGGGAGAAAAGTGGAGTCAGGTCTGTGCGCTGTGAGCGTTGTGTCGCTGTGAGAGAAAAAGAGAAGAGGGTGTCTCACGGCGGCACGGCGAACACGGCGAACACGGCGAAGGGAGAAAAGTGGAGTCAGGTCTGTGTGCTGTGAGCGTTGTGTCGCTGTGAGAGAAAAGGAGAAGAAGGTGTCTCACGGCGGCACGGCATACACGGCGGGGGGAGAAAAGAGGAGTCAGGTCTGTGCGCTGTGGTCGTTGTGTCGCTGTGAGAAAAAAAGAGAAGAAGGTGTCTCACGGCGGCACGGCGAACACGGCTAGGGGAGAAAAGTGGAGTCAGGTCTGTGCGCTGTGAGCGTTGTGTCGCTGAGAGAGAAAAAGAGAAGAAGGTGTCTCACGGCGGCACGGCGAACACGGCGGGGGGAGAAAAGAGTAGTCAGGTCTGTGTGCTGTGAGCGTTGTGTCGCTGAGAGAGAAAAAAAGAAGAAGGTGTCTCACGGCGGCACGGCGAACACGGCGGGGGGAGAAAAGAGGAGTCAGGTCTGTGCGCTGTGGTCGTTGTGTCGCTGTGAGAGAAAAAGAGAAGAGGTGTCTCACGGCGGCACGGCGAACACGGCGGGGAGAGAAAAGAGGAGTCAGGTCTGTGTGCCGTGAGCGCTGTGTCGCTGTGAGAGAAAAGGGATGGCGTTTTTTTGGGGGTGGGCTTGGATGATTGGACGATGAAGGTGGTTCACATTTGCAATTTGCCGCTGGCGGATGGGCATCCGGATCGGGGGAGGATTGTGACGCATCCGGGTCGGTGGGTTTTGAATTTGGCGCTGGCCCAGCGGGCGCATGCGGGGATTGATGCGCGATTGGTGGTGCAGGTGCCGGGGGCGAGTCGGGATTATGAGTGCGAGGTGGAGGGGGTGCCTGTGCGCTATGTGGCGGCGCCGGATCGGTTGAGGTCGGCGACTTTGTTTTTTTTCGATGTGCGGCGGTTGAGGCGGGCGGTGCTGGCTTGGGAGCCGGATGTGGTCCATGCCCACGGGACGGAGGATGCCTATGCGCTGGCGGCGCAGGCGTGTGGGCGGCCGAGTGTGCTCACGGCGCAGGGGTGCTTTTTTATTATCAATCGCGAGATGCCGCCGGGGCGGTTTTTTTCACGCGAGCGGATCGTGGAGTGGACAGAGCGGCGGGCATTGCGGCGGGCGGGGGATGTGATTGCGAAGAGCGGGTATGTGCGGGGGGAGTTGGCGCGGGCGTTTCCGCATGTTCGGTTGCACGAGATTCCGAACACTTTCGATCCGGCGTTGCTGGAGATTCCGGTGGATCGGCCGAGGCGGGCGGGGCATTTGGCGTTTGTGGGGACGGTGGTGGAGCGCAAAGGGGTGCACTTGATCCGGGAGGCATTGGGGATTTTGAGGCGGGAGCGGCCGGAGGTTTTTTCGCGGTGCGTGTTGCACATTTTTGGGGATCGGCGGGAGGCGGCGGATTATGAGGCGCGTGAGATTGTTGGTTTGAGGGAGTTGCTGGGGGAGAGGTTGGTGACTCACGGGACGGTGGGGTCGAGGGAGTTGGCGGAGGAGTTATCGACGATTTCGGTGCTGCTGGCGCCGTCGCTGGAGGAGATGTTTGGGAATCAGTTTATCGAGGCGTCGTTGCTGGGAGTAGCCGGGATTGTGTCGGAGGGGACGGCGATGGCTGAGAATGCGCGGCGGATTCGGGCGGGTGTGGTGGTCGGTCAGCGGGATGCCGCAGGGTTGGCTAGGGCGGTTGCGGATGCGCTGGAGAGACCTCGTTCCACTGATGAAAGTTTAGAGGTGAGAAAAAGGATCGTGGATTGGATGGGGCCGGAGGTGGTGGCGCTGCGACATCTGGAGGTTTATCGATGGAGAAGAAGCGAATCTCACGGCGGAGGCCGCTGAGCCGCTAAGGACGGATGGCTGATGGCTGATGGCTGATGGCTGATGGCTGATGGCTGATGGCTGATGGCTGATGGCTGATGGCTGATGGCTGATGGCTGATGGCTGATGGGTGAT
>Ga0247844_1006202_pt1 | contig 14471 bp, 11 predicted proteins | sample LaCtaG_FD_192421 | JGI IMG/M metagenome (GOLD analysis project Ga0247844, IMG submission 192421) | Freshwater microbial communities from meromictic Lake La Cruz, Castile-La Mancha, Spain - LaCruzMarch201714.5m_1 | ecosystem: Environmental > Aquatic > Freshwater > Lake | place: Spain: Castile-La... | reverse complement strand
AAAAAAACCTCCGCACGGAGGTTTTTTTTATCCGCCAGAAAGACATGGCCAGCTTGCTCGAACTGCTTCCCCAGCAAGATGACCTGATCCGGGCGATTGGTGCTCTATTCCAAAGCATCACTCTGCTGCCTCCGCAAGAGACCCTTTTGCGCAAGCGCTTGGCTGCCGCGGATGCTTTGCGCGAAGGCAATCGCTTCGAACTCGATCGGGCAATGCAGGCTGTGCGCGATGAACTCGAGGAAATGAATGCCGCGCGAATCCGCATTCGCCAAGTGCGTCAAATCTCAAAGTCGATTTACCAAGAAAAACCAACCTCCCTCCTGCAGGACTGGGCCTGATCAGATGCCTCCACGCTCTCGGGATCAAGGCTGCGCCCCCAGAGTCAACAAATCGAGATCTCAAAAGCGGAATGCTTTTGAACTCCTACTCTAGCGGCTGTTTCTGACTACCAATGGGTAACGAAGCCAGCCTTCAGAGAGATGCTGCTCCAACTGAAAAAGTCTCGCTAGAATTCAAAACCTCACAGCCATTGGTTTTATGGGTCCCTCGTATTCAGTTTGAGGGTTGCCCTGGGTCTCTTCCCTATGGCGCTGTCGCAATGCGGTAGAATCCGTTGGAATCCCCCTGTGGCGCTGTCACGGTTTTGCTGGATTGGTTGCCCGAGGCGGTGTGATTGGCGATATCGGTCCACGTTGTCTCGGCAAGACTCCCCTTGTGCTGGATCTTGTATTTGCGACCATCGACGCTGGCCCAGTTGAGCGTAACCTCTCGGTTGGCCGAACTGAACGCGCTCGAGGTGATTTTTAAAATAGAGGCCGCACTTTTGGGATTGGTGCCCGCAAGGTATTCGCTCAAATTGCTCCGACCGTCACCGTCCGGATCCGCTGAGGCATCATTGCTGTCAATGAGGAGATGGTGAGTGGCTTCGAAGCCATCCGCCATCCCGTCTCCATCCGTATCGGGATTTTCAAAGTCTCCTCCCACCGCCTGCTCGAGGTGGTTGGGCAGTCCGTCGCCATCCACATCTTCCGCACTGGCTTTGCTGAATGCGATATGGGTTGTGAACGAAGGGGCCGTGTTTTCGATTTCCACCTGTTCGGTGAGCGGAAGTTCGCGGTTCGCATAGCCCGCGCCGGGCAGCGCTCCCGAGATGCGGCGCGTGTTTTTACCGCGCACGGTGTAGATTTCCCCGCCTTGGGAATTGGCTAGGCCATAATAATACCCATCCCCATGCGTCGTGAGGTTGGTGGGTCCATTGAGGAGAAGATCCATCTGGTTCGGGCCAAACCCGTGCCGCATGTAGAGCGTGCCCACCGAAGCATCCAACGAGTAGCTTGCATCGACGACGTCCCGCCCTGCGGCAAGGCGGAGGCGCTTGGTAATCTTGCCGTCCTCGGAGCGGAATTCCCAAAAGTCGGTCCCGGCAAGTGGAGCGGTGGAGGCGTAGTCCATATCCACGTAGCGGTTGTCATTCGGCCCGCTGGCGTAGCGGTCTTTGAAACCTGAGCAGCGGTTGTTGTCCGAGCCCTCCCCTTCATGCTCCTCGGAGGGGTTTGAGACCGGCACACCCACAACTTGGACCGCGCTCTCGCTGGAGGGGTCGTAAACAAAAGCGTAGAGCAGTCGCGCTCCCCAGCGCTCGAAGCACAGGTAGGCATGGTTGTTTTTCAAAATATATTCGTCCTGCGTGTCGTCATCGACGTCTTTAGCCTCAACAAGAGTTTGTGAGCCTTGGGTGCCGGTCCGGATCCGGTTTGCCCACTGTGCGGCGTCAGCCATGATTCCCACCTTGCGGATGTGGCCGTGCAAGCGCAGCGCCCAGTAGGATACGGGATCGGAGGTCGTGTCTTCGTAGGATGTGATGCCCGAGTCGAGACGGTTGAATGTCGTCTGGTAGTTGCGGGACTGGTATTGATCTGGGTTCGCGTCCTCATCGTGCCACGCGGTCTCGTAGATCATCGCCGAGTAGGTCCATTCGGCAAGGCGGCGGAGCGGACTCTCGGGCATGCCCGCGATCTTGTCCCAGGAATCCCGCACAAGTGTGCCGGGTGTGTTCATGTCGCCGTAGGCTTTGATGCTCGCCGGCACGCCCCTGTTCGGCCAGACCATCGGCTTGCGCTCGAAAAAAGACTCTTCAAGATTGGATCCGTAATACCAGTTGTCATACGAGTGCTCGGAAGCCCGCTTCAGCCACTCATACGTCTGCGTCGTCTTCCCGTCCGGCGTGCCTTGGTCGATGACCCATGAGGGATCGCTCTGCGCCCAACCAACAACATCTTTCAGGTTTTTAATTTCGATCCAAGGGTGATTGGCAGCCCAGCGGATGGTTCGATGCCACTGGTCGGCGTTGTTATTGGGGGTGTCGGAGGCGAAGGAGTTTCCTGCGAAGGCTTCCCAGTCGTCAAAAACGATCGTGATCTGCGAGGCGTCGGGGCTGAGGGCCTTTTGGAGCAGCGTGTAGCGGGTGTCGCGCATCATGCCGCCATCGTCGTTGCCGAATTTCGACTGATCCTCCCTGTCGTTGAGCATGAAAGTCAAGACGCCATGGATTTTGTGGAGCTTGTGGTGGTAGGGTTCCTCATCGTTGCCGCTCCCTCCTGCCCATCGGCCGAAATTATTGTCATCCCAGCCGGGTCGCTGCTGCTCATTCGGGTAGAACCACCAATGCAGATGCGTGACCTCGTCGAGGTAGGCCGCCGCGTAGCCTCCGGCGACGATGTCTGCGAAAGGTTGGCCCTTGAGCGGCCCCCGCGGGTTGGCGTGCTCCCAGGAGGTATTCGTGTGGAAGACCCGCTCGGGGATGTGCATCACCTTCATATCCCCCGCGCTCCATCCGAAAATATGGTTCGCCAGGTCGTTGAACGCACGGATCGATGCGCGGTTCACCTCGCCTTCGAAGTAGGGCATGATGTGTTCGGCGTAGACCCCTCCAATAATCGACGAGCCGCCATGGGAGACCAGATTTTTAAGCCGGTTGACAAAAGTGGGGCCATCGCGCTCGGGGTAGCCGGGCGCTGCGGGATCCTGCCTCGCCCACAGCAGGGAGCTGAGGAGCGACCCGCTGAGGTGCATGTTTAGTGGGACTCCGAGCATCTCATGGGTGTCGATCGTGCGAATAAACCCGGCGTGGAGATCGAGGTCGGTCCGGTTCGTGTAAATGTGCTTTTGCGTTCCATCGACCGTCGCAACGGATTGGTTCGCATGCGCGATGGCGGCATATTTGGCACGGCTCGTTGAGGCGGTGGAAAGGATGCCTGCGCCCGAGATCACCCCAGTGTTGGCATCGCCTGCAGACTGGCGTGTCAATACTCCGCCAATCACATCCACCACATCGCTGCCGGGAACCTCCCCCGCACCACCATCGGTGCCGTCGCGCGTGGTGTAGACCCAGAAACGCAGCGGGCTCGCACCGTCCCAGCCGCCGGCCGTGAGGACGGATTTCTTAATGCCGAATTCCACCGCGTCCAAATCGCTGCGCCAGTAGGATCCGAGATAGTTTCCGTTGGCCCCGATATTCGCAAAATCCTTGGTGTAAACCGAGCCAGTCGTGCTGTTGTAAACGCCCACGCAGACCTCCCAACCCGCCCCCGCCGCGAGCCTAGTATCGCTGAAGTCTGGCAGCCATTCCTGACCGCCGGCCGCGCAATCGATCGCCACATAGGTGTCAACCGCCCAGTTTTGGTGCTCGAATCCGATATCGAAAAAATCCAGGCGAAAGAAAAATGTGTCGCCCTCCTCGCGGGAGTAGAAAGCCACAAGGTCGCGTGAGGCATCCGAGTTGACCTCGTGTCTGCTGAAAAGATGCTGGTCCCCGTTTTGATCCAACGCCCGGAGATCCCCGGAGGTCCAATCTTGGAATTCCTGGAACCAGTCCGTGCCCCGTTTATCAGTGCCGATTTTTGGGCCGGCACCGATGGTGATTCCAGCCTGGGCGCTTGCGCAAACCACCAGAGCCAGCGCAAGAAGAAATCGGGAGAGGGTCATCGCGCAACCATCGGAGCCATTCTCCCATCCGTAAAGGAACGCATCCTTGAACCGTTGAAAAACTCCGCTCTTCATGCCTCTCACATCCCTCCCCACGGGAATGGCATTGAGGTTTAAAGCAAATGGAGCCATCGTGAAGATATGCAAAGCGAACCGCGAGCATGGCAGAACTTCTCCCCCGGCGACTTGGCTTACTCATTTCCCGAGGTTGCCACGGGGAATCTCCACTCGGCCGTCGAGTCATCGATCGAGGCATTCCCCGGTTGGGGGCGTCTTCCGCTGGATGCCAGGCGCGAAGCCTTGGAGGGCTGCCGCGAGACTCTGCAATCCTGCAGCGAAGACCTTGCCATTCTCATCAGCCGGGAGACCGGCAAACCGCTTCGTGAGTCCCGTCTCGAGATGGCCGGGGTCATTGCGAAGTTCGATCTCACTTTTGAGGATGGAGAAAAATACCTCCGCGACAGTCGCGTGGAGGACGGGCCGCATCCGGCGTTGATTCGCCGCCACCCTCGCGGGCCGGCCGCAGTCATCGCGCCCTTCAATTTTCCCGTCCATCTGGGCCATGGTGCCGCCGTCGCCTACCTCCTCGCAGGGAACACCGTGCTTTTTAAGCCCTCCCCGCTCGCCGTCAACACAGGTCTCGCCTACGCGCGGGCCATGCAGACCGCCCTCCCGCAGGGGGTCTTCCAAGCCGTCCCCGGCTGGAGCGAGACCGGTCGCGCCCTCTGCCTGGATCCCTCGGTGCGCTCGGTTTGTTTCACCGGCTCGATTCCCGCCGGCCGCGCAATTTCCCGCGCCCTTGCCGAAGATACCTCGAAATCCCTCGCCCTCGAATTGGGAGGAAAAAACTCCGTCATCGTCCGCGCGGATGCCGATCTCGACCTTGCGGCCACCGCTGTGGCCGATGGGATGTGCCTCACCGCCGGGCAACGGTGCAACGCCACCTCCCGCGTGCTTGTCCACCGTCGCGTGGCGGAGTCATTCCTCGCTCGCCTTGCCGCATCCCTCGACCGCTACACACCGGGCGATCCGCTCGATGAGCGCACGCTCCTTGGGCCACTCATCAGCTTTGCCGCTCTCGAGCGCTACGAATGCCTCGTATCCTGCTGGGAGGGTCAGTGGGTCGTCCCCGGCGGCGTGCTGGAAAAAAACGCCTGCGAGCAACACGGCTACTACGTGCTCCCCGCCGTGATGGTGGCACACGATGCTGCCGCTCTCGACGCCTCGCAGTTGGCCAGGCAGGAAACCTTCGCACCGATCCTCGTCGTGGAGACTTTCGACCACGACGAAGCGGCGGTCGCCCGCCACGAAGCCTGGAACTTTGGGCTCACCGCCAGCATCTTCACCTCCAGCGAGGCCGACTTCGAGCGCCTAGGCCGCCACCTCTCCGTCGGCAACCTTTACCGCAACCTCCCAACCACCTTCTCACCCTCCACCCTGCCCTTCGGAGGCTGGGGCGCTTCGGGAAACGGCCACCCCGGAGCACGCGGATTCATCCGCTTCGCCACGCACGAGCAGGCCGTGCAGTGGAAAGCCTGACACCATATGAAACGAGGGTTCCTCGATAAACTCATCGAGCGCCTCCCGCTCGTGCAACCGGGCGAGGTGCAGAACTACCTCGTCGAGATCGCTCGAGAGAAGGGCTTTCTTGAGACGATTTTCAACGCGATCCTTGAAGGCGTTATCGTGACAAATCCCAACGGACGCATCCTCTATCTCAACCGTGCGGCCTGTGGCTTTTTTGGAATTGAGCCCGAGGCCAGCCTCGGCAAGCCCCTCGCCGAAATCGTTCGCGGCATCGATTGGGACGCCCTCAGCGGAGCCCGTGCCGAGATCGTGAGCCGCGATCTCGAGGTGTTCTACCCCGACAACCGGTTGCTGAACTTTTACGTTGTGCCGCTCATGAGTGATGATGCTGACGGGAGGCGTTCGGAACCTGTCGGCCGCGCAGTGATCCTGCGCGACATCACCCAAACGCACCGCGCCACGCAAGAGACCATCGAGGTCGAACGCTTCTCCGCCCTCACGATGCTGGCTGCTGGAGTGGCCCACGAGATTGGAAATCCGCTCAACTCCCTCAATATCCACCTCCAGCTCATGCAACGGAATCTCCGCAAGGTGCCGCCCAAGTTGCGTGCCCAACTCGAAGAGTCCGTCGCCGTCGCGCGTGGTGAAGTGTCGCGCCTCGATAATATCATTACCCAATTCCTTCGCGCCATCCGACCACAGCCCCTGCACCTCGAGCCGGCGGAGATCAATCGCATCGTGGGTGAAGCCCTGGACTTCCTGCACGTGGAAATCCAAGACCGCGACATCCTGGTGGAGAAGGAACTCGCCCAGACGCTCCCTCTCTTGCAGCTCGACCGTGATCAAATCAAGCAGGCCTTTTACAATATCTGCCGCAATGCGTTCCAGGCCATGAAATCCGGCGGCATCCTGCGAGTCAAAACGTTCGCGAATCCCGAAAATGTGAGCATTGTTTTCGCGGATACCGGAGGCGGCATCGCCCCCGAAAACATCACACGGATCTTCGAACCTTACTTCACCACCAAATCCGGCGGCAACGGCCTCGGCCTTCTCATCGTGCGCCGCATCGTCCGCGCCCATGGCGGCGAACTGGTGCTGGAGAGCGCGCCCGGTCGAGGACTCACCATCACGATCCTCCTGCCCCGCGCCGACCGCCGCGTGCGTTTTCTCGAACAGGGAAGTTCCGAACCCCACGAAAAATAGAGTCGCCCATCCATGAATCCAACCACCCGCGAAAAAATCAGCAGCCTTCACTCCGCCGCACTCTCCCTTTACAGAGCCGGTTGCCGCGAGCCAGAGAAAATCCTCGAAGGGGAGGGGGCCGTCTTTTTTCAAAGCCAAGGCCTCTCGTTGCAGTTTCTCTACGACTGTGTGGATGATCTCGAGGGCTACGGCGAGCCCGACCTGGCGACGTTTCTCGAGCTCTGCAGGATTCGTGCAGACCACTTTCAGAACACACTCGCGGGGCGCCCCGCCGTGCGCCGGGTCGAGGAATGCGAGTTGCCGCCAAAGAACGCCCAGTGGGACGGCGTGGCTTGGCTGCCGCGCATTATTCGCAAGGCCCAGTGCTTTCTGGCGGGCTGTCTCTGCCCCGAGATCATGTATGGATGCGCTGGCGACCGGGCATTCCTCCAAGCTTTCGGCGCGACTCTGCCCGGCTTCCTGGAAGTGGTTCGTGATTCAGAAGGCGATCCCGCAACCGCATTGCGCCACCTGCGGGGTGCCCCGGCGCAAAATTAGCCCTCCTGTGCCGCCGCACGCTCGCGATTAAGCCACACGCGCGCCACACTCTTCATGCGCGTCAGAATGTAATAGACCGTCTGGCTGCGCTGGCGCACCAGATCGGCCCCGACGATCTTTGGAACAAAATCGGCGGGGATTTCCAGCACCTCTTCAGGCGTGAGCCCGTCGAGACCTTTGCACAGGATCGCCGTCATCGCCCGCGTGAGCGTCTGCACCTGCGCGCCCAGATTGATGCGGAACATGCAGGACCGCCCGGCGGAGACCTTCAAAAAGACTCCCACCGTGTCGGTGCATTCCTCATCCTTGCGCACGTCCTCGAGGTCGAAGGATTCCCCCTCGCGCGGCCCCTGCTTGGAGGCCGCGTCGGCATAAGAGATGAGCGCCTCGCGTTTTTCCAAGTCGGGGAGCGACTCGAAGAGCGAGATGATTTGGTTGAGCTTGACGGAATACATGCCTCTCAACCCCTCTCGATTGGCGCTCCGACCCGGTTTCCCCACTCGGTCCAGGACCCGTCGTAGTTCCGCACACGCTCGTAACCGAGGAGATACGTGAGCACGAACCACGTGTGGCTCGAGCGCTCGCCGATGCGGCAGTAGGCGATCACATCCTGACCGGGCTCGAGCCCCGCCTCCCGCTCGTAGATTTGACGCAACTCCTCCCCGGATTTGAAAGTGGAATCCTCTCCGACAGCCATTTTCCAAGGCACACTGGCCGCTCCCGGCACATGGCCCCCGCGCAGCACGCCTTCCTGCGGATACTCCGGCATGTGCGTGATCTCGCCGCGAAACTCGCCGGGCGAACGCACGTCGATGAGTGCCCCGCCCTTGCGGCTGTGGGACAGAGTCTGATCGTAAAAAGCCCGGATTTCCTCGTCCCGGCGCTTCTCCGCCGGCGTGTAGTGGCCTGGCACAAAATGCGGCACGGCACGTGTCAGGTGCCGCCCCTCGGAGACCCACTTGTCCCGCCCGCCATTCATGATCTTCACTTTCGTGTGCCCGAAAAGCCGGAAGACCCACAGCGCGTAGCACGCCCACCAGTTCGACTTGTCCCCGTAAAAAACCACCGTCGTGTCGTTCGAGATTCCGTTCCGTTCGCAGAGGGTCGCAAATTGCGCCGGCGTAATGTAGTCGCGGATCGTCTGGTCCTGCAGGTCGGAGCGCCAGTCGATATGCACCGCCCCTTGAATGTGGCCGGTGTCGTAAAGAAGAATGTCCTCGTTGCTCTCGACCACCCGCACGCCGGGGTCGGAGAGGTGCTCGGAGAGCCATTCGGTTGATACAAGGGCGTCCGGATGTGCGTAATTTTTCTCAGTCATGATCGGTCGCTAAATTATTAGGCCGCCCAGTCTGTGCAAGAGGTATCGCTTGAAAACCGTCCCCCCCCAACGTCCGCTCTTGGCTCAAGCCCCCGCAAGATCTCTCACGCGCGCTTCCAATTCCAAAATCCGTTCCTCTAGTTTGGCAATCGTCTGGCAGGCGGTCGCCAACTCCGCGCGCTTCTCGAGCAGGGTCGTCTCCAACTCCATGATCCGGCTTTGCAGGCTTGCCTTGATGCTGCCCCGCGGCCCCTGCGCAGGCGGTTCCTCCTCCGCGGCGACCACCTGAAAAGGCGCCTCCGCAACCGTCATGGTCTCCCCGGTGCAACAATTCACAATCCGCGTCTCCCCCGAAATCTCGCCCATCCGCAGAAATTCCAGCAACGTCCCTGTGCTCGTCGGACCATACAGCGGATGCTCGGGAACCTCGATAAGCCAGTCCATTTGCAGCTCTGCGAACATCGGCGCCTTCGTCCACGTTTTCCCGTCGTTCGACACCGCATCCTGCGGATTGATGTAGGCCGATGCCGCCCAATCTTGGATTTGCTCAAAGGGCACGGGCCCAAAAAGCTCCCCCTCTCCGTGCTTGCGGAGAAACCAGTTGGTTGTTTGTCCTGTTGCCATGACGCCCAGATGCTGGCAGAGGGAATAGACTCTTGGCAAGGATTCATCGACCCGCATCGCGTCTTGCATCCCGTCAGCAAGGGGATATCCTCTCTCGCTCGAAATTATGAGTCAGACCCTACTCGACAAGGTATGGGACGCACACACCGTCCGAACCCTCCCAAACGGAGCCACGCAACTTTTAATCGGCACCCACCTCATTCACGAGGTCACCAGCCCGCAGGCCTTCGGAATGCTCCGTGATCTCAACCTCAAGGTGCTCTACCCCGCCCGCACATTCGCCACCGTGGATCACATCGTCCCCACCGACGAGCGTTCCGAGCCGTTCAGCGACGACCTCGCCGACGCCATGATCAAGGCCCTCCGCTCGAACTGCCAAGAAAATGGGATCACTTTTTTTGACCTCGGCACCGGCCGACAAGGCATCGTTCACATCGTCGGCCCCGAGCAAGGCATCACACAGCCCGGCACCACCATCGCCTGCGGCGACTCCCACACCTCCACCCATGGCGCGTTCGGCGCGATCGCCTTCGGCATCGGCACCAGCCAAGTGCGCGACGTCCTCGCCACTCAGACGATGGCCATCCATAAGCCAAAAGTCCGCCGCATCAATGTCAACGGCAAGCTCGGCCCAGGCATTTACGCCAAAGACGTCATTCTCCACATCATCCGCAAACTCGGGGTCAACGGTGGCCTCGGATACGCCTACGAATACGGCGGCACGACCTTCGACGCCTTCACCCAGGAAGAGCGTATGACCGTTTGCAACATGTCCATCGAAGGCGGCGCCCGCGTCGGCTACGTGAATCCCGACAACACCACCTTCGAGTATCTCAAAGGCCGACCCTACGCGCCGAAGGGCTCAGATTGGGACGCTGCGGTCGCCCGTTGGCGCTCCACCGCCTCCGACCCCGATGCGCACTACGACGACATCGTGACCTACAACGCGGCGGATATCTCGCCGACCGTGACCTGGGGCATCAACCCCGGCCAAGCCATTTTCATCAACGAGAACGTGCCCTTCCCCGGCGAGATTCCCGAGAAAGACCGCGCCACAGCCGAAGAGGCCCTCGCCCACATGAGCCTCGTCCCGGGCACTCCCATCAAAGGCACGAAAGTCGATGTCGCCTTCCTCGGCAGCTGCACGAACGGCCGCCTCAGCGATTTGCAGGAAGTCGCCCGCCATCTCAAGGGCCGCAAAGTCAGCGACAGCGTCAAAGCCATCATCGTCCCCGGCTCCCAAGGCGTCTCCGCCCTCGCCGAAAGCATGGGCCTCGCCGAGATCTTTCGCAACGCGGGCTTCGAGTGGCGCGGAGCCGGATGCTCCATGTGCCTGGGCATGAACCCCGACAAACTCGTCGGCGAGCAACTCTGCGCCAGCTCCAGCAACCGCAACTTCAAGGGCCGCCAAGGCAGCCCGACCGGACGCACCGTCCTCATGTCGCCACTCATGGTCGCCGCCGCCGCCGTCACCGGAGAAATCTCCGACGCCCGCGAAGTCTTCGGCATCAACTGAACCCACTCCCCGCATCGCACTTCGCATTCCTTATAAAATTATGGCTCTCGAAAAAATCACCCAAGCCGCCGGACGCGGCGTGTATGTCCCCGGCGACGATCTCGACACCGACCGCATCATCCCCGCCCGGTTCATGAAATGCATCACCTTTGACGGACTCGGCGAATTCGCGTTCTTCGACGCCCGCGCCGCCTCGAAGGCCGAGGGGTCCACGCACCCGCTCGACGACGCCCGCTTCACAGGAGCCAGCATCCTTCTCTCCGGCTCGAACTTCGGCTGCGGTAGCTCCCGCGAGCACGCCCCACAGGCCCTCTACCGATTCGGTATCCGTGCTGTCATCGCCGAAAGTTTCGCCGAAATCTTCTTCGGAAACTCGATCACGCTCGGCATGCCCTGCGTCGTCATGGGCGGAGGCGACATCCGCGCCGTCGCCAAGCTCATCGAGTCCGATCCCCAAGCCCTCCTCACCCTCGACCTCACAGAAAAAAAGCTCTCCATCGCCGACATGGATTTTCCCATCTCCATGCCAGCCCACGCCCACGAAGCCCTCGTCAGTGGAAAATGGGACGCCATCGCCGACCTCCTCGAAGGCATCGACGCCGTGAAATCCCGCGCAGCCACACTGCCCTACATGGCGGCTTGATCCCTCTTTTTTCTCTCCTTAAAAAAATCCCGATGAAATTTCTTCTTCCTCTCCTCGCCGCCGTGGTTCTCGTGGGTTGCTCCGGTCCCGGAGGCCCCGCCCAGCGCGCCGGCACCGCCGTGGACAACGCCATCTACAAAGTCGGCGAAGGCGTCACGAACGTCGGCGAAAAAATCGAAGGCACCGCCAACCCCTGACGCCCTGACGCCCTGACGCCCTGACGCCCTGACGCCCTGACGCCCTGACGCCCTGACGCCCTGACGCCCTGAGCCCCGAGCGTCAGGTGCCAGAGATTTTTGAGCCCCCGCGCGCCTCGATTGTCCTCGAGGCTCTTTACCTGAATCGACCTCTGGGCGGTTTTTCCGCCGCGCCGGCGAGCGCGCGCGCCGGTTGGTCCATGAGGTGGCCATAGACAAAAACGGAGAAGAGAAGTCAGTTTTAATTGCTGACCCCTTTTGTCGACTCCGTCCGTGAAGCTAACGTGAAGCAACTGTGAAGCTACTCCGACCGAACAAGGCCCAGCGTCTCAAAAATGCCTGCCTCTCCGCGAAATTGCGAGCGCACGGAATGCGAGTGCTGGGATTTGGTTTCCCCCCGTGGCTTTCCATCTTGAGTGAGAAAATTACAATTAATATCACCGATCGGTGAAAACAATTGTTGAAAAAAATGGGGTTCCAGTTCCGGGAAAGTGAGCTTTTCTGCGGAATCAAAAATGTGCCTCGAATGCCTTAAACACTGGCTAAATATGTGATTCGTCGAAAAAAATCAGGGATAAAAGCATGACAAGATCTGCTTGCGGATAGAGGAAATTTTTCTGAGCCAATTACAAATAAAATCACCGATCGGTGAAAATAATTGTAAGAAAAAATGTAACTACTCAGGTGGCCCCAATACTGTTCGCGGAGAATTTGACTTCCGCTTGATGTCCCTGTTCGGTCGGGTTTGCCATGGCAAGAAGCGCGATGACAATGAGCTCCGGGGGCCGGATTGCTGAGCACTTGAGTGTCGGCGTTCTAGCCCGGAGCTCTCCGCGGGAGCGGATACGGGACATCCTCGAAAAGATGGGTTTGCAGATCCAGCGGGTGAGGGATTTGCTCGCCGGGGCTCTGGTTTACTATGTGATCGCCCTGGGGCTGTTCATGGCGGTTTCCACCGGGGAGGTGCTGCGGTCGTTGGTGGAGGTGCTCCAGTGGTTGGAAGGCAAATCCGAGGGGCTCAAGCCCGCCGGCAAGTCGACCATCTCGCAAGCGCGCAGTCGGCTGGGGGCTCCGCTGCGTGCCCTCTGGGAGGAGAGCGCCACGCCGGTGGCTGTTGCCGGTCAGCCGGGGGCTTTTTACCAAGGCCTGCGTCTGGTTTCCATCAATGGCAGCGCTCTGGATGTTCCCGATACAGCGCAGAATCTGGCTCATTTCGGTCGGCAAGAATCGAGTCGCGGCCAGTCGGCTTTCCCTCAACTGCGCTTTGTGGCTCTGTGCGAGAGTGGTTCGCATACGATCTTTTCGCTGCGCATGGGCTCATATCCAACGCACGAGACCACGCTGGCGGCTCAGTTGCTGCCGGACTTGCGCTCGGGCATGCTGTGCTTGGCCGACCGGCTTTCCTTTACCCGCGCAATTCGGGTCATCCGTCGCAATCTGGCTGCCATGCCGGCCTTTTCTTCCTCGGGAGGTTGAGCCATGGATGAACCGGCTTATTGAGGAAATCCTCCAATAGCGCTTGCCCCTGCGCAAAGGGCGGCATGGCCCGAGCGGGGTCAAGCGAAAGATGTCGGGCTATCCTATCCGAAGATCCCGCGGCCCGACCAAATTTCATGAAGCCAAGCCCATTCACCGCAAACTATCTAAGGGAACAGTATTCTGGCTAACCCGAGTTTACCCTGCCGTGGAGCTTCGCGGAGGCAGCGCCTGAGAAATGCTGACCTCTGCCAAGTTCAACCACCAAATGCGGAAAACCGCACGTCCGTTGGCGGGTAAGGCTCGTGGGGCGCAATCCCCGTGGGCCCATTCGATCCTTTGGAACGAGGCGGACGCCTATCGCGGCAGCGCCCATTGAAAAGATGTGGCAGGGCCGCCCTGTCTCAGAGGCGGGGCTCGGCAACCTTATCGAGGACCTTGCGAAATCCTCGCCTAACAAAGGCCGGACGTCGCTGCCCCGCTTTTAAAAGACGACGGCGGCAGTGCGCGCCTTTTTGTTGAGAAGTGTCAGAGCTCGGTCGCGAAGGATTCGAGGTCGGCGCTGGTGATGGCGGCGCGGTGGAGGTGCGTGAGTTTATCGGAGTCGGAGACCTCTTCGATCTCTGCGCGCAGGCCTTCAGGAACTCGCTGAAAGCGGATTTCCAACGCCTCAATGATGGCCTGTTGCTTGGAAAAAATCAGACCTTCTTGGCGACCTTCTTGGCGGAATTGTTCGGCGAGTGACATGGCGTTTTTACTGAGTTTCGGGTTGACCAGTGCTTTCAGTTTCCTGCGAAAGGCGGGCTTGTCAAGGTCGCGGTCCAGGATGTAGCGCATCAGCATCTCGAAAGAGACTGATGGCAACTGGATGAGCAGCGATTCATCCCATACCGGGTCGTCCAAAAGTGCTTCGAGTTTTTCAGCTTTCAGTGCACGCAGGGTGAGGATTCCCATCGGCGTGCCGAGGATTTTGTCGAAGGGCATCCGGTAGAGTTCCACAAGCTGGAATTCGAAGTCGGGGATGTGCTTTTGGATTTCCTCTCCTGTGCCCTCGGGAACGCTTATGAGGTCGGCGAAGCGGGTGGAACTTTTCCAGGGTTTGTTAGCCTGCGCGAGGACGAGGGGGAGGATGGGCGGGAGTTTCATGCCGCCGGCATTGTTGCGGAGATAGTCGTTCCAGATTCGGACCATGTAGGTGAGCAGACGCAATCCGATGAAGGAGTCTTCTTCGTTTTGATGTTCAAAGAGGATGTAAAGGAAGGCCGTTTGGTCATTGATTTGCGCCGTGAAAAGAAGGTCGCTCGAGGTCGCGGCGAACTCGGGGTCGATAAAACTGCCGCTGACCAAGTTCAGCGTGGTCCAATCGATGCGGCGGGTGAGTTGGGGCGGGAGATGGGCTTGCAGAAACGCGCGGGCGTTGTCGGGATCTGAAAAGGTCGACTTGAC
>Ga0247844_1006200_pt1 | contig 14475 bp, 15 predicted proteins | sample LaCtaG_FD_192421 | JGI IMG/M metagenome (GOLD analysis project Ga0247844, IMG submission 192421) | Freshwater microbial communities from meromictic Lake La Cruz, Castile-La Mancha, Spain - LaCruzMarch201714.5m_1 | ecosystem: Environmental > Aquatic > Freshwater > Lake | place: Spain: Castile-La... | reverse complement strand
AAAATCATGAGACATAAACTTTTAGAGGCAGAAGCGATATTAACCACGAATAAGAGCAAATAAATGAAAAATAAACATATTAACCACGGGATAAAAATAATAAAAGCAGAATAAATGATGGTTAAAATAGCTTTATATCAAATCCCTTATTCGCCCTTATCCCGTGGTAAAATTCTTTATTTGTGAAAATTAGTGTAATTCGTGACAAAAGAGTGTCTAGATTTTAGTCAGGCTATAAAAAATGGAGGAAATGATGAATTTAATGGATTTTTTTGAAATCAAAGTAACAGAGAGCAGTGAAGGGTATGTCGAAGCGACCATGCCAGTAAAAGAGCAACACACTCAAACGCATGGATATTTACATGGGGGAGCGACCATTGCATTTGCAGAAACACTTGCCGGAATTGGCTCGAGTAACTTGATAAAAAACGATACGGAGGTTGCAGCGGGAACGCATTTAGAGAGCGACCACTTGAAGCCTGTAAAACTCGGTGCAAAGCTTGTAGGTGAGGCGAGTATCATAGAGTTTAAATCTCATAAGCACATATGGGAAGTGAAAGTATATGATAGCGACACCCTCATTCATATCTCAAAAGTAACATGTCGCATAGTGGCTAAAAATATTTTTAAATAGGAGTAAATGTGAAGAATATACTTAAAATTGTAGAGTTAAGAACTTTAGTGGCAACTCTACTGCCTGCCTGTATTGGAATAATGGTATCTAAAATATATTATGCTCATGTGAATTGGGGATTAACACTCCTACTCATCGTGAGTGCATGTTTCATTCAAATGGCAACCAATGTCATCAATGATTACAGTGATTTAGCGGCAAATAAGACGCATGCGATTGATGCTCAAGTTGAGGAAGAGAAGTCTTTACTCACACTAAAAAATAGAAAATTTTATAAAAAAACCTTTATGATACTCTATCTTGTGGCGATTATTATAGGACTGATTGTAGCCTTTTTTTCAAGTTGGGTTGTATTGGTAATTGGTGTGATAGGCGTAGTGGTAAGTTTAAACTATTCCGTGGGAAAATTTCCTATATCCTATACACCACTTGGGGAGAGTGTTGCAGGTGTGGTCATGGGATTTGGAATTCCATTAGCGGTTGTCTGGGTAAATTCAGGAAGTTATAACTCAATGCTTTTTTGGATAACACTGCCAGCTATGATGATGATAGGAACCCTATTGATGACAAATAATGTGAGCGATATAGAGAGAGACACAGTATCGGGTAGAAGAACTTTACCGATGTTACTTGGAAGAGTGAGAAGTAAAAGGGTGATTATTTCGCTTTCTCAGCTCTCGTTGATTTTTATTCTTATCATCCCTTACTTTATCTTTCATATGTTTTCTATTGTAGCGATTATTGCTATTATTTTACTGTGGAATAAGATAGGAAGCTTGAAAAAATTTAAATTTGAATACAGTGAAAGGCGTTTGACGATGACATTGGTTGCAAAACTTACGTTACTGATAAATTTAGCCTATATTATCACACTGATAGAAATTTTGATGAGGTTAAAATAATGAAAAAAATCGATAAAGCTGAAAAAGTTTATGGGGTATTTCAATCTATTGCAGAGGAATACGACATGATGAATGAGGTGATTAGTTTGAAGCGTCACCAAAGTTGGAAAAAAAACCTTATAGATAATTCCAATATTACAAGTGAGTGTGTCGTAGCGGATTTGTGTTGCGGAACGGGTGATATTGCGTTTATGTTGGCAAAAACGGGGGCAAAACGTATAATAGGTATGGATTTTTCTGAAAACATGTTAGAAGTGGCTAAAAAAAGAAAAGCAGCCTTCAACATAGAACAGGTGGAATTTATCCATGGAGATGTGTCGGCGCTTCCACTTGACGATGAGAGTATTGATAGGGTGACGATATCTTTTGGACTGAGAAATGTGGTCAATTATGAGAAGGTGGTTCAAGAGTGTTATCGTGTCTTGAAAAAGGGGGGACAGCTCTCTATTTTAGAGGCAAGTTATCCTAACTCAAAATGGGTCAGACCTTTTTTCAAGCTCTATTTTAAACACATTATGCCTTTTATGGGGCGATTTTTTGTAAAAAAAATGGCAGAATATCAATGGCTTCATGATTCAACAGAGGATTTTTTGACAAAAATCGAGTTAAAACAGCTGTTAGAAAAGGTAGGATTTGATGATGTTTATTTGATTTCTCTTCTTTTAGGGTCAGCGGCGATTCATATAGGAAAAAAAAGTTTATAATTTAAAAAAAGTTTGTATTAATATTACTTAAAAGTATGCTATAATAGAAGTAGTATAAATTAATTTTTTAGGAGTAAATTATGAGAAACGTAGTATATTTATCACCACATTTTCCACCAAATTTTAAATATTTTTTGGTTGCATTGAAAAAAATGGGTGCGAGAGTTTTAGCTATTGGAGATGAGTCATATGAGATGCTCTCTCAAGAAGTGAGAGAATCTGCAACTGAGTATTATCGCGTGAGTGATATGCACAATATTAACGAAATGTCACAGGCATGCAACCATTTTCAAACAAAATATGGGGAGCTTTTTGCACTTGATTCACATATTGAGTACTGGTTAAATGCTGAGGCTCAATTGCGTGAATGGTTTCACATAGATGGGTTAAAACCTATTGATATGTTCAGAATTAAGAACAAATCAGGGATGAAAGAGGTATATAGAAGTATAGGACTGCGTGTTGCGGAAGGACAAGTGGTAAACTCACTCGAAGAAGCGTTGAAATTCATGGAGAGAATCCAATGGCGTTTTCCTATTGTAGCTAAACCTGATTCTGGAGTAGGGTCTGCAGCCACTTACAAGATTCATAATTATGATGAACTTATTGAAGTGTTTCACATGAGACCAAATGTTCCTTATATTTTAGAGGAGTTTATTACAGGAAGAATCATTACATTTGATGGAATTGCAGACAACGAGTCTAACGTTATTTTCTGTGCTTCTCATCTTTTTAGTGATGGCTTGATGAATGTTGTTAACAATAATTTAGATGTCTCTTGGTATTCACTCAGAACGATTCCGCCTCTATTAGAAGAGATTGGTAGAAAATGTGTGAAAGCCTTTAATGTTAAGAGACGTTTTTTCCATATGGAGTTTTTCCTAACACCAGAGGGTGATTTCGTTCCATTAGAAGTGAATATGAGACCTCCTGGAGGGGTTTTAGAGCTGTTCAATTTCGCGCATGATTTTGATATTTGTGAAGTGTGGGCGGATATGATTGTGAATGACAATTATACAGTAAATTATGAGAAGAAATTTTATGCAGGGCATGTAAGTAGAAAATGGAACTACCATTATCAACTTTCTCATGAGGAGATTATGCATAGATTTGGGGAGTTTATCGTAGGATTTGATCATCATCCGAAAACATTTGCAAGGGCTATGGGAGATTTTTACTATATCGTAAGAACGACAGATTCGGATAAAATGAATGAGATTACAAGAGAGATTCAAAAAAAATACTAAGAATTACTACTAGGAGGCGACAATGCACGTAGAGTATCATAGATGGTATAGCCATAATTTAGGCAGAGACATGGAATTGAAAGTATATGGGAATTATGGGAAACCCTATATTGTGTTTCCATGTTCAAACCAACATTTTTATGACTATGAAAATATGGGAATGATCAATGCCATTTCAGGATTTATCAACGCAGGCAAAGTTAAGATGATTACAGTGGGAAGCGTTGATGGGGATTCATGGTATAACCACTCAATCCTTCCAGGGGATAGAAATGCAGTATATGAAGCATATGTTCGTTATATTGTTGAAGAGGTTGTTCCGTTTGTAAGAAACAGTTGTCATAGTCATAATGAAAAACCGATGGTAACTGGGGCTAGTATGGGAGCTTACCATGCCATTAATATGTTTCTTAAAAGACCAGATATTTTTTCTGGCGTTGTGGCGTTAAGTGGACTTTATAGTTTATCACATCCAGAGTATGCAAATTATGGGTATGATATGCCTTATGTTTACTATAATTCACCGATTCATTATCTGCCACAGTGTCATGATGAGCGACTTTTAAACCTTATGAGAGAGGGACAAATTTACGTTTGTACAGGTCAAGGTGCTTTTGAACATGAAGCAGTAGAGGATACAAGAGCATTAGACTATACAATGAATCATGATAAAAAATTGGGAGCACACTTTGAGTATTGGGGTTATGATGTCGCTCATGATTGGCCATTTTGGTTTACTCAAATGAACCATTTTCTTCATAAAATTCATGGTTAGGGGGCAGAAATGAAAAATTTTATTATGCTTTCGCCCAATTTTCCTGCTAACTATAGAACTTTTTCACGTGGACTAAAAGCCGCTGGAGCGAGAGTTTTGGGAATTGGTGATGAATCGTATGAAATGTTACATCATGAATTAAAAGAAAACTTAACAGAGTATTATAGAGTATCGAATTTACACCATTTAGATGAGGTAAGAGCGGCTATTCGCTTTTTTATTGATAAATACGGTGTCATATCAGGAATTGATTCTCATAGTGAGTATTGGCTTGAAACGGAGGCAAAACTTCGTGCAGAGTTTGATATTCCCGGGCTTCTTCCAGAAAATATGCCGATTCTACGCTATAAATCAGGAATGAAAAAGGTGTATGAATCCTTAGGATTCAAAGTGGCAAAAGGTGAAATTGTTACAGATTTTGCGTCCGCTTTGGATTTTTGTGGAAAAAATGGATATCCTGTAATTGTTAAGCCAGATAATGGTGTTGGAGCCATATCAACTTATAAACTTTTAAATGAGAGTGATTTGGAACAGTTTTTTGCACAGAGTAAAATCCCAAATACCACCTATTTTATGGAGCAATTCGTTGAAGGTAAAATAGAGACATTTGATGGGCTTGCTGATGGGGATGGAAATATTCTCTTTTCTACATCTCATGTATATCGAGATAATGTGATGGAAGTAGTGCAAGGTAAACTCAATGTTGGATTTTATTCGCCAAGAGTGATTCCTAAAAAACTTGATGAAATGGGAAGAAAGTGCATTAAAGCATTTGGCATTAAAAACCGATTTTTCCATTTAGAGTTTTTTAAGACGGCTGAAGCAGAGTACATCCCATTAGAAGTCAATGTTCGACCTCCAGGGGGATTGATTATTGATATGTTTAATTTTGCATGTGATTTTGATATCTTTCATATTTGGGCTAATTTGGTCGTTAATGGCGTGAATAAAGTTGAGTATGAGAAAAAATACTGTGTTCAATTTATTTCGGTAAGAAACTACTTTAACTTTTTACACTCGCATAAGGAGATTATTGAACGTTATCAAGAGTATATTTTAATGCGTGAAGAGGTGCCAAAGGCCTACAGTGCAGGAATGGGCGACTATGTTTATGTTGCGCGTGCACAAAAGCTTGAAAAACTTAATGAGATGTGGGATTATATTACGGCGGTAGTCTAGTGAGAACCTGTTAAAAATCTAAACTCCTCCTCTCTTAGAAGTAGGAACGAGGTGAGTTGTGCTTGAAATTCTATTTATCTCATGTCAAAATACCACTCCCATCCCCTTCTCACCTGCGAGAAGGAAATAATATATAAGTTTTTCAGATATTAAACAGGTTCTAAGAAATGAGGAGAGATGAAAACATATAAAGTGTGCTATGCTTGCGGTGGTGATATCGTACTAGCTTATTCAAAAGGGTTGAAGCAGTATATTGGGACCTGTATGGAGTGCGATGAGCTTTTTGATGTGAATCAAGAGAGCAAGGAGATTCTTCCTGCACACCCTTTAGAGGTGAACCTTTCCAATATCTATGAAGTATATAATCTTGCTTCGGACGATATTCAAGTTTTGGAGTAAACTGGAGGTATAGAATGAAAAAAATAATTATAATAGCAGTAGTTTTAGGGGCCGTCATTGCATTAGTAGGATGTTCTTCAGTGAATACTATTACTTCTACAACAACGTCTCTAGCACAAGTTCCTGCTACTATTTTGCAAGGACCGATGAAGCAAGTTAGCAGTAAAAATCCAATCAATTTTGATATGAAGATGACCATTACTTCAGGAAGTGCTACTGTGTGGGTAACCAATCCAAGTCAAGAGATTGTCTACCCTAAAACCACATTTAGCAGTGGAACATCGACCGTTTCAGAAAAATTCCAACCCGTTTCAGGGGGAGGCGTTTGGAACTACAATGTAGTCACTTCACAAAATGCCAGTGGGGACATGACCATTTCGTTGAAGCAAAACCAGTAGAATTTTTTTTGAGCCTGACTAAAATCTGTTTAAAACAGAATGGTTATATCTTTATTAGTAGCTGAAAAATAACGTTATATAAGAAACCCCAGTGGAAAACTTTCCACTGGGATTTTTATTTTAATAATTCTCTTTTCTTACTTCAAAAAAGCTTTTTGGATGGGTGCAGACTGGGCAAATCTCAAGGGCTTTAACACCTGTATGAAGATGTCCACAATTTCTACACTCCCATGTTACTGCAGCGCTTTTTTCAAACACTTCTCCTGCTTCAATATTTTTAAGTAGAGCACGGTATCTCTCTTCATGGTGTTTTTCAATTTGTGCCACCATTCTAAACTGTGCAGCGAGTTTTGAAAACCCTTCAGCTTCTGCCGTCCGAGCAAAGTTTTCATACATATCTGTCCACTCATAGTGCTCGCCTGCCGCAGCGTGAAGAAGATTTTCTGTTGTTGTTCCAAGTTCACCTAATGCTTTAAACCACAGTTTCGCATGCTCTTTTTCATTATTTGCTGTTGCTTCAAATAGAGAGGCTATCTGCTCATATCCCTCTTTTTTAGCAACGGATGCAAAGTAACTGTACTTATTTCTAGCTTGTGACTCTCCTGAAAAAGCTTCTTGAAGATTTTTTTCTGTTTTACTTCCTTTAAGTTCCATTTTATTTTTCTCCTTTGGGTTTGAATCGTTGGTTATTTTTTATTCCAACAATTTTTTTCTTTTAAAATTTTCTGTCCACATTTATAGCAAAAATGGTACCCTTCATTATATATTTCCTCTTTTAAAAGGTGGTTCATCTCTTTACTTGAAAAAAAACTGGCAAACAGTCCAATTTTTTTGCCACATTCAGCACACTGTATTTTTAAACTCATACGCCTCCTTTATCTTCTGTAGTTTAATTATAACAAAAATTAGAAAAATATCAACAAAAAAACGCCTTTTAAAAATAAAAAATGGTATAATAGAGAGAGAAAATTTTAGTGAGGACATTTATGAAAACAGATATTCGACTCTATTCTCATCAAAAAGAGGCGCTCTTTCATTTAGAAAAATCGGTAGTAGAGCACCCGACATGTAAAGGACTTTTAGTATTGCCAACAGGGAGCGGAAAGACGATGACAGCCATGGTCTTTATTGAGCGACTTTTGATTGAGAATAAAAATAGAAAAATTTTATGGCTTGCCCATAGGCATGAACTTTTAGAACAGGCATTTTCAACTTATGAAAAGGTATTCGGTAATGTGAAATTTGTTCAGAAAATCTCAGGTATACACGAGAGTGCCTTTGAAATTTTACCAACTTCTAAATGCATTATTGCGAGCAAAGACTCTTTGATTAGAAATTTTGATGCATTAGGAAAAGTGCTTGAAGGTTCAAAGGATGAGTGGGTCTGTATTGTTGATGAGGCTCATCATGCTGGTGCGCGAAGTTACCGCGAATTGCTTACATTTATTGAAAGCTATAATCCTACCAGATTTATTTTGCTGGGTTTAACAGCAACACCATTAAGAACATCGGTTAAGGAGAAGGGACTGTTAAAAAAGATATTTCCAACCGATATCATCTATTCAAGTGATATGCGCTTGCTTATTTCGAAAGGGATTTTAGCTGAACCGATATTTTTTGAAGTGGAGACGGATGTGAAGATAGAGCAGAGTTTATCAGCGGCTGAACTTAAAACTATCTATAATTTAGATACTATGCCAAGGGAGTTGATTGAGCATCTCTCTAACAATTATATCCGCAATCAAAAAATAGTGGAGTATTATGTTGAGAATCAGGGCCGTTTTAAAAAAACGCTTCTATTTGCATTTAACCAACTTCATGCAATAACGCTCTATCATATGTTCAAAAAAGCGGGGGTTAATTGTGATTTTATCATTTCAAATCGTGAAATGGCCATTGATGAGCGAAAAAAACGTACCAATCCAGAGGTGATTCAAGCTTTTCGAAATGATCAAATCAAGCTTTTAATCAATGTGGAGATATTGACAGAGGGGGCGGATTTTCCAGATGTAGATACCCTCTTTTTAACGCGCCCAACAGCTTCGACCATTTTGATGACACAGATGGTTGGGCGCGTTCTCAGAGGGATAGAGAGTGGTGGAACACAGAGTGCGAATATCGTCTCATTTATTGATCAATGGAAGGATAAAATTAATTGGGTATCGCCACGCCTTTTAATGGACATGGAGAATCTAGAGAATGCTAAAGAGGTTGCTCAAAAGAGAGCTTATACGAAGCAACTTATCATTGATAAAAAAGTTGAAGAGATGATCACTGTTATGGAATCAAGCGTTGAGATGCGAGGCAGAGATGGGTACACATTTTTTGAGAAATTACCCATTGGAGCCTATGTCTTTTCCTATTTGCAATCGTTAGAGGAGTTACATGATAGGAATATCATGGTGATGGTATATGAGCATTTAGAGTGTCCTTTTGCAGAGTTTGTCGCTCAGTTACCACAAATGGTTTCAGAGTTAAAATTAACAAGACAGGTCAATAGTGAAGAGGATGAGGCTCTCATTGAGAGTGTGGTTGAGAGCATTTTTTCAGGCTATGACCTATCACTTGGGTTTAATTTAGAAGATATTGTGCACATGATAAATTACTTTGTGGAAAAGGAGATACTCCCAGAATTTTTTGAATTTGATGAAAGAGAGAAATTCAACCTAACCAAACTGTGTTATTTTGTGCTTGATGAGAAGATGGAGAGGGCTAAAGAGGCCACCTATCGAGAGCAAGTGTGGGGGCGCGCTACGGACACATTTCAACATCTTTTTAATGGAAGTACCAAACGGTTCCTGTCTGAGTTAAATTGGGAGATGGAGCGAATTTTACATCCAAAATGGTTTGGGGAAAAACCATTGAAGGTAACTTCAAAAGAGATATTGGAAAATCTCACCATTGAAGCGCTGAAGGAGAAGTTTCCCTATTTTTATAAGCGTTTAGAGCAAGAGATTTTTAGGAGATATAGAGCTGAAGAGGTTGGGTATTGGAGTGAGTCTGGCCATTTCCATAGTTTTGAAAGGGCGGATTTTGAAATTCTCTATAAAATCCCTTTAAACGATGGAGGGAAAAGTAGAGCGGAAAATTGTGTAATCATTGGAAAGCATGAGAGAGAGGCATTTGTTAAGCGTGCAGAAAAGAGAAAAGAGAGAGAAAAGAGTCAAAATGTTTTTGTAAACAATGAACGCGTGACTCATGGGAAATTTGGATTAGGCAGCGTGATTGGAATTGATGAGAAGTATGTGAAAGTAAGATTTTCAAGTGCTGGGGTTAAAAATTTTCCCTTAGAGAGTGCAGAAAAATTTCTAGAAAAGTGCTAAGACGCCGTGAGAGTGAAAGTTAAAATTTGCTGCGTCATGCATGCATCATGAATCTGTGTAAGATATTTTTATAATATTTACAGCGATAATCACTGAAATTTATAAAAAATAAAAATGATCGAAAAATAATTTTTGAAATTAGCAAAATTTTTGATACATTATTGTTTGAATTGGTGTATAATTTGTTATAGATAAAATAATAGTTTCGATTAGTATTTTGTCGAATGGAGGGCTGATGAGAAAAATGGGATTATTAAGAAAAATGATATTTTCAAGTGCAACTTTTTTATTTTTAGCGGGTGTAGGGGTGGCAGCGGCAACGCCTTCAGCAAATGTTACCAGTTCGCTTACACAAACTTTGAGTTCTGGATCTTCTATTGCGGTTTCGAGCGATGTGAGTTATCAGTACATTGGGCAATACTCCACGGCAGCAGAGAGTGATATCCTAACCACACAATTGAAGCAGTTTGCAAGTTTTAGTATTACATATGCAAAGCCGAAATATGCGGTGAACTTGTACAGAGTGACCTATACAACGGTTATTCCAGAAAAGAACAATAAATCCACAGTGGTACAAGGGTTGATTGCCGTGCCAGTGATGTCAACGAACTCCATACTTCCAATGCTCTCATATCAGCATGGAACCATATTTGGAAAAAACCAAGTGCCATCTCAGCTCGATAACTCTATGGAGACAAAATTAATGGTAGCAAATTTTTCTGGTCAAGGGTATGTAGTAGTAGCAGCAGACTATATCGGGCAGGGTACAAACAGTGAGCCGAACCCTTGGATGGTAAAATCGAGTTCAGCACAAGCGAGTTATGATCTGATTGCCGCTTCAAAAGCAGTGTTGGCAAATCTAGGAATTAAAACAGATAATCTCTTTTTAAGTGGTTGGTCACAAGGTTCATTTAATACGCTTGCGTTGATGCAACAGTTAGAGCAAAATAACATTCCTGTAAAAGGGGTGGCGGTATCAGCCACACCAAATGACTCTTTTATTGCTTTGAACCGTTGGATATTCTCGCCTTCACCTTATGACGTACAGTGGAGCGTTGGGACAGCGTGTATGTTGATATTTGCCTATGAGAATTATTATGGTCTTACTGGACTGGCTCAATCGGCTATTAAACCGGAGTATTACCAAACAGCGAAGGATTTTTATGATTTTAAAATTTCATGGGAAGAGGCTGCAAAAATATTACCTTCAAGGACAACAGCCCTCTTTACTCCTGAGTTTGAGAGCTCTTTGGCAAGTGGAACCTCTGTGTTCGATAAACAGCTTCAAGCAAACTCTTCGTACAACTGGCAATATAAGACACCAGTACATATTTATTATGGAGAGATAGATGAGGTGATGTCTCCGTATATGCAACAACTTCCTGTACAATATCAAAAAACGATTGGTGGGGTAGTACCAACAGCCATTGATGCTGGACCGAAAGCCAATCATAGAGGGACCTTCCTCTTCGGGATGAAGGACCAAAAGGTATGGTTCGACAGTTTAGAGAGTGGAAAATAATGAGTTTATAGAAATAATTAAATCTAGTGAGAGACACTTTTATGATGAGTTAATGTGTCAAAAGGAGGCGTGATGATAAATTTGGGATTAATTAAAAAGGCGACGGTATCGTGTGCAGCATTTTTACTTTTAGTAAGTATTGGGGTGGCAGCGTCAACGCCTTCAGCGAATGTAACGAGTTCGTTAACACAGGTTTCAAGTTCAGGGGCATCGATTGCCGTTTCAAGCAATGTGAGTTATCAATACATTGGGCAATATTCAACGTCAGCACAAAACGACATATTAACCACACAATTGAAGCAGTTTTCTGATTTTAATATTACGTTTGCAAAGCCGAAATATGCGGTGAACTTGTACAGAGTAACCTATACAACGGGTATTCCAGAAAAGAACAATAAATCCACAGTGGTACAAGGGTTGATTGCAGTGCCAGTGATGTCAACTAACTCCACACTTCCAATGCTCTCTTATCAACATGGAACCATATTTGGAAAAAACCAAGTGCCATCACAGCTCGATAACTCCATGGAGACAAAGCTCATGGTGGCAAATTTTGCAGGTCAAGGGTATGTTCTCATTGCTGCGGACTATATCGGACAGGGAACAAATGGCGAGCCAAATCCTTGGATGGTGAAGGAGAGTTCTGCGCAAGTGAGCTATGATATGATAAATGCATCGAAGGCGGTACTTTCTAAACTGGGCGTAAAAACTGATAACCTCTTTTTAAGTGGTTGGTCACAAGGCTCTTTTAATACACTGGCGTTGATGCAAACGTTACAAGAGAATGGTGTACCTGTGAAGGGGGTAGCGGTTTCAGCTTCACCGAGTGACATCTATGCTGCATTTAGCCGTTGGATATTCTCGCCATCACCTTATGATGTACCTTACCTTGTGGGAACAGCGTGTATGATGACATTTGCCTATGAGAACTATTATGGACTTCCAGGGTTGGCACAAAATGCCATAAAGCCACAATATTACCAAACAGCGAAAGATTTTTATGATTACAAAATCTCGTGGGAAGAGGCATCAAAGGTGCTACCGGCAAACACCAAGGATCTTTTTAACTCGGACTTTGAAAACTCCATTGCAAGTGGAACCTCTGCTATGGCAAAGGAGCTTCAAGCTAATGACTCTTACACTTTCCAATATCAATCTCCGGTACATATATACTACGGAGAGATAGATGAAGTGATGAGCCCATATTTACAACAAATTCCTGTACAGTATCAAAATACGATTGGTGGGGTAGTACCAACAGCCATTGATGCTGGACCGAAAGCCAATCATAGAGGGACCTTCCTCTTCGGGATGAAGGACCAAAAGGTATGGTTTGACAGTTTAGAAAGTGGAAAATAAATAACAAAACAAGAGCCGTTGCAAATTTTGCAACGGCTCTTGTTTTGAAAATAATCAATTGACGATTGGCTACGGTGAACAGAGAAGACAAATAGGATTGCTCTATTTGTGTTGGTTTTTTTGGAGTTCAAGATTTTAAGTTCAATGGAGAGTTAACAGGGGAATTTTGATAAAAAAAATAATATATGAAATGAATAAAATGTTGGGAAGATGTGGATAAGTGTAAAACTCCATAAAGTTAATATGTATTATGAATGTAAATTAAAGATAGTGCTATGTAAAATTCTTGATAAAAATGGTATAATAGACTATAAAATATAACACTATGCGATTTACTATCACAAAGAATCGCTGTAAGTCATGGAGGGATAAATTGAGTAAATTGGTTAGAGGAATTACTAAAGAGTTAAATGCACTCTTTTTTGCAGCAGATACAACAGATATTGTTAATCTAGCACGTGATATTCATGAGTGTAGCAATACAGCCACAGCGGCATTAGGAAGATTATTAACAGCAAGCAGTCTTTTAGGTGTTGCGTTGAAAGATAGCTCTCATAAATTAACCCTTCGAGTGGTAGGAGATGGACCACTGGGGTATGTGCTTGCAAACTCTAATAGAAGTGGAAATGTAAAAGGGGTGGTTCAAAACCCTCATGTGGAGCTTCCATTGAACGTTCTAGGGAAGTTAAATGTTGGGCAAGCTATCGGAGAGGGAAATCTTTATGTCATTAAAGACTTAGGGATGAAAGAGCCATACGTGGGGATTTCAAAATTGATTAGCGGAGAGATAGGTGATGACCTTTCAAGTTATCTATACCAATCTGAACAGGTAAACTCTGTTGTAGCACTTGGGGTATTTGTTGGCGAGCATTGTGTTAAGTATGCGGGGGGAATTATCGTTCAACTCCTTCCGGGAGCAAATCCTGATTTTATTGAAAAACTTGAAGAGCGTTTGAAAACATTTAGCAGTGTTACAGATGCATTAGCTCAAACGGGAAGTATAGAAAAAACGGTTGAACTCTTTTTTGAAGGGGTAGAAGAGATTGAGTTTACGGATTCACAAGAGATAGCTTATGAGTGTGACTGTTCTAAGGACCGTTTTTTTAGAGGGTTGATAACACTTGGAAAAGCAGATTTAGAGGAGATATTTGAAACTCAAGGTGTTGCAGAAGCAAGTTGTCAATTTTGCAATAAAAAGTATGAATATACAAGGGAAGATTTTTCAGAAATCCTAGGAGGCTAGATGAAAGAGTACAAACTCTATCTATTTGATTTAGATGGTACATTGACAGACTCAAAAGAGGGGCTTGAAGAGGCCATTCGTTACGCTGTGAGTAAAGTTAAGGGAATTGAAATTCCTGATACGATGATAGATGAATTTTTAGGTCCTCCATTGGAAGTCTCATTTCCACATTTTTTAGGCATGAGTAAGGAAGAGACTGAGGAGACCATTCGCTATTTTAAGAACTTCTACATCGAAAAAGGGATGCTTTATGGCAATAGAGTGTATGATGGAATTGAAAATGTATTGAAAACCCTTAAAGAGGAGAAAAAACTTCTTGCTCTAGCAACATCAAAGCCCCTTAATCAAGGGATAAAAGTTTTGGAACATTTTAATTTAAAACACTATTTTGACTATATTGGTGCTGCTTCAGATGACGGGAAGATAACGGCTAAAGCAGATGTGATTGCAACAGTGGTAGAAGCATTTCCAGAAGTGAAAAAGAGTGAGATGTTGATGATAGGTGATAGAAAGTATGATGTGCTAGGCGCTAAAGAGAATGATATAGCCTGTGCGGGAGTATCTTACGGGTATGCTTACCCAGGGGAGCTTGAAGAGGCTGGAGCCAAATACATTGTAAAGAGTACAGCACATCTCATGCAGCTAGTAAGATAAGAAGAGGAGTTTAGATGAAATCAGGATTTGTAGCCATAATAGGGCGTCCCAATGCAGGAAAATCAACACTGCTAAATAGATTGATTAAAGAGAAATTAGCCATTATTTCAAGTAAAGCTCAAACGACCCGTGATAG
>Ga0247844_1006195_pt1 | contig 14490 bp, 11 predicted proteins | sample LaCtaG_FD_192421 | JGI IMG/M metagenome (GOLD analysis project Ga0247844, IMG submission 192421) | Freshwater microbial communities from meromictic Lake La Cruz, Castile-La Mancha, Spain - LaCruzMarch201714.5m_1 | ecosystem: Environmental > Aquatic > Freshwater > Lake | place: Spain: Castile-La... | reverse complement strand
TCTTCCTCCTTGGCGCCGGATTCTCCGCCCTTGTTGGATATAACGGTATGTGGCTCGCAGTTCGCGCAAATGTGCGCGTTGCTGAAGCTGCTCGTCAGAAAGATGGCACCAAGGCGGTACAGATCGCTTTCCGCACAGGTGGCGTTGTTGGTATGACAACGGTAGGTCTGGGCCTAGTAGGAGCAGCGCTCGTTGTTATCTTGTTCCGCGAGAACGCACCTGTTGTTCTTGAAGGATTTGGTTTTGGTGCTGCGATGCTCGCGATGTTTATGCGCGTGGGCGGCGGAATCTTTACTAAGGCAGCTGATGTGGGAGCAGACCTCGTCGGTAAAGTTGAAAAAGGTATTCCAGAAGATGACCCACGAAATGCGGCAACAATTGCAGATAACGTGGGCGATAACGTAGGTGACTGCGCTGGTATGGCGGCAGACTTGTTCGAGTCATATGCGGTAACACTTGTTGCAGCGTTGATCTTGGGTAAGGCAGCTTTCGGTAACGAAGGTCTGATCTATCCGCTCATCGTGCCAGCAATTGGTATCGTCACAGCGGTAATCGGAATCTTTGCAACTCGCTTGCGTTCAACCGATAAGTCAGCAATGACAGCTATTAATCGCTCATTTTTCATGTCAGCGATTATCTCTGCTGGCCTCACCGGCCTTGCAACATTTACGTACTTGCCAGGTAAGTTCAACTTGCTTACTAACTTCTCACCTACGGTGCTAGAAGAGGCAGGCAATATCAATCCACGCGTGCTGGCTTTTGGCGCAGTCATTATCGGAATCGTTTTAGCTGCTGCTATTCAAGTACTTACCGGCTTCTTTACTGAGACCGGCAAGCGCCCAGTAAATGATGTGGCAGCCTCGTCACAAACAGGTGCGGCAACAGTAATTCTGGCTGGTATCTCAGTTGGGTTTGAATCAGCTGTCTACTCTGCAATCTTGATTGCATCCGCAGTCTTCGGCGCCTTCTTACTCGGCGGCGGATCTGTCGTTCTCTCACTCTTTGCTATCGCACTTGCAGGAACCGGATTACTCACAACAGTGGGTGTTATTGTTGCAATGGATACCTTCGGGCCTATCTCAGATAACGCACAAGGCATTGCTGAAATGTCGGGTGATGTTAAGGGTGAAGGCGCACAGATCCTTACTTCACTCGATGCCGTTGGTAATACAACGAAGGCAATTACCAAGGGAATCGCAATTGCCACCGCAGTATTAGCTGCAACGGCGCTCTTTGGTGCATTTACTGATGCCATTAAGGAAGCTGTCATTAAGGCAGTGGGTGAGGGCGCAGATGTTGCACTTGAGTACCAAGGCATCCTTGATATTGCATCGCCTCGTAACCTAGTTGGTTTGATTATTGGAGCCGCAGTTGTCTTCCTCTTCTCAGGACTTGCAGTTAATGCGGTATCACGTGCGGCAAGTGCCGTTGTTGTTGAAGTTCGTAATCAATTCAAGATGCACCCAGGAATCATGAACGGCACTGAAAAGCCGGAATATGGTCGTGTGGTAGATATCTGTACTCGCGACTCACTACGTGAATTGGTAACACCAGGTCTGCTTGCAGTCATGGCGCCAATCGCAGTGGGATTCGGTCTTGGTGTGGGCGCACTTGGTGCCTACCTAGCTGGTGCAATTGGCACTGGAACTCTGATGGCGGTCTTCCTATCTAACTCAGGTGGTGCGTGGGATAACGCAAAGAAGATGGTTGAAGATGGTCACTACGGTGGCAAGGGCACAGAGGCACACGCTGCAACTGTTGTCGGAGACACTGTGGGAGATCCATTTAAGGACACCGCGGGGCCTGCAATTAACCCACTAATTAAGGTGATGAACCTGGTTGGTTTGTTGATTACTCCAGCAATTGTCAGCTTCGCACTACCTGCGCGATCATCGATGTCACTAGTGATTGCACTTGTTGCAACAGCGATCATTATTGGAGCGCTGATTCGTAATCGTCGTCAATCGACAACTATCGAATACTAAGAGCGAGTAACTTCCTCTACACGCATGGCTAAAGTCTTTAAGAAGCTGGTAATCGTTGAATCACCAGCAAAAGCGCGCAAGATTGGCGGCTACCTCGGCGATGGTTACATCGTCGAGTCTAGCGTCGGTCATATCCGCGATCTTCCGCAGCGCGCTGCTGATATTCCTAAAGAAGTTAAGAAGTTAGCCTGGTCGAAAGAGGGCGTCGATATTGAAAATGATTTCGCACCTTTATATGTCATCAACCCCGATAAAAAGGCGAAGGTTGCCGAACTTAAAGAGCTGATGAAAGAGGCCGATGAAATCCTGCTGGCAACGGATGAAGACCGCGAAGGTGAAGCAATTGCTTGGCACTTAGTAGAAGTTCTGCAACCAAAGATTCCCATTAAGCGGATGGTCTTTAATGAGATTACCGAAGAGGCGATAAAGGCTGCTGTTGTTAATACCCGCGATCTTGATTACAACCTGATTGATGCCCAAGAAACAAGGCGCGTACTAGACAGACTCTTTGGTTACCGGCTTTCGCCAGTGCTTTGGAAGAAAGTGATGCCACGTATTTCAGCTGGGCGCGTGCAATCAGTTGCTACAAAGTTGATTGTGGAGAAAGAACGCGAACGGATGGCCTTTATTTCATCCTCTTGGTGGGATCTGAATGCTAAAACTGATCTTGGCTTTACCGCGCGACTACTTTCAGTTGATGGCAAGAAAGTAGCTGCTACCAGTGACTTTGGAGCCGATGGCGCGGTAAAAGAAAAGTCCCTAAAAGACATTTTGTTATTGGATGAAAAACAGGCAACCGCACTCACCGGAAGCCTTAAAGGCACACCACTGACTGTTAAGTCGATGGAAGAGAGTCCGCGTACTGAACGTCCTAAGCCGCCATTTACTACATCGACTATGCAACAAGATGCGGGTTCACGTCTTGGGTGGGGCGCCCAAATTACGATGCGTATTGCACAGCGCCTCTATGAAAACGGCTACATCACCTACATGCGTACCGATTCCATCAATTTATCTGGGCAGGCAGTCAAAGCTGCCCGCGCTTCAGCCGCTTCTTTATATGGCAAAGACCATGTCTATGAAAGTGCTCGCGTGTATCAAGGAAAGACAAAGAATGCCCAGGAGGCCCACGAAGCAATTAGACCGGCAGGTGATGTCTTTAAGACACCAGGTGAGTTAGCACCAGAGCTATCACGCGATGAGTTCGCACTCTATGACTTGATTTGGAAGCGCACCGTGGCATCGCAAATGGCTGATGCTAAGAAGATGCAGATGCGGGTTGATTTTGATGCAACGACAGCTGATAAGAAAGCAACCATCTTTCGCGCCAACGGCTCTGTTATTACCTTTGCTGGCTTCTTAGCTGCCTATGACGATATTGCCAGCGATGAAAACAAGGATGACGAATCTGAAGATCGCCGCCTGCCTGCCATGACAGTGGGGCAATCAGTCAAAGTTGAGGAATACTCTTGTGAAGGCCACGATACAAAGCCACCAGCGCGGTACACCGAGCCCACACTTGTAAAGAAGTTGGAAGAGCTCGGTATTGGCCGGCCATCAACATTTGCCTCCATCATTCAAACGATTCAAGACCGCGGCTATGTCTCAAAGCGCGGGCGCGCACTTGTGCCAACCTTCTTAGCATTTTCAGTCATCGGCCTGTTAGAGACTCACTTTACGAAGCTGGTGGACTATGACTTCACCGCATCAATGGAAGAAGATCTCGACAAGATTGCAGCAGGGGAGGCGGGCCGCGTTGATTGGCTCCGAGATTTCTACTACGGCGTCAATGGTGAGCCAGGACTTAATGAGTTAGCACTTGATCTCGGTGTGATTGACGCCCGAGCGACAAACACGATGAACTTATCTGACACCATTGAAATTCGGGTGGGCCGCTTTGGTCCTTACCTGCAAGAGAACCTACCTGATCAAGATCGCAAGCTGGCCAATATTCCAGAAGGTTTAGCACCGGATGAGCTCACCCTTGCTAAAGCAATTGAGTTACTTGCCGCACCTTCCGGAGAACGTGAGTTAGGCGTTGACCCCAAGACAAACTTTGAAGTGGTTGCAAAATCGGGTCGCTTTGGTCCATACATCACTGAAATATTTCCGCCAGAGCCGGTAGAACTTAACGATAAAGGTGAACCGAAGAAGAAGCGCAAGAAGAAAGATGCACCAAAACCAAAGACGGCTTCGCTTTTATCAACAATGAATCTCGACACCATCACACTCGATGATGCGCTGCAACTACTCTCTCTTCCGCGTGTACTGGGAACAAATGGTGCGGGCGATGAAATCACGGTTCAGAACGGTCGCTATGGCCCTTATCTCAAGGCTGGCGCCGATTCGCGCACACTGACATCTGAGGATCAACTCTTCTCCATCAACTTAGATGAAGCACTTGAGATTTATTCAAAGCCAAAAGAGCGACGTCGTGGTGTGGCAAAGCCGCCACTAAAAGAACTTGGTATTGATCCGGGCAGTGAAAAACAAGTCATCATTAAAGATGGACGCTTTGGTATGTATGTCACCGATGGCGAGACCAATGCAACGCTACGGCGAGGTGACACCCTGGAAGCAATGACACTAGAGCGTGGCCTAGAACTACTGGCCGGACGCCGTGCGTGGGAGGCAGAAAATGGCCCATCTCCTAAGAAGTCACGGAAGAAAGCAGCTAAAGCCAAGCCAGGTGCAACTGCGCCAACGCTAACCAAGAACACGGTGAAGAAAGCTGCAACAAAGAAGAGAGCGGCTAAGAAGGCAAGCGGTAAGTCTAAAAGTTAACTAATCCGAGGTGGATTAATAAAGAGTCAACTTTAATTTCTGCGCATTTGTCGCCATTTGCTTATCCAGGGTGATCACTCCGTCAATCAAAGGTGAAATAGTTTCAGCTGTTGCCAGATGAATTGCATCTGCAGCTTTCATGGTAATCTCACTGGAATAACTCTCAGCGCGGTTAAGAATTGTATTGCTGATATCAACAAAGGAAAATTGAGTTAGTAAATGCTGAGCACGAGGTAATAGCAAATCGTTGAACTTAGTAACAGCCCGAAGCACCTCAACACTGGAGAGCCGAGAGGTAACAGGATGGTCCTTTAACACACTAGATAACTCAATACTGTTTGGTTCTTCGAAAACCGAGGCGAGAATCACCGAGCTATCAACATACCAACTCAATAGCGTGCTTCTTCACGCTCTTTGAGAAACTCTGCCAAGAGACTTCTTCCATCGGGGTTTGGTAGTGGCTCGAAAACCTTTGGATCAAATTTAGCCTTTGCTGGAGTTATGAGCCCGGCATCAATGAGATCTTGAAGTGATGTCGGTTTAATAGCGCGAATTTCTGCAACTGGTTTTCCCCATTCGGTAACGATGACAATTTCACCGCTCTTTACAAGACCAAGTACTTTTGAGGCTTCTTGACGGAGTTCTCGGACACCGACAGACAATTTCTTTGTGAGCATATCTTCAAAGAGAGAAGATTTTTTAGCTTTTGAAGGTGCCTTCTTCACTGCACGGGTTGCACTTTTTTTCGCTGATGTGGCCATGGCTAAATGTAGCACAAAAGGAAAAGTGCTACATTATCCACAGCCCCAGCTATCTACCCCCATTAATAGGAGTTTTTAGCTGCGCCGATACACTTCCGTAATGACCCCCGAGAGATGGCTGCTCACAGGCGGCGCTGGATATATTGGCGCCCATATCGCAGATGAGTTCATCTGCAGTGATAAATCTGTAGTCATCATTGATTCGCTCTATCAAGGCCTGGAATCCCGCATCACCTTCCTGCGGGCAAAACATGGCCTGGAGATTCCCTTTATCAAGTGCGATATCCGTGATTACAACGAGATTGAAAGCTTAATCCGCGAATATAAGATCGATGGCATCATTCACACCGCGGCTCTAAAAGCCGTCGGTGAATCAATGGAAAAACCAGATGAGTATTTCCAAGTGAATTTAGAAGCAACTAATGAATTAATCGAAATAGCAAAGCGCAATGGTGTGAAGAAATTTATCTTCTCATCAACGGCGGCCGTGTATGGCAGTCCAGACACCATGGAGCCATGCAAAGAAGATGGCCCCAAGGCGCCCATCTCTCCTTATGGAGATTCAAAGTATCAAGCAGAATCAAAGGTGACCGCCTTTATTAATACACCCGGTAACCATGGAACATCACTGCGTTTCTTTAACGTGGTGGGCACCGCAGCACCGGAACTCCTGGATAACTCAGTCGAGAACTTAGTTCCTATTGTTTTAGGGAAATTAAATAAAGGCCAAGCACCCGAGATCTTCGGCACCGACTACCCCACCACCGATGGCACATGTGTTCGCGACTATGTCGATGTTCGAGATATTGCCCGCGCACATTTAGCGGCAGCCGATGCCACAACCCCACTGCCACCTGCGATGAACATCGGTACGGGGCGCGGGGCATCTGTGCGCGAGATTATTGATTTAGTTCTGCAAGCAACAAATAAGACAGAGACCGAAGTAATTAAGAGCCCACGCCGAGCAGGAGACCCAGCGTTCTTATGTGCCGATGTGGCACTTGCAAAGAGTGCGATGGGCTTTAGTTCTAAGTACTCACTTGAAGAGAGCATCCGCAGTCTGTTTTAAATGAGTACTTACTTACCCGCATCTCTTAACGATTTAAAGCTTTGCGCCAATTTATCTAGATAACCTCGATCTTCGGCGACCACTTGAGAGGCGGTCTTCCCAGTGGCTGAAACCATGGGCAGCTCGAGCTCCCATAAGTTTCCATCATTTTCAATAATGTCACCGTTGGCAATCATCGCTTTAATAAGCGGGTTATCTTCCTGTTCATTCATGTATCAAACCTAGCTAGGTGCACTGACCTCATGTGGCCTGATTTAGAGACCTAACAGCCCCAAAGTCTTTATCTGACGCTCCCGATAGACTTCCCTCATGCCAGCTAGCCTGCCCACACCTGCTGCTCCTAAGCAGGATGCCACCCGCAGCGTCCTTGCTATCCCGGCATTTCGCAAACTCTGGAAGGCGATGGTCTTCTCTTCCTTAGGTGATTGGCTTGGCCTGCTAGCAACTACCGCCCTGGCCGCACAACTTTCTGGCGGTTCTTATGCCACCGCAAACTTTGCTATCGCTGGTGTCTTTATTGCGCGATTGTTACCCGCAGTATTTCTTGGCCCCATTGCCGGAGTATTTGCAGATCGCTTTGATCGCCGCCGCTTGATGGTGGTGATCGACATCCTGCGCGCCGCGCTCTATATCTCTATCCCAATCGTGCACACCTACTTCTGGCTCTATGCCGCCATGATCTTGGTGGAGTGCCTTACCTTGTTCTGGTCACCAGCGAAGGAAGCATCAGTACCTAATCTTGTCCCACGCGATAAGTTAGAAAATGCTAATCAGGTCTCACTACTAGTTGCCTATGGCACCGCACCCATCGCTGCAATTCTCTTCACACTTCTTACCTTGCTCTCAGGTGCTCTTGCAACGATTAGCCCACTGCTTCCAAGCAGTTCGGTTGATATTGCGCTCTACTTCAACGCACTCTCATTCTTCTTCGCCGCTTACACAATCCGCGGCCTGAAAGAAATTCCAAAAGGTTCTGCCTCCAAAAAAGATGCCGAGCAGAACATTGGTCAGTCACTGGCTGAAGGTTGGAAAACAGTTTCGCAATCAAAAATTATTCGCGGCCTGATTATCGGAATGGTCGGCGCCTTCTCTGCAGCTGGCGCTGTTATTGGCCTTGCTCGCACATTCGTCGGCGATCTCGGCGGCGGCGATGCCGCATACGGCGTTCTCTTCGGCGCGGTCTTCACCGGTCTTGCAATCGGAATCGCATTTGGCCCAAAGATATTTGCTCAGTTCTCACGTCGCCGTTTATTTGGCGCCTCCCTTTCCACCGCGGGCATCTTCCTTGTACTGCTGGCTGCAATTTCAAACTTCACACTCTCAGTCTTCATCGTCATCATCCTCGGTGCCTTTAGCGGAATCACCTGGGTTACCGGCTTCACCATGCTCGGCATGGAAGTCCACGATGATGTGCGTGGTCGCACCTTCGCCTTTGTGCAATCACTGATTCGCATTACCTTGGTAGCAGTTCTTGCTATCGCCCCCATCATCGCCGCCACCATTGGCGAGCACGAATATAAATTCCAGAACACCACCGTTAACTACAACGGCGCCCAAATCACCATGCTGCTCGCCGGTGTAATCGCAGCACTGATTGGTGTCATCTCTTATCGCCAGATGCGAGATCGCCCCACCGTTTCGCTCTGGTCCGATATCGTCTCAGCGCTACAAGGTGAACTCGGTTCAATCACCGGCACTGAAACAAAAGGCATCTTCATCGCCTTCGAAGGCGGAGAAGGCACCGGCAAATCAACGCAATCACAGTTATTAGAAAAGTGGTTGATCCAAGAAGGTGAAAGTGTTGTTCTTACTCGCGAACCCGGTGGCACCACACTTGGAAAAGATCTACGAAAGATTCTGCTCGGCCACGAAACCGGCGCAATCTCACCGCGCGCCGAAGCGTTGTTATATGCGGCCGACCGCGCCCACCACGTCTACTCAATTATTCGCCCCGCACTTGATCGCGGCGATGTCGTCATCACAGATCGCTACTTCGATTCCTCGATCGCCTACCAAGGCGCCGGTCGCGTTCTCATTCCCGGTGAAGTAGCGCGCATTTCTAGATGGGCCACCGAAAGTTTGTATCCAACCCTGACCATCATCATCGATGTTCCAGCTGAGATCGGTCTTGCCCGTCTACAATCTCGCGATCGCTTAGAGGCCGAACCCACCGAATTCCACGAACGCGTGCGCCAAGAGTTCTTACAAATCGCCCTCATGGATCCAGAGCGTTACTTCGTCGTCGATGGCACGCAATCACCAGATGCAATTCACACCCAAATTATCGAACGTGTTGCCGAACTTGCCGCACTCAAGCGCAACGCCGCCGGCCCACATCAAAATCGTTTACTGCGCCCAATTCGTTTTGCAACCAATGCCGTTACAAGTCGGATAAAGAAGTAAGTGAGCTCCGTCTTTGCTGACCTGGTAGGTCAAGAACACATCACAACAATCTTGCAAGCAGCTGTTGCAGCATCGCGCACCGGTGAGGAAAGCCAAGAGATGACACACGCTTGGTTATTCACTGGCCCGCCAGGATCAGGTCGATCAAGTGCCGCTGTTGCATTTGCCCAAGCACTGATCTGTTCAAAGGACGGTTGCGGCACCTGCTCTGATTGCAATGCCGCAAAGACCCACGGTCACCCTGATGTTGAAATCATTCGCACTGAAGGATTGTCGATCAAGGTAGAAGAAGTGCGCGAGCTTCTTACCCGCGTTGCCTGGGCGCCCTCCATGGGCGGCTGGCGCGTAGTTGTGATGGAAGATGCTGACAGACTCACTGAATCAGCTGCTAACGCGCTGCTCAAGGCAATTGAAGAGCCTGGCACAAGAACCGTCTGGTTGCTCTGTGCTCCCACTCTGCATGATCTTCTGCCCACCATTCGCTCACGCTGTCGTCACTTGCAGCTGCGCACGCCCTCACTACAAGCTGTTACCAACGTGTTGGTGGCCAGAGACAAGATTGCTCCGGCAATGGCAGATTTTGCTGCGCGCGTTAGCCAAGGACATATCGGACGAGCACGGTATTTAGCAACGAACGAAAGCGTGCGCGGTAACCGCGCTCGCATCATGGCCTTGCCGCTACAACTTGGTTCATTGGCTGCAGCATTTGCCGCGGCGCAAACACTTGTCGACCTAGCAACGGCTGAGGCAAATACATCGAGTGATGAACGAGATGAGAAAGAGATTGAAAAGCTGCAAGAGGCTTATGGAAAAGGTGCAACTGGTCGGGGCATGGCAACAGGCGGTGCCAAGGCGGTAAAAGAGTTAGAGAAAGAACAGAAGTCGAGATCAACACGGATGGTGCGAGATTCCATCGATGGCGCACTTCTTGATATTGCCACCTTCTATCGCGATGTCATGATGGTGCAATCAGGGAATACTGGATCAATGATTAACACTGATATGAGAGAGGCAATAGAGAGCTACGCCGCTAAATCACCAGCACACTCAACTATTAACAAAATAACCGCCATCATGGAAGCACGCACCAACCTTGCCCATAACGCAGCACCCCTTGTAACCTGTGAGGCTCTGATGTGCCGACTGGCAAGAGCGTAGATGCAGACTTTCTCCACAAATCCAGGTAAGGCCCTATCAACTCGCACAGGAAAAATCACAGCAGCTATCACAGTTTTCGCACTCGCACTCTTTTCAACAGTTTCCTATATTCAATCAAGACCAGAGATACCTACAACACTTGCCACTTACTACAACCAAGTGCTGCAATGGCAGAGTTGTTATGAGAACTACCAATGCGCAGATCTACTTGTACCCATTGATTACACAGAGTTAAAGACCGGCACCTTTCAGATCTCAGTCCTGAAATACCCAACGACAGGTGCAAAAAAGCTAGGCAGCCTCATTGTTAACCCAGGTGGCCCAGGTGGTTCTGGTGTGGACTACGCCTACGCCGCCGAGTACCTCTTTAGCCCCGCAATCCTTAAGGCCTATGACATTGTGGGCTTTGACCCCCGTGGGGTCTCGCGCAGCGAGCCCATCGTTTGTTTGAGCGATAAAGATTTAGATGCCAACTATGCTTCTGATTCAAAGCCAGATAACGAGCAAGAGTTCACGCGGACCCTGATTGAATCAAAGAAGTTTATTCAGCAGTGCGAAAAGAAGAATAAGCATCTAACTTCATTTAGCACAGCAAATGCCGCGCGCGATATGGATATCTTGCGAGAAGCAGTAGGTGATAAGCAACTGAACTACATGGGTAAGTCCTATGGCACCTTCCTTGGCACCCTCTATGCCCAATTCTTTCCAGACAAAGTAGGTCACATGGTGCTAGATGGCGCAGTAGATCCCACCATCTCTAACTTCCAACAGGGACTCACACAAGCAGTTGCTTTTGATAAAGCATTTGCAGCCTTCGCTGCAGATTGCGCTACAAGGAGTAACTGTCCGCTACCGAAAGATAAAAGTGCTGCGATAGCTGAGATGGAGAAGATTTTGAGTCAAGTAGCTGAAAAACCAAACGAGAGACTCTCTGAGTCGCTAGTGCTGCTGGGCGTTGCATCTGCGCTCTATGACAGTGCAACGGGGTGGCCAAAGCTGCGCATAGCGACTAGAGATGTAATGAACGGCAAAGGCGACAAATTCTTAGCGTTATCCGATGAATACACAGGGCGCACAGAAGAGGGTGACTACACCGCCAATGAATTTGATTCAGGTGCAATTATTGATTGTTTAGATTTCGCAGATAATCGCAGCGTTAAACAAATGAAAGAAGAAGCAAAGGTATTTGCTGAGCAAGCACCGCTCTTTGGTCCCTACCTCGCCTATGGTGGGCTGGTCTGTCAGTATTTTGACACACCACAAGCCACAGAGGTTGTGCCCACAAAGACTGCCAACCCAATTGTCATCATTGGCACTACAGGCGACCCAGCCACGCCTTATGAATGGGCGCAGGGACTGCACAAGATCCTGACGAATTCCGTTCTTATCTCACTTACAGGGCAGGGTCACACGGGCCAGGGTCAGGGGAATAAGTGCGTTGATGGACAGGTGGATGATTTCTATTTGGAGAATAAGACTCCAATGCGAACAACCTGCGGGTAGCAATTATTTTGTAGCGAGCACCAAATCAACGGCGCGTCTGAGGAGTTCTGACTCAGAAATCTTCTCAGCCTTTGCTCTCTTCTTAAGTGCAATCTTGTTAGCTTTAGTAACCCTGAATTGAACGATAGGAGACTCTTCTTTCTTATTTGAAAGTGACGGACGACCCCTAAACTTTTTGGCGGTCTCTTCGCCCAGTTTCGCCGCACGCGCCTCAGTTAGCCTTTTTCCTTTATAAAGAACCCTCTCTTGATCGAGATTGATAGAACCGCCCAATGTGTAAATGAGCTTCTTACTCTCCTTCTTTGCCATAGTTCTTCACCCTTCTAGTCGGCATTACATGAATTACTAATGAGTAATCTCCTAAATCAATTCCTGTGATTTCAAGTTCACGACCTCTTGAATCAACCCCCACCCAGCTTCGCTTATTAAAGTCTTCAGGATCGACTTGAAAGTCATAAAGGTTCATGACAAAGAGAGCGTGAGCTTTACCAATCTTTTGCTTGCGCGCAGATTGGGAGAAGCGCACTATTTTTTTCATAAGCACATACTTAAAGGGTATTTCTGTAGTACAGAAATGTCAACACACCACAACTTGAGGCCATGGCTTGAGTCTTTCTCCTTTGGCTAACAGCTAACGATCAGGAAAGGAACACCTGTGGATGCCAAATGACCTGGCTAGGAAGTGGTCATTTGCACCCCTCACCATGGTGCAGAATTCCCCCATGCGCTTAGATCATGTTTCTTATGTGACTTCCCACGACCAACTAGCTGACACTGTGCAAAGACTAGGTTCACGCCTAGGTAGCACATTTGTAGATGGTGGTATCCACCCACGCTTTGGTACTCGTAACTTCACCGCCTCTCTCAAGAACGGTCAGTACATAGAAGTTGTATGTCCTCTTGATCACCCAGCCACAGAGCAAACACCATGGGGTAAGGCGGTATCAAAGAAGGCAAATGAAGGTGGCGGTTGGTTCACCTGGGTCTTTAGTACTAAAGACATCACACATATTGAAACAAAGTTTGGACGTGAGGCAACAGAAGGTCATCGCACACGCCCAAACGGGACAGACTTAAAGTGGAAGCAAATTGGTGTTAAAGAGATTGCTGACACAAGAGAATTCCCATTCTTTATTCAGTGGCTCTCTGCAGATCATCCATCACAAGATGGAACCCCTTTGGCTGAGATTGAAAAGATTGTTATTGCAGACACAGATCAACTAGCTGACTCTTGGTTTAAGGAAGACATCTTGGCTTCATTAGGGGATGTTGATATTGAGTGGGTTGACCCATCAACTAATGATGATCAATCGGGGATTGTTGCAGTTCATTTATCCACCCCAAGTGGACTTGTCGTTCTCGACTGAGGGAAAGCGTGCATATCCGCGAAGAACTGAGTTTCCAGATCGAGATTCACCGCGAGATTTGTGCTCAACTGAATTGCATTAAATTTAATCCTCACCAGACAGGAAGTAATTTTGAATAATCAAAAAGAATTTTTGACATCCTAGGAGTTCCTATCTAAACGCCAGGTTTAGCAAGAAAGAGATGTAAACTTTTGTTACCCCTTAGACCCGGGAGTTTCTGTTGAAAATACTTATTTGGCCAGGTTTCTCGGTCGTTGGACTTGAGATTGCAGAGCAATTGCGTTTTATGAAAGATGTACAAATATTCTCAGGTACATCAGAAATACACCATCCTTTATCAGAAATGTTTGCGGGTGTTGTTGAAGTTCCAAGTCTGAAAACCTCTTTAGTTTTGCCAGACGCACGAGTACTTGAAGACTATGTAGTATTCCCTGCCCACGACTATGTGTTGGACTATATTTGTTCCAACTCAAACCAAATCAATTGGATTGGGAGCAATCGAGAGACCATCCAACTTACAAGGAACAAGAAAACGATGTATGAGTTCCTTGATGAGAATCTAAGTGACATTTCACCCTTGACTTTTAAGTCTAGAGCCGAGGCTGAATTAAATTTCCCTTTCTACGCAAAACCTATTGCAGGATACGGGTCAATTGGACACCATCTAGTTGAAAGCTCTGGGGAACTTGACCTCTTGTCAATTTCCGAAGAATCCCATGTGCTCATGGAGGTACTCAATGGAGAAGAATTTACAATTGAATGCTTCTCATCGGCCGAGGGAGAGCTTATTCATTCACGAGCCAGAAGAAGATTAAGGGTCCGCATGGGGACGAGCCTCTCTTTCGAGGCCCCAAGTGCAGAAATCAATGCCATACTGGAGAGTTTTGCCAACGACATTAACAATTCATTGAAACTTAATGGTCCTTGGTACTTCCAAGTCAAAGCAAGAGGTGCCTTGCAACATGATTACAAAGTGTTGGAGGTCTCCACTCGCTTGCCTGGATCCTCAGTTTGGTCGCGTGCAAACGGGGTGAATTTGGCAGAGATTGCAATTTGGAATTATCGAATGAAAGATGTCAAAGCAATTGAAAACACATCCGAAGTTCTTTTGGAGAGAGACCTTGCCTCAAAAATGATGTTGAAACAAAGTTTTGATCACGTATATGTTGATTTAGATGACACCATACTCATAAATGGTAGAGTCAATCATTGGGGTATTGCCTTCATAATCCAAGAAAAAAATAAAGGAAAAGAAATCCATTTAATTTCAAAATCGCTAGCCCCCGATATAATCGCGGTGCTCTCTGCCCACCAAATACTTGGACTTTTTGATTCAATTTCACATTTGACAGTTTCTGACTCGAAATCTCTTTATATTAAACACAAATCAAGCATATTTATTGATGACAGTTTCACAGAGCGGCATCAGATAATTGAGCAGCTCGGCATCCCCTGTTTTG
>Ga0247844_1006193_pt1 | contig 14494 bp, 14 predicted proteins | sample LaCtaG_FD_192421 | JGI IMG/M metagenome (GOLD analysis project Ga0247844, IMG submission 192421) | Freshwater microbial communities from meromictic Lake La Cruz, Castile-La Mancha, Spain - LaCruzMarch201714.5m_1 | ecosystem: Environmental > Aquatic > Freshwater > Lake | place: Spain: Castile-La... | reverse complement strand
GGCCGAGCGGACGACGATTTCGTACAGGGCGGCGCGGTCATAAAACTGGAAGTGGGAGATGATTCCGAAGCGGTCGCGAAGCGGACCGGTGAGAAGGCCTTGCCTGGTGGTCGCACCGACGACGGTGAACTTCGGCACGTCGAGCCGAATGGATCGGGCGGCGGGGCCTTTGCCGATCATGATGTCGACCTTACAGTCCTCCATTGCCGGATAAAGAATCTCTTCGACGGTCCGGCTTAGGCGGTGGATTTCGTCGATAAACAGCACGGCACCGGGCTCGAGGTTGGTGAGAATTCCGACCAAATCCCCAGGTCGCTCGACGGCAGGGCCGCTCGTTACGTGCAACTCTGCGCCCATTTCGGTGGCGATAATGTGGGCGAGGGTCGTTTTGCCGAGGCCAGGCGGGCCGTAGAGCAGCACGTGGTCTAAGGCTTCATCTCGCTGGCGGGCGGCGGTGAGGAAGACGTTCAAGTTCGTCTTCAACTTTTCCTGACCAATGAACTCGGTCAGGCGTCGGGGACGCAGGCTCAGCTCGGCGGAAAAGTCGTCCGCATGAACGTTTGGATCGAGCTCATCTCCGCGAGGCATAGGTCAGTTTAGCGCGTGGTGCTTAGGCGCGAAGTTCCGCGAGGGCGAGTCGGATTTGCTCGGCGATGTCCTTGGTTTGCTTCGACACCTTTTCCGAAATGGCCTCGATTTCGTTGCGTCGATAGCCTAGGGCAAGCAGGGCTTCCGTGAGTTCGCTGTCGATCAGTTTCGGTGCGGTCACCGGAACAGTCCCGGGGATGCGGTGGACCATCATGACTTCAGCGACCTTGTCCTTCAGTTCGACGATGATGCGCTCGGCGGTTCGGGCACCGATGCCACTGGCACGGGCGAGGGTCTTCGCGTCTTGGGAAACGATGGCCCCGCAAACGGCGTCTTCTCCGACTTGGCCCAGCAGACTCAATGCGCTCTTTGGTCCGCAGCCGCTTACCGAAACAAGGAGGTCAAACACGCGGCGCTGGAACGGGGTTCGGAATCCGTACAGGGTGTTGCTATCTTCCCGGATCACTTGCCGAATCATCAATTCGACTTGACTACCAATGGCACCTAAGCTCAGTGCAACGTGGTCGGGGATCGTTACCTCATAGCCAACCCCGCCGCAATCGACCAGGGCCAGACTCCCCTCTAGGTCGGCAAGCTCACCGCAAAGTCTTCCGATCATCCTGCGCAAGTGTGGCACGGAAAGGGATTGGAGTAAGTTACGGGAATGCTTGGTTCTGCTCTTCTCACCGTTGCGATGGTTGGTGCCTACGGACAAACCCCGCAAGATGAAACATTCTCGCGCAAGATCACAAAAACCGTCTCCGCCGCATTCCAGGTCGCGTTGCCCGAGGGGTACGACAAGAACAAGCGGCAAAAGTGGCCGCTCATGGTGTTTTTGCACGGCTCGGGAGAACGTGGAACGGATCTGAAGATGGTGGGGGTCCATGGGCCGCTTAAGGAAATCGCCAAGGGTCGCAAGATTCCGATGATCGTGGTCGCGCCGCAGTGTCCGGCAGATAAATGGTGGGACATTGACACTCTTGGCGGAATGATCGACCATCTCGAGCGCAAGTACCGGGTGGATAAGGATCGAATCTACATCACCGGTCTCAGCATGGGCGGATACGGCACGTGGGGTTTGGCGGAGACTTTCCCGAATCGCTTCGCGGCGATTGCGCCGGTTTGCGGTGGCGGCAACTTCCGGCTGGCAAAGACCATTGCGCATATCCCGACCTGGGTAACGCACGGCGATGCGGATGGCGCGGTGCCGATCGCGGAGAGTCAGCAGATAGTAGATGCGCTTATCCGGGCCGGTGCGAAGCCGCGGTTCGACATCATCAAGGGCGGCGGACACGACGTTTGGACCGACCTTTACGCGAAGGACGAGTTTTACACTTGGCTTTTGGAGCAGAAGCTGCCAAAGCCAGCGACGAAATAAGCGGACAAATTCTCGGATCGTCCGGGACCTGTTCCTAAATGACGAACTGGAACTTGAAGTCATCGGACTTCGAGTTCCAGTTCGGGAGCTTTACCACCGAGTCAGCTTCGATTCGGCCGAGAATTAGTTCGGGCAGTTCGGATGCCAGGGGGTTCGGTCTGGGCGGCCGGGGGTTGGAGGAATCGGGAAGAGTCGCATCAGAGAAACGCCGCTGAACGGTTCGCCGCAAGGATCGCTCAGGATCTTGCCCTTACTCATCCACTTGGCGTGACCGTCGAAGTAGGTCATGTTTACGCCGCCGTTCTGGAGGTCCAGCGCAAGTACGGGCGGGGTCGTGGCGGTCTTGTTGTAGAGGTTCTTGGGTGGCTCGTACCAGGAATCGTCGTAGATGCCGTTCTTGACGGTGATGACTACGATGTCCGACGGGAATTCAACCGCGGAGTATGGAAGACCTTCGGCGGCTCGGTTGGCCACGTAGGATCGCTTGACCAGCGGCTTGCCATTGGTGCCGTCCTCGAGCGAGTGGGGTCGCTGGCCAGCATCGCTCGGGGACTTAAGAATGTCTAGGCTCTTGACGTAAGGCTGAATCTGATTCCACCATCGGTTCTCACGGGTCGCACCGTAAGGTCGGGAAAGGTTCGTCCGGCTGAGGTCGACATCGTGGGCAAAGAAGAACAGCTGGTCGTCGTTGTCCGAGATGTACTGCGTAAGCGCGATGCCAAGCTGACGCTGATTGCTCAAGCAAGCGGTCTTCTTTGCGCTGGCTTTAGCCTGGGCAAAGACGGGGAACAGGATTGCCGCGAGAATGGCGATGATCGCAATGACCACCAACAACTCGATCAGCGTGAAGGCTTTACGCATATGGCATTCTAGCAAAGGCGATGTTAAGCCGTGATTAAGATTGGGTCACAAATCCAACCTTCTAATGGATCGGCATCTACTGGGATACCCAATCCAGGTTGAGTTGCCGCCCAAGCCGCCTGGATGGCAGCGAGAACGCTATCAAGAATGTCACCGTGCGAATCGGTGAGGGCCGCTTGGTGGACTCCGGCCGCGATCTGAATGCTCAAACCGTAATGATCGGGGCACACCTGGGGGAGGCGGTCGAGGATTATTTGTCGGCAAGCTTGCTTTGCCATCCATTGGGCGGACTTGCCACCCTTGTAGCTGACGGCTTTCATCGGATTGCGGCTCGGCATCGCTTTCGCCGCGACAAGGGCCGGATAGGCCTCAATGACAATCTGCTCCGATGAATTTAGTCGAACCGGGGCCATGGAGAAGCCGGCCCGATACAAGAGCGGGGCACCACGGTGGAACATCATTCCGACGGGCGGGTTGTCGACATTCATGGCTTGTCCGGCAAGCGCCTTCCCGTCTACCAGGCGCCCGACGCGACGCTTACCATTCGGGCCACGAAAGCCTTTCACAGCAGCCTTCCATTCGGCCGGACTCAGGCTAGAAGCTCTGGCAATCAGCTCGTCGTAGGTTTCAATCCCAAGCGATTCGCAAAAGGCCCTGGGCTGCCCAAGGGGAAAGTCGACGCCGAACACCCACGGTCCGTCCTTTGGCAGAGCCGCGATCCACGACTCGTTGGTTACGAAGCTTTCATGACTGGAGATGCAGAGATGGGTCCCGGACAGGTGACCCCGGACCAAGTGCTGAGCCTTCGATCTCGAAAGGATCTCGGTGCTGGTGAAGTCGCTGCCGAACACAGCGACTTCGCGACTAGTCACCGTCTTCTCGTGGAACGTACTCGTTTCGGTCGAACCATTGGGCGTTGAACATCGAACACAACACGACCAAGCCGATCATGGCCAGCCAAGCTGCACCAGGCTGGATCGTGTTTACGGCAGCAGGCGTTGCAACTGGTGCGGCATCTGAGGTCACGGGCGCAATCTTCGGGTGCGAGGCAATCGACATCAGGTAGCTGTTGATGCTGACCTTGTAGATGTCGCCCGGCATCTTTGGCACGGCGGCTTCGTAACCGAAGGCAAAGATGAGGTTAATCACCATCGACTTGTTGATGAGCAAGCTCACCAGAACGAAGAGGGCGCAGTAAGCAAACGAGCCGAGGATGAGCGCACTGCAGTCTCGGAAGAACAGTTCGCCGAAGGTCGCACGGGTTCCGAGCGCGGTTCCGATCGCGCTAAGGATTCCGACAATCGATACCGTGACCGATGCGGCCAGGGTGCGAGCGAGGATCAGAACCGGACGAGGCACCGGGCGGGTGAGCAAGTAAACGATCGTCTTCTGCTCAACTTCCTGACTCACAACACCGGTCGCGAAAATCGCCGCCGCGAGGGCGAGAATGCGGAAGACGATCAACTCGGACAGCGTGCTGTAAGCCATCGTCGCCGTGCTGGTTGGGGTGAACCGCAGGAAGACCTGTCCCAGAACAACCATCGCGATGGCAACAATAACCCAAATGGCAAAGCGTTTGGGCCGAAGCATGTCCTGCAGGGTGGACGTGAATACGAAGGGCGCGATACTCATTCGATTAAGTAGTGGAAGATGGATTCCAAGTTGTTATCGGGGGAGGAGAAGCCGGTTATGGTGAAGTTCTCTTCCGTCGTGAGCGTAGGCAAAAACGCAAAGAACTGGTTTAGCTCTCGGGTTTGCAACTCGATGCCGCCGCGCCATTCATCAAATTCGACCTTCAGCACGTAGGGCAACTGAATCAGCTTTGCGGCGACCTCTCGCGGTTGCGGAGTTTCGATTCGAACACGGTGCGGGTACTTGTCGATGTACTCGCGGATCAGGCTAACATCGCTCGCGGCCAGCAGCCGGCCCCGGTGGAGAAGCATGATCGACTTCGTCATTTGCTCGACTTCGAAGAGGATGTGCGAGCTGACAAGGATGGTTTTTCCGCGCTCCGCCAGCGTGTGCAAGTACGACATGAACTCGCGACGACCGACGGGGTCAAGACCGTTGAGTGGCTCGTCGAGAAGGATGATGTCGGGGTCATGCAAGATGGCTTGCGCAAGCTTGATTCGCTGGCGCATACCTTTCGAGTAGCCGGCAAGTTTCTTGTCGGCGCGATCCGCCATTCCGACTTCTTGGAGCACTTCGTCGGTTCGGGTCTTCGCTTCGGCGGCAGACATTCCGGCTAGGCGGGCCAGGTAGTTCACAAACTGCCGACCCGTTCGGTGCTCGTAGAACTGATCGATTTCTGGGCAGTAGCCCATTCGCTTGTAAACCTCCGGATTGGCGAACGGCTCGTTGCCAAAGACTTTGATGGATCCGGTGGTCGGCCGAATCTGTCCGGTGATGAGCCGCAGGAGCGTGCTCTTGCCCGCGCCGTTCATGCCTAGAAGTGCAGTGACGCCTGGCTCGATGGTGTGCGTGACGTCGTTAACTCCTATGACCTGCCCGAACCAGCGCGAAGCGTTTTCGATCTGGATCATCCGATCACCTCTACGGCGCGGATCTTTCGCCAGGCAATCAGCACGAACACAACGCTGATCAGCAGGGCGATACCCAGGATTGCGGCAACATTCGGTGCCGGAACTTGGCTCATTCTTCCCGGATTCTGGATACCGAAGGGAGGTGAGCCGTTCGTGCCAACGATGGCCTTACAAACGCCAATCAAGATTCCGTCAATACTTCCGTAGAAAAGGTGTCTTACCGGATAGGTGGTTTCCCCCCGGCTAGACGCCCAAATCCCTCCCATTAGTGAAGTGAAGAAGTACCCAAGGAAATACAACCCGGCATATGTTGCGGACGCATTGCGACCTTGGTTAAACATTGAGCTAATTCCCACCACAATGCTGGCATGAAGCATGGCGGCTATCGGAATGATGACTAGCATTTTCGGGAGTAGCCACGCATCCTTTAAGAATCCGTACTCGCGAAACGTGAGTGCGCCGTAGGCATAGAACACAATCGTCGGGATGACCATTATCACGAATACCGGTAGAGCTATACCGACCCACTTGCCAAAAAGATACTCACGCTTTGCACACGGCTTGCTCAGGTAGATCAACATCGCATTGCTACGATTGTCATCAGCGATAGAGCCTGACCCCAACATTAGAGAAATTATTAGCATTGCCATCTGCCCAAAGCTAAATCCGTGCAAAAACTGATCCTGCCAAACAATGCGTTCTAGGAATGCCTGCATCGCTTGCTTTATCGGCGGGTTGGCACTGGAGACTTGCTGGAAAAAGAAGAGTCCAACCAACATCGCGAGGTAGTACCAAGCAGAGCCAAACATCCAAAACCACAGCGCCTTCTTTTTTAGCGCGATGCGAATGCCGTTCTTCGCAATGACCCACCAGCGGGAGCCGGGCTTTTTGAGCGGGCCATCGTAGTTGCGATAGCTTAGGTCGGCAATCGGTTTGATGTTGCTCATGCGGTTAGGGCCTCCAGGAAGACTTCTTCCAAGGTTCGGACGGCGGTTTCGAATCCACGAACTTGAGCGCCAGATTCGACGGCGGTTCGTTGGACCACGCGAAGGAGATCCTCCGGTGGTAATTCACTTTGCACTCGGTAGACGTTGCCTTTCGGCGGCGCAACGGTGAGTCCCTTCTCCATCAGAAGATTCGCGAAGGCCAAGTTTGGTTCGCGAAGCTCAACATCCGCAGGCTGGCCGGCAAGCTTCTTGAGATCTTTGATCGTTCCAGCGGTCCGGAGCTTGCCTTTAATGACGACGATGACGCGATCGCAAACTCGTTCGATATCCGGCAAAAGGTGGCTACTTACAATGACATTAACACCACGACCATGCGAAACAGATCGGACCAAGTCCAGCATCTCTTCGCGCCCTCGGGGGTCGAGGCCGTTGGTGGGTTCATCGAGGAGCAAGAGCTTCGGCCCATGGACCAAGGCTTGCGCAAGCTTTATGCGCTGCTTCATACCCGTTGAGTAGGTTTCCACGTTGCGGTAACGCGCTTCGCCAAGGCCGCAGTACTCAAGCACCTCGTGGGCCCGCCGAAGGGCGTCCGCCGGAGGCATGCCGGAAAGTTCTCCCGCATAGCTAACGAAGCCAACGGCGGTCATTCCAGGGATGTGGCAATCCTGCTCTGGCATGAGGCCGATGAGCTGGCGGATCGCCATGCCATCGGTACGAATATTTTTATCCATCACCGTGCCTTCGCCGGAGGTTGGATTGACAAAACCGAGGATGGTTTTGAGAAGCGTCGTTTTGCCCGCACCATTCGGCCCTAACAGCCCAGTGCAACCTTCTGGTATTTCACAGGAGAGGTCGTCTAAGGCGGTGAAGTTGCCGTATCGTACGGTTAGATTGCTGATTCGGGCTACAGTCACGAGACGGGCATAGCTTAACACGCCGGGAGCTTTCTCGTGGGCCATAAGGCAGGTCGGTACACTTCTGGGTTCATGGAAACAACTCTGATTCTCATTAAGCCGGGCGGCGTTCAGCGAAATCTCATCGGTGAAATCACTACCCGAATTGAGCGACGCAACCTTAAAGTTGTCGGGCTGAAGCTTGTGAATGCACCGCGCGAAACCGTTGAGGCTCACTATGCGGAGCACAAGGAACGACCGTTCTTTGGCAGCGTTTGCGACTACCTCACCTCGGGTCCAGTTGTGGCCCTGGCGGTTCGCGGCGAGAATGCGATCAAGGCGATTCGGGCCATGATGGGCGCGACCAATCCGCTGGATGCGACCCCTGGAACGGTGCGAGGCGACTTCGCTTTGAGCATCGACGACAACCTCACTCACAGCAGCAGCGACCCAGAAGCCGCTGCAAACGAGCTTCAGCTCTGGTTCCCCGAAGGACTGGTCGCCTAACTCAGTATCTGGTCAACAAAAAAAGCCCAGCCACTTTCGAGGCTGGGCTTTTTCGTGACTTCCTACTAGTCGAGGATGTAGTCGACGGTTGGAACGATTGCTCGGGCGGCCGTGCCGGCTTCGAAGTTGGTGGTGAAGACCAAAGTCTTGGCGCCATCGCCTTGCTCTCGAACCTTCGCAACTACGTAGACCTTTCCGTCGACAAAGAAGATGTCCTTGACCTTTCGAACGGAGAGCGAGTTGTCTCCGACTCGGTTGATGGTCTTTGGTCCGCAGTTTCGACCAGTTTCCTCGTCGCAAGTGCTGTCGGTTCGGAATCGGATTACTCCAGACTCCTTGTTGAACTCAACCCAGCCATTGATCTGGACGCCATCCGTGGATGCATCCTCGTCGCCGAAGGTCCAACCTGCGCCGAAGGTGCCAGCGTCTGGCGACGTGAGTCGCGCTGCGGTGCCTTCAGATGAACCCGAAACCAAGGTTGCTGGCGTGATAACGCCGTTAGCGAAGTTTGGCGTAACGATCTGCGTCGTTCCATCGGCCAAGACTGCCTTCACGTACAGCTTTCGGTTGTCGACGAAGGCCCATTCGTAGCCAACAACGGTCGTTCCGTAGCTGGAGAAGACCTTCAGTCCGGCAGGTGCTCCGGATGGAAGAATCGTGCTGGTGCTGGTGAATTCCAAGGCACCATTGGACACTCGAATGTCCGCTCGGATCTGTTGACCAGCCTTGAACTGCACGTCCTTGAAATACCAAGCCGTCGCGATGGAAGGACCGTCAAGGATGTAGTCGGACAGTGGCGTGTCGAGAATGTAGTCTGCCCGGGATACGGCACTCAGACCGATCAATCCGGAAATAACGAACGCTACCTTGGTATTCAAATTCATGGCGTAAACCTACGTTCTGATATTATGCTTCCTGGAACAAATACTGCAGTAAATTTTTGCTACTATTATAGCATTTTGCTTGGAAATTCGCACAAAAGGGGGACACGATAAAGGACTACACGCCCATTAGGTCGTAATGCTCTGCGGTTTTAATGCGTACGCTACGAAGTTCACCCAAGGGAAAACTTCCTTCTGCGAAAACCAAACCGTCAATTTCTGGCGCGTCTCTGAACGATCTACCAATAGACCAGCCATCGCGATGATCCTCGATTAGAACCGATAGTTCGCGCCCGACCCAGGCCTGGTTTTTCGTTAATGAAATCCCTTGTTGCAATTTCATAAGTTGGTCATAGCGTATTCGTTTCGTTCGGAACGGGACTTGCCCTTCCATTTCAAAACTTGGCGTTCCTGGTTCGCGGCTGTACACAAAAGCGCCGACCCTATCCATCTGCGCTGCCTTGATGAAGTCCAACAGATATTGGAACTCGGCGTCGGTTTCTCCCGGAAAACCGACGATAAAGGTCGTGCGAATCGCGCAGTCGGGCATGGCATCGCGGACCTTTTGGAACCGGGCGAGGTAACGTTCGCCGTCCCAAGGGCGCTTCATGCGTCGAAGCACATCTGGATGTGCGTGCTGAAGTGGGATGTCGATGTATGGCACCACCTTTGCGCAACTTGCCATCGTTTCGATCACTTCGTCGGTGAGGCGATTCGGATAGAAGTACAGGATGCGAATCCACTCGATGCCGTCCACTTCGTTCAGTTGTTTCAGAAGTTTCGGTAACGTGAATTCTTTATAAAGGTCGTACCCATACTGCGTAACATCTTGAGCAATAAGGTTGATTTCCTTGGTCCCTTGGCTGGCAAGGAAGTGTGCTTCTTCCATAACTCGCTCAATGGGTTTGCTCTGGTGGGCACCTCTAAACGAAGGGATAGTGCAGAAGGTGCAACGGTGGTCGCAGCCTTCGGAAACTTTTAAGTAGGCGCTCCAAGGTCGTCCGCTCCTCGCCCGCGTCGGCACGTCTGCCAGCGGTGATGCGGTGGAGATACATCAAGCGTTGATTCGCGACTAGCTTGGACTTCCTTTACGATTTCTGCAAAGCGCCCCATCTGGCCAACGCCGACATAAGAGTCCGCACCTGGCGCCAGTTTCATCAGCTCAGGACCGAGGCGTTGAGCCAAGCAACCGGCAACGATCACACGTCCGGTCAGGCCTTTATGCTTTGCCTTGACCGCTTCTTTAATCGCAGCGATGCTTTCCTCTTTCGATGCTTCGAGAAAACCGCAGGTGTTGATCACGGTCACGGCAGTTTTTCGAGCGTTCGCATCAACGCGGTAGCCGGCTTCGTTCAGCACTCCCGCGATTTCTTCACTATCGACCTCGTTCTTTGCGCACCCGAGGGTGACGATGCGGACGGCGTTATCTGATTGGGACACCCCTGAATTATGGTTGGTTGTCCGGTATCGTCTCCCACGATGCTTGCAACTCGAACTGGTTCATTTCCTATCGGCTTCCGACGAGGCTGGTCTGACTGGCAAAAGGACATTTCCTCGGTCATCAGTTTTGCCAAAGAGAACGGCTTTGGCGGGATCGATATTGCCAACGAAGTCGCCGATGCCGAAGCCATTCTCTCCGCTGGCCTTACCGTCGGATCGGTCGATGCCTTTTCTTCCGACCTGATGAGCGCCGATGAAGAAAAGCGTGCCGCCGCCGTCGCCGCCCTAGAAACCAAGATCACGGCTTTCGGGGGTCACGGGATTCGCAACTACTTCACCGTCATGCTCCCTGCCGATGCCGCGCGACCTCGCAAGGACAACTTCGATTCGATGGTGCTTGGCCTGAAGGCGCTTGCTCCAATTCTTGAGGCCCATAACGGTCGACTCGTGATGGAAGGCTGGCCAGGCGCGGGTGCGCTTTGCTGCACCCCAGAAACCTACCGCGCGACCTTCGAGGCGGTTGGCTCGATGGCGATTGGCATCAACTACGATCCGTCGCACTTGATCCGAATGGGAATCGATCCAATTCGCTTCCTGCACGAGTTCAAAGATCGCGTCTACCATGTTCACGGAAAGGACACGGAAGTGATGGCCGAGGCTCAATACGAGTACGGATATGAGCAGCAATCGACCTTTGGCGCGGAGCACGGATTTGGTGGGGCCTCGTGGCGCTACACCATCCCCGGGCACGGCGAAACTCGATGGGTCGAAGTTTTCCGAATCTTGGAAAAATCCGGCTACGATGGAATGGTAAGCATTGAACTCGAAGATGAGAACTTCAATGGCTCGGAAGAAGGCGAAAAGGCCGGTCTTCTGGCCAGCGGCGCTTACTTAGCAAGTTGCTGAGCCGATTCTCATGCCAAGCCATCGATCCTTTTTGAACATTGAGCCCGAATCTTACGGGCTAAGCCCGGAGCTCTCGCATGATCTCCGAACTCTGGATCGCTTGCTTGGCAAGGTCCTGTCCTCACAGGGACAGGACCGACTCATTGACCTCGCTCGGCAGCTTTTGTCTTCGAAAGACGCTCCATTTGGCGCGCAAGTCGAGTTTCGCGACCCGATCTTTGTTCGCGATCTTGCACGAGCGTTCACCGTTCTGTTCCAGCTCCTGAACGTCGCCGAACAGAAGGAAATCGTGCGAGTCAACCGGTCGCGGAAGGGTATTCGCCGCGAATCCATTTTGGAGGCGATGTACCAGCTGAAGGCTCGTGGTCACAGCGCCGACGAAGTGATGTCTCTGATCCAAGGGCTCGAAATTGTTCCGACCCTGACCGCGCACCCAACCGAAGCGAAACGCAAGTCGGTTCTCGACAAACTTCAAGCCATCGCCATCTGCCTTGCGGAAGCGGAAGCACCGCCTTCCCTTCAAGAAAAGCTAGACGCGGTCGGCACATCGTTAGGCGAAGTTGAACGACTCCTAACCCAGCTTTGGCAAACCGACGAGATGCGCGGAACCCGTCTGACCGTAGACGAGGAAGTTCGCAACGCGCTCTACTTCTTCGAACGAACCATCTTGGACGTGGTGCCTTGGTTGCATCGAGACCTTGATCTCGCCTTCGCGGAGGTGTTTCCAGGCGAGCAACGATCCTGCCCGGTGGTGATGCGTTACCGCTCGTGGGTGGGCGGAGACCGCGATGGCAATCCGAACGTCACTCCGGAAACCACTTGGAACACGTTGTTAGAACACCGGCGTTTGGTCCTGGAAGTTTACGTTCGCAGCACAGAGACTTTGCGAAAGACTCTGACGCAAAGCGTCAAGTTAATGAACGTTAGCCCTGAACTGATCGATCGTTTGGGCGACTACTTCGAGAAGCTTCCGTACAGCCGAATCTCCAAAGATCGATACGCTCAAGAGCCGTACGTGTTGCTCTTGCTCGGCTGCGAAATGCGGCTTCAGGCAACGCTGGACCAAGCGATCGCGATGAAATCTACCGGGCGTCGCGACGGATTCCCGAACGCTTACCATTCTCCAGACGAGTTCGTAGCTGATCTACGGATTGTTCAAGACAGCCTTCGAGACAATTCGGCCGAAGTTCTCGCCGCGGATGGTCAACTGCCGCATTTGATTCGGCAAGTCGAAATTTTTGGTTTCCACCTGGCATCACTAGACGTTCGTCAGCACAGCGACGAGCATGCGATTGCTTTGGGTGAAATGCTCGCGCTTGGCGGAGTTCTCGCGAGCCCGCAAGACTATGCGCTGCTTCCCGAAGAAGAGAAGGTCCGGCTTCTGGAGCAGGAAATTCAGAATCCAAGACCGCTTCTTCCTCAGAATTGCGAGAAAAGCGAAGCGCTCCACCGGGTGCTCGATGTCTTTACCATCCTAAGCCGTTCCCATCGGGAATTAGGAAAGATTGCGGCGGAAACTTACATTGTTTCGATGACCCACGGCCTCAGCGACATCTTGGAGGTTCTGGTGTTTGCCAAAGAAGCGGGCGTTAGCTTGGATGTGGTTCCGCTCTTTGAAACCATCGATGACCTGCAGCGTTCTGGCGGTCTCCTTCGCGAATTGTTGAGCTTGCCGCTCTACAAAGAGCACGTCGAACTCCGCGGAAATGTTCAGGAAGTGATGCTGGGATACAGCGACTCCAGCAAAGACGGTGGTTTCTTGGCGGCGAACTGGTACCTGCAGCAAACCTTGGCGGAAGTGGCGGCGGTGCAACGAGAAACTGGCGTTAGCATCCGGCTTTTCCATGGTCGGGGAGGAACGGTTGGACGAGGCGGCGGTCGCGCGAACCGCGCGATCCTTTCGCAGCCCGAGGGCACCTTCCAGGGGCGCATTCGCTTTACCGAGCAAGGCGAAGTCATCAGCTTCCGCTATGCCCTGCCGCCGATTGCTCATCGGCACTTGGAACAAATTGTTTCGGCCGGACTGCTTGCCGCCCAGCCGCACATACCGGCGAAGGTGAACCCGGAAACGGAATACCGTGAGATCATGCAGAAGCTCTCGGAGACTAGCCGAGCCAAATATCGGGCTCTGGTTTACGATCATCCGAAGTTCTGGGATTTCTACACTCAGGCGACTCCGATTGAGCACATTGCCTTGCTGCCGATCGCCTCACGACCAGTGTTCCGGCCCGGGCAGGCCATCTCTGGCATCGAGGGTTTGCGCGCTATTCCTTGGAACTTTGCCTGGGTACAAAATCGCGCGACGGTAGTGGGCTGGTACGGCATTGGGACGGCCCTGGCCGAGATGACGGCGACCGAAGATGGTCGAACAACGCTGCAGAAGATGGCGAGAGAATGGCCGTTTTTCCGCACCGTCATTGCGAATGCCCAACTGGAATTGGCTCGAGCTCACCTGGAAACGGCGAGAAAGTACTCCGAGCACATTTCCGATCCCGAAGTTGCCGACGTTCAGCGGCTGATCGATGAGGAATATGCCCGAAGTGTCGAAGCCATCCTGTTGATCACGGAGCAGAAACACCTTCTGTCTGAAGCAACGGTGGTTCGCAACACGATCCACTTCCGAAATCCGGCCGTTATGCCGCTTTCGATGATGCAGATCTATCTGATGCGAGCCTGGGGTGACCTGAGTGACGAGCAGCAGTCCGGCCCTTGGCGAGAAGCGATGTTGCAAACGATCGCTGGCCTTGCCGCAGCAATGCAAAGTACCGGCTAGCCCTGTTCAAGCGCGGTTTTGAGCACTAGACTGGAAGGCGTGGAACCGCGACAACCAAGTGCGTTGGACGACTTCTTTTTCGATCTGAACGGCTACTTGGTGCTTCGCCAAGCAACTCCTGCGGAACTGGTGGACCGAATCAATGCGGCGATTGACGCCTTTCCATCGGTGGAGTTTGGCGAATGGATTGGGAACGCGCAGCGCCGCGATTACACCAAAGAAACGGGGCTCGAGATGCATAACGCGGTCGAGCTTGGCGAGCCGTTTGAAGAGCTGATTGATCATCCCTCTTGGGTGAACTACGCCCGTCATTGGTGCGGCGAGGAAGGAAGCTATGTGCAGGGACTTTTTTTGGACGAATGCATCCTGTCCGTGCGCACCGAGGGTGGCCATCACCCGGTTCACTCCGGTGGGTTTCAAGGAGCGCTCCGGGGAGCGTATAAGTATGAGCACGGCGTTTTCCGTTGCGGGCAGGTGAACGTGATTCTGGCCCTGACTGACATCCACGAGGGCGACGGCCCGACGATGGTGATTCCAGGAAGCCATAAGAGCAACTTTCCTCATCCGCTTGCGGGCGACTATGGCCGCGGCGACCGAATGGATGCCTTGCCCGGAGCAATTCCGGTCTATCTCGACCGCGGCGATGCCTTGTTGTTCGTCGATGGTCTGATGCACGGCGGGAGCAGCAGGACGAATCCTGGCGAAAGACGGATCACGATCTATCGCTACGGCGTCTGCTGGGGTGCGACGCGGTTTGGCTATGAGTACTCGGCCGCG
>Ga0247844_1006192_pt1 | contig 14495 bp, 21 predicted proteins | sample LaCtaG_FD_192421 | JGI IMG/M metagenome (GOLD analysis project Ga0247844, IMG submission 192421) | Freshwater microbial communities from meromictic Lake La Cruz, Castile-La Mancha, Spain - LaCruzMarch201714.5m_1 | ecosystem: Environmental > Aquatic > Freshwater > Lake | place: Spain: Castile-La... | reverse complement strand
CCCCGCCGGCCCCTGCGGCCCGGTCGGTCCGGGCGTCCCAACCACGCTCGCCCACTCCCAGGCCGTGCCGCCCGCCGCGACCACCAGCGCCTGCCCAGCGCTGCCCAGCACGCTGGGCCCATCGAGCAGGCACGCCAGCGTTGCACACCCGGAGCCGCCGCCGGTAGCACTCCAGATGGGCAGCAGCGCACTGTTGAGCGTGATCCCCCAGCCCGCCGCCGCGCCGGCCGTGACCGGCAGCAGCCGCCCGGCCAGCACCTCCCCGGGAGTGATCGCCGTCGCGCCAATGAGGGTCGCCAGCTCCTGCACCGTCGCGCTATCCGGCACCTGGATCAGCTCGGAGGCCGGCGCGATCCCGTCTGCAGAACGGCGCACCCGGTACCAGGTCGGCGCCGCCGTGTCCGTCCCCACCCGGTGCGCGATGCGCGTCTGCGGCACCAGGTCCAGCACCAGCGGCGCCGCCCCGGCGGCCAGCGTCGCGCTGTAGGTCGTCGTCACCGGCGCCCCATCCGTGGTGCGCGTGGCGCGAATCTCCCGGCCTTGCGCATCCACCAGCCTGATCTCGATCTTGGAGGCCCTGCCGGCGCCCCCGACCGCATCATAGAGCGGCTGAATCCGCACCTGGGCGGCCAGCGCCACGCCGGACGCCAGGGCCACCGCGACCCCTACCGCCAGGGCCAGCCGCCGCCCGCGCCGCGCGTCGGGTCTCATCGCGCTTAGGCCGGACGGCCGTTGATATAGACCGCCGCGCCCGTGGTCGGCTTCTTGATCGCCAGGTCAAAGCCCATCTCTTGGGACTTCGCCCGATCCTTCAGCGCCAGGTCACCCGACGGCGCCAGCACCACGGACGGGAACAGATAGTCACGGTTGGTCCCGGTCGTGTTGTCCGAGACAAACCGCAGCCGCCCCTCGGCCGCCCCGGTATCGGACGAGGCCACCTGCCCCCAGGAGGCCGCGCTCTTGGTGTAGTCGGCCGTACAGACGGCGCCGATGCACGCCGAGCCGGTCGGGATATAGATGCGTCCCAGGTCGAGATCGATCGTGTAATCCCCCGGTGTCGCATGGGTGGTGCTGGAGGTCTTGATCGCCACCGATGACACCTTACGGATGCCGACCGCGGGGAACGCGGCCAGCCCCAGCTGATAGTAGGTATCCACCGCCAGCGCCACCCCGGCGTTGAGCGGGTCCGCGGTCACCGCCGCGGAGGTGGTGGTCACCGTGGTTGCCGCGCCGATGGTGAACAGCGCCAGGTTGAAGTCCGAGATATCGCGCGTGACGAATTTGCCGGAGCGCGTGATCTTGGTCGCGACATCAAAGGCCAGTTCGGCGATCGGCCCGTCCGAGGTCCACTCCTCCGCCCGGTCCGTCTTGATCGAGTAGGCAAAGGACGGCGTCTCCGCAATCAGCTTCTCGCCCTGGTACACCCCGGACACCAGCCGGTCAAAGAACACCTTGCCCGCGCCGAGAACGAAATTAGCCATGCTCCACCTCCACCGCGATTGCCGCCGCCCCCGCCGCCAAGACCTCACTGAGCGCGCCCAGCGCCGCCTCCTCAGCGGCCCGCACCCGTTCCACCTGGTCCGCATCCAACGCGATCACCGTGCCGGCCGGCTGCTCCACGCCCCCGTGCCAATGGGCCATCCGCAGCCGATAGGCCGTCCGCCCGTCCGCCCCCTCGCTCGTCACCTTGCGTGCCATGCTCATAGCCCCCGGTCACTCGTCATGTGGATCTGCTGTTCCGCCTGGTAGTGCGGATGCGCCAGGTCGACTGCCGTCAACTCCGCCCGTTCCGCCACCAGCACCGCGGCCCCGGCGGTATAGCTCACCGGGTCCGCCAAAATCTGTATCGCCAGGTCCGCCAGGACATCCAACGCCACCTGGGCGCCGGACCCCGCGCGGTCCTGCTCGGCGGAGCGCACCCCGCACACCAGGCCCATCGTCAGCGCGGAGCGGTAGCCCTGGAGCAGGTCCTGCACATCGGCCAGCGGCAGCAGCGCCACAAAGGGCCAGTCCTGCGCCGCCTGCGGCTGGCGGTAACCCACCACCACCCGCGGCACTGCCTGCCCGTAGTCCTCCGCCCACTGGGCCAGCCGCCCGCCGTCGGTCCCCGCCGCCAGCAGCCGATCGCGCATCTGCTGTGCCACCGCCAGCCGCATCAGCCGCGCCCCAACGGGATCGACCCAAAGCCCGCCGACCCGGAGCCCACCAGCGCCAGCCCCAGGGACTCCCGGTCGATGGACTGGGTCAGGCGCATGGCCTCAGCCAGATAGGCCCGCTGCTTGGCCCACATCGCGGAGTCCTGCCCGCCATCCGCCGCCCCGCGCCGTGCCGCCGCCGCCGTCGCCTCCGCGACGGCCAGGGCACGCAGCAGTGCCAGCCCATCGGCCGAGATCCCCGCGTCCGCCGGCTCGATGCCCTTGTTGGTCAGCACCCGGCGCACCGTCACATCCGCCGCGTCCAGATCGGACTCCGCCACCTGCACCACCGGATCGGTGCAATCGCCCAGGCCCGCGTAGGTCGCCATCAGCGGCCCTCGCCCCACGAATAGTGGTTGCCGTCGGGCGCCTTGAAGTCGCCGCCCCAGGTGCCGCCTTGCGCCTTCCACCAGGTCCCGAGCGGCCGATGGGCTTCTGTCTGAGTCAGCAGCACCCCGTCCTTGAACAGATTCAGATCGATCGCCAAGCGCAACTTGTGATAGCTCTTCACTGCCCCGTACCCGCCCTTCCAGCCGAAGGCCCCATGCACCCGCGGGTCCCGGTAGGCATCGCCCAAGGTCACTTCATAGCCCAGCGTCTGCGCCTGCAGGATCAGGCGCGCGACCTTCACCGCGAAGATCGACTGTTGCTGACGCTGGCTCATGACGCCGCTCCCAGCACCTCGGCCACGGCTTCGCGCGCCGCGTCCAACATCCGCCCCTGACGGGCCGGCAGGTCGGCGAAGAAGAAGGGTTGCGCCGTGGTGCCGGGATGGTGGACCTCGCGCCGGATCATGGCGCCGCCCGTCCCGCCGGGAAACCACCGCAGCGCCTTGCGCCCCGGCTTGGGCCGGATCAGATGCGGTCGGGTGTCGTACTCCACATAGACCGAGTGGGGCGTCTGGGCAAACACCACCGCCCCCTCGCCCTGGGCGTGCCAGCCCAGACCCTGCTCGATCGTCTGCCCCGCGCGCGGCGGCCCGGGTGTATAGGAGTGCCCGGCCCGGATGTAGTCATGGACGTCATCCGCGTACTGCTCCGCCGCCCGCTTGGCCGCCAGGATTCCGGCCCGGCGCACCAACGCCGCCGGCTGCCCGGTCAGGCGCGCCAGGGCCGCAGACAGGTCTATCTCGATGTTGAGCAGGCTCATGCACAGGGACCCAGAGCAATGAAAAGGTGCCGGCTGCCACCCGGCGGTTCGGCTTGCGCCGGGCTCACCACTGCGGCCTTACTCGGCCGCCACGACCGGGGATTCGACGACCGGCGGCAGCACCGTATTGGCCGCCACCGCCTCTGCCAGCGCCAGGGTCTGGCTCTCCAACTGATCCACCAACACCTCCATCGCGGCCGGGTCCTGGTTGGCCAGCGCCTCGCGCAGCTCCGCCGCCAGCCCCTGAAGCATGAGCACCGCCGACGCGGTCACCGACGAATTGGCCTCAACGGCCGCCTTCAATGCATCGAATGCCATCGTTAAATCTCGCATCTGTCGTTGTAGTTGACTCAGCAGCGCGCCCTGCGCGCCGCCACCAAAGAGCGCCTGCCACCAGCCCGGCGCGGTCACGCCGCCCCCGCTGGAGCCGGGGCATCCTGCCCCGGCGCCGTGCCGGCGCGCCGGCCCTTGGGCTTGGCCGGTTGCGGCGCTGCGCCACGCTCCGGCGCGACCGGACGGTTGCCCTCCCTGGCGCCGACCGCCCGCGCCTCCTGCCACGCCCGCTCAGTCAGCGTCAGCGTCCGCATCAGAAATTACTGCCCAACTGGATATCCAGGCTGGCGATGGCCACCATGTTGCTGGCCGAACTCGTCACCGACACCCGCAGATCCGCCTTGGGGGGGATGTACAGCAGCCCGCTGAACTCGAACTCCTGCCGCCCGTAGGCCGCCGTCGCCACCTCCAGGATGCCGATCGTCTGCCAGCCCTCGCCGTAGGGGCGCATCAACAGCGACCCCGTGAGATAGCCCGCCGTCACCTGGCCCGCCGTCACCGCCCCGCACTCGATATAGGCGCAGCGGTCCGCTGGGACGGTATAGAGCGCCGCGTTCAGCCGCCCGGCCCCGGCCGGAACCACGCCCGCCGTGGTGCCGCCGACCGCGATGGTCAGGGCGCCCGCGTTCACCTGCCCGCTGCCCGCCGTGCGCACCCGGCAATCCAGGATGCGCAGATAGGTCCCGGTCAGCGTCACCGCCGTGGTCCCGTTGAGGGTCACCGTCTCGCGCTGCTGCACGTAGCCGGCCGCCAGGCCGATGACCTCGACCGTGCGCGCCCCGGTCCCGCCCGCGGCATCGGCCGCCGACCCGGACACGATCGTCGTCGCCCCCGCGGACGCCGGCCAGCTATAGGCCCCGCCGCCCGCCCATACATCCTCCGCCGCCCCGGTATCGACATCGCTGTTGGAGCCGACGGGATAGATCCACTCTTTGCTCATGGTCGCGCCCCCTTAGGCCGTCTTGAGGCAGACGATGCGAATCTGCTTGGCGTCCCAGACCTTGGTCCAGGAGGTCGCCGTCGCCAGCACCGTGTTGTTCGGGTTGCGCCCGCCCGTGCCGGACACATAGGTACAGCCGGCCGGATGCAGGACCAGGCCCTGCCGCGACACCAGCACATCGTTACCCGCCAGGGCATAGCGCTGGGTCTCCGCCGGCACCTTCACCGGCACGTCCGCCCGCGCGATCGCCCCGGCGCCGAACAAGTAGGAGGTATAGACCCCGCCGGCATACGGGCAGCCGTCGTCGATGATCACCCGCTTGCCCAGGTAGGTGCTGTAGAGCACCTCATTGGTCGCCGGGTCCCGCACATACTCGACCAGGTTCTTGGCCTGGAGCCCGGAGTGCTTCGCGCTGTGCATCGCGATCGCCACCAGCATGTCCTTGTGGTCGCCCAGCAGCTGCGCGCCTTCCAGCACCACCTCGCCGTCGAGCTTGCGCCCGCCGCCGGACACGTCATACAGATGGGTCGCCGCCAAGGCCCCGCCGACCGCAAACAGCCCCGTGAGGATCTTGATCAACCGCGCCTGCTCATCGCGCACCCACCACAGCGCCACCCCGCCGGCGATCGATGCCATCGGGTCATTGCCCGCCACCATCGCCGCCATATCGTTGGTCGACCAGGCCCGGCCGCGGAACTGCTTCACGCACTGCTGCACCGCCGCCGTGATCTGCCCCGGGGTCAGCGCCGCGTTGGCGGTCTCGCCATCCGGCAGGACCTCCGAGTCCCCGGAGATATCGCCCCAGTAGGGCAGAGAGGCATAGTCACCGCCGCCCGCCACCGCCGCCTGAATCTGCTGGTTGGAGACCGCGATCCCCGACTGCACCAGGGCCGAGAGGGTCGTGGTGCGCGCCGTGACGTAATCGGCGAACACCGCCGGCACGATGATGTCGGCATAGCCCACATTTGCTGTATCGGCCATTTACTTGCTCCCCTTCGGCAGCGCGGCCCGCCGGAGAATCTCCGCGTGATAGGCCGCCGGATTGGACTCGCGCACGGTCGCCAGTTGGGCCATCGTCATACCGGCCGCCTCCGGCGCACCGCTGCCCGCCCCGCCCGCGCCCGAACCCTGGCCGCCCACCGGGCGCGCCAGATGCGGCTTGGCCTTCAGCAGCTCCGCCACCGCCTGGGCCGGGGGCTTGCCGTTGACGCTCACGCTGCCATCGGGCGCCACCGTGGCCGCACTGCCCAGCAGCGCCTGCACCACCTCGGGATCGATGGAGTCGGTCGACGCCGCGAGCAGCGCCCCGCGAATCCGCTCCGCCTGATAGTCGCGCTCCACCGCCGCCAGGCGCGCCTGCGCCTGTTCGGCGAGCTGCTTGAACTCACCCTGTTCGGCCAGCTTGTCCGCCGCGGCCTTCTCGTGCGCGGCCTTCATCTCGCTCAGGGTGCTGAAACCGGTCGCCGCCTTCAGCCCGGCGGCAAACTCCGCCGCCGCCTGCTGGCGCAACTCATCAATGGTAGGGGTCGCCACCGCGCCCGGCGCCACCGCGGCCGGCGCGGGCGGGGTCTCGGGTGCCGGAGGGGTCGGCGTACCTTGCGGCTCGGCCATGGGTCGTCTCCACTCTATAGAAGGAAGGGAGGACCCACCGCCGCCAGGGCACCACCGGAGCAATCCCCGACCCCGCGGCAGCAGGTCCGGGGGCCATGGTGCCCGCGGCCCCGGCCGGGGGCGGGACTAGCCGGACAGTTTTTTGGAGCCGGGGCGTCCCGCCCCGGCGCCCGGGGCAGACGAGAGATAGAGAGGAGGGGAGGGCGCTTGCGACCCCCACGGACCCGGACCGCGTCAGCGGCCCGCTACGGCGCTGCGCCGTTCTGCCATGCCGTGAGACCGGCGGCGCCTGTGACCGCCTTGCGCAAGACGCCTGTGGCGCCTCAGGGGGAAACGGGGGAGGGTGGCAGGGTAGGGCGGAACGCCGTGGGCGGTTCCGCCATCTTCAACGCTCAGGTGTCGCGTTAGCGACCAAGGCACGACTCCACGTCGTGCATCAATCGGCCCATACCAAAAGGATCGTAGATCCCCGCGCCGCACTTCGGGCAAAAAGCCTCGCCAGGACGGCCGCGATTGAAAGCGCTAACAACGGCCTCAAACCGAGCCCCACCATCGGGGGCGGTGCCAGGCTCAGGCATCTGTGCGGGCGGGGCCGGGTTAGGCGTCACGCTAGACCGCGTGCCCATGCCCAACGAGCAGCGTGTCGGGGTCATACCCGCCCAGCCCAAAGGCCGCGGGGTCCAGTTCAAACAGCGCCGCCTGCTCCAAGGCCACGGTCAACACGTCGTAGTAGGCCGACTTCAGGCCATGCGCGAACGGCGTGTCCTCTTTGAGCGCTTCCGCGGCCGCCTGCCGGGCCACCTGCATTACCTGCTCCAGCACTACCAGTGCCGCGTCACGCTGGGTTGTTTCGCTCACGGATCACGCCCTCCAGAATCTGTATCGATTGACGGTGCCGCGCCATGTCACGCGGCCACTTGTGCACTTGGTGATAGAGGATGTCGGTGGGATCGGCGTCGCGCGCGAACTTCGGGTGCGGGTCGTTGATCCAGGTCTGATGCAGGGCGATCTGCTTCTTAAAGGAGCGGATCGCCTTCTCCAGCTTCACCGTGGGCAACTTGCGCTGTTCCTGGAGCCAACCGTAATTCGGCTGCCCCGGTGTCTGCGCCACGGCATAGGCGTCCTCTGGAACAAGTATAGCCGCTGGCGCCGGCACGCCCGCCGTCGGGATTGCCTCCCCCCGCATCTTCAACCCAAACCCATCCGCCCGCAGCAGCTCCGCCCACGGCACCCCCGCCGCCCTGGCCTGCTCCGCCCAGGCCGGCACCAGGGCCGCGCGCTGCTCCGGGCGCAACCGGTCGGCAAAGTCTCCGAAGTCGACCGACCCCCGCACCCCATCCTTGCGCATCCGCCGCGTGGTGGGCGTCAGGCTGCACATACAGTGCGGGTGGGCTTTGCCCTTCGGCACCTGGTCCCGCGGGTAGACCCCGGCCCCCATCCCCAGATCCAGGTTCGCGTAGTAGTCGCAGATATCCGCGACGGGATGCGAAGCCGACAGCCGCCACCGGAAGCCCGTCACGTCCGGGTCCTCCAGCCCGACCGCGATCACCGCCTGATGATGCGCGGTCGCCATCTCGGTGCGCGCGATGCGCCGCAGGGCGTAGAGTTGGCGATCATAGATCCACCAGTGCAGATGCTGGTCCACCAGGTCCTGCCGGCCATCGGCCACCGCCTTGCGGATGCTGGCCAAGGCATGTTCGGCCTGCCGCCGCGTACCCCCGTCCTGCAAGGCGTCGACCGCGCTCCGGGCCTCCTCGACTGCCTTCACCCAGCGCGTCATCCCGCCTGGCGTGCGCACGCTCGCCCGCCCCGCCGCCCGCAGCCGGTCCGCCCAATCCTCGGTGCGCACCGTCTCGATCGTGAAGCGCTCCCCGGCCGCGGCCTCGATCGCCCGCTGCATCTCCATCACCAGGTTCCCGGACGCCTGCCCGGTGCGCACCGCCGCCGTCAGCACCTCACCCACCCCCGCCTCGGTGCGGCGCGACCACTCCCACACCCGCCGCGACAGCGTCAGCCCATCGGGCCAGCGCTGCGCATAGGCCGCCGCCGTGCGCTCGGTAATGAAGGCGGAGCGCAGGTCCGGCGCCAAGGTCGCGGCCACCGGTGCCAGCGCCGCCGCGATCCCGCCCCGGATCTGCGCCTCGGCCGCGTCGAGATAGTCCGTCACATACTGCTGCCCCTGCGGGCTCAGCGTCGTGCCCCCGGCGCGGATCGCCTCCTGGATCGCCTGGACATACTCCGCCGCCGTCTCATCCATGGCCGCCGTATGCCCCTGCACCGCCCGCCACAGCGCCCGATGGATCGCCTCCCAATCAACGTCAGCGGCCATCGCGCACCCTCACCACCATCCGCAGATGGGCTTGCACCTGCGCGCGGTACGCGGCCGGTACCAGCGCCAGGCGTCGGTCCAGGTCAGCGCGCGAGCGTCCCAGCGCCGCCCAGGCGTTCCACTGCCCGAGCGTCGCCCCGAGGTCCGGAGCAGCGGGCGGCCCCTGGGGTCGTCCGTCCATGTCATCGGGTGCCGGGGCGTCCCGCCCCGGCGTAGGAGCGGCGCCCCGCCGCGACGAGCCCCGCCGGCCCCGCATCGCACCGCGAGCAGTAATGCCGCACCAGGTCCCCACCCTCCACCCGGGCCGCCCAGTCCCGGGGCAGGTCCGTGGCGTCCAGGACCTCGGACACCGTGCCGCAGCCCCAGCACTGGACGCCCCAGTACTCCGGGCCGCGGTACCAGTCATGGATGCGGCTCACGGCTGCCCCTCCGGCGTCGCGACCGCCGGGGCGGGACGCCCCGCCTCCTGTTGCACCCGATCCCCATACGGGTCCGCCCCCGCCGCCAGCTCCGCATCGATCTCGGCATAATCGGCCGCCGACGCGCTATCCCCCAGCACCCGCCGCGCACTCCGCCCCCGGATCAGGCGCTGCGCCGTCGGCCCCAACTCCAAGGTGAGCGAGTCCATATCCTCCTTGAGCCGTGCCGCCAGGTCATCCACCGCAAACTGCCGCGGATAGATCACCCGCAAGTCCGCCCCCGGGTCCTGCCCCAGCCAGGCACAGGCCAGCCGGCCCACTTCGGTCTCCGCCTGCTCCACGCCTTGCGCGAGCAGCGCCATGCCGTCATTGGCCGCCTGGAAGTGGAAGGCCAGCGCCACCCCGGACTGCTGCACCCCCCCGGTGAACTCCAGATTCGCCAGCTCATAGAGCCGCTTCACCGTCTCCCCCAGGTCATCCATATAGAGCCGCGCCGGCGCATCCGGCGGCGCCAGATAATCCGGCTTGCCCCCGCCCTCCGGGTTGTAGGGCAGCGCGTTCTCGGTGCCCAGCGTCAGGCCCTCAGTCCTGATCCGATCCAGTTCGGACGGATCGCGAAAGGGCAGGGTGAGCGTCGAGAAGGTCTGGGACCGGAAGAGGTCGCGCTTCTCCGACCACGCCTGGAACAGATCATCCGCCAAGGCAATGATCCCCTCCGCCCAGGGTGCGGCGCGCTCGTCCGTCACCTCCACCAACATACTCGAATGATGGCGCACCACCGGCACCCGCGTGAGGCCATGCTCCCCGGTCAAGGGCGCCCCGTCCGGCCCGGCCAGGATCGCCTGCCCCGCCACATCGCTCGACACCCACCAGCGCGTGCGGTCAAAGCCGCGATAGCGCGTCGCCCGGTCCGCCGCCTCGGCGTTGCGCGCCGTACCATAGATCGTCACCCGGCCGGCCTCCGCGAACACCACGGACTCGATCGCGCCCAGGTTATCGAGCGTCAGCGACACCACATCCCCCGGCTTGCGGATCACCACATAGGGCGGCCGCGCCAGATCATCCGCGCGCGTGCGCGACACCCCCGCCGGCCGGTCCACCACCAGATAGACCGTCCCGAGCAGCATCGCCAACAGTTGCGCCCGGCGCATCACATCATCGATCTGCCCCCCGATGCCGTCAGCATTCCCCTGCAACGCCAGCCAGGCCGGCGCCTCCCCGGCGCGCTGCACCGGATGGCCGAACAGCGTGCCCAGATAGGCATCCACCACCTTGCGCGGGTAGTTCAGGTATTTCGCCAGCCGCTTGCGCCGGCCGAACTTCTCGTCGGACTCGCGCACATGCTGGATCAGGTAGGCGCCATCGGCATAGCCGCCGCTGCCGCGGTAGGCGTCCAGGCGTTGGGTGTCAGTCAGCATCGGGCGCGCTCCCGGCGTCGGCGCCGTTTGATTGCTTCTCCCACGCGCGCCCGATACGGTCGCACGCGGTTCGCTTCTCGCTCCCACGCTCCAGCGTGGGAGCAAGCGCGGACGCTCTAGCGTCCAGTAACTCCGCCGCTATCCAGCGCGAGGGGGAGTTGGAATTCATCAGAACCCCGGGATTCTCAAGAAGTGAAACGACCGCGAAGCCCCCGCGTGCGCGATCTCCCAGAGGATCTGCAACGCATCCGGCCCGTCGTCATGGTCCGCGTCCGGGTAGTGCCGCAGTTGGTCCAAGAGCTCCTTGTGCGCCGGTGAAAACAGGATCAACCCGTTCGCGCAATGCGGCTGCAAACTCTCGATCCGCAGCCCCTTGTCCGTGTTGGGCAGCACCGCCCGCGCCGGTACCGGCACGCCCAGGGCCGCGGAGCGGTTGACCAGCTCCTGCCGCAGGAACTCCTGGAACTGCACCGACTCCACCCCCCACACCTGGCACCGGTACTGTCGCTGCAGTTCGATGACATCGGAAATGATCTTGTCCGGCACCCGCCGCCGGATCAGCGCCTCCACCACGCACAGCACCCCGTGCGCGCGGTCATAGCCGCCCACCAGGATCGCCGAGGGGTCGCGGCCCTTGTTGTGCTTGCCCAGCGACGGGTCCAGCGCCCCGAAGTAGACCCAATCCCGGCACGGCTGCACCCAGTAGATCAGCGACTCCGCAAACGGATTCGCCTCCAGGCTGACCGGGTCGTTCTGGTGTTCGGAGTCGAAGGCCGCGCGGTCATCCGCCCGGATTTCCATCAACTGATACAGCGGCCGCACCGCCGGCCAGGACACCACCGCCCCGGCTTCCATGTCATCCTGATAGCGCAGGTAGTACCGCCGCGCCGGCTCGCGCCCCTCGTTGCGCAGCAGCTCCTCCCAGTGCTCCCACAGGTCCATGCGCTCCGGCCACTGGATCACCGAGCGGAAATGCTTGGCCGACCACAAAGGCGACTTCAACACCCGCGACAGCACCGCGTCGTAATGCAGCACGGTCCCGATGTAGAGCACGTCCATGGACCCATCCGGCGGCCCCAACGGCAACACCGTGCGCATCAACCAGCCGTAGAGCTTGTCGCGCTGCTCCAGGGACCGGACGTTCTCATCGTTCTCCAAGTCATCGAGCACCGCCAGGTCCGGCCGGTGCGGCCCATGGCGCAGCCCGCGCACCCGCTGCCCGGCGCCGAAGCTCTGCAGCTTCGCCCCGCCCGCGGTCACGATCACCCCTTCCTTCCAGATGCGCCCCCGCCCGCAGTGGTGCGGCCAGTCGGCCTTGAGGCGCGGGTTGAACTCCAGTTCCGCCTTGATGGATTCCAGTTGCTCGGCCGACTGCCGGAAGGAGTCCGCGAACAGGATCGGATAGCGCTTGGCCCCGGTCAGCACGCACCAGATCGGAAACGCCATCGAGCAGGTGGTGGACTTGGTCTCGCCGCGCGGCGCGGCAATCGCGTCATGGTCGCCAACCCCGTTGGTCGCCAGCCGCGGCAAGCGTAGAAAGAGGTAACGCTGCAGGCAGGAAGGCGCCGGGGCGTCGCGCCCCGGCCCCCCCTGCGGATCGTAATAGTGCGGAAAATAGGTCAGGCAAAAGAACCCGTAGTCGGTCGCTGCCAGCGCCTTGCGCACCGCCCCCGCCGCCGGGTCCGGATCAAACCCGGCACAACCCAACTCGATCTGGTCCCGCAGCCCCTCGGCATAGGCCGCCAGTTCCGCCAGGAAGTCCTGTTGCGCCGCCCGGCCCCCCGGGCGCACCGCCCGCGCGCGCGGCCTAGCCATAGGTCTCCGCCACCCGCCGCCCGGCCGGCTCCAGCAGTTCCAGCCAGGCCGGGGCATGTTGCGGAAACTCGGTCCGCACCAGCTCGCTGACCGCCCGCAACACCTCCATCGCCAGCCCCAGCCGATCCAGCCCCGCGCCGCCCTCAAGCTCGCGCTGGGTCATCAGCCGCAGCCGCATCAGATTCGCAAAGGCCCCCATCGAGCGCGGGTCCGGCACCTCATCGGCCGCCGCCTGGGCGGCAAAGACCCGCTCATAGCGCTCGATCTGGAGATCCAGACTCGCCAGGCTCGCCGCCCGGTCCAGGCTCGCCGCCCGCGTGCGCCGCGCATCCTCCGCATCATCCGCCGCCGCCCGCTGCACCCAGCCCTGGCTGTCGCGCCAGTCGGCCAGGGTCTGCTTGGCCAGCGGCCAATCATGGTCCCGGTCCAGCACCCGCAGCGTCTCGGTCTGGTTCTGCGCCGCCGCCCGCCACACCCGGTAGGCAAGCTCGCGCTGCGCCGCCTCGTAGCGCCCCGGCTGAGCGGCCACGCTCAGCCCTCAAAGGCCGGCACGTTCACCCCGGGGTCGGTGTTCGCCCCCACCACCAGGTCCCGCCCGTCCGGCGTCAGGGCATAGGTGGTCAGGGACACGCCCATCGCGTGCCCGGTATGCTCGGTCAGGTAGCCGCGCTGCTCCAGGTGCACCAGGTGCCGCTTGAGCATCGTCATCTGGGTGGGCAGTCCCACCATATCCAGGCAGCCGCGGATCGTCGCCAGGTCCACCGCCGCCAGCGGGGCGTTGTACAACACGGCCAGCACCATGCCCCGTTCCACCAAGGCCCGCTGCTGCCAGATTTCATTGGGCGCCATGCGTCTCTCCGGTTCCCGCGTTCTGCTGTTCCACCAACCCCACCCGCCCCGCAATCATGCGCAGCACGATCGCCTGTTCCACGCTGTCCCGCCGCGCCTCCCCCTGCGCGGCCACCAGCGTCGCCGCCGTGGTCGCCTGAGACTGGAGCGCCGCCGCCAAGGTCTTCTGCACCTCCGTGCGCGCCAGCTCCACATCGCGCAGCGCGTTGATCACCACCGACACCACCCGCACCCCGGCCCAGATCGCCAGGGCCCCGAGCGCGGCAATGCCCGCCTTCTCCGTGAAGAGCGGCGCCAGGTTCGACAGGTCGGAGAGGTTGGAGGCATCCATGCCGCGCAGGATCGCAGGCCGACGGCGGGCGGGCGGGACTAGCCGGACAGTTTCGGGAGCCGGGGCGTCCCGCCCCGGCGGGGGGGACGGCGGGAATAATTCCCGGCGTCCTGGACGGCGGGATCGGTTACCAGTCTAGTTGTGTCACGGGCGCACAGTCAGCCGATAGTCGACTATCGCCTAACTGTGTCACGGGCGCACAGTCAGCCGATAGTCTAATCTCGCCTAACTGTGTCGCGGGCGCACAGTCAGCCGATAGTCTACTCTGGCCTAACTGTGTCACGGGCGCACAGTCAGACTAGAACGTAATCCGATATACTTATGGCGCCACGACACACAAACGAGAGTAACGAAAGTGAAGTATACGGAAGTAGTAGCGCATCTGATGCTCGCCGGCCATCCCGACCTCGCCGACTGGGCGCGTGCCCATGGCCACAACCCCAACAACGTCCGCCAGATCCTGCACCGCTACCTCGCCGATCCGCACCCCCGCCCCGCAACGGCCGCCCGCGCCATCCTGGCCCAACTGGGGCGGACCATCGGCCAACCGGTCATCGCCTACGATGCCTACGACCTCTCGCGCTGGCAGCAGGCCGCGCATCTGGCGGCCCTCCAACCCTTGATGCAACGCCTGGTGCGCGTGTCAGCCCTGACCACCTACCCGCGCCGACCCAAGGCCATCTGGGGTGCGCTCGCCCGGCGCTTTGGCGGGAGCCATAAATCCCAGTTGCCCAACCTCGCGACCCTGGACGAACAGCGCGCGTGGTTGCAAGGCGAGATCGCGCACGCCGAAGCCGCGGTGCAAAACCACCCGGAGATCGCCGACCTCCAAGCCCAGATCGCGGCCCTCAAGGCCACCCTCGCGGAACGGATCGCCGACCACTGAGTGGCCGCCGCCCCTGGACCATATCGTCGGGTCCGACGATATGGTCCGGGACCGTCCTTTTTCCCATGGAGCATTCAGCCGGCGCAAAATTGCGCCGGCTGAATTTCTTGGAAATACCGCCTCCCGCGCCCTGAAGGGGCGCCACTTACCAGCCCCGGGGAAACGCCCTGGGGATCGGGCCGGGGAGGTCCAGCCCTGAAGGGGCGTGACAGGGGCGCTT
>Ga0247844_1006191_pt1 | contig 14504 bp, 13 predicted proteins | sample LaCtaG_FD_192421 | JGI IMG/M metagenome (GOLD analysis project Ga0247844, IMG submission 192421) | Freshwater microbial communities from meromictic Lake La Cruz, Castile-La Mancha, Spain - LaCruzMarch201714.5m_1 | ecosystem: Environmental > Aquatic > Freshwater > Lake | place: Spain: Castile-La... | reverse complement strand
TCCATCGCTTTGCCGCCGATTTTGTGAATCAGGTCGGTATAGGCAGCGCTTGTACCCAAGAATGTGGGGTTAAAGCCCAGTTTGCGTGCGGTACCGATGGTTCCGATGGTTTCACGAATGATGGTTCCCAAGACCACTAAATCGCAACCGCTCGATTGCATTTTTGACACTTGGGAGGAGAAGTCAGTCGCGCCCCGTTTGTAGGAAGTGCGTTCTGTGAAATCCATATTCAAGGTCTTGAGCGCTGCTTCTCCACCCTTGAGGACTTCTAGACCGAAATCATCGTCTTGGTAAATCGTGCAGATTTTCTTAGCGCCTTTTTCTTTGATCATATTGGGCAACGCGATGCGCACTTGATCAAAGTAAGTAGCAGCAAAAGAGTATTTGAGCTTGTGGAAGGGCTCGTACATTTCGCGAGCTGCGGTGATCGGAAAAAAGTTGATTACGTTCTTTTCGAACTGAACAGGCATCGCGGCCAAATTCTGCGCAGTTCCGAGATGGCCCATCATCATGAAAATCTTGTCTTGGTTCACCAGCTTCTGTGCTGCCAGCACCGCTTTTTTAGGATCGTAGCCAGAGTCTTCAACCAATAGTTTGATCTTGCGGCCGTTGATTCCGCCTGTTTCATTGATCTCGTCAACCGCCAGCATCATCCCTAGGCGGGCTTGTTTACCAAAGCCAGCCAATGGGCCGGATAAATCTTGGATGGAACCTAGCGTGATCTCATCTTTGGATACGCCTTGCTGGGCGATGGCTTGGGTGCCAGTCAGTGCCAATGCGGCTAAGGCGATGGTTGCGAAAGAAAGCTTAAAAGTCATAAAAGTCTCCTAGTAATTTGAAAATTATCCGTTGCTCCGGATGCTTTGAATACCCGGGTAAACGCCAATACTTATTTACCGTCAGCCACGGGTTTCCACTTACCGTCCTGAATTTGTGACAGTCGGGAGTATTCACTGCCCAAGCGCTGGGTGTTGGTGAAAGTGAGTTTTGGAGTGCCAAAAATATCGCTTGGAACGGTCAAGCTATTCATGGCTTTGGTAAAGCTCTCGGTCGTGAGGTTGGTACCAGCTTTTTGCGCTGCTTGAATCATGATGTCGATCATGATGTAGCCATAGGCAGAGAAGACGGTTGGGTCTTCGCTGAATTTAGTTTTGTATTTGTTAGCCCAAAAACGAATCGGCTGAGACGCTTCGTCGGTGTAAGGGTTTTGAACAGACATCGTGGCATAAATTCCGTCCATCGCCTTGCCGCCCAATTTGTGGATCAAGTCGGTATAAGCCGCCACGGATGCAAAGAACACAGGATTAAAGCCCGTTTTACGAGACTCAGCCACAGTGCCAATGGTTTCACGAATGATGGTTCCGAGTACGACGAGGTCACAGGCGGAGGCTTTCATTTTTGCCACTTGGCTAGAAAAATCGGTAGAGCCGCGTTTGAATGATGTTTTTTCTGTGAGTTCCATGGACACCGTTTTGAGGCCTGCTTCTACACCTCGCAAAACTTCGAGACCAAATTCATCGTCTTGGTAAATGATGCAGACTTTTTTCGCATTTTTGTCCTTGACCATCTTGGGCAAGGTAATACGCATCTGATCGTAGTAAGAACTCAAGAGCGCGTATTTCAGTTTGTTAGGTTCGTCATACATTTCCCGAGCTGCAGTCAGCGGCATGAAGTTGATGACATTTTTTTCAAACTGAATGGGCATGGCCGCATTGTTTTGGGCGGTGCCTAAATGGCCTGCCATGATAAAAATCTTGTCTTGGTTGACCAGTTTTTGGGCTGCAAGAACGGCTTTTTTCGGATCGTAGCCCGAGTCTTCAACCAGTAATTTAATGCGCCGGCCATGAACGCCGCCTTGCTCATTGAGTTCTTCAATACGGAGTTGCATGCCGTTACGCGCTTGTTTGCCGTAGCCCGCGAGCGGTCCGGACAAGTCTTGAATCGTGCCAACGACGATTTCGGTTTTGTTAATGCCTTGTTGCACAACCGCTTGCACTGAGAGCGAGGCAAAGAGGCTTAACAGGAGGATAGAGAGGGTTTTAGGGTTCCAGAGTCTTTGCTGCATGGTTTTTTCCAATCGAAGGGTGGGTAAAAAGGGGTGGTCGTTGTAGATTAAAGGTACATGGCCTCGATTTGAGGTGCATATTTTTTCTCGACCAATTTGCGTTTGAGCTTCATGGTGGGGGTAAGTTCTTCATCTTCCGCAGTGAGTTGGTTTTCAAGCAAGAAAAATTTCTTAATTTGCTCAACCCGGGCGAATTTTTTGTTCACGCGTTCAAGTTCCCCTTGAATCAGGGCTTGAATTTCGGGGGCCTTGGTTAAGCTGGCGTAGTTGCTGAAAGGAACGTCTTGGTCCTGGGCAAATTTTTCTACGTTTTCGTGGTCAATCATCACTATGACGGTAAGGTAGGGCCGCTTGTCACCAATCACAACGGCGTCGGTAATGTAAGGCGAAAACTTCAAATCATTTTCAAGTTCACTGGGGGTGATATTTTTTCCGCCAGCGGTGATGATGATGTCTTTCATCCGGTCGGTAATCCGGAAATACCCATCACTGTCCATGATTCCAACATCGCCGGTATGCAGCCAACCGTCAGCGTCAATGGTTTCGGCAGTTTTCTCAGGCAGGTTCAGGTAGCCTGCGAACACATTTTTTCCGCGCACCAAGATTTCACTGGTGACGGGATCCAAGCGAACTTCGTTGTAGCTTGCAGCGGGGCCAATCGATCCAGGGCGCATGCGATCTGGAGGCACACCGGTAGAGGCGCCACAGGTCTCGGTCATCCCCCAGACTTCCAGCATCGGTACACCCAAGGCTAAATACCAGCGCACCAAATCCGGCGAAATAGGAGCAGCACCTGTCACCAAGTAGCGGGCGCGGTGAATGCCAATGAGTTTGCGAACATTGTTGAGCGTCAAAACTTGCGCTACTCTAAATTTCAATTTGAGCCATCCGCTGACCGGCTCTTGCGCCAAGACCTTTTCGGCAATCGTGGTCCCTACGCCAATCGACCAAGCGTAGGTGGCTTGTTGAAGGGCACCGGCTTCTTTCAATGAGATCATCACGCCCGAATAAAACTTCTCCCAAACGCGCGGAACGCCTGTAAAGACCGTGGGCGCAATTTCACGCACGTTCTCGGGGATGGTTTCAGGGTTTTCGACGAAATTGAGTTTCGCGCCGGTGTACAACGCCGAATATTCGCCGCCCATGCGTTCTGCAATATGGCACAACGGTAAAAAACACATCCGTTCGTCGTTTTCGTCTTGCGCTACCAGCAGGTTGTAGCCGTGCACAGTAAAGACAAGGCTGCTGTGCAAGTGCATGGCGCCTTTGGGTTTTCCCGTGGTACCCGAGGTGTACACCAAAATTGCCAAATCTTCGGGTTGGCAAAGAGCGATACGTTCCTGTAACGCGTTGGGGTGGGCCGCTTTGTGGGCGCGGCCGAGCGCTCTGAGGGCATCTAAGCTGATGACGTTGGGGTCGTCTAGGGTACGAAGGCCTTCCATATCAAACACCACAATTTTTCGCAGCAAGGGCAGCGTGCTGCGAACCTCTAGGGCTTTGTCGAGTTGTTCGTCATCCTCTACAAACAAGAACCGCGTACGAGAATCTTCGCACAGGTAATGCACCTGGTTGCTCGCGTCTGTGGGGTAAATGCCGTTGGATACGCCGCTACACGACAAAACCGCCAGATCGGCCCAAACCCATTCCACCACGGTGTTGGACAAAATAGAAGCGCAATCACCTTTGGCAAAACCTAAACTCAGTAAGCCGTTGGCAATTTCATCGACCGCGCAAGCGGTTTGATCCCAAGTCCAGCTGCGCCACACGCCGAGATGCTTTTGCCGCATCCAGACCTGCGAGCCGCGTTTTTTGACGCCATTCCAAAAGAGGTCGGTGATTGTCTCGCCGGCCAAAACAATCTCGGTTTGCGGCTTGATATGGCCTAAGTCCCAAAGTGCACTCATGAACGGACCTCAAGGGAAAAATAAACGGTTGGGGTTTGCATCGTTATCTCCAAGTCTTTTTCTTTTTCCAGCGCCGCTCATCGCGCACACCCTCTTCTTTGAGGCCCAAGTAAAACTCTTTGATGTCTTCTTTTTCGCGCAGATGGGCACAGGTGTCTTCCATCACAATCCTGCCATTTTCTAACACGTAGCCGTAATCCGAGGCGTTAAGCGCCATGTTGGCATTTTGCTCCACCAGCAAAATAGTGGTTCCGCGTTCGCGGTTAATACGCACCACGATTTCGAAAATTTCTTTCGTCAGTTTGGGCGACAAACCCAGACTCGGTTCATCGAGCAACATCAGGTCCGGATTGGCCATCAAGGCCCGGGAGATAGAAAGCATTTGCTGTTGCCCACCCGAGAGCAAGCCCGCGTCTTGGGCGGTGCGTTCTTTTAAGATGGGGAAATAACCAAACACGGTTTCAATGTCCTTGGCAACGCCGTCGCGGTCGGTTCGGGTATAGGCACCCATCAGTAAATTGTCATGCACGCTGAGCAAGGGGAAGACTTCACGCCCTTCAGGGACATGGCTTAAACCCTGTTGCACGATGAATGCGGGGTCTTTAGCGGTAATGTCTTGCCCTTTGAATTCAATCGAGCCTTTACGCGGATCAATGATTCCCGAAATGGTTTTAAGAATCGTGGTTTTTCCTGCGCCGTTGGAGCCCAAGACGGTCGCAATTTCTCCACGGCGAACTTGCAAACTCACGCCGCGAATGGCTTTGATAGGCCCATACGCGCTTTCTACGTTCAAGAGTTTGAGTACGGGTGTGTCACTCACAGAAGGGGGCAAACTGCTCATGCTGAAGCTCCTGTGTGAAATGTGCTGCCCCTGGGTCGGCGCAGAGAGGACACATCGTCCTCCGATCCTAAATACGCTTCAATGACGCCGGGGTCGGTTTGTACTTCGCGGGGTGTGCCCATGGCGAGAACTTCGCCTTGGTTCATAGCCAACACACGGTCAGACACCTTGGAGACCAATGTCATATCGTGCTCAACCATCAAAACAGAAATCCCGAGTTCGTGTTGGATGTCTTGAATCCAAAACGCCATGTCGTCGGTTTCTTCTACATTCAAACCAGAGGATGGCTCATCCAGCAAAAGCAAAGAAGGCTCGGTACACAGTGCGCGAGCCATCTCCACCACTTTGCGAACGCCGTAGGGCAGGCCGGCTACAAAAGTATCGCGGTAGTGCTGAAGGTTCAAGAAGTCGATCACTTCTTCTGCTTTTTCACGCGAACGCAACTCAGCTTCGCGGGCCTGCGCTGTGAAAAATAGGTCTTGCCACAGCCCCGTTTTGCGGTGGGTGTGTCGGCCAATGAGCAGGTTATTGAGCACCGAGGCGTGTTCAAACAACTCAATATTTTGAAATGTGCGTGCGATACCGAGTTCTGCGACGTTTTGAGGTGCTTGGTCAGTGAGCGTGATTTTTCCGCTCGGACCAACGAAGTCGATGCTTCCGGTCGTGGGGGTGTAGATACGGCTGATTAAATTAAATACCGTAGTCTTGCCCGCCCCATTGGGACCAATCAGGGTGAAGACCTCGCCTTTTTTGACGTCAAAGCTGACTTGGTTCACCGCCAATACGCCGCCAAAGCGAACGCTTAAATTTTTTGCTGAAAGAAGAATATCAGTCATTTGAGACGGTCCGATTTTTGGAAGGACTTTTGCCGCTTGAACATGCCCTTGCGGTAGAACGGGAACATTTCGATATAGGTTCGAATTTTGAGCCAGCGGCCATACAAACCCATAGGTTCAAAAAGCACAAAGCCAATCAGGACTGCGCCATAGACCACACCTTGTAATCCAGGGGCTTGACCGACTACCGCAGGTAAATAGTCTTTCACCAGAGAAATCATTTGGGGCGCAGTGATTAAAAAGATGGCCCCTAAGAAGGCGCCATGCACCGAGCCTAAGCCACCAATAACAATCATGAGGAGCAAGTCAATCGACTGCAAAATATTGAATTGGTCAGGCGAAATAAAGTGCAGCTTGTGCGCGTACAAAGCCCCAGCAACCCCAGCCAAAGCTGCAGACAAAGCGAACGACAGGGTTTTGTAATGGGCCAAGTGGATGCCCATGCTTTGGGCAGAGATTTCAGAATCGCGAATGGCAACAAAGGCGCGGCCTGTGGGGGAGCGCAATAAATTCAAAATCCCAAAAGTTGACAAGACCGTGAGGGCCAGGCACAGGAAATAAAACTGCTCTTCCGACGCTAAGACCCAGCCAAAGAGGTCAGGGGCTTTGATATTGATTCCCGCATTTCCGCCGGTGACAGACTCCCATCGCGCCAAGACTTCTTCAACAATAAATCCAAACGACAGCGTTGCCATGCCGAGATAGATACCCTTGAGCCGCAGGGCGGGTAAACCCACGATCCAGCCCACCGCGGCAGAAAATCCGGCCGCACAGGCCAGGGCCAAGGGGAAAGGAATGCCCGCGTTGGTGAGAACGGCTTGGGTATAGGCACCAACGCCTAAGAAGGCGGCATGTCCTAGCGAGAACAGTCCAGTAAAGCCTGCCAAGAGCATGATGCCCAAAGCGGCGATGCTGTAGATCAAGATAAAGGTGAGTTGCGCCAACCAGTATTCAGCAAAAAGCCACGGCGCAGCAACCAACAGCGCCATCAGGAGGCTGTACCAAAAAATATGGCCACCGTGTTTGGCGAGGTGGATGTCTTGCGCGTAATCGGTTTTAAAAATAAAACGCATGTCAAACTTTCTTACGCAGTTGTTCGCCAAACAAACCGTTGGGTTTGACCATCAGCATGATCAACACCACGATATAGGCGGCTGTGTCTTTAAAGCCGTCGGGCAAGTAAAAACCAGAGAACGATTCCACTAAGCCAATCACCAAGCCGCCCACAATGGCGCCTGGCAGGCTGCCAAATCCTCCTACCACCGCCGCTGGGAAAGCTTTGAGACCAATAAAGCCCATATTGGCGTGAACAAATGTAATGGGGGCTAACAGCATTCCTGCAATACAAGCCACCGCCGCGGCCAAGCCCCAGGCAATGCCGTTGAGCCGTTTGACGGGGATGCCCATGTAATAAGCGGCGAGCTGGTTTTGAGAGGCCGCTTGCATAGCGATGCCGAGCTTGCTGTAGCGAAAAAGGGCGAACAGTAAGACGCAAAGCACGCCTGTGGCAGCGATAACGACCATGTGTTCGACGTTGAGAACGAGGCCGCCGGCTTTCCAGAGCTCGTCCTTATAAGGGACAGGAAGCGCCAAAGTGTCCGTCCCGATATTTGGAATCATGGTGATGAGGCCGCGGGCCACGTAGCCAATGCCGATGGTGAGCATCACAATAGAAAACGCAGGCTGCCCCAAAATGGGGCGTATGACCGCGAACTCGATCAGCATGCCGAGCAAGGCCATGACCAAAATGGCCCCCAAAATAGAAACCCAATACGGTAAACCGAACATCGTCATCGCTACCAAGCACGCAAAAGCCCCCAGCATCATGAGTTCGCCTTGGGCAAAACTCACCGTCTCTGTGGCTTTGTAAATGAGCACGAAGCCCAGCGCGATCAGTCCGTAGATGCACCCCTGCGCAACCCCGCTAATCAACAATTGAAAGAACTGCACTTTTTCTCCTCGTGTGGTGCAGTTCGTTTATATCTTGAGAATGAATTTCTCTTGATAGGGTTCTTACTAGTTGAGAGGAATTACTTGTCTCTCACGTGACTTTTCTCACTGTTGGACTAGGTAAATCCCTTGTTTATTTGCGGGGTATTTCTCTAGGTTTACCGTTGTCATCAATGGCCACGTAAGTGACGGAGGCTTCGGTGACTTTGATATAGGTTCCCTGACTTCGGTAACGCTCCGCGAAAACCTCCACTTTGACAGTAATCGAGGTTCGACCAATGCGAACCACCTTAGAAAAGAAGGACAGGATGTCGCCGACGCGAACGGGTTGTTTAAAAATAAATTCGTTCACCGCAACCGTCGCCATGCGGCCGTCGGTATAGCGCGCCGGCAGAACAGATCCCGCCAAATCTACCTGAGCCATCACCCAGCCGCCAAAAATATCGCCGTTGGCATTGCAGTCGCCCGGCATGGGGATGACTTTAAGAACCAGGACTTGGTCAGTGGGAAGTTCTACAGTGGTTGGAGGCAAGGTTTCAGACATGGGCACAATCTCGGTTTAATTCACTGAATTGTCACTTATGCGCTCTTTTGGTCCTTCTGTCGACTCGTCCCGAACCGTAGCTGCTGCCGATATACCGGTTGCCCAGCCACTTCAAGGAACAGATTGGTCCACCTTGCGGCGCTTGTTTCCCTATTTGTGGGAGTACAAATGGCGGGTGATTGCGGCCTTGGCATTTATGGTCGGAGCCAAGATGGCCAACGTCGGTGTGCCTTTGCTGCTCAAAGATTTGGTGGATACCATGACCCCACAACCGGGCGACCCGCGCGCGATTTTGGTGGTGCCGGTGGCTTTGCTGGTGGCTTACGCTGCCTTACGTCTAAGTACCTCCTTGTTCACCGAGTTGCGTGAATTGGTTTTTGCTAAAGCCACCGAAGGGGCCGCCCGAACGATTTCGCTGGGTGTATTTCGCCATCTTCACGCGATGAGTTTGCGCTTTCATTTAGAGCGCCAAACCGGCGGCATGACCCGCGACATTGAGCGCGGAACGCGCGCGGTGCATTCTTTGGTGTCGTATTCGCTTTACAGCATCATCCCGACCTTGATTGAAGTCAGCTTGGTGCTGACCTTACTTGCAGTTAAATTTGATGTTTGGTTTGCGTGGATCACGGTGATTGCGCTGGTCGTTTACATCAGTTTCACCATCTCCATGACCGAATGGCGAACCCAGTTTCGCAAGCGCATGAACGAGATGGACTCCAAGGCCCATACCCGCGCGATTGATTCGCTTTTGAATTACGAAACCGTCAAATACTTCAATAACGAAGAATTTGAAGCCCGTCGCTATGACGAGAACCTGGAGCGCTACCGTCGTGCGGCCTTGACCAGCCAACGCACTTTAAGTATTTTGAATGCGGGCCAACAGCTGATCATTGCCAGCGGCTTGGTTGCCATGCTTTGGCGTGCGACGCAAGGGGTTGTGGACGGCCGGATGACCTTGGGCGACTTGGTTATGGTGAACGCATTCATGATTCAGATCTACATTCCGCTGAATTTTCTAGGTGCGATTTACCGTGAACTGAAACAAAATTTGGTTGACTTGGAAAAAATGTTCACTTTAATGGAGCGTAACCAAGAAATTGCCGATGCTCCGGATGCCCATCCATTGAAACTGCCACGTGGCGCTTTGGATGCCAGTGTCCGTTTCGCTGATGTGACATTCGCTTACGAGCCCAACAGAACGATTCTCCATCACATCAGTTTTGACATACCCGCGGGAAAAACGGTGGCCGTGGTCGGGCCCTCAGGCTCTGGAAAATCCACACTGGCTCGTCTTTTGTATCGTTTTTATGATGTTCAAGAAGGCGGCGTTTATGTGGCAGAGCAAGAGATCAAAACGCTCACCCAAGCCAGCCTGCGCGCTGCGATTGGCATCGTGCCGCAAGACACCGTTTTATTTAACGACACGGTGGAATACAACATTGCGTACGGCCGCCCGGGTAGCAGTTTAGAAGACGTGAAAGAAGCGGCAAGGGCAGCCCATATTGATGACTTTATTAGCTCTACGCCGGCAGGTTACGAAACCATGGTCGGTGAGCGCGGTCTGAAGTTGTCGGGCGGAGAAAAGCAACGGGTGGCCATTGCCAGAACGCTGCTGAAAAACCCGCCCATTCTTATTTTTGACGAAGCTACCAGCGCGCTTGATTCAGCCAATGAGCGTGGTATTCAGGCCGAGTTGCAGCGCGTTGCGCAGAATAAAACCACGCTGGTGATTGCCCACCGCCTTTCGACGGTTGTGGATGCGCATATGATTTTGGTAATGGACGCAGGGCGTATTGTGGAGCGTGGGACGCACACCGATTTACTCCAAGCGCAAGGCCGTTACGCTCAGATGTGGGCTTTACAGCAAAGCAACGAAACCTCCAACGCATAACCGTCTTATGGAAACCAAATGGCTTGAAGATTTTGTCTCTTTGGCAGAGACCCGCAGCTTTAGTCGCTCTGCGCAGCTGCGCCATGTGACGCAGCCGGCGTTTTCTCGGCGGATTCAGTCGCTTGAAGCTTGGGCCGGGGTAGACCTTGTCGACCGCAGTTCTTACCCAACCCGTTTGACCCCCGCTGGCGCGACTTTGTACGAACAGTCCTTAGAGGTTTTACAGGCCTTGCAATCGACCCGGGCCATGATGCGCGGACACAGCGCGGCTGGCCAAGATGTGATTGAATTTGCGGTCCCCCACACGTTGGCGTTTACCTTTTTCCCCGCTTGGGTTTCCGCCTTGCGCGAAGACTTCGGACCAATCAAAAGCCGACTGATCGCCCTTAATGTGCATGACGCCGTGATGCGTTTGGTCGAAGGCAGTTGCGATCTTTTGATTGCTTACCACCACCCTTCGCAACCCTACCAATTGGATGCGGATCGGTATGAAATGGTCAGCCTGGGTCAAGAAGTGGTTGCGCCGTATGTGAAGCCGGATGACAAGGGCTTGCCGCTTTGGACCTTACCAGGTAAGGCCGGCCAGCCCTCGCCTTACTTGGCCTATGCGTCGGGAGCGTATCTCGGCCAAATGGTGGATTTAATTTTGAAGGAAGCCAAAACTGCAGTTCACCTGGACCGCGTGTACGAAACCGACATGGCCGAAGGCCTCAAAGCCATGGCCCTGGAGGGACATGGCATCGCTTTCTTGCCCCACAGCGCAGTCAAAAAAGACGTACGCGCGAAAAAACTGGTGAGTGCGCTGCCTCAGAATCTACTCGGCCTACAAATCACGATGGAAGTGCGTGCCTACCGTGAGCGGCCAACGTCTAAAGAGCCCGCCCGCTCTGGTATGCCGGCCAGTCGCGCCTCAGGTGTGACTGCCAAACGCAGTGCCCAAGCCCTGTGGGAATACCTGGCCCAATTGAATGCTGCGTGATTTGGGACAATAGGCACTATGACGCAACCCTCCGATTCACGCTCCCCTTCAAGCCTCACCCTGATTCGCCCTGACGATTGGCACCTGCATGTGCGCGATGGCGAGGCTTTGAAAACCGTGGTTCCGCACACCGCTGCGCAGTTTGGGCGTGCGGTCATCATGCCTAACTTGCGCCCGCCGGTCACGACGGCCGAACAGGCCGTGGCTTACCGAAAACGCATTGTTTCTGCGGCGCCCAAGCCCTTGGCAGGTCAGAAGCCTTTCGAGCCTTTGATGACCTTGTACCTCACTGATAACTTACCTGCCGACGAAATCAAGCGGGCCAAAGACGCGGGGGTTGTGGCTGTCAAACTCTACCCCGCTGGGGCGACGACCAACAGTGACGCCGGCGTCACGGATTTGCGTAAAACATACAAAACCCTTGAAGCGATGCAACGCGAGGGATTGTTGCTCTTGGTACACGGCGAAGTAACGTCCAGTGAGATCGATCTTTTTGACCGGGAGGCGGCTTTTATTGACACCCAGCTGATTCCGCTGCGCCGTGATTTTCCCGAACTCAAAATCGTGTTTGAACACATCACGACCCGTGAAGCAGCGCAATATGTTCAAAGCGCTGGTAACTTCACCGCTGCCACCATCACCGCCCACCACTTGCTCTATAACCGTAACGCAATTTTTTCTGGGGGAATCCGTCCCCATTACTACTGCTTACCGGTTTTAAAACGCGAAATCCATCGCCAAGCCTTGGTGGACGCAGCCACCAGCGGATCACCACAATTCTTTTTAGGCACCGACAGCGCCCCGCATGCGGCGCATCTCAAAGAACACGCCAGTGGTTGTGCAGGCTGTTACACCGCACATGCTGCGATTGAGTTGTATGCCCAGGCCTTTGATGCCGCGGGTGCGATGGATAAGCTTGAAGGCTTTGCCAGTTTGTATGGGCCAGACTTTTATCAGCTGCCTCGCAACGAAAGCACCATCACCTTGCGACGAGAAAGCTGGACGCCACCGGAGAGCTATGCCTTGGGCGACGCGATCTTGAAACCCTTGGCCGGTGGTGAAGTGCTGCAGTGGCGCATGGTCTAAAAGCGATTGACTGGTCTGCGCCTTGGTTGAGTCCGTGGCGCGAGGACGGTCAAGCGGTAGCCCAAGGAGTGCAATCAGGCGCAAGCTGCGCTCAGGCACTCAATACCTATTGCCAATCCCACGCTGTAGATTGTCCAGTGGGGTTTGTTTCTCAAAGCAAGCTTCCAGCGCATGAGGCCTATGAAGCCTATATTTACCGAACCCGCGAGGTCCCGACCCGCGACGGTTTGCATGATTTTTTCAATGGCCTGTGTTGGTTGAAATTTCCTCAAACCAAAGTACGCTTAAATCAGTTGCAGGCCCAGCAAATCAGCCGCAGCGGCGTTCAGAGTGTGCGCGGCCCCACGCGCGATGGCATCACGGTGTTTGATGAGAATGCGGCGTTTTTACAAGCACCCGATGCGCTGTGGCAAGCCTTAGAAGATAAAAATTGGAGGCGACTTTTTGTAGACCTGCGGCCTTTGTGGACCCAGTCGCATTTGGTTTTATTCGGACACGCCTTACTAGAAAAATTGGTTCAACCCCGCAAAGGCATCACGGCCCATGTCTACCGCGTCACTGCACAAGATCCTTCGTTAAAAGCAATGGATACGTGGATGGCTGCTGAAGTCACTGAGGAAAAATTAGCGCTCAAACCTTTTGCCCATTTACCTGTATTAGGGGTTCCGGGGTGGTGGGCCGACAATGAAGAGCCCAGCTTTTACGACGATGCTTTTGTTTTCAGATCCAAGCGTGAAATCATCGCGCATCAACCCTCTTTTTTTTAGGTTCTTGCTATGTGTAGCTTGAATTTTTACCGGGCTCCCCCACAATAAGGGCATAGGAGAAATCATGAAACGCATTCTTTTGTTTGTATTGACCAATGTGATGGTCGTGGTGGTCTTGGGAATTGTTGCGAGTTTGCTGGGAGTGAACCGCTTTTTGACGCCCAACGGACTCGATCTCGGTGCCTTAATGGGGTACGCCTTGATCATGGGTTTTGGCGGCGCCATTATTTCTTTGCTGATTAGCAAGCCCATGGCCAAGTGGACCTCTGGCGTTCGCATCATCAATCAACCGGCAAATTCAGACGAAGTGTGGATTGTCAACACCGTTCAAAAGCTTGCGACCAAGGCGGGTATTGGGATGCCAGAGGTGGGGATTTTTGAAGGCGAAGCCAATGCCTTTGCCACCGGCGCTTTTAAAAACTCGGCTTTGGTGGCGGTTTCTACGGGCTTGCTCCAAGGCATGACCCACGAAGAAATTGAAGCCGTCATTGCCCACGAAGTGGCCCATATCGCCAACGGCGACATGGTCACGATGACGCTGATCCAAGGCGTGATGAACACCTTTGTCGTTTTCTTAAGCCGCGTCATTGGCTACGCCGTAGATAGTTTTTTACGCAAAGGCGACAGCGAGCGCAGCGGCCCTGGGATGGGTTACTACATCACCACCATCGCCTTGGATATTATTTTGGGATTTGCTGCTGCGATCGTTGTGGCTTGGTTCTCGCGCCACCGCGAATACCGCGCCGATTCTGGAGCCGCAGACTTGATGGGCCGAAAGCAGCCGATGATGAATGCGCTTGCGCGTCTAGGCGGCTTGCCTACGGGTGAGTTGCCTAAAAGCGTGGCAGCCTTCGGAATCTCTGGTGGCATAGGCCAGCTTTTCTCAACCCATCCGCCGATTGAAGCGCGGATTGCCGCACTTCAAAATTCATAAAGACTGAGCTCCCGTCGATGGATTTTGCAACGTGGCTGACATTTTTTGCAGCATCATGGGCCATTAGCATTTCACCGGGTGCGGGCGCAGTCGCTGCGATGAGCGCTGGTTTAAACCATGGCTTTCGCCGGGGCTACATCACGGTGTTTGGTTTGGTCTTGGGAATCTGGACCCAGTTGCTAGTGATCGGTTTGGGACTTGGAGCTTTGGTAGCGGCTTCGCCTTCCGCATTTTTAGTGGTCAAGTGGGCCGGGGTTGCGTACCTGGTGTGGTTGGGAATTGCACAATGGCGAGCACCCGCGGTTCCTTTGGCGCAGCGAGCTCTTGAAACGTCTCAAGTAACGCGGCGCGCCATGATTTTTCGGGGTTGGACGATCAATGCCGTCAACCCCAAAGGCACGGTATTTATGTTGGCGGTGGTGCCGCAGTTTTTGGTGCTATCCGAGCCGCTGCTACCGCAATACTTGCTGATTGGCGCGACCCTTTCTTTCACTGATTTTGTGGTGATGGCGGGTTACACCGCGCTGGCGGCTAAGGTGTTAACGGCACTCAAAGAGGTCAGCCATGTGCGAGCCATGAACCGTGTCTTTGGGGCCTTTTTCGTTTTGGCGGGAACGCTTTTGGCCTTGTTCAAGCGATCAGCCTAAGGTCTAAGGCCTAACCTTTAAGCCTGTTGACTTAAAACATCCAAGGCCAATGCTTCTGCG
>Ga0247844_1006186_pt1 | contig 14511 bp, 10 predicted proteins | sample LaCtaG_FD_192421 | JGI IMG/M metagenome (GOLD analysis project Ga0247844, IMG submission 192421) | Freshwater microbial communities from meromictic Lake La Cruz, Castile-La Mancha, Spain - LaCruzMarch201714.5m_1 | ecosystem: Environmental > Aquatic > Freshwater > Lake | place: Spain: Castile-La... | reverse complement strand
TGGGTCATCGTGAGCCGCGAGCCCAGTATCGAGCCTTGCGGCGTAGCCGGTAACGGACGCGTCGATGCTTCGGCTGATGCGCAGGCGAGGTGCAAAGGTAACGGGTGATGCCGACCCTGAAGGTGTTGAGCCCCGAAAATTTTGGTTGGTGAGTGCCGACGGTTTTGTCCCGCCGGTAGGCAACAACCGGCGCTGCGCAATGGCGAGCGGCGCCGGTACTCCCCGGGGTCCGAGGCCGTGTCGAGCCTGACATTGAGAACACGCGGTAACCAGGGAGATCCAAGTGTCGGTCCGTGGGAGGCGGGCACCCATGAACAAGTGTAAGAGCGAGGACATGGGCAGTGGTGCTTGGAAGTCGGAGCCATCCATAGTAGCGTCGATGCCGGGTAATGCCGGGGCAGCCTTGCGGGTGGCGGTTTGAGACAATGCGCGATCGATACGCGGCCCTACGCCGAGAGGATTATGCCCGCGACCACTAAAATCGAGCATTTCACACGGATAGCAAAGCATCGCGCGCTACGCTGGACGCACGGCGCGCGGCGACGATGGGGCGCTGTGGCCCTGTTCGTCCGTGGATGACTCAAACTGGGAGCCGGATGGTGTAACACTCCAAGTCCGGTTCTGCGAGGAGCCGGGAACGAATCGCTGTATGGCAGAGATATTGTGGCACCGCCGGGAAACCAGGCGGCAACAGAGAACACCAACGTCTGTCTAACCAGCGGTGAGAACCCGGCTTACTCTCCGACCACGGTTTTCTGCTACAGTACGGCCAGCGGTCCCCACTATGCAGCCAACAGATATGCCACGACATGCGCGCATCGTCGCTGCCGGCTTTCCGATGCACGCGATCTTGCGTGGCATCGACCGAACGGCGATTTTCTTCGCCGAGCCCGACTACCGGGCGTTCCTCGACGCTCTGGCAGGACTTGCCGCAAGCGGGTCGGTGCACGTTCATGCCTATGCGTTGATGACCAACCATATTCATCTTCTGATGACGCCCGAGAGCGACCGGGGATCGTCATTGCTCATGAAGGGACTCGGCCAGCGCTATGTGCAGTACATCAACCGCACCTACCGCCGCAGCGGAACGCTCTTCGAAGGGCGATTCCGCTCGTCCGTCATCGAAGCCGACGAATACCTTCTCGCACGCCAACGTTATATCGAGCTGAATCCCGTGCGGGCGAATATGGTGCGCGCTCCTGGAGGATATCCGTGGTCGAGCTACCGCTGCAACGCCCTGGGCGAAGCCGATCCCATCGTTACGGCGCACCCGCTTTACCTCGCATTAGCCAAGACCCAGGAAGCGCGATGGTCTGCTTATCAAGATTTGTTCGCAGATCGAATACCGGAGGATGCCCTTGTGGCGCTCCGGGATGCGACCAACGGCGGCTTCGTTCTCGGCAGTCGTCGGTTCCAGCGACAGATCGCAACGATGCTCGGTCGGCGCACATGGCCAGGTAAATCGGGCCGACCGAAGAAACCACCGCCCGACGCGAACCAACTCGACCTATCTCTGTAATCAGAAAACCGTGGTCTGTCCCCTATTTCCGGTCCCCTATTTCCGCTATTTCCGTTCGTCCCCTATTTTCGTTCTGTCCCCTATTTCCGTTCTGTCCCCTATTTCCGTTTCCCTATTTCCGTTGTGGTCTGTCCCCTATTTCCTCCCTGCCGCCGCCGACAGCGCTTTCGCGGGCCACCTGCGGCCCGCGATTTGCCTTGACCCAGACAAGAAATATCTTGTATGTTCGGGCTCCTAAATCCTACACGGTACCATCGCGGAGCTGTCCGGATGTCCGGCCCTGGCAAGAGACGCTGACCAAAGGACTTGGCGACTCCGCCGACGAACGGCTCCAGCTGCTTTGCGCGACTCAAAGGGCATGTCATGGGCGCCACTCAAGCCGATCGGCCAATCTCGGTCAACACGGTGCTTGGCCCGGATGCGCTGCTGCTGGCGAGCATGAGCGGCGAGGAGCAGCTCGGAAGGCCCTTTGAATACGAGCTCGCGCTCTTGTCCGAGCGCATCGACATCAAGCCGAGCGCCCTCCTCGGCACCCCGGCCACGGTGGCGCTACAGCTTGCGTCCGGCGAGCGGCGCTTCTTCAACGGCTATATCAACCGCTTCTCGCATACGGGCTTCGCGGGGACCTTCGCGCGCTATCGCGCCACGCTCGTGCCCTGGCTTTGGTTCCTGTCGCGCAGCGCCGACTGCCGGATCTTCCAGGACCGGACGGTCCCGGACATCGTCAAGCAGATCTTCCGCGACCGCGGCTTCACCGACGTCGAGGAGCGTCTCTCCGACACCTATCGGCCATGGACCTATTGCGTCCAGTACCGCGAGACCGACCTCTCGTTCGTCAGCCGTCTGCTCGAGCACGAGGGCATCTATTACTTCCACGAGCACAGCGACGGCAAACACACGCTCGTGCTCGCGGACGCCTACAGCGCCCACGCGCCGACACCCGGCTATGCAGAGGTCGTCTATTATCCCCCCGGCCAGACCGCGTACCAGGACTTGGAGCGCATCGACGACTGGACCCTGGTCCAGGAGGTGCGCACCGGGGCCTTTGCCCAGACTGCCTTCGATTTCACCGCCCCACGCAAGAACCTGCTCGTGCGCCGCAGCGCCCCCAAGGATCATCCACTGGCGGGACTGGAGGTCTTCGACTACCAGGGCGATTACACCGAGACCGCCGACGGCGAGGACTATGCCCGCATCCGCCTGGAGGAGCGGCAGGTCGATCATGAGACGGTGCAGGCGTCCGGCAATGCCCGCGGCCTCAGCTGCGGCGGACTCTTCAGCCTGAAGGAGCACCCGCGCGACGACCAGAACCGCGAATATCTGATCGTTTCGGCAAGTTACCGGCTGCAATCCGGCGATTTCGGCTCGGTCGATCCGGCACCCTCGGGTCCGGTCTACCGGTGCAGCCTGACCGCCATGGATGCCCAGGTCCCCTATCGCCCGCCGCTGCACACCCCCAAGCCCGTGGTCCAGGGTCCGCAGACCGCCATCGTGGTCGGCAAGGCCGGCGAAGAGATCTGGACCGACGAATACGGCCGGGTCAAGGTTCAGTTCCACTGGGATCGCTACAGCCAGGCCGACGAGAAAAGCTCCTGCTGGGTGCGGGTCGCCCAAATCTGGGCCGGCAAGGGCTGGGGCGGCATGATGATCCCGCGCATCGGCACCGAGGTCATCGTCGAGTTCCTGGAAGGCGACCCGGACCAGCCCATCGTCACCGGCCGGGTCTATAACGGCGAGTGCATGCCGCCCTATGCGTTGCCCGGCGAGGCGACCAAGCTGGCGATCAAGAGCAGCTCCAGCAAGGGCGGCGGCGGCTTCAACGAGATCCGGCTGGAGGACAAGAAGGGCTCGGAGCAGGTCTTCATCCACGCCGAGAAGAACCAGGACGTGCGGGTCAAGAACGACTCACTGGAGTGGATCGGCCACGAGCGACACCTGATCGTCAAGTCCAACCGGCTCGAACAGACCGAGGGCGACCAGCACCTGACCGTCAAGGGCGACCAGAACGAACAGATCGACGGGACCGTCTCGCTCAAGGCCGGGAAGGATCTGCAACAGAAGGTCGGGAGCAAGGTCGGGATCGACGCCGGGCAGGAGATCCATCTCAAAGGCGGCATGAACATCGTCATCGAGGCCGGCACCAGCGTCACCCTCAAGGCCGGTGGCGCGTTCATCGTGATCGGGCCGGCGGGGGTGACGATCTCCGGCGTCCCGACGCAGATCAACAACGGCGGCTCCGCGGGGTCCGGGGCCGGCTGCTCGCCGACCGCGCCCAAGGCGCCCACGGAGGCCGATAAGGCGGACCCCGGCGAGGTGTCGGACGCCCAGGGGCGGGAGGCGCCGAGCGGCGGGGCGGCGGCGGCGCAGACGGTCAAGGCCATTGCCCCCGGCTCCAGCCAGGGCGGGGCCGCGGGCAGCGAGGGCGCGCAGACGCCGCCTGATCCCTCGACCTCCCCCGGCAGAGCGGAGCGCGCCGAGCGCTGCGTCGGCCAGCCCGTGTGCCCCAGGCCCGGTTGAACCTAAAGGAGAGCCTAGCATGCCCAGCCCAGCGAACCCCCGCCTGGTCGGCGACCCGGTCGACACCCTCACCGGCGCGGTCGTCGATCATATGCAGGACTTCCGCCTGACCGGCCCCCTGGAGCTGCGCTGGGCGCGCTACTACGACAGCGGCGAGGCCCACCGCAGCCTGAGCGTCGGGCGGGGCTGTGCGCACGAATATGACCGCTGCCTGGTCCGCGACGATACCGGCCTGCTGTATGAGGAGCCGATCCGCCGCACCCTGCGCTTCCCGCTGCTCGGCGTCGACGGCGACACCTGGGCGCAGAACGGACTGCAAGTCACGCGCCTCGCCGTCGACCGCTACCGGCTCAGCGGCCACGGCGAGCCCGCGATGGAGTTCGCCTTTCCTCCGGGCGGCCAGCGTGCACGCCTGACGCGGCTGCTGCAGGACGAGGCCGAGGTGCGCTTCCGCTATGACGCGGACCAGCGCCTCGTCGGCATCGACGACTCCGCCGGGCGCCGCCTGGTCGCCGAGGAGGACGCGCGCGGGCGCCTGCTGCGCCTCGCCATCGCGCCCACCCTGACCACGCCCGAGCGCCTCCTCATCGCCTATCGCTACGACCCGCACGGCTGCCTGATCGCCACCGAGGACGCCAAGGGGCGCGGCTATGCGTTCGCCTACGACGCCGCCCACCGCATGGTCCAGCGCCGCTGCCTCACCGGCTTCGCCTTCGACTATGCCTACGACGACCAGGGCCGTTGCGTGAGCGCCCAGGGCGAGGACGGGCTCTTCGGCGTCGCGCTCGACTATGCCATGCCCCGCCGCTTCACCCGGGTCACCCGCCCGGACGGCGGGGTCTGGGGCTATCTCTTCTCGCCCAAGGGCGATCTCGAAGAGGTCCGGGACCCGCTCGGCGGGGTGCAGCGCTACCTGCGCGACGCCGACGGTCGGCGCACCGGCGAGGTGGACGCCGCCGGCAACGAGACCGCCATCGAATACGACGAGGCCGGGACCCCGATCGCCCGCATCGACCCGCACGGCTGGCGCATCCCGCTGCCCGAGGACCCCAGGGTCGCCCACCCGCTCGATCACCGGGTTGCGGACAACCCGGCCGAGTACGAATACGGCCGGGCGCTCGATGTCCGGGCGCTGCGCATCCCCGGCCGCGCCGAGATCGCGGACCTTCAGTTAACCCCCGAGGTCGTGGGGCTCATCAGCCTCAAGCCCGAGACGCCGCCCGAGGGGGCCAAGGACGCTCCGCCCGCCCCCGCCCTCGAGGCGGCACCGCAGGGCTACCCCTGGTGGCCGGCCCCCGAGACCGGTCGGGTCTTCGACGACCTGGGCTACCTGCGCGAGCAATGCGACCCGGCCGGCCGGCAGCGCCAATGGGCCTACGACGTGGCCGGCAACGTCCGCGAGTTCACCGACTTCGACGGCGCGCGCTGGGCATACGACTGGGGCCGCTGGCACTTCCTGCTCGGCGCGACCAACCCGCTCGGTGCCCAGGTCCGCTATACCTATGACCCCTATGGGCAGGTCACTTCCTGCACCGATGCCGGCGGGACCCGAAGCGAATACCGCTATGACTGCAATGAACGGCTCGTCGAGGTCCGGCGCCATGGCGTCGTGCGCGAGACCTATGTGCGCGACGTGGCCGGGAACCTGATCGTCAAGTTCGCGGGGGATGGGCGGCTGCTGCTGGCCCAGAAGATCGGCCCCGGCAATCAGCCGGTGCAGCGGTCGCTGGGGACGAGCGATCTGCATGACCTGGACTACGATGAGGCCGGGCGGCTGATCGGGGGGCGGACGAACCGGCATCGCTTTGAAATGGCCTATGACGATCTGGGCAACCGAACGCTGGAACTGCGCGATGGGGTTGGCGTCTCGCTCGAATTCGCGGATTGGGGTGAGCCGGCGACTCAGGTCTTCTTCGCGCGCTTCGCGTTCAGTTGGGCGCGCGAGGACGACGGCAGCCCCAATGGGGTTCGGGTCCTGACCGACCCGGGCGGGGTGCAGCACCGGCTGCGGATCGGGGCGGATGGGATCGTCCAGCGGTGGCTCGGGAACGGGAGCAGCGAGGTCGCGCAATACGATGAGCTGGGGCGTTGTCTCTTCAAGCGGGCGCGGCTTGGGGGCGGGCGGGACTGGACGCGGCGCTATCACTGGTCGGGGGAGGGGGAACTGCGGCGGGTCGATGACTCGCTGCTGGGGGTCATAGAGCACGCCTATGACGCGGCGCATCGGCTGACGGGTCGGCGGATCGGGGATCAGGTCGAGGTCTATCGGCTGGATGCGGCGGATAACCTGATCGAGGCGCCTGGGCTTGAGGGCGTGGAACTGATGGCCGGAAACCGCCTGGCGGCGGCGAATGGGGAGCGGTTTACCTATAACGACCGCAATCATGTGGCGGAGCGGGAGGGGCCGGCGGGACGCATCGTCTATCGGTACGACAACTTCGATCAACTGGTGGCGATCACGCGGCCGGAGGGGGAGTGGGAGGCGGAATACGATATCCTGGGGCGGCGGGTCTGTAAGCGCTGGCTCGGGCGGACGACTGAGTTTTATTGGTACGGGGATCAGTTGGCGGCGGAGATTGGGCCGGATGGCGGGGTGCGGATCTATGTCTATGCGGACCCCCTGGCGTTGTCGCCGTTTATGATGTTCGACTATGAGTCGGTGGAGGCGGAAGCCGCGGCGTGTCGGCGGTATTATCTGTATGCGGATCAGTTGGGGACGCCGTGCGTGATCGAGGATGATGAGCGGAAGGTGCGGTGGTGGGAGCGGGTTTGGCCTTATGGGTTGGTTGAAGCGCGGGCGCACGAGGGGGTGAGGCTTAATCTGCGGTGGCCGGGGCATTATTTCGATTCCGAGATTGGGCTGCATTACAATCGGTTTCGGTATTATGATCCGGGGGTGGGGAGGTATTTGGAGAGTGATCCGTTGGGGATTGCGGGGGGGGTGAATTTGTATGGGTATTTGGGGAATCCGCTCACGGGGGTTGATGTTAGGGGGTTGGCGGCGATATCGGCTACGAGCGGTGTCTGCACTCCCGCAAGTACCCGTATCGCAGCGGCCCGAACGCCAGGTGAAGTGATTCGCTCATTGGAACTCTCGGACGAGGATATAGTTAAAAAAACAACCGCGGAACCTCTTGTCCGGGACCTCTTTGCGTTGGAAGCGTCTGCCAAGGATTGCGACGAAGAATCGGCGCAGAGAATCACGGGCCTTTACAACGAGTACGTAGCTTTGACAACGGCGATCAAGAGCAAGACGAAGCTCATTTCAGATCTGTATCCTGTTATGAAAAAGATAAGAGATTGCTTACCTCGTCTACCGGACGAAATCTTGGTTGGGACTGAATTTACGTTCACGGCTGAATGCCTGCATCCTCTCGACATTAGGATTGCTGACATTCAAAAATCAATTCGCACAGGTACGGCAAAAGCCAAGGAAAAAGGAGAAGCCTCAGACAAGACGAAGGCGTTAGAAACCGCTCGCGACTTAATTGCGAAGTGGGCCGATCTAGTAAGAGCTAACATGAAGGAATGCAGTTCCCAGCAGAAACCGCTTATCACGGATAAAGGACACTCTTCGGGGAGAAAAGCCACCCAAGCGGCGGAAAGCAGTGGGGCGGAAAGAAGTGGCGGCAAGGCGGGAATCCTGAGTGATTTGGAATTGCAAATATTCGAGGTACGAGACAAGACACAGCCCGAAGATGAGAGAAAAGGATGGGCCAAGAAATTTGTTTACACTGATAGTTTCGGCAACGACTATTGGTGGTGGCAATTAGACGTAGACGATTCCTGTTTGGAAACTCAAACAGAAAAGTCGTCTCTGGCGCGCTTAGCGGGTGACGCCCGCCTACGAGCAATTATCCAAGAGCATATTTTTGGTATTGCAAATAAGTTGGGCTTAGCCCCCGATAAGGTAATCGGTGGGGGCCATATCTCTCTCGACGCGCAGACATTGTTGGGTGTCGACTGCGGAAACGTTTTGCTACTCAAACTATTCAAAACGATAGAGACGAAAGCTAGCGAGTGGCAGGGGTTTTTTAAGGACTCCGACCAAGAGAACGCCGCATTTTTCTTCGAAATGGTAAGCCCAACGACCGAGAATGTATCTAAGGGTTATCTTAGTTTCCTTGAATCGCTAGAGGGGCGAAAGCTTTCTCGCGAACAGATCGCAAAGTCTCTAAAGGAATTTCTAGATAATAACAGCTGCGAAAGTTCACGTCTAAATCAGCGCTCCGACGATTATATGGAGCTCAAGAAACGTATTAGGGGTTATCGCGAACATTACTTGGCGGTCAATTTCGAGCATCTCGCGGAACCAGGCGGCAAGGCTCGCTTGGAATTTCGGCGAATTCGAGCTCAGACTAATCTGGACGAACTCCTACAGCAGATCGCGTTCATAATGAAATTAGTAGAATTCAGTCGGGGGCAATATTATTGATAACGCGGTAAGGTGGAACGCGAAGCAGTTCCGCCACTTGCGTGAGGCACGACGATCGGAAAAGCGGAAAAGGGGTCAAGCGGAAAAGGGGTCAGTGCGGCCTGGCAAGGCCGCGCGAGGAGGATGGGGTCAGGTCTTGACTTGTGCCTTCCTTGGGCTATGGTTGATCATGGCAAGGCCGCTGCGACTGGAGAGTGCGCCTGGATGGGTTCAGGTCTTGCCTTGTGCCCTACTTGAGCTAAGGCTAAGGGACTAGGCTTGAGTCGTTCGAGTTTTTCCACAAAATGTTCGAATCGGCGATTGCACAACAATCGGAGATCGCACGATGCCAAATGACACTTATGTGCATCCCGCCAACATTCCGGTCATACTGTATCGCGCCGGAGCGAGAGGCGACAAGAATTATGCCTACGCCGTTGCTTTTATAGCGGGAGGAACAGCCGCCAGAATATCGGAGGATCGACCCTTCACGGTCAAGGCCAACACCTTAAACCGAGTACGTGAAGTAGACATCGATGGGCTGATCATACCATTAGCCGAAGGGGAACGGATAAGCCTGTTCACACGCCGCAGAGGAATTCGCATCGCAAAACGAGAGGTTGGCGGGATATCTCTTTTCGACGACATGCGCAATACCCCCCTCAGAGAGGTGCGGGCCTGGTATAGAATGTCCACCGACGCCAAGATCCCTGAAGGGCTGATGCTGTTAAAGGAAGAGCGGCCGGGCGGGCGCGCTAATCATTATTTGCTGGGGCCCGCGGAAGAAATGACGCTCCTGCATTTTGTCACAATACTCACGGGCCTGGCGAACGACCCGCGCATCACCGAGGTGCAGGGGCAATAGGAGTCGATGCTTCCCGTTGATTATCGCTCCATGTCTCTGCGAGGATGAATAGATGGGCGAGAATGACATTTACTGCGTCCGCAATGGCAGTGTATACCTGAGGGTAGAGCCTCCTTCATACCGCCGCGGTTTGCAGAACCTGCTTTTGGCGATTCAGCTTGGCGAGGAAAAAATCGCATCCCTAAGACGGGAAATCCAAGCCTTGGATGAAGACTCCGACGCTTATGATTTTCTGGCCGACACGATTAATGACATCAGCTTTATGATCGACGACTTCCGGATTCTGCACGAACGGCTAAGCAACATACCATCGGGAGAGTAGTGGGGTCAGAGAGAGGGATGTCAAGGGATGGGGTCAAGGGATGGGGTCAGGTCTTGACTTTTGCCTTTCTGCGATGTAGAAAAGATGGGCTCTAGAAAAGATGGTGGCAGGTTTCGACTTATGCCTTCCTTGAGCTATTGTTAACCGATGGCAAGGCCACTGCGACTCGAGTTTGACGGGGCTCTGTACCACGTTCACCTCGCGAGGCGACGGGCGGGGGTTTGGGGCCGGTTCAATTGGACCCTCCACGCCTATTGCCTGATGACCAACCATTACCATCTCTTGGTCGAGACCCCGGAAGGGAATCTCGCCAAGGGCATGCGCCAACTAAACGGCGTCTATACGCAGCGGTTCAATTGCGCTTACCAGCGGGTGGGACACGTTTTTCAGGGGCGCTACAAGGCGATCTTGGTGCAGATTTCGTGGCCTCCATATTCAGATACAAGTAAAGACCTGACCCCAATGGCGAAGCATGTCGTAAACACCGCGTTGCTTCAGTGCAGCTTCGGCGTCGCACCCTCGACCTTTACCGTGACGCCCGAGAAAAACCTGACGGAGAGCGGCTTGCCGGCGGCGAACATCGCCGATCAGGTGCCGATGAAGAACATCATGCCGTTCGGGATGTGCAACACCGTGAGCAATCCGGCGGTCGCGTCGGCGACGGCCGCCGCGGCGGGAGCGCTCACGCCGATGCCCTGCATCCCGGTGCCGAGCGCACCCTGGATGGTCGGGGCCGTCACGGTGTTGGTCGGCCCGCAACCCGGCCTGAGCGACGACTCGAAGTGCCTGTGCTCCTACGGCGGCGTCATCTCCGTCACGGTAACCGGCCAGTTCACCGTAGACCTCGGCTCTTCCGCGCCGGCCGCGGGCGCGGTGGCGGCGGCGGCGGCGCTCAATGCCGCGGCCTCCAACCGGGCAATGCAGGACGAGGCCGACCGCAAGAAGAAGGAGGCCGAGGAGGCGCTCGCGAACGCCAAGACGCCGGAGGAACAGGCCGCGGCCCGGGCGAAGATGGCCGAGGCCGAAGAGGCCCAGCGCAAGGCCTCGACCGCGAAAGCCGGCAACGCGCTGGCCAAGGCGAAGCGAGCGCAGGTCGACGCGCAGGCCGCGCTGGCCAATGCCAAGACGCCGGAAGCGCAGGCGGCGGCGAAAGCGCGTCTCGCCAAGGCCGACCAAGCAGTCGCCGACGCCCAGGCTTGAGGGAGCCGGGGTCACCGTGGTCGACGTCAAGGCCCGCGATGCGAGCGGGCAGTTGTTCCAAGTCGAGATCCAATTGCTCAATCACCCCGACCTGCCGAAGCGCATCCTCTCCGGTTGGGCCGACCTCGTCAGCGCGTAGATCAAGGAGGGCGAAAGCGACCGCAAGCTGCGCCCCACCTACGCGATCGGGTTGTTGGGTCCGGCGCTGTTGCCGGATGCCCCGGAGTATGCCCATGAGTTACGGTTACGCGACCCGCACGGTCGCGTCTTTCTGGACCACGGTGGTATCGGGCTGCTGGACCTGAGCAAATTCGCCGCCGACGCGGTCGAAACCGACCAGCAGCGCCGGCTGAAATTCTTCACCGAGGCGGAGCGCCTGGACGCGGCTTGTGATCCCCCTAATTTCCCCGGCGGATTTTGGGTCATGGCGCGATGCCGAATTCAGTCGTCATCGTCGCCGGCGTCGTCGGCCTGGGCCTGGCGCACCCGCTCGGCGAGCCGGGCGGCCAGCGGCTGCATCGACTGCACCAGTTGTTCCGGCGGCACCGTGCCGGCCAGCCGCAGCGCCGGCATCGGCAGCGTGCTCATGTAGGGCGCGGCCAGCAGGCGGTCGGTGCTGCGGTAGGTGAGCGCCATTGACAGCAGTCCGCCGCCGAGCGTCAGTGCCACCACTGCCACACTCACCGCGCGCGGGTAGGCCGGCAGCAGTCGGCGCAGGTGCGCGTGGATCATCGCCGCAAGCAGCAGCTGCGCGATCGGCTGGCTGAGTAACCACAACCGCGGGGCGTTCACCGCCGCCGCGAGTTCCGGCCACAGGTCGACGAACAGCGTGGCGGCAAGCAGCCACGGCAAGGCGATGCGCAGGTGGCCGTTGAAGTCGAAGCGGTGCTGGAAGACTTTTGACAGCAGCGCCCACAGGCCGCACCAGACCGCCACCGCGATCGGCAGCCCGAGCAAATCCGGCAGCCAGTTCGAGAAGTCGGCGCCGGGGTCGCGTTCGATCCAGCTGGAGGCCGCCCAGTACGCCAGCAGGGCCGCGCCGGCGAGCAGCGGCCCGACCAGCGCGCCGCGCTGCAGCGGTCGCTCGGCGGCCAGTGCTTCGCCCGGCAGCCGGACGCGCAGGCGCGACTGGCCGATCTGCACGACCGCGCCGTCGCCGGTCACGTCGACTGCCTGGCCGGGCGCGAGGCGGCGTCGGCCAATGCGCAAGCCATTGATGCCCGGCAGCGCGAGCAGCTGCAGGCGGCCGTCGGCATCGGTCTGCAGCCGCGCGTGGCGGGCCGCGACATAGGGGTCGTCGAGCACGATGTCGTTGTCCAGCGCGCGGCCGATCGTCAGCGGCCAGGCATGGACGTCCAGGCGGTGTGCCGCGCGCCCGTCGCGTTCGACCCAGTCGATCAGTGCGAGGCGTGGTGCGCCGGCGTCCATGCAAATCCGTCGATGTAGTGGGCGGCCAGTTGCTGGGCGCTGGTCAGGGTCACGCCGTTGGCGTCGAAGCGGCCCTGCACGCCGGCCGTGGCGGCGTCCAACGTGGCCACCAGTACGGTCAAGGCGAGCAGGCCCGGCAGCTTCTTGTAGGCGCGCAGGCAGACCACGGCCTTGAGCGGCAGGCCAGCCGGGGCGACCTGGTTCTCGACGCACTGGGTCGCCGTCATCAGGCGCGAGTCAGCGCCGGCGGACTCGCTGTGGAAGTATCCCGAGTAGCGCTGCGCGAAGCGCAGCGCGCCGATGCGCGTGCCGTCGTAGGCCTCGTGGCGGACGGTGATGAACCCGGACTGCAGCGCGTCGCTGACGAAGATGCTGCTGTCCATCACGCAATTCGATCGCTCGACCTGCACGCCGTACGTGTTCTGCGCGACGCTGCTGCTGCCCCAGCACCGCATGAAGTCTTCCCGCGGGATCGGGATCCTGTAGCGGGGGTACCCCGCGTCGCGCCAGGGCAGTGCCACGAAGCGTTCGGTCAGCTCGGCCTGGTGGGCCGTGAGCTGGCGCGCGATCTCGGCCCATGCCGCGGTGGTGATCGGCTCGCCGCCGGCGCCGCGCGCCAGCAGCGCGCGCACCGCCGCGGCGGGCACCAGGAAGCTGATCTGCTCGCCGTCGCGGCGCACCTCGACGTTGACGCCGATCAGCCGGCCCTGCTCGTCGAGCGCCGGGCCGCCGCTCATGCCCGAGCTCAGCGAGCCGCCGAAGAAGAGCTTGGGCAGGAAGCTGCGCTCGACGACACCGTTGTAATTGCCCTCCGAAACCGCGAAGCCGACGTCCAGCGGATTGCCCAGCGCGAAGATGCGCGCACCGTGCGGCAAGGGCGCGTCGGCGGGGCGTAGCGGCACGGCGCCGCGGCCGACGAGCGGGGCCGCGTCAGCCGGGCGCAGCAGCGCGAGATCGTTGACGACGTCGATGGCCAGCAGTTCCAGTGCGCCCTCGCGCCCGTCGATGCCGGCGTAGACCAACCTGAAGCGGTCCGGCTGGAGCGCATACTGGCTGACGACGTGGTAGGCGGTCAGCAGCAGGCCGCCTTCGCCGACCAAGAAGCCCGAGCCGACCGCGGCTTGGCTGTCCTGCGTCTTCAGCAGCGTGCGCACCTGCAGCACAAGTAGCCGGGTGTTCTCGTAGATGCGCTGGCCGGCGCCCGTGACCTGGGGTGTCGCGGCGCTGGCCGGCGGGACTGGCGATTGCGCGGGCACCGCGGCAGATGTCGACGCCGCCGTGTCGGTACAAGGCGGCTGCAGCGTGGTGCGCTGCGCAGGCTGGGCCGCCGGCGCCGTGCCCGCCGCCAGCAGCGCGCCCGCCAGTGCCCAGGCGGTAACCCGCGTGGCGGGCCCCGCGGAGCCGCGCCGATTCGGGGCCGCGAGCCGGCTCACGCGCGCGTCACCGGTGCGATGACGATGCGGCAGATCGGCAGTTGCTCCAGGGCTTGCTGATCCGGCTCGAGCACAGCGTGGGGTCGGGTCTGGTAATCACGCATGCGTGATTGCCAGACCCGACCCCGATAGCGGCCGACCCCGATATCGGTACCAGGCATCGGCGTGTCTGCTCGCTGAACCACCCCGCATCCTCGATCAGGTAAATCACGATGCAGGTATCGCGACAGGCACGGCGTATCAATCGTGCTCCCAGTCCTCACGGTGTGCCGCAATGCGATGCTGCACCTCGTTTGGATCGCTGACCGGGTGTCGGGCGAAACGCGGGGGGACGCAAGCAGGGCCAAGGCGTCGGCGGCTGTTCCTGCGGTGGCGCCAGTCGGGGTGCGGTTGGCAGACGGATCGGGCAGCAGGGCCAGGTAGGCGCACCCCAGCAAGGGCAAGGGCAGCGGCTCCGGCGGACGGACCCTTCCGTCGCGGTCGATCTCGACTTCGATCATGGTCAGCATGGATCAGCCTCTTGTCTGCGGTTGCTGCCGACAGTGCCAAGGGTGCCGAGCATAAGCCCCTGATCCCCGGCTAGCAGCCTGTCGGACTTTAGGCGATTTCCGAATAAGACGCCATCAAGAATCAAGCGCCGTAGGAGCCCGCTGGCGGGCGACGTGACCTGCCGACATCGCGTCATAGCCGCGGACGGTCCGCACAGCGGACCCTAGTGTGCCCGACATGGGCATGTACTTGTTACCTGAAAGGAGGTAACCGCAGCGAGTGACAAGAAGCGTAGCGAAACCCAAGGTGGAAGCCGCGAGGCCA
>Ga0247844_1006184_pt1 | contig 14520 bp, 14 predicted proteins | sample LaCtaG_FD_192421 | JGI IMG/M metagenome (GOLD analysis project Ga0247844, IMG submission 192421) | Freshwater microbial communities from meromictic Lake La Cruz, Castile-La Mancha, Spain - LaCruzMarch201714.5m_1 | ecosystem: Environmental > Aquatic > Freshwater > Lake | place: Spain: Castile-La... | reverse complement strand
TATTCCCGGGCGGTGCGTTGATTGGATGTAACGCGGGCTACTTGAACGTGAGCCGAATCAAAGGCAGCCATGCCGCGATCAAAACCGGCATGCTCGCTGCAGAAGCTGCGTTTGAAGCGGTTGTTGCCGGACGTCAACACGATGAACTCAGCGCATACCCTGCGGCTTTTGAAGCCAGTTGGTTATATACCGAACTCAACAAAGACCGCAACTTTAAGAACTGGTTCAAAAAAGGCCTGACGGTTGCAACCTTGATGAATGGGTTCGAGCAGTTTGTATTACGTGGACATATTCCTTGGACGCTACACCGCGACAAGCCAGACCACGCCTATTTAAAACCTGCGGCGCAGTGCACACCCATTGACTACCCCAAGCCCGATGGCAAATTGACATTTGACCGCCTCAGCAGCGTTTTCATTAGTAATACCAACCACGAAGAACAACAACCTGCGCATTTGACGTTGAAAGACGCGTCCGTTCCAGTCGGTATCAACTTGAATATTTACGCAGGCCCAGAGGCGCGTTACTGCCCGGCAGGCGTCTACGAATACGTTAAGAACGATGACAACAGCGATCGCTTGCAAATCAACGCGCAAAACTGTGTTCACTGCAAAACGTGTGACATCAAAGACCCCACACAAAACATTATTTGGGTCACGCCCGAAGGTGGTGGCGGACCCAACTACGCTGGGATGTAAATGAAAAAATACAGCGAAGAACACGTCTGGATCGCAACAGAGACTTCGAGCCCTCTGCTTGCAACCGTCGGCATCACGGTCCACGCCCAAGATGTTCTTGGGGATATCGTGTTCGTGGACTTGCCAGCTATCGGTGCTTTTTTTGAAGCAGGTGCAACCGCTGGGGTTGTAGAGTCTGTCAAAGCAGCCGCTGACGTTTACATTCCTGCGGGCGGAACCGTGGTGGAAGTGAACGAAGCTTTGCGTGCAGATCCTTCCCTTGCCAATTCCGACCCGTCAGGCGCAGGTTGGTTTTTCAAAATCACCCTCACCCATGCACAAGAATTGGATGTCTTGATGGATGAAGCGGCGTATGCGAACTTCGCGCCTTAAGTGTTGACTATGCGCGTGCTGAGCATCATCGCGCCGATGACGCAACTCAACACGCCTTACCCGTCAACAGCCTACCTCACCGGATTTTTACGAAGCCAAGGTATTGAGTCAGTCCAAGAGGACTTGGCGCTGAAGCTGGTCTTGGCGCTTTTTACCCCCAAAGGTTTGCAGTCGGTCTATGACAAAGCCAACACGCTAGAAGTTGCCCAACGCAGCGCCAGCGTGAACTACTTCCTTGATTTCTTTGACAGTTATGTCAGTACCATCGCCCCCACGATTGCCTTTTTGCAAGGGCGTGACTCCACACTGAGTCACCGCATTGCAGGCCGAGGCTTTTTACCTGAAGGGCCACGTTTTGCAGCTTTAGATGCCTATGGCGACAGCGAAGCCGCTGATCCGCTGGCCTGGGCCTTTGGCGCCCTTGGTCAGCAAGACCGCGCCCGCCACCTCGCCACGCTTTACCTCAACGACCTCGCAGACGTTTTGCGCGATGCCATTGACCCGCGCTTTGAGTTTGTGCGCTACGGTGAATCATTAGCCAGCAGCCAAGCGTCTTTTGAACCTTTGGCTCTGGCGCTTGCCACTGAGCCTACCCTTATTGATTCCCTGCTTCAAAACTTAACCCGCCAAGCGCTTGACCACCACCAGCCGAATTTGGTGCTTTTATCAGTTCCATTTCCTGGAACCGTTTACGCCGCGCTGCGCATTGCGCAAACCATCAAAGCGCACTACCCCCATATCAAAATCGCCATGGGCGGTGGTTACGTCAATACCGAACTGCGCGAATTAGCAGAACCAAGACTGTTTGATTACGTTGACTTTGTCACCTTGGACTCTGGCGAGCGCCCTTTGTTGGCGCTTTTGGAACACCTCCAAGGCAAGCGCTCGGCGCAGCGCTTGGTGCGCACTTTCGTTCGCAACGCCATCAGCGGCGAAGTTCAAAAAATGCAATGGGCCGAACCTGATGTTGCGTTTCAAGATGTGGGGACTCCCACGTGGGATGGCTTGCCTTTAGACAAATACCTCTCCCTGCTCGACATGCTCAACCCCATGCATCGGCTGTGGAGCGACGGCCGCTGGAACAAGCTGACGATCGCACACGGTTGCTATTGGAAAAAATGCAGTTTTTGCGATGTCAGCTTGGATTACATCGCCCGGTATGAGACCACCACCGCTTCCAAACTGGTCGACCGCATTGAACAAATCGTCAAAGAAACCGGCCAAACAGGCTTTCATTTTGTAGACGAAGCCGCGCCCCCGAAAGCGCTCAAGGCATTAGCCCAAGAAATTCTACGACGCAAGTTGCATATCTCTTGGTGGGGCAATATTCGATTTGAAAAAACCTTTACCCCTGAACTCGCTGAGCTCTTGGCGCAAAGCGGCTGCATTGCGATGTCTGGTGGGCTCGAAGTGGCCTCAGACCGATTGCTTGATCTGATGAAAAAAGGCGTGTCGGTCGCTCAAGTTGCACGGGTAACCAAAGGTTTTTCTGACGCTGGGATTTTGGTACACGCCTACTTGATGTATGGGTTTCCAACCCAAAGCGTGCAAGATACGGTGGATGCGCTGGAGTATGTGCGGCAGTTGTTTGAAGCCGGTTGCATCCAAAGCGGATTCTTTCACCGCTTTACCTGTACCGTGCACTCCCCCGTAGGCCTAGACCCCATCGCCTACGGCATCACCCTCAAACCCATGCCAGCAGTCAGCTTTGCAAAAAATGACATCGGCTTTGATGACCCCTCTGGCGTTGACCACGCTGCGCTGGGCGTGGGTCTGAAAAAAGCGATTTACAACTTTATGCACGGACTCGGATTAGACGAAGATGTTCGCAGCTGGTTTGATATGGGCTCGGTGCCATGCCCCAAACCATTGGTGAAGCGCAGTTTCATTGCCAAGGCTTTGACCTCGGCTTGAAACTACCAAGGGATTGCGCGTCCCTCGTAATCCACAAAATGTGCGCGGCCTGTTGGAGGTAATGACTCCAAAACGTCGAACAAACGCGCAGCCGAATCCAAAGGCTCCATGGCGCTGGCTTGGTCCACAAAAGACTGGGTTAAGCGCGATTGAACCGTTCCGGGTTGTAAAGCAGCAAACACCGATAAGGGACGCTTGCGGTAGGCCTCGATGGCCGTACTTTGAAGCAGCATATTGAGCGCGGCTTTAGATGCCCGGTAGCTGTACCAGCCGCCTTTGTGATTGTCCTCAATGCTCCCTACCCGAGCCGACAGGGATGCAAAAACAGTACGTTGGTCGATAGCTAAGATAGGTACAAAATGCTTCATTAGCAAAGCGGGGCCAATCGCGTTGACTTGCATCGCCCGCACCAGGCCCTCAGGACTCAGCGCGTCTAAACGCTTTTCGGGCCCCCGGCCATCGATCACCAAGGCTCCCGTGGCATCAATGACCAAATGAACGCTACCGCCGCTTGCAGCCTCCTGAGCGCATCGAATGATGCTCGGCTCGTCTTCTAATGAAAATCCAGGATCGCTACTTCTGCAAAAACCTTTAACGCTCGCGCATCGAGGGTCGGCCTCAAGCAATTGCACAAACGCTTGGCCGATAGCGCCGCTTGACCCCAGCACCACCGCGCGAAAATTTTGTGGGAAAGCGCTGATCACTCGTGACACAGCTAGACGTACTTATACAGCGCCCGCAGCGATTTTGCGCAAAGCATTTTCAAACACTTCGACAGGCTGCCCACCGGAGATAAGGTGGCGGTCATTGATGATCACCGCTGGAACCGAGTGAATACCGGCTTGTTGAAAAAACTGCTCGCGCGCGCGAACTTCTTGGGCATAAGTATCGCTAGACAAAATCGCCTGGGCTTTTTCAGCATCCATCCCTGCAACGCGCACTGCGTCTAATAGAACGGTATGCGACTCGACACACTCTGCGCGTCCTTGGTAAGCCTCAAGGAGGGCTTTTTTCAATGCGTGTTGAGGCCCATTGGATCCTTCCAATCCGGCCCAATACAGCAAACGGTGGGCGTCAAAGGTGTTGTAAACGCGGCCTCGGCCTTCTCGGTTAAATTTGAAACCCACTTCTTCACCACGCAGGCGAATGGTTTCGCGAATTTGGGTTTGTTGCTCAAGCGTGGAGCCATATTTTTCGCTCAGATGCTCACCAATATCTTGACCTCCCGCAGGCATGTTCGGATTAAGCTCAAAGGGCTGGAAATGAATCTGAGCGTTGACCTCGGGAGCTAGGCGTTGAAGCGCACCTTCTAAAGCGCCTAAACCCACAGCACACCAAGGGCATGCAATATCAGAAACAAAGTCAATCTTGAGTGTGGTGGTCATACGCGCCTATTGCCTATTTATTGGAGGTAAAAACTGTCCATTGCCAACATGCCGTAAAGCACTTCGCGGCTCAAATAATGGACTTGTGCTTTGGAGTTAGCGCATGCGGCGCCGAGAGCGAAGAATAGCGGTAAAAAATGGTCATCGCTGGGGTGGGCTCTTTGAGCGTGGGGCGCGAGGCTTGCGTAGTTCAAGAGCGTCTCCCAGTCGTTTGCCACAACACGGTCTTCAATCCAGCGGCTAAATTCCAAAACATACGGCGCAGTAGGCGCACCGTCGCCAGCGAACTCGCTTAAGTTGTGCGTCATGCTGCCAGAGCCAATGAGCAAAATCCCCTGGCTCCGTAATCGGCTAAGCGCCTGCCCCATAGCAAACACCTCCTGCGGGCCAAACGATTGTGGCAAAGCCACTTGAACGACCGGCACATCCGCGTGGGGGAACATATGCATCAAGGGAACCCATGCCCCGTGGTCTAAAGGACGCTTGGCATCGGCCTGCGTTTCAATACCTGCGATTTGAAGGTATTCAATCACTTGTCGCGCCAAAGCAGGCTCGCCGGGTGCGGGGTATTGCAGTGCGTACAACGCTGGAGGAAAACCGCCAAAGTCATGCAAAGTTTCAGGCTGGGGCGTGGTCATCACGGCCGGCGTACGGGACATCCAGTGGGGCGACATGATCACCACTCCGCGCAATGTGTGTTGGGCTTGTACCTCTTTGGCAAAGCCGTTTAAGGCCGCGCCAGAAGCACCGGGGGCTAATGCAAAAAGAGGGGCACCGTGGGATACAAAGAGCGTAGGAAGCAGTTGGTTTTTCAAAAAATAAACCTATGCCAATTCAGCCAAACCCGCAATAGCCATGGCATAGCCCTTGACGCCAAAACCCGCCATGACCGCTTTGGCGACTGGCGAGATAAAGGAGTGGTGGCGGAAAGCTTCACGCGCATGCACATTGCTGATATGCAACTCAACCAAGACAATGCCAGTGCCTTTGATCGCGTCATGCAAAGCGACACTGGTGTGGGTATAAGCGCCCGCATTGAGAACAACCCCAGCGAGCTTTCCAGCGGCTTGCGTTTTGCCTGCTTCATGAATCCAATCGACCAACTCCCCTTCGTGGTTAGATTGGCGAAAATCCAAAGCAAAACCATGGCTTTCGCAAGCACTTTGGCACAAGGCTTTGACATCCTCCAAACTTTGGGAGCCGTAGACCAGAGGTTCTCGCGTTCCCAAAAGATTGAGGTTGGGCCCGTTTAGTACCAAGACAGTTTTCATACGAACTCCAAGAATTTAAGAAGCGCTTTTGGGTGAAGCCGCTGCGATGGGTTCCAGCGTGGGCTTGACATCGGCGCACTGCGCACGGTTACGCAAAGCGTGATCCATCACCACCAAGGCCAACATCGCTTCAGCAATCGGCGTCGCCCGGATACCCACGCAAGGGTCGTGACGTCCTTTGGTGACCACGGACGTGGGCTTGCCTTGAACGTCAATTGAATCCCGGGGAGTGGTAATTGAACTGGTCGGCTTGATGGCAATGCTGACTTCCAAATCTTGACCCGTCGTGATACCACCCAATAAACCCCCGGCGTTATTGGTTTGAAAGCCTTGCGGCGACATGGAGTCACCATGAACCGAGCCGCGCTGAGTAACGCTAGAAAAACCAGCGCCAATTTCAACGCCCTTAACGGCATTGATTCCCATCATGGCGTAGGCAATCTCTGCGTCCATTTTGTCAAACAGCGGCTCGCCCAAACCCACTGGAACGTTCGAAGCGGTGATGCGAATTCGCGCACCACATGAATCGCCATCTTTGCGCAATGCATCCATATAGGCTTCTAGTGCGCTGACATCTGCGATGGGCGCAAAAAAAGGATTGTTAGCAACATGCTCCCAAGACTCAAAGGAAATTGGTAATTCACCCACTTGCGTCATGCAACCTTGAAAAGTCGTCCCATACTGAAGTTTCAGCCACTTTTTTGCGACGGCGCCAGCGGCAACCATAGGTGCAGTAAGGCGAGCCGATGACCTGCCGCCACCGCGGGGATCACGGATACCGTATTTTTGAAAATAGGTGTAATCGGCATGACCGGGCCGAAACGACTCCAAAATATTCCCGTAATCTTTGCTGCGCTGGTCGGTGTTTTGAATCAACAACGCGATCGGCGTTCCTGTGGTTTTACCCTCATAGACACCGCTCAGAATTTGAACCACGTCCGGTTCTTGGCGTTGGGTCACATGGCGACTGGTTCCTGGACGGCGGCGGTCAAGGTCGGTTTGAATGTCTGCTTCCGACAATGCCATGCCCGGCGGGCAGCCGTCGATCACACAGCCAATCGCTGGGCCGTGGGATTCACCAAAGTTGGTGACAGCAAAAAGGGTTCCAAAAGTATTTCCGCTCATAGGCTGTGATTATCCCTGAGCTCAAGCTTGGTTTGACTCACGCCGCTTGGGCTCCTTCTTCAGGGGTTGGCCAATCGCGAATATAGGCTTTGAGCATCTGGTTTTCAAAGTTCTGGCTATCTACCACGGCTTTGGCCACGTCGTAAAAGCTAATCACCCCCATCAACATGCGCTTGTCCATCACCGGCATGTAGCGGGCGTGGCGGTCGAGCATCATGCGCCTGACTTCGTCCATCTCTGTTTCCATCGTGCAGGTCAGGGGAGCGTCGTCCATCGCAGTACGGACCAACATCGCCCCGATAGCGCCGCCGTTTTTAACCACCGATTGAATCACCTCGCGAAAGGTCAGCATGCCCACCAAATCGCCGTGCTCCATCACGACCAAAGAACCAATATCGCGCTCGGCCATCAGAGCGGCAGCGTGCGCCAAGGGTTCGTCGGGCTGGGCGGTGTAAAGCGTCCCGCCTTTAACGCGCAAGATATCGCTGACTTTCATAAGGGCTCCTTTAGGCGGTAGGCTGCAACAAGAAGGCCGCAGAACCAGGTTCGCTTGAATATAGCCCACAATCACACTGTTCGACCACACATTATTTATCGGAGAAGTTCCCCATGACCGGCTACGCTGACCCCGGATTTGACACCCTCGCCCTGCACGCAGGCGCCACGCCCGATGCGACCGGTGCTCGCGCTGTGCCTATCCACCTCACCACGTCGTTTGTTTTTGAGTCCAGCGACCAGGCCGCCTCCTTATTTAACCTGGAGCGGGCGGGCCATGTTTACAGCCGCATCAGCAACCCGACCAACGCGGTTTTAGAACAGCGTGTTAGCGCCCTTGAAGGCGGGATAGGCGCTATCACAACGGCCAGCGGGCAAGCGGCTTTGCACTTGGCCATATGCACCCTGATGGGCGCGGGTTCCCACATCGTTGCCTCTACCGCCTTGTACGGCGGATCGCACAATTTGCTGCACTACACCCTGCGCCGCTTCGGTATAGAGACCACTTTCGTGAACCCCAACGACTTAGATGCTTGGCGCGAGGCGGTTCGCCCCAATACAAAATTATTTTTTGGCGAAACGGTGGGCAACCCGGGGCTCGACGTTCTTGATATTGAAGCGGTCAGCGCCATTGCCCACGAGAACGGCGTTCCGCTTTTGGTGGACTCCACCCTCACCTCGCCTTGGCTGATCAAGCCTTTTGACCATGGCGCAGATTTGATTTATCACTCCGCCACTAAGTTTTTGTCGGGCCACGGAACCGTGGTCGGCGGCATTGTGGTCGACAGCGGCCAGTTTGATTGGGAGCGCTCAGGAAAATTTGCCGAGCTCAGCCAAGTTTATGCAGGATTTCACAACATGGTGTTTACCGAAGAGAGCACCGTCGGCGCTTTCCTCCTGCGCGCTCGCCGTGAAGGTCTGCGGGACTTTGGGGCGTGCATGAGTCCGCACACGGCTTGGTTGATCCTTCAAGGCATCGAAACTTTACCGCTGCGCATGGCTCGTCACATGGGCAATACCGAGAGAGTGGTTGAATTTTTAGCCAATCACCCGATGGTCTCGCGCGTGGGGCACCCGATGCTTGAAAGCCATACCAGCCACGCATTGGCTAAAAAAATACTGCCCCGTGGCGCGGGTTCGGTATTTAGCTTTGACATCAAAGGCAGCCGGCTACAAGGTCAAAAGTTCATTGAAGCCTTGAAAATTTTCAGCCACCTTGCCAACGTCGGAGACTGCCGCAGCTTGGTGATTCACCCTGCAAGCACCACGCACTTCCGTATGGACGACGCCGCTTTGGTTAGCGCAGGCATTGGCCCTGGCACCATTCGCTTATCGATCGGACTCGAAGACCCAGAAGATCTTTTAGAAGACTTAAAGCGGGCGCTTAAAGCTGCGGAGAAAGTGGCGGAGAAAGCAGCCTAGTAACCCAGTCAGCAATCGCCATAGAGCTAGTCAATCCTGGCGACTCTATGCCGAACAAGTTCACCAAGCCTGCAACACCATGCGTTGCAGGGCCTTGGATTAGAAAGTCTGCAGCGGGCGCGTTTGGACCGCTGATTTTGGGACGAATGCCGGCGTAGCCACTTTGCAAAGCGCCATCCGGCAGGGCCGGCCAGTAAGTGCGAACGGCAGCGAAAAAAGCGTCGGCTCGGCTGGCATCCACTTGGAAATCGTCTGGGGTATCGACCCACTGAACGTCAGGCCCAAACTTGGCTTGACCACCCAAGTCCAATGTCAGGTGAACGCCCAAGCCAGCCGATTCGGGAACCGGATAAATTAAATGGCGAAACGGGGCGGCACTACTGAGGGTGAAGTAATTGCCTTTGGCGTAATAGCCGGTCGGAATGTTTTGGGGCGAAAGGCCTGTGAATTGGTGCGATAAAGCCGGAGCGAGCAAACCAGCTGCGTTGATCAAAGTGTGCGAGGCAAGGACTGATCCGTCTGCCATATAAACCAGGTGCTGAGGGCTAGAAGTTGTGTGTAGGTCCAGTTCGACCGACTTAACCGCTGAATTCAAAACCACCATGCCGCCCGCGTTTTCAAGATCGCCTTGAAAAGAAAGCATCAAGCCATGGCTATTCACAATGCCCGTGCCTTGAGACAAAAGTGCGGCAACGCATTTCAAAGCACCCTCCATCGCCATCGCTTCTTGGGGGCTCAGCCAGCGTACATCGGCAACCCCGTTGGCCAGGGCTTGGGCTTGGATCGCTTTCAATTTGGGAATTTGGCTGGGTTCTGTTGCCACGATCAGTTTTCCACACAAACGGTGGGCAATGCCGCGCTCTTGGCAGTAAGCGACCAATTGCGCTCGCCCCTGAACGCACAAACTTGCTTTGAGTGACCCTGAGGGGTAATACATACCAGAGTGGATGACTTCGCTGTTGCGGGCGCTGATCCCGGTTCCGATGGCATTCGCGGCTTCAAGCACCATGACTTCGCGCCCTTGCAATGCCAACGCCCGGGCGACGGCCAAACCGACCACACCCGCGCCAATGACGATAGCGTCCACGTTATCAATTTCAGAATTTTGAGTCACCACAATGTCCACGCTTTTAAATCAGTCAATGAAACACGTCGCAATTGGGCACAATACGATGACATGCTTTTTCCACAAGGACCGCACCGTGCTCGTTAACGTTAACCAAACCCCTTTGTATGCCTACTCCGCAGGCAAAGCATTCAACCCGAGTCTACCGACTGTGGTGTTTATACACGGCGTTTTGAATGACCACAGCGTTTGGATTTTACAAAGTCGGTATTTCGCAAACCACGGTTACAACGTCTTAGCAATTGATTTACCCGGCCACTGCAAGAGCGCAGGAAAAGTTCCCGCCAGTGTGGAGGAAGCCGCCCAAACCGTGATTGCCCTGCTTGATGTGCTAGAGATCCCACAAGCTACCTTGATTGGCCACAGTTGGGGGGCTTTGATTGCGCTTGAGGCGAGCGCAACTGCACCCAAACGGGTCAGTCATCTGGCGCTGGTAGGCGTTGCGTTTCCAATGAAAGTGTCTCCTGCCTTGCTAGATGCTGCGGTAAACGCGCCTATGAAAGGCATTGACATGGTCAATACCTTTTCACATTCCACTCTTGCCCCGCCTCCATCCACGCTTGGCCCCGGGACTTGGCTTTATGGCGGATCAAGGGCTTTGATGCGTCGGGTTTTGGCGAGTAACAGCGAAGAAAATACATTCTCTATTGGCTTTAACGCGTGCAACAACTACGCCAACGGCGAACGCGCTGTCGGCGCAGTGACATGCCCCATCTTGTTTTTAATGGGTGCCAACGACCAAATGACACCCCCCAAAGCCGCGCAAAGTTTGGTTAAATTGGCCCCACATGCAACGACCGTCACCGTTCAAGCGGGTCACCAATTAATGAGTGAAGCCCCTGACGCAGTGCTGGATGCTTTGCTGCAATTTATAAAGAAATAAGTTTTACAAAACCTCTGCAAGCATGCAGGGGTGCTTTAAGGTCTTAGACCAAAAATCTCCACCCTGCGGCCCTGAGGACAACAACAAAGCACGGGCCAAGGGTTCAATCGACGTTTGCGCAGGATCAATCAGTACGACGAAACGGGCGTCACGCTCTTCTGCTTGCTCTTCTTGCAAAAGGCCGATCCAATCAAGCGCCATCAGGGCTTCTGTCACTGGTTCTAATTGCAAAGAATCCACGCTTAAGTGGTCACACAACTGCGCCATCGTTTGGCCTTTAGATAGATGACCGTCAACACCTAACGAGCGTGACAATTGCAGTTGTTGAAGCACCTCTAAAGCCAATTGAAAACGCACACCGGGGCCGACTCTGCGCTTTGGTAGACCCGCCAACAAACTGGGCACATGGGCGGTGAGCGCTGCGCCCAACAGAACGATGACCCAAGCCAAGTAAATCCAAACCAACAAAATAGGTAAGGTAGCAAACGCCCCATAGACCGCCGAATAAGTGGGCACTTTTGCTAAATACATAGCCAATATTTTTTTAGCCAGCTCTAAACCCGCCGCGACAAATACGCCGCCCATCCACGCATGGCCCCAGCGCACATGGGTATTGGGAACGTAATGAAACATGGCCGCCATACCGGCAGCGACCATTAAAAATTGCACGCTATCAAGAATCAAGCTAAACCCACCAGGCATACCCAAGACCAAGCCCTTGGATGCCGAAACCGCGTAAGACGTCATGGTCACGCTGGCACCCAATAGCAGCGGTCCCAAGGTCATGGCAGACCAGTACAACAATAGGCGCTGTCCCATTGAACGAGGCGTTCGAACACGCCAAATACTATTGAGCGTGCGGTCAATCGTAAAAATCAAAGCAAACGCCGTCACCGCGAGAGCGGCCAAGCCTGCGGTCCCTAACTTACTGGCTTTACCCGCAAACTGGTTGAGATACCCTAGCACTTGGCGGGCAATGTTGTCTGGTACCAAACTCTCGATAAGCCACTTTTGCAGAACGTCTTGAAACTTCGCAAACATGGGGAATGCGGTAAAAATCGCCAGTGCGACCGTAATAAATGGGACCAAGGCGATGGTGGTGGTAAATGTCAGGCTACTGGCGGTCAGACCCAAACGGTCTTCCCGAAAGCGCTCGCGCAGGGTAGAAACCGCATGAAACCACGGCACATGGGCTACATCTTGGAGCCATTCTTGAAAACGTTGGAATAATCGCATGGCCGCTATGATGCCATTGACATGAAATTACCCGAAAACTTACCCGCTTCTTCCATTCCCTTGAACCTCCTTAACGTCAACCTGAGCCGATGGCTTGCTGTTGGCAGTTTAGTCGGGCTGATCGTACTCAGCGTCGCCTGGGAGCTTTACCTTGCCCCCATCAAACCCGGCGGCTCCTTGTTAGCGCTTAAAGCCGTGCCTTTGTGCTTCCCTTTGGCGGGCCTGCTTAAAAACCGGATGTACACCTACCGCTGGGTGAGTCTTTTGGTATGGCTGTATTTCACGGAAGGCGTTGTCCGGGCCTATAGCGACCGTGCGCCGAGCAATTACTGGGCCATGGTGGAAGTCTTTTTGTGTCTCACCCTCTTTGCAGGCTGCGCGATGCACGTGCGCATTCGTCTGCGCCATGCCAAGGCCATTGCGGTATGAATACGCCTGCATTTTTAGAACAATTGCGCAGCATCGTTGGCACTGCCAACGTATTGACGGAAGGCGATTTAACCGGCTACGAGTTGGATTGGCGAAAGCGCGAGCGCGGTAAGGCCTTGGCCGTCGTGAGACCGAATTCAACCGTTCAAGTTGCCCAAGTCGTCAAGGCCTGTATTCAAGCCGCTGTCAGCATCGTTCCGCAGGGCGGAAACACTGGCATGGTGGTGGGTTCTACCCCCGATGCCAGTGGCACCCAAGTGGTTTTAAGCTTGACACGCATGAATGCGATTCGCGCTCTTGACGCAGACAATCTCACGATCACGGTCGAGGCCGGATGCGTTTTGCAATACCTGCAAGAGGCTTGCGATAAAGCCGGGTTCCTCTTTCCTTTGAGCTTGGCATCGGAAGGCAGTTGTACCATTGGTGGCAATCTAGGGACCAACGCCGGAGGTACGCAAGTCGTGCGCTTTGGTAACACCCGCGAACTCTGCTTAGGTCTAGAAGTCGTCACCGCCCAAGGCGAAGTTTGGAGCGGGCTCACTGGTTTGCGAAAAGACAATACGGGCTACGACCTGCGCCACTTATTCATAGGATCCGAAGGCACTTTGGGCGTCATTACTGCGGCAACGATGCGGCTTTACCCCAGCCCTAAAGCGCAGCTGACTGCGTTTGCCGCCCTGCCGAGTTTGCAAGACGCGGTAACTTTATTGGGCTTGGCACACCAACACTTGAGCGCGGGGCTCACCGGTTTTGAGGTGATGGGGCAATTTGCTTTAGGCTTGGTGAAAAAACACTTTCCTGACCAGCGTGTTCCTTTATACGAAACCAGTCCGTACTGCGTCGTTTTAGAAAACTCAGACAGTGAATCCATGGAACATGCCCGCTCCCAGCTCGAGCGCTTGCTAGAAGCGGCCATAGCAAACGGCTGTGTCAGCGACGCCGTCGTTGCTGAAAGCTTGGCCCAAGCCCGTGCGCTTTGGCATATCCGTGAGAGCATTCCTTTGGCGCAAGCGCAAGAAGGTCTCAACATCAAGCACGATATTTCTATCGCGGTGTCGCGTATTCCAGAGTTTGTGGGGTTGGCCGATACGGCGCTTTCTGAAGCGTTTCCTGGAGTAAGACTGGTGAACTACGGACACTTGGGCGATGGCAATTTGCATTACAACGTCCAAGCCCCTTTTGGATCGGATGCCGAAGTATTTTTGCGTGACCAAGAGGCCCCTATCAACGAGGTGGTTTACGCCTTGGTCGATGCATTCAATGGCTCTATTTCGGCCGAACATGGCATTGGCAGCTTAAAGCGCGACACGCTCACCAAACACAAATCGCCCGTGGCTTTGGGCTTGATGCGCTCGATTAAATCCGCGCTTGATCCCCATAATCTCTTTAACCCAGGCAGGATGTTGTCCTCACCGGCTGCTTTAGACTCTTAAGCGCTACTCCATTTCTTCATTTTTTATTGCAATGTCTCACACCGCCAACACTGACAAGCCCGCTGGACTTAGCCCGGTCCGCCAACAATACGAAGACCTACTGCGCCACGCCTATACCCACGGCGTAGAAAAATCAGATCGTACCGGCACAGGAACCAAAAGTGTTTTTGGTTACCAGATGCGCTTTGATCTCAATGAAGGCTTTCCGCTGGTCACCACCAAGAAAGTCCACCTGCGCTCCATCATTCAAGAGCTTTTGTGGTTTCTGACGGGTTCGAGTAACAACAACTGGCTCAAAGAACGCGGCGTATCGATCTGGGATGAATGGGCCGCACCCGACGGTGAGCTCGGGCCGGTCTATGGGGTGCAGTGGCGCAGCTGGCCTACGCCTGACGGCCGCCACATCGACCAAATCAGCGAACTCATGCAAACCTTGAAATCCAATCCGGATTCACGGCGCATGATCGTGAGCGCTTGGAATGTGGGTGAGTTATCCAAAATGGCGCTGATGCCTTGCCATGCCTTTTTTCAGTTTTATGTCGCGCCCGCAAACGAAGGTAAAAAAGCAAAGCTGAGCTGCCAGTTGTACCAACGCAGTGCCGATATTTTTTTAGGCGTTCCCTTCAACATCGCCAGTTACGCCCTGCTCACCCACATGGTGGCGCAGCAATGTGATTTAGACGTGGGTGAATTTATCTGGACGGGCGGCGACTGCCACGTATACAGCAACC
>Ga0247844_1006177_pt1 | contig 14525 bp, 13 predicted proteins | sample LaCtaG_FD_192421 | JGI IMG/M metagenome (GOLD analysis project Ga0247844, IMG submission 192421) | Freshwater microbial communities from meromictic Lake La Cruz, Castile-La Mancha, Spain - LaCruzMarch201714.5m_1 | ecosystem: Environmental > Aquatic > Freshwater > Lake | place: Spain: Castile-La... | reverse complement strand
AAAAAAAAAAAAAAAAATATAATTAGACAAATAAATTTTTTTAACGATGAAGTCAAAAAAAATAAAAAAGAAATAAATTTTGATAAAAAAAACTTTAGTTGGTGTGACAAAACAAAAAAGATTTTTTTTCAAAGTAAAAAACTAGAATTTAATGAAAATAAAATAGAGGAGGTTTTGTATAGATTATTTCAAACTAAATATTTATACAGGGATAATATTTTAAATTGGAGTAATTACTTACAAAATAGAATATTCCCAGATTCAAAAACTAAAAATTTAGCTATAGTTACAAGTGGGGTAGGATCAAGAAACGATTTTTCAACATGGATTATTAACAAACCAATTGATTTAAATGCATTTGATGCAGGATCACAATGTTTTTCATTAAAAATTTTCGATGATAAAAATGAAAATGATGAAAACTTGTCGTTATTCAAAACTAAAACTAATAATGAAAACATTAACGACTTCGTTTTAGAAAAATTTTTATCTTTTTACAAAAATAAAAGTATTAATAAAACAGATATATTTTATTATATATATGGTTTACTGCATTCAGAAATTTATAGGTCAAAATTTAAATTTAATTTAAAAAAGGAACTACCGAGAATACCTCTTGTAAACAAATACCAAGATTTTTTAAACTTTACTAAAATAGGAAATGAATTAGCTGATTTACATTTGAACTATGAAAATATCTCTCAAAATAAAATTGATTCTCTAAAAGTTCAAATTGAAATGAATGAAAAAATAAAAGACAGATTTAAGATTGATAAAATAAAGATTAGTAAGAATGATTCAAAAGAGGATAAATCTATAATTATTTTAAATGATTACATAAAGATAAAAAATATACCTTTAGAAGCATACGACTATATAATTAATGGCAAATCCCCTTTAGAATGGATAATTGGAAAACATAAGTATAAAATTGATACTGACACTGGAATTGTAGACGATCCAAATATTTTTGCCAATGAAACAATGAAAAATCCTGCATACCTTCTAGATCTAATTCCTAAAGTTATTTTTTTATCTTTAGAAACTCAAAAGCTGATAAAAAGTTTACCTGAGTTAGATATTTAAATATTATAAAAAATTTCTTAATAATTATTAATCACAAAGGTCTCATTAACTCTGCAATTCCACTTTTTCCAAATTCTTTTTCGTAACGTTCAATTTCATTTAATCGTCTTTTTTCTGACATTTCGTTAACGATTTCTTCTACAGTTTTTTCTGGAATTTTTGTCATAATATCTTCATTTTCTTGCTTGATAGGCTCTTCTTTCTGCTTGTTCATAACCTTTAATTTTTCAATAGCTTTTTGCTTTTTTAATTCCTTTTCATCTATAATTTCATCATCTTGGATCGCATAAGGCTCTCCATATTCTTTTTCGTAATCTTTCTCCCATTCAGTAACCCAATTATGGCTTTTGCTTTGAACGAATTGATTAACTAAATTTATATCGTCCGTAATAGTATTAGCCTTTGCTCTGATATATTGATTTTGCTTTATCATTTGTGAATAGGTGTATTGTTTGCCTCTATCATCAAAATATCCCTTTTTTTCTTTATTCCAAATCGCCTGATCTCGCTTTAAATCTTTAAGCTCTATATCAATAAAGTTTCTTTTTTCTTTTGGATCATCTTGTGCAGCTGCTTTAAGTAGGTTGTATCTCTCAGATAATTCCCCTGGACGATAAACAAATGTTCTTCCTGTTAAAGAACCCTCCGAACCCTTCTCCGGAATTAAATATGTTTCTTCTTTTTTATCCATTTTAATTTTTCTTATAATTTTTTAATTGTTCTAAAAGCTTTTCTAATAAATCAGCATCTTCAAACGTTAATGTTTTCATACCCGATAAAAGGCTAATCATATATTCAAGTTCTTCTTTTTTATTAGTAGGATTTCCACCAGACTCTAGGCTAACTCTAATCTTTTTAACGAGATTTCTTAATTCTTTAGGCTCTATATTTAAACTTTTATCTATCAATGAACCAACAGAACCACCAGATCTTTTCTTCTCCCTCAATGGTTCTTTATCTTTTTCTTGCTCATTAAGTTTTTTTAAAAAGTCATGATACTCCTGCAAGATCTTTGCAAGATCCACTGGTTTTGTATCTATTAAATCTTCTTTTGGCATAAATGAATCTTACAACATAGAAGAATCTTGGTGCAAGTTAATTTTTATTTTTTTTATTACAGGCCACAAGCTGCAAGAGTCGGGTAACAAGTGAGGAGTGGCGAGCGACAGGTTACCTTGAAAGATTTTGAAGTTACTTTGAAAAAATTATTATTTCGCGGCAACTAAAGGTAATTTTAAAAGTAATTTATCATTAATAAGCGGGTTCTTTAACGACTTAAAAACTTTATGAACTCCTTATAAACTATGTCTAAGTTGTCCAAGTTAAGTAGGACAGTTAAGACAACTAGGACACATCTACGTTATAGTTAATTTATTTTATCGTTTTCGAAATTTATTTTAGAACTATCGGGCAAACTTGTAAAAAGTTTATAAGTTCCATAAACCTCCCCTTTAATTAAATCCCGACTACCAAGCATCCTTTGCATTGTTTTACTAATTCTAGATTTGCCTTTGACTGAGGTTTGACCAAGAAAACTAGCTACTTCATTAGGTTTAACAACTAGTTGCTTTTCGCTATATGCAAAATGCTTCATAGCCTCTAAAATTTCCCTTCTGTTTTCCTGCATTTGTATTTCATAAAGCTTACCCTCGCAGTCATATTTCCAAGTTTTATCGTTCCAAGTTAAGGCATATTCGAAGTCTTCGATATCTCTACCTCTTCCTTTTAGAGAAGCTGCTGTCCCCTGGTCACCTCGATCTAGCATCCACATAAAGTCGGTCATTCCTTGCATACCTGTGCTACCCTGTATTCTATCCCAACTATAATCTTGTTGGGCTTTACCAAGATGTGAAACAAATATTATCGTTATAGATAATTCTCCCGCCAGGTGTTGTATGTCTCGAAGTAGTTTATTATCTTTATCATAAGCAGTATCAGTCCTATTCCATTGGTTCTTAACCTTAGCTAATGTGTCTACTATTACTAATTTTGGATGAAATACTTGTTGCGTCCAAGTTCTAATAGATTCTTCTAAGCCATAATTTAAGTAAGGTGATTCAGTAACAATGGTCGGGTGTTTTTTGCATTTATTATGCCCTAGTTTTGTAATCCTATCTTTCATTCTACGAGGATTGTCTTCTAAAGCTAAATATAGAACATCACCTTGAATAACTTCATGGTTCATCCATTTTAAATTATTTTGAACACAATATGCAAGATCAAGCATAGTCCAGGATTTCATAGCTTTTGGTCTACCGCTAACAAGTCCTAAGCCCTCCGGCATGACTGGTTTTATAGCAAATTGAATAGGGGGAAATTCTGTCTTTAATATAGTTTCCATATCTAAACCGTTCTCAAAAAAATCTACTACAGTTTTTTTAGATTCAGTTTTTTCATCAGGAACCTGACCAATCCAACTTAAAGCTCTTTTTAGTTCTAATGGATCAATTTTGAGATAATCAGCAAAACTTTTATATCCGGCTGTCTTTGTGTTATCTCTATTATTTGCATTAATGATACGTTTAATTTTTGATAACTTTAAATCTTTATCTATTCCCCATCCATTTTTAAATTTTATAGAATAATATAATTCTAAAAATTTAACTCTCTCAGAATCTGTAAAGTCGGTATATCTTTTTAAACATCCGTCGAGCTTTAACATTCCAGTATTAGTAGATGTTAAGACAGGCATAAGAAAGGTTGCAAAATTTGCCTTGTTCCATAATTCAAAAAGATTATTAATTATTGGTGGCCTAGCTATAAAATTTTTCCAGACCCTTATACAATTCTTTTGGTCTACTTTATGATTGGTAATTGAAGGTGGAATAATTGTTATATGATTGTGTCTGAGCTCGATCATTTTTTTACCATTAAGATCGAGACGTTCTAAAGATAATTTTGAGTAATCTTGATCTTGTGAAAAAAAATAATGTGTAATTTCACCTAACCTTGAATTATCAATTGGTACATTCATTAATGAACACCCCCCAAGATTTTCTAATATTTTTTCTGAGACAGCGCATGCCTCGCTACTATCGCAGTCCCAGTCCAATAAGTTTGATTTTCCAAGGTTTACAGCAACATTTGAGTCTTCATTAAAGTCTGTAATGGTATAAATTTTTTTTAAAATATCCTCATCAAAATTATTTTTTTGATTTTTTAAACAAGGAACTAATGCCCATCCTTGATTTAGAAGTTGTTTAGCTTCAAAGATAACATTCCTATTCATTATACCACTCCCAAGCGTCAGCGTTATCTTCGATAAGCTTTTGCGCTAGTTCTTTAGACAAATTTTTTATTAATTTATCCTTAAAAATTTTATCGAACGGTCCTCTAATATTTTCAATATGAGTTCCTCTACCTCCTATTGCTTTTACGTTAAGATTTTTATTCTTTAGTATTTTTCCCCAATTAGTTGATATGTGAGCTTCTTCAACCAATTCTAAATATAATTTATCCCAACTTAAGGTTTCGTCTAAAAATATAGGATACTCTTTAGTTTTCTTATATTCATCTATATCTATGCAAATACTAGCATAACTAGATGCTATATCCCTTAGTTTATCCAGTAATTGATAAAAAAGTTCTTTGTAAGGGGTTTGTGAATTGTGACCAATAGCATTATTTTTTTTTATATACATACTTCGTTCCTTTAGTTTTTTGGTATGAGTGGGTTTGCTCACTGCCCCCACTCATACTTAAATTATTACCCGGAACGATTATGGAGATAATAAAATCTGAATTTTTATAAAATGGTAAATACATATACAAGTTATTAAACCTAAATCGAAAGCAGCTGTTTCTAAATAGTTTAGCATTTAATAAATTCATATATTTTCTCCAATAATGCTCATTCCGGTGAGCCTTTATTCCTTAAATTTTTGAAATTTGTTTCTCGCTATGGCAGAACCAAACATCTGCCTCTCCGGTATGATGGAGATTTGTTTATAGTAGGGCCATCAACTACTTACTAACTTTTGATTTATTGAATCTTAACATAAAAAAGAATCCTATATCAAGAGAACAAAATGAGTCCCTCAGTAGCTAAATTTTTGTTGAAATGACTCAGTTTTGATGGAGCAAATTTAAAATCACACTTTATATTATTTAATATCTAATGATATTGCTACTTCTTCACAAATTTTCCTATCATCATTAATATAAGAATTTTCAAAATAACTTCCTGTTTTGGCCCAATTCTTTTTTCCATCAACTAAATATGAGTCTCTTGTAGTTTTTAAAACTTCTGCAAAGTTTTTAATTGAGTCCTCATATTTTCTTTTGGAGGATTTGCTATCTGCTGTTGCCGCCATAACTAAAAGGCTTTTTGCCCTAGTTTCCATATTTGCAGATAAATCTGGTGCTTTTTCTTTTGTAAATGAAGCTATAAATGCACTTAATCCAGCACATCTATTCATTAAATAAATTGAAACAGTTAAATCCTTCTTATTATTAGTTTTCAAATAGTCGTTTAAAGGTTTTAGTTCATTAGCACCCACTACTTCCCCCAGAACCAAGAACAAGAAAAAGGATGCTAAAATTAATGGGCGCATTTAATTTTCAATAATTTTTCTTCTCCAACAATACTTAATTTTATCATCAGATAAATTTTCTTTTTTAAATAATTCCCAACCTTCCGAGGACCTTATTCCTAAATACATATCTTCTTTATTTAATTGTATTTCTTCAATTTTTTTTACTTCGTTTAAATAACTATAATCATTAAGCTGGTATGAGTCAATTTTCGGCTTATTTGGCGCATCATCTAAAACAAAAGTTTCTTTTGATTTTAATCGTAAGATAACAAATGAAAGAAAAATTATTACTACGACAAGCAATATTACAAAATAAATCATTTTTATTTTACAATCCTTAAAGTTTTTCTTCTTTTTTCAACAAAATAATCTTTTACAGCCCACAACATAAACATAGTTCTTAATTTCAAGAAAACCTCTTCTTTTAGGTTCAATTCTTTTTTTTTATATGGAATGCAGCTTATATAATTTAGAGTATGAACAGCTTTTGTTCCTGTAAAAGTATTCACTTTTTTTAATAAACTTCTATCTACTTCTTTAACGATATTCAATTTTTCTTTATAGGTTAAACCTTGCAAAATTTCGCAAACCTCGTTGTGGTAATATTTAGCCCCTTTAGTCTTTAAATTAGAATCAATTTCTTTCATCAATTAAAATTTAATGATATTTTTAAAATATTTATATCAATTTAATATTTATTAAGAATGTCTTTTATTAGCGAATTTAACTACTTTTTTTATTTATTATTATTTATTTATTGTATTCCTTGGCCACTATCATATTTAAAAAATTTTAAAGATTCAAAATTTGCTTTGCCTCTGGCTCTAGCATCTCACATCAGTATAAGTATTCTTGCAGCTTTTTTTATTACTTTTACAATAAATGCTGGATTTACATTTTCATTATCAAGTCTAGCTGTTTTAGTTTTTATAGGTTGTTTTTTATTCGATATAAGTAATATATATATAGGATTAAAAGAAGATTATCGTTTAAGCCAATTTAAATATTTTTTAATCACAATAATTATTTCTTTATTAGTTTTTGAATTTTTATTTGATGGTAATAATATTTATAAATTACATAAATACTGTAAACCAACAGAAGATCCTAAAATTTATAGGTGTTTATATGACAATAACGATACCTATATAGGAGAATTAAGATCCTTTAAACGAGAAGGACAAGGCAATTATTTATTTAGTGATAAAAAAACTAATTATATTGGTGGTTGGAAAAACAATGAATATCACGGAAAAGGAATTTTAACACAAAATGGAAAAAAATATGAAGTTCAATACAAAAATGATAAGGAAATATCTAAAAAATTAGTGCAAAATTAATCGCCTAAAAATATATATTTGAATAATGTTTGAAAATTTAAATAACATCGCCGGATTTAACGTGTCAGCTATATTATTTGCCTCAATATTTGGTTTAATATGTTTTTTTATTGCAAAATACGTTCTTGCACCAGCTATGGGGCCTATCTTTAATTTTTTTGAATTTATTTACGATAATGTTTTAGAACCAATTATAAATATTTTTAATAATAAAAATAAACAAACTTCCCCTGAAAACGCTACAAAAACTTCCACTGAAAAAAATTTACTAGAAAGGATTTTTTCACTAGCTCTAGATTGGTTTTCAAAAGGTATTATAATTAAATTAATAATTATAATTATTACCTTCGTAATTATGAATTATTTATTCATATGTTTGGAAGAGCAAAAAAGTTTTTTATCATTTAATCTAAAAAATATTTTAGACGCTTTTGCAATTATGATTTCTACCGGCATTGTATCTTCGGGTTTTTCTTTAATAGCAGTAGCGGGTGGTATTGATTTTAGAAGATCTATAGGCCTATCGCTTTTAATATTTTCTGGAATCGGTTTAGTTCATTATCTTTTTTAACAATATCTCTTGATATAAGATCTCCATCTTTCCAAACCTCTTTATATTGATCTTTGCCCTTGGTTACAAAAAAAGCACCACCATTTAATTTGCCATTTATCATTTCACCTTCTCTTGTATCGCCGTTCTTGTAATAATAATTTACTCTGCCTCTTAATTTGTCTCCAATAAAGTTTCCAAATATTTTGTCACCATTTTTAAAGTAATAAACACCTTTTCCATTTTTTCTTCCCTCATAAATCGGACCTTCATATCTGTCACCATTTGAATAATTTATTGTTTTGATCTCTTGTAATTTTCTATTATTTGTATCGTTAATTTCTATACCATCCCTATATTCAACATTTTCTATTTTGCCATTGGGATAATAAAAAACACCTTTTCCGTTTCTAATATCGTTTGTCCATTGTCCTTCAAACCGTGTTTCATCTTTGAGTAATAAAGTGCCTCTACCATGTCTGTTTCCATTTTTCCATTCTCCGGAATGTTTTGAGCCATCTGGAAAACTTATGACCCCATAACCATCATGAATTCCTAATCTAAAATCTCCTTCATATTTTGCACCCGTATAAGAAATGTAAATACCTTTTCCATGAAATTTTCCATTTACAAATTCTCCCTCATATCTATCCCCATTTGAATATTTTCCTATTTTATAGCAATTATTGTATTCTTTTATTTTAGACCCTTTGCATTCAGGTAGTGGAGATTTAGAAAAAGTTTCTAAAGAAAAAATAAAGATAGAAAATGTTAAAAGGAATTTTTTCATTATTTATTTAACAAACTTGCAATATTTTCTAATATTCTAGAATGATAGACTTTAACAATTTGCTGTTTTAATTCAGGTAATAAGAAATGACCATTGTCATATCTTGTTGGCATACAAAGCTGATAATCTCCTTCAGTATTTTTACCAATTTTAAGAGGTTTATTATTAAAATTCCCCCTAAAGCGTATGCCTGTGAGAATTTTAAACAAAGGTTTCGTTATATCTTCTCTGTCTTTTAGAGGTAGTGATTTTGGAGAGCTTTCATCAATTTCGAATTGATCAAATTTATAACTAAATAAATGATAATAATTCATAAAATTTTTTTTACTATCACAGTAAAACTTTTCAAAGTTTAGACTTAATATGTTGGATCCAATTTTTAATTCTTTTTTTATTTCTTCAGTAATATAGTTAGCATCATCATTAAGATCTTTTCTGAAAGAATGTGTTAATTCTCCATCAAATTTTTTTATTAAAGATGCAATAAAATTTTCAATAATTACGTATTCATCTGAAGTAAATCTTTTTATTTTTTTTGGAAAAAGTTTATCATCTATTAAATCTCCAAATATCTTCATCGCCCTCCATTATACACCAACCCTGTTGCCTAGAGCAGTATCTAAATACTTGATAGAATGGGGGTTCTATTTAAGAAATTAATCTCATTTTGTTAGCTAAATGTGTTGGTGATATATTTGAATATCGTTTTGCCATCTGCTGACTAGACCACCCACCTTGTTGCATTAACTCCATTGTTGACCAACCACTTTCAACTAAATGAGTTGCCCCACAATGTCTTAAATCATGGAATCTAAAGTCATTAAGTCTGGCCTTTCTAACTGCAGATCTAAAGGATTTCTCAAACCAACCGATACTAGATATGTTAAAGAAATTACCTGAAATTGATCTTGGTATTGATTTAAGTATTTCAATTACTCTCGGTGCTAATCCAATTCTTCTAGGTATACCATTTTTAGTTTCTCTGATGACAGCAGTTGAGTTCATCAAATCAATATCATTATAACTTAAACGAAGTATCTCGCCCCTTCTACATAAAGTATAAAAAGCAATCTCAACGATATTTCTTAATTGACCACTACAAGAATTAAATAAATTTTCCAATTCATTACTATTTAATGTTCTATCTCTTGGTGGATTTGGTCTTGGTTTTTCAACTAAATTAACTGGATTGTTTGGAATTATAATTCCAAGTTCTCTTTGACCTACAATGATAGCTCTAGAGATTAGCTTTAGATATTTTCCAACTGTAGTCGTAGATTTTCCAGCTTTCAAACGTTCATCTCTAAAGTTTGCAAGTTTAACAGGTGTAAGCGTGGTTAATGTATTAGCACTAATTGATAATCTTCTTATTAAATTAACCTCATATTCTAACAATTTAGGTCTTCGAGATAGTTGAACAGCTTTATCAAAATAAAGTTTTAATAAATCTCGTAAACGTAGATTAGTTAGTTTGCTTTCATCAGAGTAAGTTCCAAGTCTAATTTGAGCTTCTTGTTTATTACCCCACTTTCTTGCATCAGCTTTAGAGATAAAACTTTGAGCTTTTTTTATTCCTTTTACTCTTACAACACACTGCCATTTGTTATTTCTTTTTCTTAAATACATAACTTTCTCCTATGTTGTGCGACCGTAGTGCGACCGCGTTAGTTTAAGAAAGTTTAAGTGAAATAAATTTAGTTAATCAGCCTTGATTTAAAACGATAAAAGTGGATTCGAACCCTTGATACCTTTAACAGTATACACGCTTTCCAAGCGGGCGCCTTCAACCACTCGGCCATCTCTCCTATTCGTTTTTGTTTATTTTCACTATTACTTTCTAAAAAATATTGAATCATAAATGCAGACTCTTGTCTAGTTGTGCGACCGTAGAGCGACCGAAATTTATATCTAAAATTTTAATAGAGGTCCCAATTCAAAGTCAAATTTCAAAATTATTTTAATCTAACGATCGGAAAATTTAAAAAGGAGTCTCTAATTTAACCCCTTTACACTTTGATATAGGCATTTAAGGGTGTAAAAAATTTTATAAAAATTTATTAAAAGAGTCCTATAATTTCCTATACTTAATTTAGCTCTTCTTTTTTCTTTAATCGTAATAGACTTAACGTGGCCATTTCAAGATCACAGTGCATATCAATTATTCTATTCAACCCTACGCTATTAGAAACAGCACCTAGAAATATTGTAGAGATTAAGCTGTTAAATAACTTCTTCAAATTAATGAAGTTTAAAGTAGAGTTAGCAAATTAAAATAAAATGTCTGATTTAGTTAGAGTACTTTATAAATTTGATGAATAAAATAAATTAAATATGTCCAGTAATTTTCAAAAAACTATAGATATTATCAGGGAGAAAGCAATTAATGAAACCGAAAAAGGCAATGCTTTTGAAAAACTTTCTAAAGTATATTTCGAAAATGACGATGTTCAAAAGCAATTTTATAAAAAGGTATGGCATTACAAAGATTGGGCCAGAGAAAATCAAAACTTTTCAAGAACTGATATTGGCATAGACCTTGTTGGAGAGTTAAAAAATAACAAAGGGTTTGCTGCTATTCAATGTAAATTTTTTAAATCTGAAAATCAAATTACAAAAGAGGATTTAGACTCATTTGTTTCAGCTTCTTCCAATGATATTTTTACTAGGCTAATTCTAATAGATACTTCCAATCAAGATTTAAGCTCTAACGCTAAAAGCATGCTTAATAATCTTAATAAAACTTATCAAAGAATTCAAAAATTTGATTTGGAGAACTCAAGAATTGACTGGTTAGAATATTTAGAAAATAAAAAAGTTATTCTGTCCAAAAAGAAGTCACCTTTAGATCACCAAATTCAAGCTGTGGAAGAAGCAAAGAAATATTATTCCACAAATAACAGAGGTAAAATGATAATGGCTTGTGGGACAGGCAAAACCTACACTAGTTTGAAAATTGCTGAAACAATTGCTAATAAAAAATTTGTCTTATACATGGTGCCATCTCTGGCCTTAATGTCACAATCTATTAGAGAGTGGAAAAATGATTGTGAAGAAGAATTTATAGCTTTTTCTGCATGTTCAGACAAAAAAGTAGGCAAAGTTAGAAATGATAATGATCAAATACAGATTAATCTTAATGAATTAGCAATCCCAGCAACAACGGACTCAAAAAAACTATCTGAAGAAATAGCCAAAATAGAAAAGAATAAAATGATAGTCATTTTTTCTACTTATCAGTCGATTGATGTAATTTCAGATGCTCAAAAGAAATATAATATGGATTCATTTGATCTTATAATTTGTGATGAAGCCCACAGAACAACCGGTGCAACATTTGAAGGCGAGGAAGATTCTAATTTTGTAAAAATTCATGAGAATAAATACGTAGAAAGTAAAAAAAGGCTCTACATGACTGCTACCCCTAGAATATTTGGTGTCAAAGCAAAAAGAAAAGCTGATGAGGGTAGAGTTGAACTTGCTTCAATGGATGATTCTGAAAAATATGGAAAAGAGTTTTTCAATAGAGGTTTTAATTGGGCCGTAGAGAATAATCTCTTAAGTGATTACAAAGTAGTAATACTAGCTATAGACGAAAGTTTAGTCAGTATGAATCTACAAAAATCTCTAGAAGTTGGAAGCGAACTTAAACTAACAGATGCTACAAAAATTATAGGAGTTTATAAAGCATTGGCAAAAGTAGGTTTTGATAAAAAAGAAAATGAAAAATTAAAACCAATTAAAAAAGCTATAGCATTTAGTCAGTATATCGATATTTCTAAAATATTTGAAAAAGAATTTAGTAGAGTAGTAAAAGAATATGTTAAAAATGAAAATGTTAAAAATGAAAATAAAGTCAATTTAAATGTAGAGGTGCAGCATATTGATGGTTCTTTCAACGCTGATCAAAGAAATAATCATTTAAACTGGTTGAAAGACGATACCCAGCATAATACTTGCCGAATTCTTTCTAATGTAAAATGTTTATCTGAAGGAGTTGATGTGCCTAGTTTGGATGCGATAATTTTTTTGCACCCAAAAAAGAGTCAAATAGATGTTGTTCAAGCCGTCGGTAGAGTAATGAGAAAAGCCGAAGGCAAAGACCTTGGATATGTGATCATACCAGTTACAGTTGCTCCAGGGGTTTCTCCTGAAAAAGCTTTAAATGACAATGAAAATTATAAAGTTGTTTGGCAAATTGTAAACGCTCTAAGAACTCATGATGAGAGACTAGATAGCAAAATCAATTTACTTGGTTTAGGAGAAGATGTTTCAGACAAAATTGAGATTATTACAATGTCAGGAGAACAAGATGCCACTACTGCAAAAGTTGAAGATGTAGCTAAGAAAAAACCAAGAAAGAAAAAAGATGACGATGATGTTGTAATTAATATTGATGATGATGGAATAAAAAAAGATGATGACAAACCATCTGCGGCAGAACAAATGTCATTTGAGTTAGATGATTTATCACAGGCTATAAAAGCTAAAATTGTTCAAAAATGTGGAACAAGAGACTATTGGGAAAATTGGGCATCAGATATTGCAAAAATTGCTCAAGGTCATATTAAAAAAATTAACGAAATTGTTATTAACTCAAAAAAACCAGAAAGAAAATTTTTCTTAGATTTTCTAGAAGAAATGAGAGATGACTTAAATCCAGAAATTACAGAAAATGATGCAGTTGAAATGTTGGCGCAACATATAATTACAAAGCCAGTTTTTGACTCATTATTTAGTCAATTTGAATTTACAAAAGAAAATCCAACCTCTAAAGCAATTGACGAGGTTGTAAATAAAATCTACTTAAAAGACTCAAATTTAGAAAATCCATCAACCTTAAAAAATTTTTATGATAGCGTTAAAAGAAGAGCTGAAGGTATTATTACATCAAAAGCTAGACAAAAACTAATTACCGAACTGTATGATAGATTTTTCAAAAATGCATTTCCATTGATAGCTGATAAACTTGGTATTGTTTATACGCCAATTGAGATTGTGGATTTTATGATAAAATCTTGCGAAGAAATTTTAAATAAAGAATTCAAAAAATCTTTTAATGACAAAAATGTTAATATTTTAGATCCCTTTACTGGTACTGGAACTTTTATAACGAGATTAATTGATTCAGAATTAATTAAAAAAGAAAATTTATCATATAAATTTAATAACGAAATTCATGCAAATGAATTAGTTTTATTAGCATATTATATTGCAGGTATTAACATTGAATCAGTTTTTCATGATTTAACAAAACCCAACCAATACAATTCCTTTAAAGGAATCGTATTAACCGATACCTTTCAATTATACGAACAAGAAAGCGACATGATTGCAAATTTACTACCAGATAACTCAAATAAAAGAGCAAATCAGAAGAAAAGAAAGATAACAGTTATTATGGGAAATCCACCTTATTCAGGATCCCAGAAGAAAACAAATGATAATGCAAAAAATGTAAATTACAAAAATTTAGATGAGAGAATAAGAAGAACTTATGCCCAAGATACTTTAGTCTCAAACAAACAAGATCTATATGACAGTTACATAAGGGCATTTAGATGGGCAACAGATAGATTAGACGATGAGGGCCTTGTTGCTTTTATAACAGGTTCCTCTTGGTTAAAAAAAAGTGTTATGGGTGGATTAAGAAAACATTTTTACAAAGATTATAACAAAATATTTGTTATTAATTTAAGAGGTGATGTAAGAACTAAAATCTTATCTAAAAATAATACAGAAGAAGGTGAGAATGTTTTTGGGCAATCTAGCATGACAGGAATTTCCATTGCTTTTTTAGTTAGAAATAAGGATAAAAATAAAAATGAAGTATATTATTACGATATTGGAGAAAATTTAACTAAAAAAGAAAAATTAAAAAAACTTAATTATCTAGTATCAATAAATAGTCCTAAAATAAAATTTAAAAGAATCATTCCAGATGCAAAAAATGATTGGATTGACCAGGGTGATACTAAATTTAATAAATTTTTAAAACTTGGAGATAAGAAAAATAATTCAGAATGCATTTTTGATACTTTTTCTGGTGGTATTCAAACTGGGAGAGATCCTTGGGTTTATAATTATTCTAAAAAAGAACTAAAAAAAAATATAATTAGACAAATAAATTTTTTTAACGATGAAGTCAAAAAAAATAAAAAAGAAATAAATTTTGATAAAAAAAACTTTAGTTGGTGTGACAAAACAAAAAAGATTTTTTTTCAAAG
>Ga0247844_1006174_pt1 | contig 14533 bp, 14 predicted proteins | sample LaCtaG_FD_192421 | JGI IMG/M metagenome (GOLD analysis project Ga0247844, IMG submission 192421) | Freshwater microbial communities from meromictic Lake La Cruz, Castile-La Mancha, Spain - LaCruzMarch201714.5m_1 | ecosystem: Environmental > Aquatic > Freshwater > Lake | place: Spain: Castile-La... | reverse complement strand
GCTGGCAGCCAGCAAGAGCCCGGATGCGGCCAATGCCATGATCGTGGGCGGGCAGGCGGTGGGCGCACAAAGCCAGCTCAATTTCTCTCGTGACATGGAGCGTGAGGCGGATCGCGTGGGCTTTGGTGTGTCTGCCCAGGCGGGGTTCGCTCCGCAAGGCTTCGTTTCCATGTTTGCCAAGCTACAACAGGCATCGCGGCTGAATGACTCGGGCAACTTTCCGTATCTGCGCAGCCACCCGCTCAGTACTGAGCGCATGTCAGACATGCAGTCGCGCATTGAACTGCCAGATGCTGAGCTGGCGGCCCAGTCGGCTGGGCGACAAAACGTCCAGGAAGTGGACCACGCCATGATTTCTGCACGGGCCCGGGTGTTGTCCAATTCGACTGCAGACGCGTTGCGGACCTGGTCGCAGGAGGTGGACGCTGCCCACCGAAGCCGTCAGACACCGGCGCAGCAGGCGGCCTCGCTTTACGGCGTTACCTTGGCGGCTATCAAGGTGCGCGATTTTGCCGAGGCCCAAGTCCAGTGGACCCGCTTGGTTGATCAGGTGCGGGGCGATGCACAGGCGTCCCGCCTGGCACGCCTTCTGGGGGTGGAGTTGATGCTGGCCAAGGGTGACAGTGCACGGGCCATGGAATTGCTGAAGGGTGGTGCTGCTGCGCAATCCCAACCCAGCCGCGCAGAGCTGTTTTTTGCTGCCCAAGCCCAGTTGCACACCAATACGGGGTTGGACAACGTGACCCAGGACTTGAGGGTCTGGGTCGCTGCGCACCCCCGCGATGCACAAGCCTGGCAGTTGCTATCCAGGGCATATGCTGCAAAGGGCATGACATTGAGTTCCATCCGCGCGCAGGCCGAAGTGAGCGCAGCCCAATTGGACTACACCGCTGCGCTCAGCCGGTTCAAGGCGGCACAAGAGTGGGCACGAAAGGACGGCACGCGCGTGGACCACATCGAGGCGTCTATCGTGGACACCCGTGCCCGCCAAATTGATCTACTTGTTAGGGAACAGGCGCTGGAGCGCTGAGTCGATGACGATCCCCATCACGGAGTAAATGAGGGATCCGATCAATGCAGCACCAAAGCCGGTGACGTTGAAGCCATTGAGTAACCCGGCGGCTGACCAGAACATCAAAGCATTGATCACAAACAGGAACAGGCCCAGACTGAGCACAGTCACGGGCAGGGTCAGTATCACAAGGATGGGGCGCAGGATCGTGTTGAACAGGCCGATGAGCACCGCAGCAATCAACGCCGCGGAGTAGCTTTTGATTTCCACACCGCTGTACAGGTAGGCGACGGCCAATAAGGCAGCAGCACTGAGTAACCATTTCGTAAGAAGTTTCATGGGGTGAGAATAGCACTTTGGCGTGTCGCACCGGGCTATGATGCGCCTCCTTCACCGGACTCATCGCACCCAACGGAATCAAGCATTGGCAGGCATTCACATTACCGACATCGAGTCGGCCATCAACTACTGGCGCGAGCGCGAGCCCTCGCCAGACGGTATGGTGCTGCCTGCGCCAACCCGCGCGCTAGCCGAGGTGTATGCGCAAATGGCCTATGCACACGCCGCGCAGATTGACGAAGCGCAGATGCCGCACGCTGCGCAGGTCGCCTGGCTGGCCTGGTACGCCACCACGCCCGACACCCCTTGCATTGCCATTTGCTCTACCAGCCAGGGTGATGAACTGTGCAAGGGCTGTGGAAGGACGTTTGAGGAGGTCCAATTGTGGACAGAAATGCGCCCTGTAGAAAAACGCGGGGTCTGGCGGCGTATCACCGCCGAAGGCTCGTCCTGGCGGTTCAATAAATACGCAGAGCGCGCGGCGGAGGCTTCTTAGGAATGCTATCAACTAGATAGCAAACTATATATATTCTACGGGGGCTAACGGTTATTTCCACCGGACAGGTTCAAGGTCCACCGCATTCTTGTCGTCACCCAGCGTCAGGGCACCCTCCTGAATCGTCGCTTGCAACTGCATGCTGCGTTGTGCCAGTTTGGCCAGTGCCTGCGAGGCGTCGGTCGGCACCCGCCACACTTGCAGCCGGTCCAGCCTGGTCAGCTTGTTCTCAATGCCCTTCCACCAAATCTCGGCGGAATGCGCAAAGCAGTACAGCAGTACCGCATCGGCCTTGTTGCAGGCCTTGCTGATGGGTTTGTCCTCGGGCTGGCCTACCTCGATCCACAGGCGCTTGTGCCCGGTGAAGTCTGTCAACGATACATCCGGGTCTTCCACATCGGACAAGCCTGCGCCAAAGGCCAGGACTCCGTCGCCGTTGCATTCGCTTTGCAGCTTGTAGGCGTTGAACGCCAGCGCCGCCAGTCGAATCATCATGCGTTCATCGGTCTCGCTGGGGTGGCGCGCCAGTGTTAAAGCGTGGTCGGCGTAGTAGCCGTGGTCAATGTCCGCGATTTGCAGATTGACTTTGAAGATGGTGGATTTGAGTGCCATGCGGGTGTGGAGTGGTTAGTCTTGAAAAAGTGGATTGGCAAAACGTTGCCAACTGATGCATCGCACGCCTTCGCGGGTGTAGTTGTCGCTTGCGCCATGGATCAACCAGGGCGGGGGTGCTGGTTCATTCACAAAGCGAGCGGCCCGCAGGCCTGCACGCACCAAGTCGGACGTGATGGTTTGACTGGATTTGATTTCTACGCACTGCAATCCTTCGCCGGTCTCAAACACCAGGTCAGCCTCCAGCCCGTTGTTGTCGCGCCAGAAGTACAGGTCGGCATTGAGGCCCCGGTTCAGGCGGAACTTGCGAAATTCGCTGACCACCCAGGTTTCAAACAGGGGCCCGCGCATGGGGTGCAGCGCCAGCAACTCGGGATCCCGAATACCTACCAGCCATGCTGCCAGTCCGGTATCGGTGAAATACAGTTTGGGTGTTTTGACCAGGCGTTTGCCGAAATTGCGGTGGTAGGGCTGCAGCAAGAAAACCAGTTCGCTGGATTCCAGCACTGACAGCCATTGCCGCGCGGTGGTGTGGCTGATGCCGGCATCGGTGGCCAGAGCCACCAGGTTGAGCAGCGTACCGGTGCGCGCGGCACAGAGGCGCACGAAGCGCTGAAAGATGGAGAGATTTTGCACCTGCAGCAGTTGGCGCACGTCGCGCTCAATATAGGTTGCGATGTAGCTGCCAAACCAGTCGTTGGCCTCGGTGGCAGTGCGCTGCGTTTGCCACAGGGACGGATACGCTCCGCGCCAAAGGTGCATGTACAGATCGCCACTGCCACCAGCGGTGATTTCCGACAGGGCCAGCGGCAACAGCCGGGTCAGCCCCACACGACCTGCGAGCGACTGCGTCACTCCCGCCATGAGTCCAAATTGTTGCGACCCGGTCAGAATGAAGCGACCTGGCACACGGTCTGCATCGACCAGGCCTTGCAAGTGCGAAAAAAGGTCGGGCCAGCGCTGTGCCTCGTCAAAAATGGCGCCCCGTACAAAACGCTGCAAAAAACCCCTTGGGTCGGTTTGTGCATAAGCCCGCTCCATCGGGTCTTCCAGAGAGACGTAGGGCTTGTCCCCAAACACCTGGCGCGCCAGCGTGGTCTTGCCCGACTGCCTGGGGCCGGTGATGGCCACAACAGGAAACTGCCGCGCCAGGCGTTGCAGTGTGGGTGCCAAATCTCGGGGAAATGAATTCATACAATCTGAAGAACTAATCTGCAGATTGTATAGAAATAAGGGGCAGGGGGAAGCGGCGAAGCCGCTCAGGGGGTCACACCCGCCTCGCGAGTTCCGCCGCCATGCCGGTGTAACTTCCCGGTGTCATGGTCAGCAGGCGCTGCTTCTCTGCATCGGGAATCTCCAGGTTGGCGATAAAGCCCTGCATCAGTTCGCGTGTCATGGGCTCACCCCGGGTGAACTTCTTAAGCTGCTCGTACGGCTGGGGCAATCCAAAACGGCGCATCACGGTCTGGATCGGCTCGGCCAGCACTTCCCAGGAGGCGTCCAGGTCGGCAGCGATGGCAGTTTCATTGATCTCCAGCTTGTTCAGGCCCGCCAGCAGTGACTGGTAGGCCAGCACGGCGTAGCCTACGGCCACGCCCATGTTGCGCAACACGGTACTGTCGGTCAAGTCACGCTGCCAGCGGCTGATAGGTAGCTTCTCGCTCAGGTGCCTGAGGAGCGCATTGGCCAGGCCCAGGTTGCCCTCGGCGTTTTCAAAATCGATGGGATTGACTTTGTGCGGCATGGTACTGGAGCCCACTTCGCCGTCCTTGAGCTTTTGCTTGAAGTAGCCCAGGCTCACATAACCCCAGACGTCGCGTGACCAGTCGATCAGGATGGTGTCGGCGCGGGCAATCGCGTCAAACACCTCGGCCATGTAGTCGTGCGGCTCGATCTGGATGCTGTAGGGCTGGAAGGTCAGGCCCAGGCCCAGCGGCTCGGGCGTTTCCACCACGTTGCGGGCAAAGGCTTCCCAGTCGAAATCGGGCCAGGCCGACAGGTGGGCGTTGTAGTTGCCCACCGCGCCATTCATCTTGGCCAAGATCTTCACCGAAGCAATCTTCTCGCGTGCCGCCGCCAGGCGCACCACTACGTTGGCCACTTCCTTGCCCACGGTCGTGGGGCTGGCGGTCTGGCCGTGGGTGCGGCTGAGCATGGGCACGTCGGCAAAGCCGTGCGCCATGCTGCGCAGCTTGGCGATAACCGCGTCCAGCGCGGGCAACAGCACCAGGTCGCGCGCGCCTTTGAGCTGCAGGGCGTGGCTGGTGTTGTTGATGTCCTCGCTGGTGCAGGCAAAGTGCACAAATTCCTGCGCGGCCAGCAACTCGGGGCGGGCATCGAATTTGGACTTGATCCAGTATTCCACCGCCTTGACATCGTGGTTGGTAGTTTTCTCGATGGCCTTGATTGCTTCTCCGTCAGCCTCTGAAAAGTTCTTTACCAAACCGAGCAAGTAAGTACGTGCTCCGGGGGTGAGTGGCTTGAATTCGTCGAACCCGGCATCGCTCAGCGCAATAAACCAGGCCACTTCGACCTGCACCCGGCGGTGCATATAGCCTTGCTCACTCATAAGGGGACGCAAGGGAGCCAGCTTGGCGGCGTAGCGGCCGTCCAGTGGGGAAAGGGCGGAAATGGATGAAAAAGTCATGGATGGATTGTAGGTTGTACGCAACCCTGGACGCCCGGGCGTCCCTGCGTCAGTCTCCATCCGCCCCCAATGGATAGAATGAACATTCCTGTATCAGTTGAGCCCCCATGAAATTACTTGGATCCACCTCCAGCCCCTATGTCCGCAAAGTGCGCGTCGTCCTGGCCGAGAAAAAGCTCGAATGCGCATTCGTGGTTGAAGACGTCTGGGGTGCCGACACCACGATTGCCGAGTCCAATCCACTGGGCAAGGTGCCCTGCCTGATCATGGAAGGTGCCGAAGCCCTGTTTGATTCGCGCGTCATCGTCGAGTATCTGGACACGTTGTCCCCGGTTGGCAAATTGATTCCATCTGTCGGGCGCGAGCGGGCCGAAATCAAGACTTGGGAAGCGCTTGCCGATGGTCTGATGGACGCGGCCATTCTGGCCCGTCTTGAAGCCACCTGGGCTGGCCGGACCAAGGCGCAACGCAGCCAGGCCTGGATTGACCGGCAGTTGGGCAAAGTGAATGCAACGGTGAAGGCCATGAATAGCGGTCTGGGCGACAAGCCTTTTTGTGGTGGCATCCAGTTCAGCCTGGCCGACGTAGCTGTCGGGTGCGCTTTGGGTTATCTGGACTTCCGGTTTCCACAAATTGACTGGCGCGCTGACAACCCCAACCTGGTTCGTCTCTATGACAAGTTGATGCAGCGTGCCAGTTTTGCTGCTACCGTTCCGGCCTGAGCGTTTCCGCCGTTCACATTGGTTTACAACTTTTGACTTTCCAATGCGTGTGCCAAGCACTACAGTCAGTGCACTATGGCAACGTACAAAACCGTTTACAAATGCCGCGATTGTGGTGCCACCAGCTACCAGCAGGTGATTGACCGCGCACCCAGCGGTGCATTGCTTCCCACGGGAAAGTACCGTTGCACCGGTTGCCGAAACATTTTTGCCACCATCCGCGCCTGGTGGGAGCCGCGGCGAACACCAGAATTTCAGCCCAGCAGATTTCCGGGTTAGTGGTCTGCCTCGGTCCTGGGGCTTAGCTGTTGGCACGGCGCTTCAGCCAGCGCATCAAGCCACCCACAAGAGGCAGTTTTTCATAGAGCTCCTGGGCTGCGTCCCAATAATCCCGGTGCAATGTGACCAGCCCCGCGTCTGAAAATACCAGATGTGTGGCGCCACGAATGGTTTGCGGCGTGGCATTTTGAAAGCGCTTGAACCGGAAGTGGAAGTCCCAGGTCAAAAAGCATTGCTGGCCCTGCAGCACCCGGGTTGTAACGACGAAGCGGGGCTCGTCCAAGGTTTCAAACATGTGCGCAAAGATGTGCTCAATGGCAGCCAGCCCTTGCACATCATTGAATGGGTCCACAAACCGCACTTGTGCATCGTAATGCTCCCCCATCCTGGCCGCGCTGTCGGGCGTCAAGTTTTCAAAGAAGGCGACCAGTGCTGCCAGATTTTGCGGATTCATAAAGCACACTCAGAGCGCCACACGGCGAACCAGTTGAAAAAATACCCGGTTGGGCAGGATACGCAGGGCCTTGAGCCATAGGGTAAAGCGCTTGGGGAAATGGATCTCAAAGTTGCCCTGCGCCCAGCCCTTGAGGATGGCCGTGGCGGCCTGCTGTGGCGTCAGCAGGGCGGGCATGGCAAAGTCGTTGTCAGCCGTCAGGGGAGTCTGCACGAACCCGGGGTTGATGATCGATACACCGATTCCTTTCCCATGCAGGTCCAGGTACAAGGTTTCCGCCAAATTGATGAGTGCTGCCTTCGTCGGACCATACGCCAGGCTGTTGGGCAATCCCCGGTAGCCGGCCACGCTACCTACCAGACTCATGTGTCCGGCGCCGCGCGCCAGCAGAGCCGGTAGCACGGCTTCGATCAGGTAGAGAGCGCCGATGTAGTTGACGCGCACATGGCGCTCCATGTCGGCCACGTCCAGCGCATCGGCGCGCATCGCCCGGTAGTGACCGGCGCAGTACACCACGCAGTCCAGCGGGGCTTGCCCCAGAAGCTGGTTGGCTGCGGCAACGACTGCCAGGCGGTCTGTGGCATCCAGCACCAGGGCCTGGCTACCCGGGTGCTGTGCGACAAAGTCGTTCAGCAAATTCGCCTGCCTGGCTGACACGACCACCTGCGCTCCCTGGGCGTGCAAGGCCGACGCAGTCGCCTGCCCAATGCCGCTGGAGGCACCGACGATCCAGACGGTCTTGCCCCGCCATTCTGTCAGGGGCGGGTTTAATGGGGGTAGCAAGGCTTGGAGCAGGGTCATGGGGTTCGTCGCTATTGTTTTAGTAGCTGCTCATTCAATGGTGACGAGGGCTAATGGCATTTTTCATTGGAGAGATCCGGCTCAGCGCTTGCTGAAGGACAGCGTGACCTCCCCCAGGCGCACGCCAAACTTGGACATGGTGGCTTTGTTGAGCATCACCTTGTCGGTCATCAGGTACATCCAGTCGTCGAACTGCACCTCAAAGACTTTTCCATCGACCGGCAGGCTCAGCGTGTAGGTCCAGTGGAAGGCGTTGCCGCTGCTCTCACCGAGGGCTTCACCGACAACGTCGTCCGCGCGACCTACAAAGCGGCCATCACCCGTCTTGCGCAACCGCCAGATGCGCTTTTGCCGGGTGCCGTCGGAGTACAAAAAGTCCTCGTCGAGCACGCCTTCGTCTCCCGTCCAGGTGCACACCATTACCACGGTGAAGCGCTTGACCACGGCGCCCGAGCGGTCGGTGAACACGCCGTATGCGTCCAGCGTGCCGTTGAAGTAGCGGTGCAAATCGAGCACCGGTTTTTCATTGGCATACAGGTCTATGCCGGGTGAGGCGCAACCCACTGCTGACAACACAGAAGCTGCGGCAGTACTTGCCAGGAGGAGTCGTCTTTTCATGGTGTTTTACGCAAAATGAGGGAATACAAAAGAAAGGCCGCCAGCAGCTTGAGCGCGCAGGGCAACACGCAGTACGCCAGGCTCAGGGTCTGCAGCGCTTGTGGATCGCGTGTGCCGGGTACGTAGCCCAGGGCAGCCAGCAGTGGCAGCGCGACCCCAGCGGCCAGGGCCAGGTTGAGCTTGGTGGCGAAATTCCACCAGCCAAAGTAAGCACCCTCGGCGTGGCCGCGGTCACCACTGTCGGCAATGGTTCCTGCCAAAAGTGCGCCGGGCAGGGCCAGGTCGGTGCCCAGCGCGGCGCCCGACAGAGCGCACACCACCAGAAACGCCACACTGTCACCGGCACCCAGGCTGGCGGCGAAGACAAAAACCGCCACCGACAGCAGCATGCCCACGCCCAAGGTGCGGGCCAGGCCCAGGCGGGGAACCAGCCGCAGCCACAGGGGAATGGCCAGCGCTGCGCTCAGGAAATAGCTGCCCAAAAATAACGGCTCCCAGCCCGGTGTGGCTTGCAGTCTGTCCTGCACAAAAAACAGCAGCAAGGTGGCCGGCACCGCGCTGGCGATGCCGTTGACCATGAATACTGCCAGCAGCGCACGAAAGGCTGGACGTGAAAACGGCAGAGTCAGACTAGTGACCGGCGGGGAACTGACTGCACCGCCCGGGCTGGCGTGCGCAAGACCCCCAGGTGGCGCTGACCGCGGAACCATCGCAATACGCCACGCGAGCCAGCCAGCAAGGAGTGCTATGAAAAAAAGAGCTACTGAAGCAGGTAATCCGAGGGCTAGAGGGCTAATCGATGCCATAACCACTCCGAGCAGGCCCAGACCTTCACGCCACGCCACCACGCGGCTGCGCTGCACCTCGTCACCGCCCAACCGCGCGCCCCAGGACTGGTGCAGCACCGACAAGGCGCTGTAGGCAGCGTAGGTCCACGCCAGCGCGAGCACCAGCCAGACCATCAAAGCGCCGCTGTTACTGACCAGCGGGAAAAACAGGGCAGCAAAGCCCATGCCCAGCGCCGCTGCGGCCAGGCCACCCCAGCGCAGCACAGCGTACGGTGAGCGTCCAAACAGGCGGTCGCTCCAACGCCCCAACAGCGGATCAATGAAAGCATCAAAAAGCCTAGCACCCAGCAGCACTGCACCCAAAGTGGCCAGGGGCATGCCAAAGCTGCGCGCGTAGTGGTTGGGCAGCATCACATACAGCGGCAAAGCCACAAACGCCAGCGGCAGACCCATCAAGCCGTAGCGCCAACCCTGCTGCCAGGTGAAGGCGGTGACTGATGCAGTTTGTGCGCTCACGCGGCGGCCCCGGCCAGCAGGGCGCTGCGCAGACGGGGCTCGCTGGTGGTCTCGGCCAACCAGATGCCAAAGAACAACCGGCTGAACTCGGCATCGGGCACGTTGGCGCGCAACTGGCCGTTGAACCAGAACTGCGCCCCGGTGTTGGGTTGGTGAACCCCGGTGATGCGATCACCTGCCTGGACATCAGGGAACGCCGCTTGCATGGCAGCCAGCCAATTCTTTTCCTGAGCCGATGAAATGGTTGCGCCACGGCGCATCTCGTCAACCGAGCGCTCGGCAATGGATTGGCCTTTGAGGCTGCGCAGGTAGCTCAGCTCCAGCACTAACGCCGATTGGGCGTAGCGGCTGGCCCGAAAACCCGGCGCCACCCACAGAGAGGCGTCATAAATGTCAAAGGCAAAAAAGCGCATGCGCGCAGAGCCACTCCACTGGGCATCAGACAATTCGGGTTTGATGTACGGTGGTACCGGTGGCGTGCGCGGTTTTGGTGGCTGCGCCGACACTGACTCCTGCGCGGCAGCACCACGGGCCGCACCAAGGCCTGCGCCACACAGCATGGCGGCAGCGGCAGTCAACAGCTTGCGTCGTTCAGGCATGTGCAGAATGTTCGTTAACAGCAGGCGTCAGACGCCCGGCTTGCGCAGGGTGTACTGCACCACGTCAATGTTGTTTTCATCGAATGCAGCTTCGCAATACGCCAGGTAAAACTCCCAGATGTGGATGAAGCGCTCGTCAAACCCGGATTGCAGCACCTCGGCGCGCCGTGCCAGAAACGCCTCACGCCAGCGCCTAAGCGTTTCGGCATAGTCGTTCCCAAAGGCCAGTTCTTCCACCACCTCCAGCCCGGCGGCTTGCGCCTGGCGGCGAAATGCGCTTGGGCAGGGCAGGCAACCGCCGGGGAAGATGTACTGCTGGATGAAGTCAGTCGATTCCACATAGCGCTCAAACAATGCGTCATCGATTACGATGCTTTGCACGCAGGCGTGGCCACCGGGCTTGAGCAGCCGAGCTACCGTGGCAAAGTAGGTGGGCCAGTATTCGCGCCCAACCGCTTCCACCATTTCAATCGAGCAGATGGCATCAAACGGCGCATCGGTGATGTCGCGGTAGTCCTGCAAACGCAGGTCGCTGCGGTCTGTGGTGCCCAGGCGTTGCATACGCTCTTGAGCAAATGCCAGTTGTTCGGTGCTCAGGGTCACACCGGTCAGATGCGCCCCCATTTCCACCGTTGCCATTTCGGCCAGTGCGCCCCAGCCGCAGCCGATTTCCAGCACACGGTCACCGCGCTGAACACGGGCCTGTTCAAGAGCTCGGCGCACCTTGGCCTTCTGCGCTTGCGGCATGGGCTGGCTCAGGTTGCCATTGAACCAGGCGCTGGAGTAGTTCATGGTTTCATCAAGCCACAGGCGGTAAAACGCATTGCCCAGGTCGTAGTGGGCGTGGATATTCTTCTGGCTGTTGGAGCGCGTATTGCGGTTGAGCAGGTGCTTGATGCGGTACAACAGTCGTCCAGCCCAGGAGCCAAAAATGATGCTGTCCACTTCGCCGCGGTTTTTCACCAGCACACGCAGCAGTTCCACCAGATTCGGGGTGCTCCAGTCACCGGCGATGTAGGTTTCGGCAAAGCCGATATCGCCCGACTTGAGTGCTGCGGAAAACACGTTCCAGTTATGCAGGCTCAGTGTTGCATGGGGCAGGTCACCGTGGCCAAAGCGCTGCATGCTGCCGTCCGGCAGTTGCAGGGTCAGGCTGCCATGGCGCAGGTTTTGCAGCAGGCGCATCACAGTGCGCGCCGCTGCGGGCGTACCGCGTGGAAGGGTAAACGTGGTGGGTGCGGTGGTGCTGTTCATGGTGTGCTCCATCGTTTAACGGGTGGTAAAGGTGCCGGGTGGTACGGGTTTGACAAAGAAAGGGGCCTTCTTGATGAAGAGCTTGAGTGCTTGCCAGTGGATGCGCAGTACCACGCCCAGCGTCATGGCCGGGTACTGCCACAACGCCCGGCGAATCGCCAGCGGCGTAACGGGCTCCAGCGTCCCACTGACGCTGGTCTGAATCAAAGGGCCATTGGCATCATCAAAGTCAATGCGCGCCACGGTGCGGTCGCGCTCGGGTGTGACCATGAAGCGAAAACGGTAGCCACCTTCGACTGGAGCGAAAGGTGATACGTGGAATACCTTTGCTGCACGCTGCTCTACGCCAAACTGCGGCTTGTCCAGCAGGTAGCAATGGCGTTCTCCAAAGGTGTTGTTCACCTCCACCACAATGGCGCGCAGCGAGCCGTCCTTGCGGTGGCAGTACCAGAAGCTGACCGGTTTGAAGGTATGGCCCAGCACGCGCGGGTAGCAGTGCAGCCAGACCTCGCCGTTGGCCGGGTCCGCGTACTTTCCGTTGGCCACGGTGCCAATGCCTTCTTCGGCCAAAAGGCCATCGAGCCAGGCCAGTGCGCCGCCACGTTCAGGGCCACGTCCGTCGCCATGGTCAATGTCATAAAAGCTCAAGGCTGCGAAGCGGTTGCAGGCCAGCGCTCCGGCGCCGTGTGTGCGTAACCTGCGCATGGGCAGCATCAGGAAGTAGTTGCCGTAGGCAAACGCGTTGTGCACTGGCGCCAAACGGGTGTGCCGCACCTGTCCAAAGCCGATCAAGGGGCCGGTTTGGTTTGCAGGCGTGACGCAGGGTGTTTGCATGGGGGGTGGGTTGGCGTGGCAGGTTCAGCGGGGGGAGACAATTTCAGATATCAGTTTTGACGCGACGCCCAGGCCGGACTTCAGTCCATCTTCATGAAAACCATAGCCGGTCCACGCGCCGCAAAAATAGGTGTTGTTCTGACCCTGCAAGGCGTCCACTTGGCGCTGGGCACGAATGGCCGCCACGTCAAATACCGGGTGCGCATAGTCAAAACTGGCATGCACTTGCGACGGTGCGATTTCCACTACCGGGTTCAACGAAACCACTACCGGCTGCGCAAAAGGCACCGGTTGCAGCATGTTGATGAGGTAGTGCAGGCACACCCGGGCCGTGTCCTGCTGCGCATCGGCCGAGCGCTGGTAGTTCCAGGCGGCCCACGCGCGCCGCTGGCGCGGCAGCACGGAGGTGTCGGTGTGCAGTACGGCGCGGTTGGCCTGGTAGCGGATAGCGCCCAAAGTGTCACGCTCCAGGCGGCTTGCGTCACCCAGCATTGCCAGCGACTGGTCCGAGTGGGCAGCCAGGACCACCTTGTCAAAGTTTTCGGACTGCCCCTGCGTGTGAACGGTCACACCCTGTGCGTTGCGGGTTACATGCATGACAGGCGTGTTCAGGCGCTTGTCGGCAATCGTTGCCGTGATCTTGTCCACGTAGTGCCGCGCGCCACCAGCCACTGTCCACCACTGCGGACGGTCTGTGATTTGTAGCAAGCCGTGGTTGTGGCAGAACCGGATCATGGTAGCCACCGGAAATTGCAGCATCTGGTCGGTTGGACAACTCCAGATGCAACCCAGCATGGGCAGAAAGTACCAGTCGCGAAACTCTGTGGACAGGTCGTGTTGCTCCAGGAATCCGGCCAGTGGCTGCATCAATTCCGCCTCGGCACCACGCTTGGCAAGCTCGGTCGCCAGCCGGTTAAAGCGCGTCACATCGCGCAGCATGCGCAGGAAACGCGGGTTCAGCAGGTTGCGGCGCTGGGCGAATACCGTGTTCAGCGATGAGCCACTCCATTCGAGTGGCGCTTGCCCGTTTGCGCCGGGCACCTGAACCGAAAACGACATATCCGAGCGCTCGGTGGGCACCTGCAGGTCGGCAAACAGTTGGATGAGCTGGGGGTAAGTGCGTTCGTTGAACACCAAAAAGCCTGTGTCCACGCCGTGGGTGACCGGGCCCGGGGGACCCGGGAGCGTCATATCCACCGTATGGGTGTGCCCGCCAAAATAGTCGCCGGCTTCAAAAAGAGTGATGTCTGCATGGCCGCGCAGAGCGTGCGCCGCGCCCAAGCCTGCAATGCCCGAGCCAACGATGGCAATTTTCATGGCTGGTCCCCAAAGGACAGGGTAAGACAGCGTGCGTTTATGGAAGAGGTTGTTTTCAAAGTTGGAATTGACAAATTAAACTTAGCAGTAATTTTGCGACTGTTTGGTAATTTATCGACTCAACAAGTTTTAATCCCTTGCAAAACCAGGGTTATTGGGCGCGAAGGCCAGCAAAGGAGACAGGGTGCGGCGCCAAGCAGGCACCATCCTGCAAGACCAGAAACTCACCAGGGGCGGTCTGATGCCGGCGCTGCAGTGAGTGGAAGCAAACGTTCCAGATTGACCTGAACCTTGACTTCGCGGTGCGGCACACTGGCGATGACCCGGTACTCCCGGGTGCTGGTGTCGCGGATGGTGGGCTCCATGATCGGCATGCCGCTTCGGCTGATCAGCACCGCCACCCTGGGGGTGCTGGTGTTAAAGCCCCGTTTGATGACGATGGCCACTTCGTCGGTTGCCAGTCGCACAAATGAGCCAGGCTGGTAAATTCCGACGGCCTTGATCAGTGCTGCGCCGGTTTCGTCGACCTGCTTGTTTTCATCGAAATAACAGGCTTGCATGGCCGCCGCGGGTGAAATGGGAAGGCGACCAGCGCGGGGCGCCAGGCGTGCCGCAAACATGTCGGCCCGTTGAATCAGTCTGGCTATTTGCTGCGCCGGGGAACGGGTTTGCAAAGGTCCGGGCGTCTGCGTGTGGTGCTCCCGCACGGCGTCCAACCAGTCGGCATCGGTAATGCCCAACGCCATCAACATCTCTGCCGACCGCTGAGCATGCACGTCAATGGCTTTGCGTTGCGCCGGCGTGGGTGCCTCAGCTTGCTTGGTGAGTTGGTCCTGCAATGCCGTCATGCCAAGGTTCATGGTCAACGCCGCCTTGCACAGTCGCCGCTCCTGGTCTTGGGGCCACTTGAGCACTTCCCGTGCGGCCAGGGCGCACATCACGCTGACCAGCATGGCGTGGGTCGCGCTGTACATCTGCACCTCCGTTGCGGAGAGGTGAACCAGTGCGAACAATGTTCCGTCAGGGTTGCGGCGCGAAAACTTGTCCAGTTGATTGGTCAGTCGATCAAGGCGCTCCACGAACTGAACGGCCTGGGCGTCTCGTAATATGGCGTTGGCCTGAACCTGCAGGTCCAGCCAGTCCGGACGTTCGTCATCCTGCACGCCACGTCCACCCAACAAGTCGCCGGTGATTTTGGCGCTGGCAATTTCACCCAGTGACTTGCCGTCACGCACCAGGCCGTGC
>Ga0247844_1006173_pt1 | contig 14535 bp, 14 predicted proteins | sample LaCtaG_FD_192421 | JGI IMG/M metagenome (GOLD analysis project Ga0247844, IMG submission 192421) | Freshwater microbial communities from meromictic Lake La Cruz, Castile-La Mancha, Spain - LaCruzMarch201714.5m_1 | ecosystem: Environmental > Aquatic > Freshwater > Lake | place: Spain: Castile-La... | reverse complement strand
AAGTGAGTGGAGATTTTTTTACCGTTCTTGATGCAGATGATTACTGGTTGCCAGGCAAGCTTGAATTTCAAATTTCTTATTGTCAAAAAAACAATATAGATTTTCTCCATACTGCCTACGCGGTCAAGCTTGAAGATCTTGATCTTAAAACAAAGATTCGGTTTTTTCTGTATTCTTATTTTTTAAAAGTAAGTTCATTTTGCCATTTTTTTACTTTTGAAGATTTAGTTAGAAATTATTCTATAAATTTGCAAACAGTTTTTTTTCGTAGCGCAATGATTGGGTCGCTTCTTTTTAATCCGAAACTTAATCATTTTGGCGATGCTGATTTTTTCTTAAGGCTATTAAAAAGGAATCAGGAAAAAAAGTTTTATTACCATTCAAAAGTGACAAGTACCTCTCGAATTCATGGCCGCCAACTTTCTTGGAAGTCTGCCGAAGTTTGGTTAGAAGAAGTTCTTTCTACTTATCATGGTTTTTTTAAAACAGAATGCTCGCCTTATGAGCAGAATCTATTTCAATATCTTATTAATTATTATCAAGCCCAGATTTTTTTTCAGCAGGATAAAAGAAAAGAGGGTTTGGAAAAATTAAAAAGCCACAGGTTTCACTCTTTGAGATGTTTGATGACGTATTATAGAAAACTACTTTGGAATTAGGTGTTATTATGATGAATAAAAAAATAAAAATATTGGATTGTACGCTACGAGATGGTGGATATTATTGTGGTTGGGATTTTTCGCAAGAAATTGTTCTTGAATATATACATGCGATGAATGCAGCTCGAGTCGATGTTGTTGAAATCGGTTTTCGATTACCGAAATCAGATTCCTTTATGGGGGCCTTTGCCTTTTGTGATGATGAGTTTTTAAAAGGACTTCCCATTGCTCCCTCAATAGAACTTTCTGTTATGATAAATTTAAAGGATTTTATATCGAAAGAGTCGATTAACCATTCGCTTGTGGATGTTATCTTTTCTGAAAAGTCGAAATCAAGAGTAGATCTTGTTCGGATTGCTTCAGGGTGGGGAGAGTTCGCTCTTGCGAAAGGTTTATTGTCGATTCTTAAAAAGAAGGGGTATAAAACGGCCTTGAATTTAATGCAATGTGGAGGTCGAGATCCAAAAGAAGTTGCGGAAAAATTTTCTATTTTTTCTGAAAGTACTGACATTGATGTTTTGTATTTTGCCGACTCTATTGGAAATATTAGACCCAATGATATTCCCAATCTTTTGTTGGAAATTAAAAAAGTGTGGAAGGGTGAAATTGGAATACATGCTCATGATAATTTAGAAAACGCTTTGCCAAATGCCCTTGTTGCCATTGATTCAGGAGTGACATGGATTGATTCTACCGTTCTTGGTATGGGGCGAGGTGCTGGCAATACGAAAACAGAAAATTTATTACTAGAACTTTTTCAACGTGGCTTAACTCAGTACGATTATCAGGCAGTGTTTCCTCTAGTGTTGGGCCGTTTTGCTGATCTTCAAAAAAAATATGCTTGGGGTTCAACTCTTCTTTATCGTCTTTCTGCTCTTTATAATATCCATCCTTCTTACGCCCAGGTTCTCTTAGCAAGTGTTCATCATGATGCTCATCAGTTAGTAAGTATAATGGAAGGATTAAAAGAAATTCGGGCTTCGAGTTTTAATGAGAACCTTCTTTCAGATGCGGTACGTGTCGCGCATCGTTCTTCAAGTGGTGATTGGGATCCAGAATCAACAATTCGTGGAAAAGAAATTCTTATCATTGCAAGTGGTCCAGGGGCCCAAAAATATAAAGAAGCTATTACTTCTTTTATCATAAAAAGAAGGCCTTATGTTTTATCCTTAAATATCACTGATGCCATACGCCCAGATCTCATTGATGCTTATGCCGCTTGTCATCCGATACGATTGCTGTCTGATCTTGAACAATACAATGATCTTGAAAAACCACTCATCCTCCCAAGGGATTCGCTTTCAGAAGAAATGCTCGATAAAATTAAAAATCATAGAATCTGTAATTTTGGATTACGTGTTGAAAAAGATAAATTTGAAGTTTCAAAAACAGGTTGTGTTTTACCTTCTCCTCTTGTTGTGGCTTACGCTCTTTCTATTGCTACGGCAGCAGGTTCTAAGCGAGTTCTTCTTTGTGGATTTGATGGTTATGAAAGCTCAGATCCAAGACAAGAGGAGATGAATGAAATTATTAATCTCTATAATAGAATTGAAAATAGGCCAAGCATAATTGCCGTTACACCAACGACTTACTCACTTGAGAAAAGTTCGATTTTTTACCCTGAGCTTTAAGCGTTTTTATATTTGGGAAAATATGAATCATTAATCATTTGAGTTCGTACATACTCAAGGTCTGATGGAGTATCAACGCTTATTGCCGAGCTTTCAACATGGACAGCGCGAATGTTATAACCACGTTCAAGAATTCTGAGATATTCGTTAAATTCAATTTGTTCGAGAGGTGTTTTTTCCCATTTCGAATACTGCAGAAGAAATGATTTTCTAAACGGTAGGATGTGATACGCCTTAAGGAGTTTTGGGTTTGGTGTTCGAGCGTCAGAAGGAATATCTGTTCTCGAAAAATAGAGGACATCATTATTTAGTTTTAAAACGGCTTTAATATCAGAGGGAGAATTTTTTTTGGTAAATGGGGTGACGAGGATTGCAATATTAATATTGGGATCATTTTGGAGTTCTGAAACAATCTTATCAATGTGCGTGGGATCTAAGAGGGCCTCGTCTCCTTGAATGTTGACTGCAATCTCACAGTCTATTTTTTCGACAGCTTCTGCAATACGGTCTGTTCCTGTTTGGTGGTCTGATCGAGTCATAATGCATTTGCCACCATAAGATTCTAGTGTTTTTAAAATCAGAGGACTATCTGTCACAACGTAAACTTCATCTAGTTTTTTGGCCAGTAGAGCTCTTCGATAAACATGAACAATCATCGGGAGTCCGCAAATATCCGCAAGTGGTTTTTGTGGGAGACGAGAAGACTCTAGGCGAGATGGGATGAGTCCAATTGTTTTCATTTTTAGTTCCTTTGTCCTTTTAAAAAATCTGTCATTTTCTTTATTGGCCGATAAAGAATAGATGAATCCACATCAAAAAGAAGAAATTGCATCCCCATATTTATGAGCCATTTCGCATCTTCCTCGTTTTGTAAAAGAAAACCTCCTGCAAATTTTCCAGCGGCCTTGATCTTAACAACAGCATCGGTGATTTCTTTGACCACAAGGGGATGCCTTACTTGACCAGGAACCCCGAGGTCTTGCGAAAGATCGTAGGAGCCAAGATAAACAACATCAAGCTCTTTGCAGCTGAGAATTTTATCTAAGTTTTGAAGGCCTTTCTTTGACTCAATAATGATGGAAATGAGATTAAAATTGTTAGCCTCTTCAGTATAGTTCTCTATGACTCCCGAAGAAAATCCTCCCGCTTTTGTGAAAGGAGTAAAACCACGTTTACCAAGGGGAGCATATTTAGCATTGTCAATAATTGATTTAAGCTCTTCGAGGGTGTCGACATGAGGTACGATAATACCATGTGCCCCTTGATCAAGTGCCTGTAGTGTTTGCCAGTCCGCTTGAGAAGAAACACGAACGATAGGAGAGCATTGATTGATTTCGGCCGCATTTACGTAGCTTGCAATATTCGAATAGTCTGCAGGCCCATGTTCAAAATCAATGATAACAAAATCAAAACCAGCTTGACCTAAAATTTCTGTGACAAGTGGTGAAGCAAGGGTATTCCATGTCCCCATCACAGGGAGACCTTGTTTGAGTTTTTCTTTTACGAAATTTCGTTTAATCATCAGCAATCTCCAGATGAAAAAAATTATCAATATGGTAAGTCGCTTCTTTTAGAGTTTCTTTTGTCCCAAGGCCTGTGAAAACAGCAATAGATTTGATGTTTGCATTTTTTGCCATAAGAAGATCAACGTGATGATCTCCAATAACGATCGCTTTCTCTTCAGGCACGCCTGTTTCTAAAAGGATTTTTTCGCAAAGATCCTTTGCTGGCTTTGACTCGCTCACAAGATCAGACCCAACTACTTTACAAAAAAGATGTCGAATCCCAAGTTTTGTGAATGCTAACTCTGCCCTAGAGGTAATGTCCGTTGTTGCTATTGCGAGCTTGATTTTTTTTTGATAGGCCCATTCAAGGAAGGACGCTACATTTGGAAGAAATTTCAATAATAATTCGATTTCTTTTTCACTTTCAATATCAATTTTTTTAAAAATAGATTCAACTTCTTCTTCTGAAAGAAAAAGTGAAAAACCCTCGAGTCTTTTAGCGAGTCTTTTTACAATTTCCCTTCTCGGATATACGCCGACAGGGCCATCTGGCTTCAAGCAGTTTCTCTTATGATCAAAGCCGAGAAACGATTCAAGGCTTTCTTTAATTTCTTCCTTATTCGGAAGTGTTGAAAAATAATTATTGATAAGATGTGTACAACGTCGCTTGATTAATTCCCCCCAGTAATAATGAATATCAATAAGCGTCCCATCTTTATCAAAAATAATTAAGTCTATATCTTCATGGTTAATCTTGTTGATAATTAATTTGCTCATAGGTCTTTTTTGTATTTTTTGAGAGCACTATGGCGTTGATTAACCATTTCGCTAGCAATAGAAATTGCTTTTGTTAATGCTTCCTTGTTTGAAAAGACGGCATCACTTTTTGTAAAATCGCGAATGATTTTCCGGGCATGTGTTCCAATTGAAAGTCCGTGGTAAGGAGTATCACAAAGAAGAGCGAGTTCTGCCGTAACTCCATTTGTTCCCCCTGAGAGGAGCACAAAGAAATCTTTATAAGCTTGATACTTTTTATTAAAATGAAAATCCTTATAAATGATATCTGCTATTGCGACAGCTTGGAGAGTTGTTTGAAAATCATCTTTGCCTCCGCTCATGGGAATACCATCCGCTTGAATGATCATGAGATCACCCGCAATTTCTTTTGCTGCCTTAATTCGCTCTGCGAGAGCAAAATTAGAAAGGTGCAAGCGATCGAGGCACATTGAAATGAAGTGATTGGGATTAATGGATTTGATAAGTTTCCATTCATCCATAATTGTTGCCGTATCTGCGATCGCCGCGTGAAGTTCGATGTTTTCAGCACCAGCTTCGAGACAGGCCGGCAAGACTTCTTTGAGGTTTTTTTCATTGTGGGCAAATGAAATGGCATTTACCTTTGGTGGACAAACGGCGGCACAATGACCACAGCCGATACAGAGATAAGTGGCAACCTTTAAATCATGAGAAATTGCTTTTGTAGGACAAAATTTTTCGCAAGCATGACAAGCGACACATTGAGAATTGATTGAAGCTTTACGGACATGATGGTCACCAGACATTCCAACACTAACTGTAATAAATGGACGTGTTGGAATTTGAATGTTGAGTTCAGGAGCAAGTAAATAAGCTTTTTTAATGCCTTGAACACATGCCTCGACTACTTCTGGAGAGGCGGAGACATCGAAAGCATTCGCACCTGAAAGAGTGTAAATTGTAGCAAGTCGCCTTACCTCATCTTTATCTTCATTCCCTGCACCGCATACGATTTTAAAGAAATTAGAACTTGCTAGAATATTTCTTTCTTCTTCAGTTCGGGGTGATGTTTTTGTCATAAATAACCTACTGGTTAAAATATCTTGAGGAGTTTTTTTCTAATTTTTTTCAAAACAGAAAAAGGGAATTTATTTTTGCTCACTACACGAATGATACTTCTTTTAATGTCATAGGGATAAACTTGACGGTCCCAATTTTGATAAATTTTAATGAGTTTTTTTTCGTGCTCCTCAGAAAACCGGAGAACAGTCCCTCTTCTTTCATTTGAAAAATTTAAATATCTGGGTTCATCAACTAAGTTGCTTGAAAAAGCTTGATCTCCTAAAACAGTTCCTTTGTAGGGGTAAAAGATATTAATGCCAGATGCGGATGGCTTTATTTTTCGATTTAGTTTTATCGTCATTTGAATTTCTTCGAGCGTTTCGTCGGGGCAACCAATAATATTGAGCGCACAGGTTTCAATTTTATATTTACGACAAAGGTCAAAAGCTTTTATAATCACATCAGTGCTTAGATTTCGCTTCATGATCTCATTACGAATTCTTTCACTTCCAGATTCTACGCCAAAAATAATTCTTGCGCACCTCGCATCTTTTAGTTGCTTGATATATTCTTCCGAGGCAATATTTGCGCGCAGGAGACAGATAAAAGGGAGATTGATTTCTTTTGAGTACAGAGAAAGAAATTCATTTCTCCATTTTTTATCTAGCCCAAAAGTATCATCTAAAAACCAGATTTTGCTAAAAGCAAATTTTTTTTGAGCATCTTTAATTTCCTCAATGCATGACATGGCGTTTCTGTATCGTGGAGTGTTTGTTTGCATCCCGTACGTTTTGGCGAGAGCATGGTTGCTGCAATAGGAGCAATTATAGGGACATCCTCTTGAGAAGAAAAATGGTGCAAATCCTGATGTAGATATAAATTCCTGAAAACCATCACCCTTGTTAGGATAAGGAAGAACTTCGAGATTTTTAATAAGTGATTCAAGTGGATTGATGATGAGCTTGTTTTCACTGATGTAACAATAGTTATTAATTTTTTTTGTAGCCTCTAAGTTAGGGGCATTTAAAAAAGCCACAACAGAGATTTCTGATTCACCTCGAAAAAACCCGTCGATATGTTCTGCCGTCAGTAAATCGTCAGGATAAAGTGTTGGGTGCACTCCACCACAGACAGTCGTTATTAGAGGATTAAATTTTTTAACAATGGTGCTTAGATCTTTTACAAATCCAAACTGAGAAGATACGGCAGAAAAGCCGACGATATCAGGTGCAAAGGTTTTTAGTTTTTCAGAGAATAGGGCATAGTCATTTTGGGTTTTTATCACCAATAGGTCCACATTATGACCCGCATGCAAAATTGCACTCATTATGCTATTGAGTCCAAAAGAGTATGGTGTTTCGTGAAATCCCATTATATTCGTGATAACAAGCAATACCTTTTTCAAAAACTCCTCACTTATATAGGAAAATTAAGTACTACTGAGAAAATTTGAGCATAGCATATTTGCCCATATTCTAGCAACGAAAGTAGTTTTTAAATTTAGCTTAAATATGGGAAGTGTTTATGATAGTTTATTCGTGCTATATTACCTGCGCACAAGGTGAGGCGCTTGTTTTCGTAAGTTTTGCCATAGGGGAGTAAATGAAACGTTTTATACTTGGGTGTGTTCATCTTTTTTTTTCTTTTCCAGCTCTTTATAATTATAAGAAATATCTTCTTTCTACGTGGTTCCTTCCCCAAAGAAGAAATAAGTTGGATCATTTTTGCTATAGATTGCTCATTCCTGTGTGGTTTCGTTTTGAGTATTGGAGCGAAACAAATCCTGATCTTCGGACTGCAAAACAAGGTTTACTAATGGGGGGAGAATCGGGGGCGGAGTGGGCGAAGCACTATGACTCCTCTCCTTTTCCACCAGATGAGGGTACGAAAGTTGGTTCCATCTCATTTTCAGAGGCATTGCCAATCTTTGAAGATCTTAAAAACGTATTAAGGAACAAAATAAATCCCACTACTTTGATTCAAATCGGCTCATCTTCGGGGAGAGAGATTGCTTGGTTTGCGCGTCAGTTTCCACATATCCGCTGTATCGGTTCTGATATTTATCGTTCCGTGATTGAATATTCTTCAAATAAATATAGAGGGCCCAACCTGTCCTTTGTGACATTGCCTGCACATCAACTTGATTCTTTAATCCAGATTTTGCCTGAGGGCGAAGATGTTATCTTTTTTTCTTCTGGATCACTGCAATATGTTCAGCCCGAGCACCTGAAAGATTTTTTTACATCTTTAACGAAGTTTTCTCGATCGATTGAGGTTTACTTACTAGAGACTGCAGATGATAAGAAGGGAAGCCCTAATGCACTTGAAGAAAGTCTCCCTCGGGGTAATTTTTCTTTTACGCATAATTATATGAAAGACGCTCGTTCTGCTGGGCTTGAAGTTATAAATAGCAGCATTATCCATCCTTATCTCCCGAAAGGGCAATTTAAAGGACACGAGAATACTGTGCATTTTTATTTTGTTGCTAGAAAAACATAGAGATTTTCTTCCTTCTCGACTTTGTTTTTTTTATGATATATTTAATTATTTATACTATAGCCAAAGGTCTTTATGCTTAATGCAAAAGTTGTTTTAGTGACTGGTGGAACAGGATCATTTGGAAAGAAATTTATTGAAACCGTTCTTGTTCAATACCCTCAAGTAAAAAAAATCATCGTTTACTCGCGTGATGAGCTAAAGCAATTTGAAATGGCCCAAACATTTTCAAATTCAAAATATCCCGCGATGAGGTATTTTATAGGTGATGTCAGAGATGGAGAGCGTCTTAAAAGGGCCTGTGAAGGTGTTGATGTAATTATTCATGCTGCCGCTTTAAAGCAAGTACCTGCTGCTGAGTATAATCCAATGGAATGCATAAAAACCAATATACACGGAGCTGAAAATGTTATCAATGCAGCACTTGAATGCAATGTTAAAGCGGTTGTAGCTCTCTCAACAGATAAGGCAGCCGCTCCTGCCAATTTGTATGGAGCAACAAAACTCTGCTCTGATAAGCTTTTTGTTGCTGCCAATAATATGAAGGGAGGAAGAGACGTTGTTTTTTCCGTAGTGCGCTATGGCAATGTTATGGGTTCACGTGGTTCTGTTATCCCTTTTTTTCTTAAACAAAAAGATTCTGGAGTTATTCCGATTACCCATCCTGAAATGACACGATTTAATATTACCCTTGAAGAAGGTGTAAGCATGGTGCTTCACGCCATAAAGAATGCATGGGGAGGGGAAATTTTTGTTCCCAAAATTCCTTCATATAAAATAACAGAACTTGCCCAGGCACTTGCACCGAATTGTAAGCATCAATTCGTAGGAATTCGCCCAGGAGAGAAGCTTCACGAGGAAATGATTACAGAGACTGATTCCTTTTACACCTATGACTGCGGAAAATATTTTGTAATCGCTCCCCCCGAACCAGTTAAATGGGACATCCAAGATCTTGTCAAAAAATACGATGCTCATCTTGTGCCTTTTGGCTTTAAATATAACTCAGGGACTAACACCCAATGGATTTCAGTAGGCGAAATTAAAAAACTTATTCGAACTCACGTTGATGAAAAGTTCGAGGCCTAAATGAAACCTATTGCCTATGGCAGACATGAAATTCTTCAAGAAGACATAGATGCGGTTGTAAATGTTTTACGCTCAGATTTTTTAACCCAAGGACCAATTGTTGCTGAATTTGAAAAAGGATTTGCTAAAAATGTTGATGCAAAGTTTGCGGTCGCTGTAAACAATGCAACTGCGGCTTTGCATCTTTGCTATAAAATATTAAACAGAGATCTTAAGAAAAAAGTACTTGTGACTCCGATCACTTTTGTCGCCTCTTCTAATTGCGTTTTATTTGAGGGAGGCGAGGTCGATTTTGTTGATATCGATCCTCTTTCTTTCAATATAGACATTGGAAAACTTGAAGAAAAAATTAAACTAAATCCGAATTCGTATCAAGGGATTATCATTGTTGATTTTGCAGGCCTTCCTGTAAATACAGAAGAAGTGAAAAAGATTGCTGAAAAGTTCAATCTTTGGATCATTGAAGATGCCTGCCATGCAATAGGGGGAGGCTACTTCGACCTTGATAAGCAGTTCATTAAATGTGGCTCAAATACTTACACAGATCTCACCGTTTTTTCTTTTCATCCCGTGAAACATCTTGCCACTGGTGAAGGTGGAATGATTACCACTAACAACGAGGAGACTTATAAGCATCTTTTGAAATTACGTTCACATGGAATAACAAAGGAAAACCCTGATTTTGATGAACCCAATCATGCCGGATGGCACTATGAAATGCAAGAACTTGGCTACAATTACCGAATGCCAGATATAAATGCAGCTCTAGGATTATCTCAACTTTACCGGATTGAATCAAACATTATCAATCGTCAAAAAATTGCAAAACAGTATCAAAGAAATTTTGAAAAGAGTGGAATAAAGTTCCAGGTGTTTGATGAAAAAAAATTCTCTCATGCCTATCATCTCTTCATTATCGAGATAGATCGTCGACTAGAACTTTATAATTTTTTGCGCACAAAAAATATTTTTTCGCAAGTACACTATATTCCTGTTTATCTGCAACCGTATTATCGAAAGCTAGGTTTTGAAAAAGGTTTATGCCCCAATGCAGAGAGTTACTACGAACATTGTCTAAGCCTGCCAATATTTCATTCAATGAAAGACGAGGAATTTAAATATATTTCTTCAATTCTTAAACAGTTTGATGGTCAGAAATGAAAAGGCTTGCGATTATTCCTGCACGAGGAGGAAGCAAACGTATACCTCGAAAAAACATCAAACTGTTTCGTGGGTTACCTATTATTACTTATTCGATACGAGCTGCACTCAAAAGCAACCTTTTTGATGAAGTCATGGTTTCCACTGATGATGAAGAGATTGCTACTCTGGCAAAGCAACACGGAGCTAGCACCCCCTTTAAGCGCTCTCTAGAAACATCAAACGATGCGGCAAGAATTATTGACGTTATCAAAGAAGTTCTGAACTCATATAAAACGACTGGAAAAATTACTTTTGATTCAGTTTGCTGTATCCTTCCAACGGCTCCTCTTATTCAAATTCATGACCTAAAGCGTGCGCTTGAACTTTTAGAGAAGAAAAGATTTGATTCAGTTTTTCCTGTTGCTAAATTTTCTTATCCTATTTTTCGCGCCCTCGAAAAACATGACGATAAAATTAATATGTTTTGGCCCGAAAATTATAACAAGCGGTCCCAAGACCTTCCCCCTGCATTTCATGATGCAGGGCAGTTTTATTGGATCAATCCAGAGAAATGCTTCAATGAAGATAGTCTTTTTACCACAAATTCTGGTGCGATTGAGCTTTCTGAATTATATGTCCAAGACATCGACACCGAGGATGATTGGAAACTTTGTGAGTTAAAACAATCACTCATTCACGATTAACAAGAGCATATACCTTCTAGGAACGAGTTATGAATTTGAATCTTCAGTCTTTTGGAAAAGAAAAACCCCCTTTTATTATTGCAGAAATGTCTGGAAATCATAATCAATCGTTAGAACGAGCATTAAAAATCATTGATGAAGCTGCTGCTTCTGGTGTAAATGCAATAAAACTTCAAACGTATAAAGCAAATACAATTACTCTTGATTGTAGTTCAAATGATTTTGTAGTTTTAGATCCCAATAGTCTTTGGAAACATCAAAAATTATATAATCTTTATGAACAAGCTTTTACTCCCTGGGAGTGGCATGAAGCTCTTTTTAAGAGAAGTAGTGAAAAAGGGATAATTTGCTTTAGTTCACCTTTTGATATTACTGCCGTTGATTTTCTTGAGAAACTAGAAAATCCAATTTATAAAATTGCTTCATTTGAAGTGACAGATCTACAACTTGTAAAAAAAATAGCTTCCACAAAAAAACCAGTCATTGCCTCAACAGGCATGGCTTCTTTGAGTGAAATTGACGAAATGGTTCGTACTCTTCGCCATAACGGTTGTCCAGAGATCACACTTTTGAAATGTACAAGTACTTACCCCGCGCAACCAAGGGATACAAATCTCCTCACCATTTCTCATATGAAAAATGCTTTTAATACCTCTGTTGGCCTCTCTGATCATACTCTTGGAATTGGCGTTGCGATCGCATCAGTAGCTCTTGGGGCCAGCATTATTGAAAAACATTTTACACTATCGCGAGCTGATGGTGGAGTCGATTCTACGTTTTCAATGGAACCAAATGAAATGAAAATGCTTGTAAGTGAAACTCAGAGAGCATGGCAAGCTTTGGGGGAAGTAAAATATGGTTGCTCTGGTGAAAATGAAGAAAAATCTAAAAAATATCGTCGTTCCCTTTATGCTTCTTCCGATATAAAAAAAGGCGAAGTTTTTACTGATAAAAATATTCAATCAGTGAGACCTTCATTTGGGCTTCCTACTAAATTCTTTGAAGATATAATAGGGCATTGTGCGAAGTGCAATATTGCTTTTGGTACCCCCCTTAACTTTGAGCATATCGATTGGTAGCGTGTATGAAAAAAACTATTGCAATAATGCAACCAACATATCTCCCTTGGCTTGGTTTTTTTGATTTGATTAAAAAGGCCGATGTTTTTGTTTTCTATGACTCGGCGCAATTTTCTAAGCAGTCATGGCAGCAGCGTAATAGAATTAGGGACCGCTCAGGGGAAATAATGCTTACGGTTCCTGTCATAACCAAGGGACTGCTTGGGCAATCTATTTTAGATGTTAAAATTGATCACTCTCAAAAGTTTATAAAAAAACATCTTCTTTCAATACAGATGAACTATTCTAAGTCAAAAAACTTTGATTTGGTTTTTCCTAAACTGGAAGAGATTTATTTAAAAAAAGATAACTTCTTAATAGACCTTAATTTAAAATTTATCCATCTGGGGTTGGATTTTTTAGAAATTAAGACAAAAACAGTATTTTCTTCAACGCTGAAATTTTCAGATGACCGTGTTCAAGCACTTGTTGATATTTGTGAAAGCTTTAAAGCTACGCACTATTATTCTCCAGCTGGTGCGAAAGAATATATTGATCTTGATAATCAATTTGTAAGAAACGATATTAAGGTCGAATATCAAAATTTCGCACACCCTATTTACGCGCAAGGAAATTTCAATGATTTTATTTCTCATCTGTCATTTATAGACTACTTGTTCAATGAAGAGGTTGTGAAATATCCGAACCCCTTAAACTAATTTCAACACTTCATGCAAAAAGAAAATATCTTTTTTAAAATCATCTAAATTTTCACTTGAATCTTTCTGTGTTTCAATTGAGATCATTGATTTTTCGGGGAGCATTTTTAGCATACTCGAAAGGGGAAAGTCACCTTCTCCGAAGTGTCTGTGTTGATCACGTATTGAAGAAAATTCGCCGTCGGATAGATGGAACATCACGGGGTTTAGCTCGAGGAATTTTTTAATTTCTTCATTTGGATTAAGTTTTTGTGCGTTTGCGGCACAGATCGCATGGCCGAAGTCAAAACAGAATTCTATTTCCGTGTTGTTTTTTATAAATTGGAATTCGTTAAATGTTGCTCCTATACAATGTTCTCCACCTAGGCCAACAAGTGGCTTATTTTCAATGATGATTTTATGGCAATTAATTAGTTGGAGTTGTTTTAACGTTTCTGAAATTGTTCCAAATATTCCGGAGTGAAAAATAATATATTGAGGTTCCAGCAAGGAAGACCACTTCTCTACTTCCTTCCAGAGAATTAGGTTGGTTTCTTGACATTCAGGCAATGCAAGATTCATAGAGTGAGCTGAGTGTGGTGCATGGACAATAAAAGGGATGCCATAGTTTTTTTTCAGTTTTAGCCAAAAGCTTGAAAAAGAATTATAAGTATTTGGGAGTGTATATATTTCGATATAGTGAAATATCTTTTGCTGAAAGAGATCAATAATACTTTTTTCATATTGAGTATTGCTTGACCAGACTTTTAACCCGTATTTGTGCGAAGTCATACTTGATCCCCTCTTGGGAAGCATTGAGAGAAAAATGGTGAATTGCGCTCTTTCTTTTTTAGATTGGCTTTAATAATCCATGGCTCATGGTAGAAATAGGCTCCGGTTCTCATCCTTTGGTCTAGAAGTAACGTTTGATAAATTGAAAAATTATTTCTTGAAATGATTCGCATGTACGGGTGATCCCAAGTTCCCCTATCAACGTATTTAGATTTTTTTTCAAGAAATGCGTTGTAGTCCCAGTATGGAGATGTGTTATTTTGCTCTTTTATAAAAATCGTAGAGGTTTGCAAACTGGCGAAGAGCTCTAGTAATTTTTCTAATTGATAGGGAGTCAGAAACGTAAGAACACTAAGCGCCGCTATTCCAAAAGGGTGAAGGTTTTGTTTTGCAATAAGCTCGCGAAGAGCCACTGTGTTATTCAAGTTAAGATTATAAAAAGATGCCGCCGGGATTTTAAGACTTTTGCAATAATTAATTGCGCAAGTGTCGAGGTCTATTCCAATGAAAGTGATATCTGAAAATAATTTTGAAAGATAAAAAATATCATGTCCATAGGAGCATCCCAAAAAGAAAACTGTTTTAAGGTTATTTTCCTCGATCCATTCTTTCAGTCGAAATATTTCGTAATATTTATACTGAAATTCTTTATGCAAAACTAAATCGGAGTAACTTGAAATTGGAACGCCGTTTTTTTGGGGAAAAAGTACTGGGTTAGGTGAATCGGTGAATTGGAAATGATCCCAGTATTTTTTACTTAAGTAAGTACCAAAATATGAGTTTCTCTTTAAGAGCGCTATATAACGATGGATGAATAATTTAACTCCCACACCGGCGTAGCCGGTGCCGCCTCGAACATAAGTTAGCGTAGTTTGGAAGCACATCTTTCACACCACTTTACTTGAACCCAGTTTTCATTTAGGAGATTTTTGCCAGATAACA
>Ga0247844_1006161_pt1 | contig 14560 bp, 18 predicted proteins | sample LaCtaG_FD_192421 | JGI IMG/M metagenome (GOLD analysis project Ga0247844, IMG submission 192421) | Freshwater microbial communities from meromictic Lake La Cruz, Castile-La Mancha, Spain - LaCruzMarch201714.5m_1 | ecosystem: Environmental > Aquatic > Freshwater > Lake | place: Spain: Castile-La... | reverse complement strand
TGAAAGGAAGAAAAGTGACGCTGGTTTTGATTTACCAATCTCATCAGAAACTATGAGTAAATCATATTCATCTCTTAAATCATAATATAATTCATTAAGAACATTAAACGTATTCATTTCTGATGATGGTGCGTGACCAAACAATTCCATAGTGTATTCTTTATACATAAAATTATATAAATCATCTTTTGATGGAAAAGCAAAATGGTCTAGTAAAATTAATGAAGTTACCGGATTTAAAATTTTATATTCAAATTTATTAATTGTTAAATCTTCGTTAATCTCAACAACCTCATTTGTTTCACCAGAAAACGTTAGTTCATACTTTTTATCAACAGATTCAAATTCAGTAGAATCAATTAAATGTTTTTCATAAACCTGTTTAAATTTTTCTATAGTATCTCTTAAAACACCATTAATCTCAATCCCTATTCTCTTCATATTCTGATAAAATTTTACTTATTAGTGGGTTACGAACATTTTTGGCGTTTCTAAAATCATAAACACCAATATCTGGAATATTACTAAATCTTTTTATTGCATCATAAAGTCCAGATTGTTTTTTATCTTTATATCTATCTGTTTGTTCTAAATCTCCAGATATAAAAAATTTACTATTGTAACCTATTCTTGTCAATAGTAATTTCATTTGATTTGGTGTAGAATTTTGCGCTTCTTCAAAAATCAGGATTGAATTATCGATATTCATACCTCTCATATATGCAAGTGCAAAAACTTCAATAATCTCAGCTTCTTTTAATTTTTCTCTAGCTTCTTTACCAATAATTTTATTTAAAAGGTAGTAAGATGGGAAAATATATGGATCTAATTTTTCCTCTAAATTACCAGGTAATGAACCTAACTTTTCTTCAGCTTCGACAGCGGGTCTTACAATTATAATTTTTTCATATGAATTGTCCGGATCAATTAGTAAATCGATTGCCGCTTTCATTGCAATATAAGATTTACCAACACCAGCCGCACCGGAAGCTATTGTAATTTGATTTGATTTTAAAATATTATAATAATCTTCTTGGTGTTCAGATAAAAATTTATTTTTTTGTCGTTTTTTAACTACAAAGTTTATAAATTCTTTCCTTGAAAACTGTGGTTGTGGAGACGTTTCATCGTCTTTTTGTATTGGTTTTTTTCTAGCTGTCATTTATTTTCTTAAAAAGGTATAGTTTTTTTCAAAATATTCAATAGTTTCTTTAAGTCCTTCGTACAATGGAGTGAATTTAAAGTTGGGTAAGTAATTTTTAATCTTACTATTATCACTTGGTTTTCTAAATTGTCCGTCAGGTTTTGAGGTGTCCCATTTAACCTCACCTTTAAAATTCATTAACTCTACAATAATATTTGTAACATCTTTTATTGAAATTTCTTCTGATGTCGATAGTATTATAGGTTCGTTCTCATTATAATTGTGGAGTACCCATTCAGTTAACTTAGCAACATCTCTACTAAAAATAAACTCTCTTAGTGGTTTACCTGACCCCCATATTGTAAGAGGAGTTTTATTTTCTCTAGCCAAATAACATTTATGTATTAAAGACGGTAACACGTGTCCATTTACAAGGTTGTAGTTGTCGTTAGGACCATAAATGTTACAAGGTATTACTGATTTATAGTTTAAACCATATTGTTCTTTATATGCTCTAATTTGTATGTCCGCCATTCTTTTAGCGTACGCATAAGCATCATTTGAGTTGTGGGGTGATCCTAAATGTATTTTTGATTCTGTTAACGGATATTCAACACTATCAGGAAAAACACAAGTAGATAAAAATGCTACTAAATTTTTAACTCCTGACATTCTTGCTCCTTCAATAACATTAGTATTCATCATAATGTTATCATAAAAAAACTCACCCTTAAAATTCATATTACCGCCAATACCACCAACCTTAGCAGCACAATGAATAATACCATCAAATTGTTTTAACATTAATCTGTTAGCGTCTTCAGTTTTACGTAAATCGTATGATTTTGAGGTTGGTTTAAAATAATTATCACCAATAAATTCGGATCCAACCAATCCATTTCCACCTGTAACTAATATTTTATTTTCCATAATATTCTATCCAATATTGAATCATCTCATCTAACATTGATTCAAATGTGTATTTTGGTTTCCAACCTAATTCATTTGTAAGTTTGGATGAATCTCCTTTTAAATTTTCTAATTCTTCTGGTCTAAAATGTTTTTTATCAACAATAACATAATCTCTAAAATCTAAACTTAATTTAGAAAAAGTGTATTCACATAGGTCTTTTACTGAATGAGATATTCCTGTTGCACATACATAATCGTCAGGATTATCGGTTTGTAACATCATCCACATTGCTTCAACATAATCTTTAGCGTGACCCCAATCTCTTGTTGAGTCAAGGTTACCTAAATGTAAATTGTCCTGTAATCCTAAACTAATTCTTACTGCCGACTTCACAACCTTATTGGTTACAAAGTTAGTTCCTCGTCTTGGTGATTCGTGATTAAACAAAATTCCATTCCATATTTTCATACCATAAGAATTTCTATAGTTTCTACAAATATTATATGAAAATACTTTTGCACAACCATACGGTGACACTGGACTCATTGGTGTTGATTCTCGTTGGTATCCGTCATTATCTATATTATTTCCAAACATTTCTGAAGAAGATGCTTGATATATTTTTGAATGTGGTGATACCATTCTTACTGCCTCTAATAAATTTAATACCCCTAAACCTGTTGCATTTGCGGTATAAATTGGTTGGTCAAAACTAACTCTTACGTGAGATTGTGCCGCTAAATTATAAATTTCATCAGGTAGTACTTTTTGTAATACCCTAACTAAAGATGCCATATCAGTAAGGTCAGCATATTCTAAATTAATTTTATTATTCTTATGTAGATGTTCAATTCTTGATGATTGAGTTTCAGAAACTGAATTTCTTTTTACTGTTCCCCAAACCTCATAATTTTTTTTCACCAGTAATTCCGCAAGGTAAGACCCATCCTGACCATTAATACCGGTAATTAGTACCTTTTTCATGTTTTTTTTAAATTAAAAACTGTTTATTTTCAAAAATTAAATTAGCCCATTTCTCGTCTTCTTTTAAATGGTGTTTTAGTGTAAAATTATTGGATTCAAAAAAATTTAAAATTTTATCACACTTACCTTCGTTTTCGTATAGATTTTCTTCATTTTTGGTTAAAAAACATTCCAGTTGTATTTCTTTAATGTTTTGTATATTATTACCTAATGATTTTACAACATCTAAATCACTCCCTTGTGTGTCTATTTTTAAAAAACTTATAACTTTACCCAATAAGTCGTTTTCTATTAAAAATGTTGATAACTTATAAACTTTTACGTTAATAACATTTACTTGGCGTAATGATACCTTTTTATCCCAATCATCTTTATACTTGGTAAATGGTTTTAGTGAACTAGTGTAGTGAGGTTCATTTATATAAAAATCTTCTATACCGTCATTATTGTTTATTGCATAATTAAAAACTTTTATGTTTTTGTGATTTAATTCTAAAGATTTTAATTTTTCATATAAATGTGGTACGGGCTCAAAGGCAAAAATCATATTCTTTTCATCATATAAATATTGACGTAAAAATGATCCCTCATTAGCCCCAACGTCTATTATAATATTCATTTTTTTCATAGTTTATTATTAATAATTTTATTTAATTCTTGATTACCAATTAACTCAGTTTTACTTCTGTTTCCAATTTTAAATTCTTCAATTTCATATAAGTTATCTGGACAAGCCAGTATAAAACCGTCGTATTGAAAAGATTCATTATCAAAATCACACGAACATAAAATTTTATATCCATTTTTTTTCAAAAAAGAAATACACTCGTAATGAAGTGAATTACTGTGTGTGCTAATAAATAAATATTTTATTTTTTTCTCAGAAAGATAAGGTTGTATCATATCCAACATCTCAACCTCATATCCTTGAATATCGCTATGTAGTATATCTATTTTTTCTAAGTTATTTTTTAAAAAAAATGTTAGAGGGTTAAAATCAGATTTAGATATTTTACCCTGTATAAAATTTGGTTTTAATTCGTTAATTTCAAAATTTTTGATTCCGACTCTCATATTATTAGCGTCAGGTTCAATACAGTAAGATATAGAATCTTCAATTGTTTTCATAAACCATATTGAGTACATTGACCAGTAACTACCTAATTCAATCATAATAGAACCTTTGTTTAGTTTACTTAAAACTTTTTGAAATGCTCTTTCTTCGGATGGTTCGTGAACACCTAAATTATATTTTAATATCTCAATAAAGTTACCGTAATATTCAGTACTAAGTTTTATACCATTATGTAAAGTAATAATTCCGTTTTCAACAGTACCTGCATTTTCTACTCTATTAATATACAAATTGTTTGGGTCAGATATAATATCTTTAAATCTATTAAAATTATCTTCAGGACTATTAAATCCCCCTTTTAAGTTATTTATTGATTCATCTTCTAATAAATCAAAAATATTGTCCGTATAGAAGTCCTCGTCATACGTTTTTTCAGATGTGTTATAGTTTTTAGAATTTAGTTTTTCTATTAAAGATTTGTGTGGATTCATTTTATTATTATTTAAATGTTTATGTGGTTTTATTATTATTTTACAAAAATTAAGTTTTCACCGTTTTGGTGTATTAAATTCATATTGAATTTTTGACAATAATTAACAAAAAGTTCTTTTTGTTTGCCATTAAACTCAACACAAACAACCTCACAATTTACTTTGTTTAAATCAATTTGATTAAGAACTATATAATCCATTCCTTCAATATCAATACTAATTATGTTAAAACTTTGTTCCGTAAGATTGTATCTCTCTAAAAAAGAATTCCACGTTAAACAATCCACCTCGTGTTCTTCAAAAGTTACACCACTACGTCTCCACCTAATGGTTTCATCCATAATAAGAGTTGATACTAACCCCGTGTCCCTTAATCCAAGAAGATCGCCACTTTCATAAAATTTTAATTTACAATTTTCAGAACCCAACGCAACATTATAACATTTACTATTTCCTAAAACGTTTTCAACTAATTTATCAAAAGGTTTTTTTCCCGCCTCAACTAAAAAACCTTGCCAACCAAGATCCCTAAAAAATTTTGAGTTACTAAGGGTTATTCCATCATTTGCCCCAATTTCTAAAACAGTACCAATATAATCTGGTCCGTGTTTTTCCAAAATATAATCATTAATTATTTTGTCTTCATTATTTTGTCCGTAATACATCTTTATTTAATATTAAAATTGTTTATAAATCTTTTTTGGTAAATGGTTTCATCACCACTTACATTGTTTTTTATGTAAGTTTCATCATATTGATTATGTACATCTTTTGTAATATCTGGATGAAAATGTTTAATTATACAAGTATTAAAATATGTTTGTTTGTTTAAACTTTTAGCAACTAACATAAATTCGTTGTCGGCATAAAAAGAAACATAACTAGGATGGTAAATGTAATTAAAACGTTCATAATATTTTTTACCCAAAATACTAAGAGTGTTTAAATCACTTCTATATCCATCATAATACCATAAAACACCATCAGTATCCGGGTAAAATTCATTCATATTATTTCTAATGATACTATCGTAACCTTTAACTTGTGGTATCATATCATCAGAAGCTAATAAAATAATATCATAATCATTATGTTTATCTAAATCTGAATTTACCGCCTCTATTTTTGTTTTAGAGTTACCAAAATAAAAAAATAAATTTTTATAACTTTCTAATTTTTTTATAACAGATTCGTTATTCATTTCTTCGTCGTCTAAATCACAAGTAACAACAAATTTTGTATTATCAATATCGTCTAATAATTCATAATACTTATCAAGTACTTTAAAAAAAAGTTCTTTTCTTCCCCTTGTTGGAAACTTTATTAGTAGGTTAAATTTTTTTTCCATTTGTAACGTATTTTTATTTATTTATTTTTAAATTTATTTTCCACTTTTTTTATGGTGTGTAGTACACAGGGAATCCCACCCCATAAAACTTTATTTGGGTACTCCCAGTTATCAAAATAATTAACTAACTTATTTATATTTTCTTTAAAATTAACAAATGCCGAACTGTTCTCTAATTTTAATCTAATGTTGTCTCTTATATACGACCCGTGATGCATCTCAATATCATTTCTATTAAATATAACTGGATTAATAGAATTAGACATTCTTCTGGTTGGGTCTACTAAAACTGGTGATGGGTATCCTAAAATATATTTTGAGTTTGGATTTATTTTATAAATTAAAGACACGTAGTATTCTTCTGGAGGGTCTAATTGAAACTCCCAACTTTTATAATAAGTTTTCATTTGACAAAATGACGAATCAAATCCATAACTATCAATTATTTTTTTGATAAACTTAAATTGTTCAATATCATAATACTCGTCAGTGTCCATAGACATATGATGAGTACACCCATTCTTTTTTGATAATTCTAAACCAATGTTCCTTTTTGTGATTTCATTTGTGTGAGGACTTATACCAAAAGGTTCATACTTTTCAATATGGTCAATTAATTTATTTGATAATAAAGTTTCTAATAAATCAACTAAAGTTTTATTACACTCATTACCCAGATTGGATTTTGTTTGATATACAACACTTATGTAATCAACCTCACTTTTAATTTGTTTTATTGAATCTTCTAATAGTTCTTCCCCATCAAATACGTTATAACTTATTCCTAATTTCATATTTTTGTTTTTATATTATTTATTTACTTTGATAAAAAAAATTTTTTTAATTCTTTAACGTGATTAATCATAAACGGATAAAGTAATTCCTTATAATCAATTATTTCTTTCTCGTTTTTTTCTGTGTCTTTTTTTCTTGTTTGACTTTCTAAATGGTAAGAAACTGAAGAACTATCACAATAATTAATATAACCCTTTATGATACATTTTGCATTTAATTCCACATCTTCAAAACACGTTTGGTAACTCTCATTAAAAAATCCACAAGATTCAAATAAAGTTTTTCGTATCATCATTAACGCTGCGGTATTACCAATAACCGGATTAACTCCTGTGGAATAATTATAATAATTTCTTAAACCAATGTGAGATAATTGTATAAGTTTGTTTGAGTCAAAAAAGGCCAATATCCCATTATGTTGAATTGTACCATCCTCAAAATGAAGCCTAGCACCAACTGTTCCAGTTTTAGGGTAAGTTTTAAAAACCTTTAACATTCCATAAATAACATTATTCAATATTTTAATATCGTTATTACAAAAAAGTAAAAATTCATATTCTTTACCAATATGGTTTTTAACTACATCATTATTTATTTTTGCAAAATTATAATAGTCATATTCAATTAATTTTATATTCCCCATTGGGAGTATTTTTTCTTTTATCCATTCTTTTTCTTCATTTGTTGATCCGGTATCTGCAATGAAAACATCAAATAATTTTGAATCACATTGTTGGTAAAATGAATTAACACAATCAAATAACATTTGAGTATTACCTTTTGTTGGTATTATTATTGCAATCTTACCAACATTTTTTATTTGTTTTGTTTTAATTGTTGGTACGTATGGAATCTCAGGTTTTAAATCTAGAGGTAAATTATTACCCCACTTCTCAACAAATTTTTCCTTACTTTCCCAGAACTCTTGATTTGGTTGACCAACAGATTCGTGAGTAATTTCAAAAGATGAAGTCACCCCAATTTTTACTCCATCTATATAATTTGGAATACAAAATAAATGGTCATAAAAGTGAAATTTACCAATTGACTCGTCAAAGGTGTGTTTTATTTTTGTTTTATTAAACGAAATAAAAAGACCATCAATTGTTACAACTGGAATTAAAAATGGTAATTTAGATGAGTATTTACTTAACCATTTATTATGACCTTTAGGGTGATGATAAACTTGTCCAACCATAGTTTGTTTTAATTTTTCCCAGTAAACTCCTGACTCAGGAAAATAACAAGAACCAGCCTTACCAATAATACCGTAGTCGGAGTTATCTTCAAAATCCCTTAGTAATTTTTTACCCCAACCTTTCTCAAGTTTAATGTCGTTATGACAACAAACTACAATGTCATTTATAGATTCACTAATACCTTTGTTATATAGTTTGGAAAGAGAATATTCATTATGGTTAACATATTCTAATATCTGAATGTCTTTCACTCCAGAGGTTTCTAACAAATGTTGTTTAAATTTGTTATTGTAATCTTGGTCCTTGTGTGTTGAGTATACTATTGTAATCATATTCCTGTACTTCCAAATCCTTTATCAGACCTATCTTTGTCTTCTACGTTTTTAATTTCTTTTAATTTAACCCACTTTCCACTAACAACAGGACACAAAACAGCTTGTGCAACTTTTTGTCCTTTTGCGATTAAAACAGAATTTTTTGTTGTGTTAAATAATATTACTTTAATTTCACCAGTATAACCACAATTATGTATTAGATGATTATTACAAAAAAAATTATGATTATTAGACACAGTAATATCATAAGTTTGTTTAATACTCGTTGTTATTTTTTTAATTTTACTTGTTTTCATTTATAAATTGTTCTAACTCTTTTATATTATAAAAAATTTTATAATTTGGGTATTTATTTAATGTGTAATATTTTTTTACATCAACCTCTTCAGTGTACCACCCCTTCATTTCAAAAACATATGATTTTCCATTTTTAAAATCAACTAAAAAATCTGGAACATAATGTCTATTTAGATTATTGTAATAATATTTTATTCTTATACCGTGTTTATTTGTCCAGGTAATAATTTCTTCAGATTTATCAAATAATTCCATAGCGCTCAATTCGTATGATGATGAATATATAAAATTTTCATTGTTTTTTGATATAAAAACACCAGTTTTATATTTGTTTTTTTCATTTTTTAAAATACCTAAACTATATAATTCTGATATTTTTTTTGACATATTTTCCCTATACTCAATACTTTTATTACATCTACCATCGTTAAGTGACTTTTTAATTGATTCTATTGTTTTTTTTCTATAGTCAACATCTTCCCATCTTTTTTTACTTGTTTTACTTATTTTTTTCTTACGTTCTTCTGACACAACCCAAGTTTTGAACTCTTCAGTTTTTTTCCAAGTTGTAAGACCAGAAAAAATTTCGGGTGTTTCATTATAAATTTTTTTAATTTTTTCTGACATTTTTTGTTTGTATTCGGGATTTTTGTGTGTAATATTTCTAATTTTTATTTGATTTTGTTTATAATCATTGTTAGACCACATTTTTTTTGCCCTTTTACTTAATAATTCAGAATGTTTTACACTTTTGACTTTTGCTCCAGAATATAAAACTTTATATTCAACACTTTTCATATTGTGCTCAAACTTTAAATGTTCTACAATTGAAAATTCTTTTTCTATACCACAAATTAAACATTTTACCATAATACTCTTTATCTTTATTGATAAATAGTATGTTGGTTAAAAAAAGTTTATGATTTCGTCGTTTTCATTTAAATTTTTTGCTAATACAACACCTTTTGTTGTGTATACTTCACTATTTGGTGTTACTTCTAAAATTCCAGTTTCGGTTTCTATTATTAGAATTTCTTGTTTTTCAGTGTCAAATATTTGTGAAATTACGTCTTTCTCAACTTCTAAAGTTTTTTCATTAAATGAATATACAATCTCACCTATTTTAATTTCACTAATAGTTTTTTCACCATCGGTTGTTAATATCTTCATATCCTCTGAAAAACAATCTACTGTTCCTGGTGAATTTAAAACCATCAATCCTTGTTTAAGTGCCAAACCACTTTTTGATCTAACTTGGATTTCATAATTTTCTGGTATATCAACTCGTAATCCGGTCGGTACTAACGCTCTTCCAAATGGTTCAATTGTTAATTCTTCTGTTGAATATAAATCAAATCCAGAATCTGAAGGATATGCGTATTCTGGTGTAACTACCTCATTGTTTTCTTTTGAAAATTTTAAATCTATTGTCGGTTGATAAACACCAAGTTCTTTTTCAAGAGTCTCAACGTCTATTCCAAATTCATTTAATATTTTATTGTAATCAATATCTGCGATTGAATCGTCAAACAAATTTTCTATATTATCACTCATTCTAAACTTTTTAATTTCATTATTGCTTCGATTAATACCTCCACATCTTTTTCACAGTATTCTGTAATTTCATTTATTTTTTGTTCTTCCCAGTATGCAGAATGTACATTAGCACCAGTTATTTCACCGTCCTTTGGTGTTGGTATATTAAGACAAGAACATAATAAATCTAAAGAACCTATTGATGTATAAGAACCATATTGCCAAATTTCTTTTGTGTCGATTGCTTTTATTTCCCAAGGTTTTGTATCATAAGACGGAAGAATTTTTGAGGGGCGGATTCCATTTATAATCATTCTTTTTGCGAGCATCGGAATATCAAAGTTTTTTAAGTTGTGACCACAAAGATAAAATCCTAACTTTTCACATCTATCAAGCAAGGTTCTTACTTCCTTTAATAATTTTTTTTCATCGTCACCCGAAAAAGATTGTTTTTTTATTTCCCCATTTTCCAAAACAAAAGCTACGGACACACAAACAATTTTTGCAAACTCTGGAACAAGTGCGGCTCTTTTAACAAAAACTTTGTTTTTCAAATCAATCTCAGAGTAGTTACCATCATTATCTTCTGGAAATCGTTTTAAAAACCAATCAAAATACTTCTCAAATTGTTCGGCAATTTCAGGAGTAAATTTTTGACAAGAATCGTAATCTGGACAACCACCAACGGTTTCAATGTCAAGAAATAAAATTTTTGTTATAGGTGTGTTTATCATATTATTTAATTAAAGATTTGTAAAATTGCGCTCTTGTTTCTGTAACTTTATTTAAGTCGTATCTATCCTTTACTGTTTCATACAATCTTTCACCAAGGTCTGTAATCATATTAGGATTTTCAACTAACTTTTTAATATTTTTTGCCCAATCACTGTGATTATTATTTTCATTTACAAGTAATGCGTTTCCATCTGTAAATTGTCCATTCTTAAGTGCATGTTTTAAATCAATCGTGTAAGGACCAACATTTGATGCAATTAATGCTTTTTTATAAAACCCAGCCTCAATAACTTTAAGTTGAGATTTCATTCGGTTAAAAATATGGTTTTTAATTGGTGCTAAAGAAATATCAAATTTAGAATAGTTTTTTGCATAACTTGTAACCGGTCTTGTCCAAACTCTTACATAGTTTTCGTTTTCAACGCCAGGGTAATCATTTTCTACAAATGTGTCTAAATAATCTTTATATTTTGGTGTTATAATTTTGTAATTATCTGTGAATATTTGTTCATACTTAACCCATACAGTTTCTTCTGGTTTAATTGGTCTTTGTGTTTTTTGTCCTGTTGTTTGATTTATCTCAGTTATTGTACCACGAATATCAAAACCGCAAACATAATATTGTAACTTATCTTGTAATGGTGATAGTTTTGAGACCATACCATTAAGTAATTGTAAATCGTGTAAATGTGATGAACCACCTAACCAACCAATTCTAATTTTATCAGACTTTGGTGTTGGTTCATTAAATTGTGGGTCAGCTGGGTCAACAGCATTTGGTAATACAATTACATTTTTATTATATTTTTTTATCTCATTTGCAAAAAGTTCTGTTGTTGTAATAACACAATCAGCCGCTTTAAGATTTGTAGTTATCTTTTCGTGTAATTTGTTTTGAATAATTAATTGATGAATCGGGTGTTCTTTTGTTGGTAACCAATAATCGTCTATATCAGCAACAACAACAATACCCATTGATTGTAACATTTTTATTATGTTAGGGCAGTTATCATAATCAGTCCCAATACTTCTATGAAAATGTACAATTTGGTATTTTTTCCAGTAATTTATATCATTTATTTTTGGTTCGTAGTCAATATTCACATGGAAATCATCTGGATACATATTTTGTAATTTAACGTGGGGGTCAACTGATCTGAATTTTCCTACTCCTGATTGGTCACTAGGGAGTACTAGTACATTTATCTTTTCCATAATTAATTTTATAAGAAAAATATACCCATATTTAATTAAAATATCAACTATAAAACAAAAAACCCCAACAATTATGTTGAGGTCTGATGATACACAAAAATTAATTACTTACTTATCTTTTTAATATTAGTTACTTTACCTTCAAATATGTGATTACCAACTCTAAATTTAAAAGCTTCGTTAGACCTAGTTGTTGATTCAACAAGAAGTCCATTTTCTTTTAACACATCCTCAACAGTTTCTCTTACAATATTTCTAACCTCATCATAATTTATTGAAGGGTTAATTGTTTGTGTTTTTTGTGGTGCTGCAGATTTTTGTGTTTGATTTGTACCCATTAACCTTGATGCCTTCTCAACAAGTTCATTAGATAATGTTGCACTACCGTTATAAGATGTTGGTTGTTCAATTGGGTGTTCTAACATAAGTCTTTTTATTTCGTCAGGTAGTTTTGAATTTTTAATTCTTTCTTCTGATGTCCCTTGCGAAACATTACTTTGCATTTTTACTTCATTTTCTGATAAAAATTCTTGTGGAATATTGTAATTTCCACTTACCGGTTGGAACTCCTCAACTTGTGGTGTGTTAAAACTTGTTGGTTGGGTTACCGACCCTCTACCAATTTCATTATGTTTTTCCATTATTTTTTTGGAAATCATAAGTTTATTTATTAAATCTTGTTCTGATTTCATTTTATTTAAAATACTGCGTTTATTATTATCCTCGTCATACTTTTATCTCCAGCCGGATTATAATTTGGTCTTGGTTCGTTAAAAGTTTCAGTTGTTGGTTTAAATGTAATTATTTTATCAACCCTAAACAATCGCCAACTTGGTAATGGTTTTTTACCTAAGTAAGCTCTATGTGACGCACCTTCTAAATCCCAAGCTCGTAAAACTGGATTTCCAGCCTTACTATAACCATAACAAACAGGTTCTACAATTCTTAATCCTTTTCCACCTGGTTCGTCACCATCATAGTAAACAATAACTCGTTGACGTTTCTTAATAGCATCTACAATACTATTTATAGAAGCTACTTCAACAATAAGGTTATTATATACATTGTAAAGTTTCATTAAGCTGTTGGTGTAGTGTATGGTTTGTCATTTTGAAATTCATTAATTTTTATTACATTAATTCTTTCAAAAACGTCGGTAGAAGAGCCACCGTTAGCTGTATCCAAAAATGTTCCAGTACCTTTACCAAATTCATCACCATCAGAAATTGCATCCTTATTAGTTGCTGAATAAGAATTTGTTGGTTTATAATCGTTTTTTGGTATTAACTTTTTTCTTTGGTCTTCGCCAATCACACCAAGATCATTCATTGGTTGACTAAAATCTAATCTTTCACTAGTTGCCATTAAAGTAGTTTTTTCATTATTTCGTTTATCCTTTTAAGGTTTTCTGTTATTTTAATATCATCTTGGAACTTACTATGTTCTTTTGATGGTCTATTCATATCGGCTAACCAACCCATATCATCAATAAGGGTATCATCAATAGGTTCTGGATGATAGTCTTGTCTAATTTGTTTAGACATTTGGTCACCATTTCTCATTGATTCAAGCGTCCTATCAACCCAACTTCTCATATAATCAGCACCATTTAATACATATGGTGCGTCTTTTCCGTCACCACTGTAATTGTCAAACCAATTTTTAATTCTACCTAATTGTTGATAAGTTACATATCCAGTATCTCTTAATTCTTGATTTCTATTATACCCTTCGGTATTTGCATCAGAATTACCAACGTGATTAAAACAAGTTTCAAGATATTCAGTCATCTCTTTTGGTAAATGAATTGTTTGGTTATATAAATCTTTATTCACCGCCTTTAAGATGTTTTATTAGTTTATCTAAACTTATACCTTCTTTTTCTGCCAATTTTTTTATTGATTCTAAATTACGCATTAAAATTTTGTTAATGGGTGAATTATCATCACTATCTTTTGTTTTGATGTCTTTATCTTTTGACTTTTTATTAAGTAAAAGTTCATCAATCATATGACGCATTTTTTCTTTTCTCAATTCAACAATTCTTTGTTTACCTTCTTCGTCAAGTTCTGGATCAAAACCAAAAGACATACATCTTTCATATCTTTCAAAAGGGTCTGCAATTTCTAAGTTTTTAAAAACAGCGATACAACCTTTAAATGTTTTTATATTATCATCGTCGATTTCTTCATACCCATAAGCATCAGAAAAATCTTCTTCATCCAATGGTTTATGTTTTTTTTCTGACTCACCAAAATAAATTCTAGCTTTAAACGGAAAGTTACCATTGGCCATTCTATTTAAACCGGCTCTCATATCTTGTGTCCATTGTGTGTGTTGACCCATATCTAAAATTGGTATATTAGAGCTAGACATACTACCATCAGCATCAACTAATTCATCTATTTCGCCACCTTCTTTTTTATATTTTTCTGGAACTTTACTAGTTAGTTTTATACCAGCTTTTTCGGCTAAAGCAACAATAAAAGGTGT
>Ga0247844_1006160_pt1 | contig 14561 bp, 11 predicted proteins | sample LaCtaG_FD_192421 | JGI IMG/M metagenome (GOLD analysis project Ga0247844, IMG submission 192421) | Freshwater microbial communities from meromictic Lake La Cruz, Castile-La Mancha, Spain - LaCruzMarch201714.5m_1 | ecosystem: Environmental > Aquatic > Freshwater > Lake | place: Spain: Castile-La... | reverse complement strand
CGCCTTCCCAGTTCTGCTTTAAAGATTAAAAATTTTTGAGCAAAAATCATGGGTTCAGCATACATGCCATGGGACCTACCAAGACAGAGAAGATCCTTTGTTTGATCAATGAGTTGATCAAATATTTTATCTAATAGTTCAAGATCCTTAATCAAAAGGATGAGTGATTCTTTTATTTGAAGGGAAAGGGTAGTATCGATGATGTCTGATGAGGTAACTCCAAAATGAAAATATTTTGAAAATTCAGGAGCTACCTGTTCTGTAATACTTGTGCAAAAACTAATGATATCATGTTTTGTTTCAATTTCTAATTCTTGAATTCTTTTTTGGTCAATTTGTACTTGTTTAAATTGTTCTGCGGTATTAGCGGGGATGATATGATGTTTTTCTAATGTTTTTAGAAGAGCTAACTCCACTTCGAGGAATTTTTTAAATTTACTTTCATCAGACCAGATAGTGGTTATCTCTTTTACTTCATAGCGTGGTATCATAGAGTTATTATCTTTTGTTCTTTTTTTTAAACAGAAACAGTAGCAGTATAGCTAAAATAGTCTCTTTTAGGCATTAAAAACAAATGTCTTTTTTTAAATCAACACTTATAGAAAGTTTGGGATCAATTTTATAATCACTAATAATTTTTCGCACACTTTTAAATCTAGGATCTTTATTATTTCCATCAGTAAGATCATCCCAATATTGTATGGCCATTAATCCTGTATAATCACAAAATTGTCTTAAACTTAGTGCTGCAATTAAACCAGAGGCATGCCAACCATTCCAGCAGTGAATGTAAATCGGACCTCTATTTTCAGGGCCAGTTGATAGTAATTTTTGATGTATGAGTTGCAGAATTTCAGTTCTTTCCTTTAATTGGAAGGCATTGAGTTGAAGATATTCAATGGTATTATTTCCGCGAATTCCCTGGCACTGAATTGATTTTGGTGCCTTTTCAAATCCTGTTTTATAGAGATAGATGGCGCTTTGAAATCCTTCCTTGCAAAGATTGGTTAGGCCCATAGTTGTAAGAGGATTAGAATTGCTTCGAGAGTCTTTTTTTAGATGAGTATTATTTGCTCCGCCTCGATAATAAATACCTTTTAAAACTGAGCGAAAATTTCGAGTCCCGTAAAGTTCTTTAAAACCATTTCCCTTGTCATCAGTCATTTTTTTAGAAAAATTTGGTTGATCGTAGCGATTTATATAGAAATTTTTATAATCATTTTCTGCATGAGCAAGCATCCATTGAAAAAGGAAAAAGAGAATATATCCCTGTCTAAAAAAGCGACGATACAAGTATTTATTATAAGTTTTATACATTATTAAAAAATTTTACTAAAAATTGGGTTTAATTAAAATGAAAATCATTTCTTACAAGGAATAATATGATGAATATTATCATAAAAACATTTTTATCCCTTCAATTATTTTATCTTTTTTCAAGTTTTGCTCAATTAGACTTGAATTTACCTAGGGGACTTGAAACTCAAACCTATGGTAAAAATGATATTTGTGTTGTACCGAGAAATTTTCTTCTTAAAAGTTTAACTTTTGACACAGAACCTGCTTCAAAAAAACAAAGAGAACTTTGCAGTATTGATTTTTTCAATGATCCTGACATTGGAATATGTCCCAAGGATTTTAGTACTAATCCTGCAGTGGAAGTTTATAAATTAACGGAAACAAATTTAACAAAAGCAAAATATGAATCCATTGAATGTAAAAAGGATCGATCAAAAAGAGTTGGAAAAAAAATTGGAAAATTTAAACAAAGTATCACCTGTAGTTACACTCCTTCTATTTTAGGTTATTATGCCTTATCCCAATGGTTAGGCGATGCAGGACGAGTGCCACCATCAGTTATTAGAACAATGCCCTTTGTTGATCATCAAAAGATTGCAAAAACTGGCCAGGGAGGTCGGCTTGCTGGAATGTGGAAATTATTTGAACCCGTTTATGTAAATCCACTAAAATATCCTAAATTATCAACTAGTGAATCATTACAATTATACGGAGCTTTTAGTCAGAACCCAGCTGGTGAGGAATTTTATAGGGAATTTTATGGACATAAACACGTCTATGCAGACGGTTTAAAGGCCTTTAAAAAAACAAATGTGTACTTACAAATTACTAATCTTAATTCTTTAAAATTACCTAAAGTATTTAATAAAGAACTTGCCCAAAAAATTCAAGCAATGAAGGATGCATCTAGCATGATTGCTATGGATACTATCATGAATCAGCAGGATCGTTTTGGAAATGTTCACAAAAAACTCTATTACCACTACCTGGAAAATAATAATGTTAAAACAAAATCGGCCAAGGGACTAACCCCAGAAGAAATTGCTGCTCTCAAAGACAAGGGAGCAGTGGAAGTTTATGAGTTACTTATGAAAGATAATGATTGTGGGGTAACGAAAAGTAATCTTTTTGCAGCAGATAAAACTCTTCGAAATGTTCGGCATTTTAGTCCGAGTGTTTACAAGTCAATTCAAAATTTAGCATTACAGATTTCTAATGTGGAATTTATCAATTATTTAAAAAGTGATCTTCTATTTACCACAAATGATTTAACAGGACCAATGGGGATTTTAAATAATCTAAGTGCTGTTGCTACTACTCTTAAAGAAAACTGTAAAAAAGGTCTTTTAAAATTAGATTTAGATATTCCAACTTATTTAGGATTAGTGGAACCAGTCTCATGTCTATAAATTTTTTGAGGTAATGATTTATGTTAAAATTATTTTTTTGTTTGAGTTTTCTCATAGGAATTTTATTTTTTAATTTTAATGTTTTTGCAGAAATTAAATCCAGTCAACAATTGAACTTAGAAAAATATTTTTCCAATAACGAGATAGAATATAAGAAATTGCCAAAATCTATTAAGAAATTTTTTGCAAAAAATTTGTTTCTTCCTCTAAATGAATACGAAATAAGCAAGGAAAACACATTTAATCGGTGGAGTAATCACATATATGAAATGTCCATTAGTGCTTCTTTAAATAAAGTTTGGAAGGAATATTCTGAGACAAATGCTGAGGATCTTTGGAAAAAAAAGCATTCCAATTTAATAATACTTGTAAGAGATAATACTATTTATCAAAAAAATGTCATTCCTCAAATTGGCGATCTTGTTATTCTTGAATTAAAGGTTATAAAAAGCATTAAAAAATTACCTGTTGCATTTTTTATTACAAAAATGAATGCTCCTAAGGATGGTCGGGCAGAAATTTGTTTTAATTATTCTAAACAAAATGTTTCTCAAGGAGAACAGTGCCTTTCTTTTACTGAACGTATAGAGGGAGATCAAACCTACACAAAAATTAAGCATGATTCTAAGTTTGGAAGCGAAAGTAGGTTTCGGGATCAATTTCTTTATCCCTATTTTCACGAAGCCATTATTAAAGAATTTCATCAAGTTTTAAAACATAACCTTGAAAATCCAGACTAGTTCTCTCCGGAATAAATCATGAATTAATCAATTTGCCCGATAAGTTCATTATCATATTTGAGATTTCTTCAAAACAAAGAGATTACTCAAGGAAAATAATGAAACAATCATTTTGCTTCTTGATTTTTAGTATCACCATACTTCTTCAGTCCTGTGGGCCTAAGGGAAAAATTGTGGATTTAAATAATCTGAGCGGAAATCCCTTAACTGATGGTGGCATTAAAAATGATGATACTAATGGTAATGGATCTGGAAGTGGTAATGGATCAGGACCTGGAACGAATAATGGTGCAACTAATGGCGGAACAACAGGAGGTAGTTTTCCAGATGAGCCTGGTGGTAAAATGGGCTTTAATGCTCCCGAGAGTAGTAACTGTGCTAAGTACCAGGATCAATATGATTTAAATGATCCTTATTTTTGTCAACAGTGGCATATCAGTAATCGTGGTCAAACTGTTAATCATATTCCAAGTACATCAATATTTTCAAAAACAGGAAAACCTGGAGCCGATATTAATGCCTATAATGCTCTGGCAAAATATAGCGGAAAAAATGTAAATATTTATATTACTGATGATGGATTACAATCTTCTCACCCTGACATAGCAGCAAATTTTTTAGGTGGAAAAAATAATTGTACTGGTGGCAATGATTCTCTACCACCAAAGATCACTGATATTCATGGAACAATGGTGAGTGGAATTATAGCAGCAGTGGGAAATAATGGCATTGGAGTTTCGGGCATTTCCCATAATGCAAAAATTTTTATGAATAATATTATTGGTTGTCAAAATGGTGGAGCATCGGCCTTTGTGGCGGGCATTAATATTCCAAATACCTATCAACTTTGGAGTGGGAGTTGGGGAATGGGAACCTGTCAAAGTGGTTTTGTTCCTAGATCACAAATGAGTTCTCAATTTGATGCTTTTACTCAGGCCGCTAAAAATAACAACATTGTATTTTTTAAGGCCAATGGTAATGATAACGGCTGCGGGTCTAATGGAAACGCAGATAATTTAAATGCTCACTTTGCTGTGGCCTCAATTGGTGCTGTTGATAATGAAGGAAATATTACAAGCTATTCCAGTAAAGGATCAAATTTATTAGTTTCAAATTTTGCAGGATATGGTGGTCAATCTGCTGCCAGTCCAGGAATTGTGACAATCGTAAGAACTAATGAATATACCGCTGATATGAATGGAACTTCAGCAGCAACTCCAGCAACAACTGGTGTGACTGGACTTGTTTATGAAGCTCGTCCAGGACTAAAGTGGTATGATTATCAGCACGCTCTTGCCCAGGGTGCAACTATTATTAATGAAACACAAACTGCAACTTCTGGAATTTCTGGAGCTGATAATATTAATTATTTTATCAATGATGCTGGATATCGCCATAGTTTTTCCTATGGTTTTGGCGTAGTTGATGCCGATGCCACGGTAAGTTTTATATTAAAAAATTATACTGCATTACCAGAACTTAAAAAATTTAGTGATCAATTTAGTTCCACACCACAATCAGATATAACACCTGAAAGTTTTGCAGCTAACGCATGCAGTGAAAAGACTATTGATGTAACAAATGACTTGCAAATATTTTCTACAGAATTAAGTTTTGATGTGAAAAATGCCCCCGTAAGAGATCTCGCCATTTTTGTGACCACACCAAAAGGTAAGGTCGCACAAATTTTAAGACCAAGTAATTTACCAGGATCAAATCTCATCTATGATCAGTATTTTAAATCCATGCAGTTTTATGGAATGAGTACGAAGGGACTTTGGAAAATTAAAGTATGCGGCAAAGTTGGAGGTAGTTTTAATGGAGCAAAAATAAATTTTTATGGATTTTCTGGAAATCCAATTAAAAATAGAATGTAATTTTTTTTTTAATTAACCGATAAAATCAATATGAAAAAATGACAAATAGGAGAATTATGAAAAATAGAAAAATGAAGTATTCTATTTTTTCTATTGGAATGATTTTATTAAATTATTCCTGTGGAAAAGATTTAGATGTAACATCAAGTGTAACCAATACATTCTCTTCCATGCCCCAGGTTTCTGGACCAGTATCTGAAAGTGCCTTGACTCGTAAACTACCTCCAGGAAAATTAATTTCGAGTCTTGCTAGTACTGGTCAAAACATAAATGAGTTAACTTTTAGTGGTGGTGAATCATTGCAGTTTTGCGAAAACGCTAATAACCTTAAAGGCCTTCTTGCTGAAGCTTCTAATCCCGATAAAATTCTCTGTTATATAGGACAAATGGAAGGATTGGGAATGTTATCTGCCATTAGCAATTTGTCCGATGGAGAATATCATTATTTACATTTTGCTAATATGGGAGATGATAGCGGTGGTGGGAATGCAAGACCTAGAATTAAATTTAGAATTTCAAAAGATGTCGATGGTAATATTGAAGATTTTAAAATGTTTTCCTGCTTTGCTGGGACTTCAGATTCTCCAGTTCAATCAGAATATATCTCTCAGGAATTTGTAGGATCAGCTGCCACAATCGTCGCCAAATATAGTGATTCAAGAGTTGAAGGCGCAGAAACATATTCCTATGGATCAGATACCAACGTTTCAGGAACCTATAATTTTGGGTTAGGCAGGTGGACAAGTTCAAAGACAATAAATGGTCGAAAAGTTTTTAGTTCAACTGGAGGGATTGCAAGCTCCTATGCCATGAAAATTGAAGGAACCGAATATTCAGATTATTTTGAAGCAAAAGTATCTATGGATGGCAATTGGGGAAATAATTATTTTACAAATTATTTTTATACGGCCATGCAGATTATTCGTGGAGATAGCGAGGCGGTTTCTTCACTTGCACTTGGTGATGGAGCTACAAGTTATGTCATGACTTATGATGATCATGGTAACGGAGTAGGTGTTGATTATTCTTCGACAAATACTACAGCATGGACTGGTGATGATAAAATGTCTTCCTCTTATGCTACCAGTGATTTTAAAACCTATGTGGATGCAGGAACAGTTCCCTCTGTTGCGCCATCAACAACAGCAATTACTTTTCCAGGAGATGAGGGTTGGGATTGTTCATTACCCTCAGGTGAATCATGGGTAGATATTGATTTTAATGATACGCCAAGTGCAATGGATCAAATTCAAAGTTGTGATGAAGATTATGTGAATCAAGAATGGGTACAGTGCCCATACTAATATTTTCGTAGAAAATTCGCGATCGTCTTTTAGTAGATAATCGCGATTTTATTACTACTAGCATCGATGGATATTTTATTAAAAAATTTAGCACTTTGATCATAACTTCCAAATTGATTTGACCAACACTGCACAGAAAAATCTAAAACATTATTATTTCGTAATAATTTAAATATAAACATATTCGGGCTTTGTAATTTATAGCTCACTGTTAAATTTCCATCATTTTGAGCAATGGACATGGAATTAGTTGTATTAGAAAGAGGCAATCTTTTTTTAGTGGCAAAAATGGTTCCTTCTCCAAAAATGCAAAGAAAGGATTTGGGTTTCCCACAGGATTTTTTTGAACCATCATGTTCCAGGTAACAGTTAAATTTTGAAGTACTTAATCCGCCTGAAGAAAAGGGAGTGGTTTTAGATAAATTAAATAAATAGGATTCTGTCGCAAAACTGAGATTAGAAATAAGTAGTAAAAAGTAAAAAAATTTTTTTGAAAAATAATCCATATAACATACCTTTTAGTTAAACATCATGTTGAACTTTCTAAAGATGCTAGATGTGTTATCCCTAATGAACCATAAAATTCTTCTTAAAAAAGATGACTTTTAAATAAGGTATGGAGTTTTTACCCTAGTTGTATTTATTGCTGAAAAAGATAAATTTTTTGTTTAAAAAATATATTGATAACCTGAATAAAAATCTATCAGTACAGTTGTTCTTTAATATTGTATGTTGAGTAAGATAATCTTTAAAATCACTATTTTTAATCTTAATTGTTTTTAATTAGTGCCCTAAGCATTTTCCTGAACCCAGAAAATCTTGACGAATTTGCAGCCACCCCTGTGATCACTTTTTGCAAAAGATTATAAAAATGTAATATTTTCCAGATAATGAAATTTTAAGATTAGGTGCTTTGACCTTTTTGTGGCACTGATTTTTTTTGCGGCACTTTAGGATTATTCTTGGGGGTTTCGCAAATTTCCTCTGCCTCAGGAATGGCTGCACCTTCTTTTGCAACTTTTTCTATTTTAACTAAGTCGATATTTGCCCACTGACTAGAGATTTCATTTTTTATGATATCTTTTCTATCAGCAGGACACAATTTCTCAACATAACTTCCTCCAAGATGATTTTGAACACAATTTTGAGCAGCTTTAAATGTTCCATAAGTCGTAGCGGCAGCTAAAGCAGGATTACTTAAATCGACTTTCATAATACTACCCTGTGGTTTTTGTGCGATTGATTCATCGTATAGATGCACTGTTTCTTCAACAAACCAAGGTCGATCTTTACCTCCACCCTGAGATACGAGATCATTTCCAGGTGCCATGGCATTTATTTGCGGAAATTTAGAATCAAAGCATGGAGAGAGCTTATTATTTGGTGGAGATCTACAATGACCAAGTCCATAATTTTTAGGTGATTCAAAATAAACTTTATTATTTTCATAGCCACCCACTTTACAAGTACAATTTGCCATTTCACTTCTTTTAACAACGTTTGTTCCTGCATATTTCCCTGGTTCTTTTCGAATAACTTCAGCTGCAGCAAGATCTTTTTTGATATAAATGCCAGGGGCAGCAATTGTAAAAACCTCTTTAAATATAACAGAATTAGGAATGGCAAAGTGTTGCTCGCCTTTTAAGGTTTTTGCATAATCAATGGCCATTAATTGGGCCAGAGCTCCACCTAGACTATGACCTGTCACTCGCATTTCAAATTTTGTGCATTTAGGTACTGTACTCGAAAGTTGGGATTCGTAATTTACAATTTCATTTATAACCGCCTGTGTCGCTTGTTTTAGTGATAAGTTACTTTTACCATTAAGTTGAAATTTTATTAATCTATCTTTAAGTCCATTTCCTATTGTGTCTTCTGGAACGACTACTGTTTGATTCATATGGATATTATCCGTATTCCAAGCTCTTACAAAACCACTATGCATTCCATCGTAGGAGTGACCCATTGAAGTTTTATCGTGTAAATCATCAAGACCATCATCTATTAAATCCCAGGTTCCTCGTAAGGCAATCTCTAAATGACAAACACTATTTTTATCTTTTTTAATTAAACCAATGATTGCTTTTGTGGGATAGGATTTAGTATTTTCAACTGTGTAACCACCCATAGTAGTTAGTACTTTTTTCTTACCTGTAAGAAGTTTATTCAATGCTACTATGTATCTAAATCCAAAACTTGTAGGGTTTTGTTTTTTTTTAATAAATTCATTATAGCTAAGTACAGACATGGCAGTATGCAGACAGGCCCTTGATTCAAAACTTAATTCTCCATTTGCAGATGGGCAAATAGTAGTTAAAAGAATGATAATATTAAGTTTTAATAATATCCTAGACATGTATTTTGATCGACATATTGTCATTTTTTAATAAGTTCTACATTTCTCTAATTTAAAATTGATAAAAAATGCCTACTTAAATTGTCTAAATTTTAGTCAGTTTCTAAAATCTTTACCTGCTTTTTGGTAATATGAAAAAAAAACCCTTAAAAAAGTATATTTTTTACCTATTATCAAACTTAAATCATTGGGAATTAATGCATATGAAAAATCTAATAAATACTTTTCTTTTTCTCGGAATACTTTTACAAAATAGTCTTTTTTCGCTTGGAGCTTTTGCCCTAAAGGTTCAAAAAATTCCACCCTTTTCTGATGATCAAATTGCTCTATCATATATCAATGCCCTTGAAGGAGTTGTTGAGACAAAAACAATTGAAGAGCAGATAAGCTCAGTAACAAAAGAATTAGTTGCTGCAGGACTTTCCGTGGCCCATATTGAAAATTCTCTCAGAATTTATTTTAAAAAAAATGAAACTGAAAGTTATAACGAAGTCATGTCAGTGACTGAGGTGAAAGATTACTCTAATGGAATGCTTGATGCGATTCTACCAGTACTTCAATCTAATACTGCCACTGGACTTTCCTGGGCGCCAAGTTGCTCAAAAAGAAATACAGTGATAGCCATGGGTGCCATTGCTGTACTTGGAGGAATTGGGGCAGCACTCATTTATAGTTCTTCTAAAAAAGATTTTAATAGTGTTGCAGTTGATAGTCCACACTATCAAAATCAATTAAGCATGTTTCAAGAGGATAAAAGTCTTGCTGTCAATATTGCTGCTTTTTCAGGCATAATCGGCGTTTTTGCTATAGCAGCCACTGCAAGCGGTCAGGCAAAATGTGCAACACATTCTCGCTCTCGCTCTTTATCTCGAGCTGGATTACGTGGAAATAGAAATGATCAATCAAATTATTATTCCCATGGTCCTATTAATCCTAGAACTATGCCGCTAAATAATCAAAGAGGATTAAGGTAAATATTATTTTTCTGTAATATGAAAAGTCATTTTTTTCAATGAAATAGGTCTAGACTAAGCCCCTCCATTTCTGATTTCATAGGTAAAATATATTTTTTGCCATTGAAATTAAGAGGAGGGCACATGTCGAAAGTGCGATTAATCGGCGAGTTTGTCGAATTAGAGGCAAGCGATCACCTAAAAAAAAGTCCCGTTTACAACGAAGATTTAGCTCCTACAAAAGCGATTCAAAGAACCTGGAATAAGTGGCATATCATGTCTCTTTGGGTTGGCATGGCCATATGCGTTCCCACCTATACACTAGGTGCAGTTCTTACTTCTTACTTTGGTCTAACTATTCTTGAATCTCTGTTTACAATATTAATAGCAAACATCATTGTTTTAATTCCCCTTATTTTAAATGCTTATCCAGGAACTAAATTTGGTATTCCCTTTCCCATTTTGCTTAGATCCTCCTTTGGGATTTATGGGTCTAATGTGCCGGCCCTCATTCGTGCGTTAATTGCCTGTGGCTGGTTTGGAATTCAAACACTCTTTGGTGGACTTGCCATTCATCTTTTATTTTTGCGAATCATTCCAGGCTGGGATTTACTTGGTGGTTACGGCGAAGTCATTGGTTTTTTTCTTTTTTGGATCATGAACATTTTAGTGGTTGTTAGAGGATCAAAAGCAATTCAGTTATTAGAAGTTTTAGCTGCACCTTTACTTATTATTGTGGGCCTAGGATTACTTTTCTGGGCCATGCCACAAATTAATTTAACTGAACTCATTAATCAGGCGCCAAAGAGACCTATTGAAGCATCGGCGACTTCTTATATTTTTGCTGGACTTACTGCTATGGTGGGTTTTTGGGCCACACTTTCACTAAATATTCCCGATTTTAGTCGCTTTGCAGCTTCGCAAAAGGATCAAATCCTAGGACAGATTTTTGGACTTCCATTAACCATGTTTCTTTTTTCCATGCTTGGCGTTGTGCTAACGGCAGCTTCACCAATACTCGTGGGAGAAACGATTTCTGATCCAGTGACTCTCATTGGTAAAATTCAATCGCCCTTCATCGGTTCCTTTGGATTATTTATAATATTAGTGGCCACAATTTCCACAAATGCCGCCGCTAATATTTTATCTCCTGCCAATGATTTTCAAAATGCCTGGCCAAAAAAAATTAATTTTAATCGCGGCGTTTATTTAACTGGGATTATTGGAATACTAATCATGGGTTGGGAGCTTTTAAAAAAAGCTGGGATTATAGAATCCACAATTAGTTTAGAGAGTATGTATAGCAATTGGTTACTAAGTTACTCTTCACTACTTGGTCCAATTGCAGGAATTATGATTGTGGATTATTTTTTAATTAAAAAACAAAATATTCACCTCATTGATATTTACCGAGTGGGAGGAATTTATCCCAATGTTAATTGGGCAGGGATTATTTCATTTTTATTTCCCGTAGGCCTTACTGTCTATGCACTTACTTCAGGAAATTTTTATTGGATTTATCAATATGGTTGGTTTGTGGGTTCCCTTTTAGGAGCTCTAACCTATTTTGGCCTTTGTCGAATCTTATTTCCTCAACACACACTTAAAACAATTATCTGGGAGAGAGTTCATGAATAAAGTTAATACGAGTAAACAATTTGGAAAAATAAAAAATTGGATCCATAACGAAGAAAATGAATCCAGTGGAAAAACAGTCATTGATTTACTAACTCCCTATACTGGAGCTGTGATTGGGACTGTTCCCATGGGGACTACTCAAGATGTTGATCTGGCGGTGAGTAGTGGGATAGAGGGATTTAAGGTTTGGAGTAATACTCCCATCAAAGAACGCGTACAGGTGATGTTTAAATTAAAATCTCTCATGGAAAGAGATTTTGAAGAACTAAAACAAATTGTTTCCTTGGAAAATGGGAAAACATTAGTTGAAGCAGCAGGAGACGTTGCCAAGGCCATTGAGGTTTTAGAATTTGGTTGCTCTATTCCCAATAAAATTTCAGGCCTCATTCAGGAAGTAAGTAATGGCATCTACTGCCAAGTTATTAAAGAACCCCTTGGTGTTGTGGCCTGTATTGCACCCTTTAATTTTCCAGTGATGGTTCCCATGTGGACTATTCCCATCGCTCTTACTGTAGGAAACGCCATGGTGCTAAAACCCTCTGAACAAGTACCACTGGGATCCATGAAACTGGCGTCCCTTCTTAAGGAAGCTGGACTACCTAAGGGCGTTTTAAATGTCATTCATGGTGGTGAAGAAGTTGTTAATGCTCTTTGTGATCACTCCCACATAAAGGCCATTAGTTTTGTGGGATCAACTAAAATTGCCAAACATGTTTATGGAAGAAGTGCCATGAGTGGGAAGCGAGTTTTAGCTCTCGGTGGGGCAAAAAATCATTTAATTTTAATGAGTGATGCCAACATGGAAACTGCCCCTATGCAAATAGTGGATTCGGCCATGGGATGTTCAGGTCAGCGTTGTATGGCAGCAAGTACCATGATTGCCGTAGGAGATTGTCAAAAACATATTGATGGAATGGTTGCCTATGCCAAAACCATCCGCCTAGGGGAGAAGCAGGGCGCGATCATTAATAAAGCAAGTGTGGAAAGAATTAATAAATTTATTACTGAAGCTGAAAAAATGGGCGCTAAAATTTTAGTGGATGGTCGAAATCAAAAACCTGTTCATTCTGATATTAAAAATATTGAAGAAGGTTTTTGGGTAGGTCCTACTCTTATAGATCAGGTGCAGCCTAATTTTCCAGCGGCCTGTGAGGAAATTTTTGGACCAGTTTTAGTCATTATTCGCGTTCAAACTTTAGAAGAGGCCATTAAAATTCAGCAAAAAAGTCCCTATGGAAACGCCGCTTCTATTTTTACCACAAGTGGTGCTCACGCCCAGTACCTTTTTAGAAATGCTAATGCAGGGATGAATGGGGTGAATGTGGGAGTCCCCGTTCCCCGAGAGCCCTTTGGTTTTGGTGGATGGAATGATTCTAAATTTGGTCATGGTGATTTAACTGGAGATCAGGGAATTGATTTTTGGACTCAAGATCGAAAAGTGACTACGAAATTTGTGGAACCACAAACGAGAAACTGGATGTCTTAAAGTATTGGTTAATTATAATGTTATAATATTATAATAATTTAATAAATAAATGAAGGAGTCGAAAATGCCTCGCAAAGTAAAATGTGGATTAATTCAATGTTCTAATCCGATAAATGATGAAACTAAACCTGTTAAAATGATTCAAGCAGCAGCCTTTGAAAAACATTTGCCCTTTATTCACGATGCTGGGAAAAAAGGCGTGCAAATTCTCTGTCTTCAGGAAATTTTTAATGGCCCATATTTTTGTCCATCCCAGGATGCTCGTTGGTATGAAGCTGCTGAAAGTGTTCCAGGACCAACGACAAATGCCATAGCTGCTCTTGCTAAGCAATATCAAATGGTCATCATTGTTCCCGTTTATGAAAAAGTTCAAGAGGGCATTCTTTATAATACTGCCGCTGTTATTGATGCCGATGGATCTTATCTTGGAAAATATCGCAAAAAACATATTCCTCATACTAATGGTTTCTGGGAGAAATTTTTCTTTAAACCTGGAGATGAGCACTATCCCGTTTTTCAAACTCGCTACGCTAAAATTGGCGTGTATATTTGTTATGATCGCCACTTTCCAGAAGGGGCAAGAATTTTAGGACTTAATGGAGCTGAAATTGTTTTTAATCCTTCGGCAACAGTGGCTGGGCTTTCCCAATATTTATGGAAATTAGAACAACCAGCTCACGCTGTAGCAAACGGTTATTTTATGGGTTGTATTAATAGAGTAGGAGTGGAGGAGCCCTGGAAAATTGGAAGGTTTTATGGCAGCAGTTATTTTGTGAATCCAAGAGGGGAAATTATGAATTGCGCCAGTGAGGATAAGGATGAACTCATCACTAGTGAATTAGATTTAGATATGATTCAAGAAGTGAGAAATACTTGGCAGTTTTTTAGAGATCGAAGACCTGAGACTTACGATAAATTAACAAGCTTAGGTGATGAATAGGAGTATCAGATGAATAGTTCAGGAAACGGAATTTTAATAAAAAATGGCGAAATAGTAACGCCACTAGATCGCTACTTAAGTGATATTTACGTGGAAAATGGATTGATTAAGGCCATTGGAAATGCATTAGAAAAAACTAATGCAAATACGAGAGTGATCGATGCAAAAGGGCATTACGTTTTTCCTGGAGCCATCGATGCCCATGTACACATGGAGCTTCCCTTTATGGGAGAAATTTCCAGTGATGATTTTGAAACTGGAACTGCTGCTGGTGTTGCAGGTGGGACAACCACGATCATTGATTTTGTCATTCCTGCAAGGAATCAATCTTTGCTCGATGGACTTGACTCCTGGAAAGAAAAGGCGAAGAAATCAGTGGCAGATTACGCCTTTCACATGGCAGTCACTTGGTTTGGCGATAAAACGGCAAAAGAATTAGAGCACTGCGTGCGAGAAGAAGGCATTACTTCTTTTAAAACTTTTATGGCCTATAAGGGCGCAATCGGCGTTGATGATACGGAAATGATTAAGGTCATGGAAACGGCAAAAACTCTCAATG
>Ga0247844_1006157_pt1 | contig 14567 bp, 18 predicted proteins | sample LaCtaG_FD_192421 | JGI IMG/M metagenome (GOLD analysis project Ga0247844, IMG submission 192421) | Freshwater microbial communities from meromictic Lake La Cruz, Castile-La Mancha, Spain - LaCruzMarch201714.5m_1 | ecosystem: Environmental > Aquatic > Freshwater > Lake | place: Spain: Castile-La... | reverse complement strand
AATCCTACCGGCTTTTTCTACGGTTCTTCGAGGGCCCGCTCCCCGAGGAGAAAATCCTCCAAGGCGCGTTCATGATCTACGGCTGGATGCCGACGATGCTACGCATCAAAGGCCCCAAAACACCCATCCTGAAACTGGTGGAGGCCAGCAAAAAAGGACAGGTGACCGAAGAACTCCTGGCCGCGTGCGCCCAAGTGCTCAACAACAGCCTCGTGGGAACCACCAAGCTGATCCACTTCATCAACCCCGAGCTCTACCCCATCTGGGATTCCAGAGTCTACCGGTCGCTCCACCGAGAAACACCCCATCCCAGCCGCCTCGAAAAACCGGCAGCCTACACCCACTACCAAGCCTGGATCAACGAGTTGAGACGGCACCCGGAATTTCCCGCCCTGAAACGGCGGTTTGAAACCGAAGCAGGATACCCGGTCTCAGACAAACGAGCAGCCGAGGCCACACTCTACTCCCTGGGAGAAAAGCCGAAAAAACCAAAAAAATCATGAAAGCACCAAAACCTCAAAAACTGACGGCCGCCGAATACGGCACCCTGGCAAAAACCTGGACGGAGACAACCCCCGCTCCCAACCCTCCGCTCCAAGTCAAAGGCCCTGTTCACAGTCAAGAATGGGGCTACAATTCCGAAATCACACACATCCCCCCAGCAACGATCATGGGAAACATCGACATTCCCAAAACCGTGAGAAAACTCCCGGAAGGAATGGTTGTGAAGGGAAGGCTCAACATTCAAGACAACCCCCATATCACCGAAGTAAATGTCAGGGCAGAGACTATCGTGATAACAAACTGCAAAGCGGTGTCTTCAATCTTATCCGCAGGGACATCGCTGAACCTCGACCAGTGCGAGAACATCCGGTCCATAAAAGGCAACTACAACTCGCTCCGAGTTGACGAATGCCCAGCCTTCGAAGGCCACGAGGCCCGCGTATCGGGGGAACTCACAGTGGTAAAATGCCCGAAGTTCACATCCGTATCGGGCCAGCTCGGAACACGGGTGACCGCACGAAAATGCCCGAACTTCGCAGGGTTGGAACCGGGAGCCCAATTCGCCGACCCAGGAAGCCTCATCATTGAGGAATCCCTGATGACGGAACTAAACGGGCCGCTCCCTGACCACATCCACATTTCAAACTGTCCGAACCTCACAAAAATCGGGCCCGGCCAAGTGGGAAACCTCGGCGTGACAGACCTCCCAGCACTGGAAGTGATTGAGGCAAAAGGAAAGGAAGTCTGGATCCGAGGCTGCCCGAAAGTCCGAGTATTTGGGGACGAAACCACAACCAAGTTGTCTGTCACCGGAAACGAACACCTCAAAGAAGTCCAACTCGCACTGGAATCCCTCTCTGTGGACGGATGCCCGAACTTTATCCTCAACGGAGCCCCAAAAAGCCTTCGGGTCCGAAACTGCCCTCAGATCACAGAAATCTCAACTCGGATCGAGGGCTTTCTGGATATTGATGCATGCGAAAACTTCTCGGGATTCAGCCCCGGATTGCCCGTAGGGAACCCGTCGTGCATCATCAAAGGATGCCCGAAGTTTGCGACATTCGAGGGCATCACAACCCTCCTGAGCGTGGAGGACTGCCCGAACTACACCGGGGTGGGACCAAACGGGAAAGTCGGGGGAAAATACTTCATCTCCGCCTGCCCAAAACTCGAGCCAATCAACCACCCGGTCGGAGAAACCATCACCTGCCGGGACGATTCCTTCAAAGGCGTCGGACCGCTGGCCACGGGAAGCACCCTCTACCTCAAAAACCAGACCATCTCGCTCGAGGAATACAAGAAAAACCACGACATCCAGTAGGCCGCCAAAATGTGCAATTTGCACATTCCCGCAAAAAAAGTCCGGTCGGCGGCGATCAGAAGGTAGATTCCCAAACAAACGGGGGCGAGAATAACCCCGCCATGAAAACCTTCACACCCGACCATCCGTTCCTCACCACCACCCAATGCGGCCGCAGATTCATCCTCTGGGGGAGAAACAGCCTGCACGCCCTCCAGAGCCTCGAAGCAAAACTCATTCCGGCCACCTGCTCCCCCATCACCCAAAAAGGGAAAAAAGCCGAAAAGACATTCAAAGAAAAAAAGGAGGCCAAACCAAAACCCGAATGCCCAACAACGAAACCGTCACCCTCGCCTACTTCCAATCCGGCGGAGGAAAAGTCACCAACTGGCAAGCCCAAACCCCAGAGCTCGCCTTCGACCTGCAGTTCATCGAATTCACCATCCAAATGAACGGACTGCCCGCCGGAAGGATCGTCCTCCGGAAAAACGCGCCGATGGCATTCCGCAAATACTACGGGGACATCTACTACGAGATCCGCCCCAAATACCGCGGGCGCGGGCTCGCACGCAAAGCGTGCCTCGCCCTGCGGGAAATCGCCATAGAGAGGGGGTTTCCCTTCCTCTTCATCAACTGCAACGCGGACAACCCGGCCTCGAAAAAAACCATCGAGAAACTCGGAGTGGAATTCCTTGAAACCTTCCCCGGTCCTCCGCCCTGCCTGCGATTTCTCTGGAAATTAACCTGACCGCAAAAACCAAAAGAAGGGCATTGCAAAATGCCCCCTTTTTATTTATCAAGACCCCCAAGATAACACAAAGGAGGGTTTCCCCTCCTTTGCCAAAAAAGACAACACACTCAAAAACAAAGACGTAGAATCCGTTGCAGGCTACGGAAGAGCTTCCTTCTAACACCTATTGTAAAACAGCTCCCCCAATCAACTGCAATGGATCCTGCGCCTCGTCCGTGACAGGCTACGCGCCTGCTTCCTTCTTAACTGCACATTACCAGCGGGTGCAACCCACTGCCACGGACCAGCCGCAAAAAATCACCCAAACCGTCAACTACACTCGGGGTATCACCCCAACAACAGTAAAATGAACGAGCACGCCAGAAAATTCACCCAAGAAAACCTTCCCGCCCTCTGCTTGGAACTCCAAGAGTGGGACAAAACCGGGATGCTGGGCCAGGGCAAAATCCGTGAACTGGCCGCCCTCATCTACGCGCCCCGCATCGAACTTACCATCGCAGCGGAGATAATCAAAACCGCCGCCGTCAAAACAGTCACCGACGGAATCCGCACAAGCCCCCGCACGATCCAAGACGAGATCAACGACTACCAAAAAACCCCTGAAGCCGCAAAAGAACTGATCCGCAAACTGGGAGGCCAACTCATCGACGCCAAATGCCCAAACTGCGGAACAGCCATCCCCTTCGAATTCCACTCATGACTCTACAAGACGTCTACCTCCAAAAACGACTGAAACTCCTACCCAAGGGGCTTCCCCCCAAAGGGAACAGCGACTCCCGTGCGACGGTCGCCGCGCTCCAGAAAAACCTGGAGGCGCTCGGGTTCAGCCTGAGCCGGAAGCTCGCGCTCGCCCTTGCCGAACTAGGCAAACCCTCGGTCGCAAACCTCGGCACCGCCGTCCTGAACCAACTCAAAGAAAGCAAGGGGGCGCATGTCAACTACCGCCCGATGTATCCAAACTTCCCCGAGCAGGTCATGGAGATGAGCGAGCTGGAGCTCTATTGGAGAGCCCTCTTCCACTACATCACCCTCGGCGACCCCAACACGGAAGACAAGCGGGACCGGCTCCCCCTCTCGGAGAAGCTCAACGTCACCGTGATCGACCTCGGAACCGAGGGGGATCTGGCCGGCGTTCTCACGGAACTGGCCGCCGCCAACTCATCGCTCTCACAGAGCGACAAGGATGCGCTCGTCGCGCTCCTGAACGGGCTGGACGACCCCGCAAGCGCACTCCCGGACTCCATCCCCCAGAAGGAAACCCTGGCACTCATCGCAGCCACCCTGCTCGCACGCAACCCGTCCGCCGAGCTGACGGGGCTCGCCACCACGGCCACCGATGTGCTCCGGATCGTCACCCAGCTCAGCGGCGGAGATATCTCCCTCGCCGAAAAGACCAGCTACAAAAACTTCAGCCGCCCGCTTCGCAAAACCCTCCTCCTCGCGCTGGAGAACTGCGGGGCCTCGCTGGAAGAGGACATGCTGCGCCATAAGGGGAAATGGATCCGCCTTGGAGAGAAACTCCACCCCGGACAATACGGGAAGAAATTCCCGCGCACCCTCGAGGCCTTCCGCAAGCTGCGCAACGAGGTGGCCATCCCGACCTTCGCCTCCAAAACCGAAGCCGCCCTCAAAGACGGTTCTGACTGGGAATCCGCGGCCAGACTACTGGCCTCCCGCCCAGGCGACTTCCTGCGCCGGCTCGACCACATGCTGCGCACCTACTCCGCCAACGCCACGGCCGTCCTCACCGTATTTCTGGACGTGGCTGACGCCTGCTCCACGCCGGCCCTCCTTGGCCTCCGGGAGCACTTTGTCAACCGGCAGGAAAAACAAGATACCCGCCAGGTATTCCCCAAAGGCTCCACCTCCAAAATGAAGGTCATCCCGACCCCCGCAAAAAACCTGCGCAAGGACACCTGCGAAAAAGCAATCCAAGGGATCGAGCACATTCTCAAGGCCCGCTTCGCGAAGCTGCCCAAGCTCGGAAGGGTGTTCATCCACCCCGACCTCGCGCTCTACCCCGTGCCCTTCGCCCAGAGAAGCGCGGCCAAGGCCTTGCGCACCCTGCCCCGCGGCAGCCACGCCCCGCTTGACGCGGACGATAAGAAAGACACCCTGCGCTTCTTCATCTGGTGGAAAAACATGCCATCGGACAAACCCAGCTCTGGGATCACAGACTCCTTTGGGGATTATCACGATGAAGGACGGGTCGACATCGACCTCTCCTGCGCCTTCCTCAAAGAGGACTTCAGCCTCAGCAACGCAGTCACCTACTACAACCTGCGCGACATCGGTGGAACCCACTCGGGAGACGTTGTAACGGCACCGAACGGCGCTTGCGAATTCATCGACATATCAATCGACAAAGTGCTGACAACCGGAGCACGCTACGTGGCGGCCGTCATCAAATCCTACACAGGACAGCCCTTCCGCAATCTCCCGGAATGCTTCTGCGGATGGATGACCCGCGACCACGCCCAACACGGTGAGGTCTTCGAAGCGAAAACCGTCCAGAACAAAGCCGACCTCGCAGGGGATACCTGCGTCGCCATCCCGGTCATCATCGACCTCCAAGAACGCAAGGCGATCTGGGCGGACATCGCCCTCACCAACCCGCCCAGCTTCCCCAATAACGTGGAGGCCAACAAGGGGAGCATCTCGCTCGTCTGCAAAAACATCGCCAGCCTGAAGCGCCCGACGCTCCACACCCTCCTGCGCCTCCACGCAGAAGCCCGCGGAACCCTCACGGACAACCCGGAAAAAGCGGAGACCGTATTCAACCCGGACTTCGCCTACGAGGGAACCAAAATCACCGGGGACTTCCTCAGCAATTAAACAAATATCCCCCAACCGGGGGATATTTCGTTTGGAAACTCACAAGGAAGGCGCGTTTGCGCCCTCCTCCCACAATCAAATATCCTTGCAAGTATGAACCTCGAAGAAGCAAAGCATCACCTGAACAACTACGTTCTAAAACGACAGGCACCTGGGGACTTCCTCCGGGCCATGCTCGAAAACGACCTATTCGGAGCCCTTCGGCATGCCGACCCCTCCTCCAAAGAAAACCTGGTCGCCATTGCCCAATACATCTGGAACGAGATCCCGGCAAACATCTGGGGATCAAGACTCCGCATCCAAGAATACCTCCACCCAGTCGAAACCCCCGCATCATGACACCCCAGAAAAAACAGGAGGTCATCCTCCACGCACTCCGATTCCTCGCAGCCAACTACGACAGCGCCACAGAAGAAGTCACACCCGACTACAGCGAGTCCGAAATCCTGGAACTCGTCGCCGATCTGGAAATCCAGCAGGCCACACCTCCGGCCCAAGCCAAGTCCCTACGGGACCTCACGGAAAAAGACGCCGTCGGAAATCTGGTGGAGATGACCCTGTTCCACGTCACAGAAGGCGATGGCTCCGGAAGCATCCTCGCCATCGACGCATCCTTCCTCGACCAGGCGGCTGACGCGGCCAATCCGGAAGACCCGGACGGCCCGCTGCTCATCCCAAACCCATTCTCCCCGCTGGAGGCCCCCTCCAACATCCTCCTCACCTTCGAATGAAGAAACTCATCCTCGCCCTCGGCATCCTCTGCGCAATCTGCACGCTCCAAGCCACCGACCTCTCCAAAACAACCGTCCTAGGATTCTATCCCGGGCAGGACATGCTGGAGGCCCTGAACAACCCGTTCCTCGCCCAGCGGAAATTCGAATCCTGCATCCATCAATTTCTCCCCGGCCGGCCCGAAACCGTAACCGCCGCGCAAGCAAGGGAGTTCATCCTGACCCAATCCGCCGACCTCCACAACCGCTATGCCCGCAAAGCCTACGGGACACAGGCGGACAGAAACATGGAAAACCCAAACCAGCTCGACATCGGGATGGCATTTGCAAAAGACCACCCCCAGCTGCTTGGCCTCCCGATAGAATCCATCGGCCTGGTAGCCACCTATTCCCCTAAACAGAAGAAGTATATCCTCCACACCATACACATCCAATGGGCGGCAACCGGCTACACCCAACAGGACGAGATCGGGCGTGCAAGGATCCGCGAGCTCCTCAAAAAAGAACTGGGGCCCACAGACGGCTACGGAGACTGGTCAGAACCAGTCACAAACCAAACCAGCCGCCTCCACGCAAAACAGCTGGGCTTATCGAGCACCAGCATGGAGCTATCCTACGCATGGGGGAAAATCAACAGTGACATCGTAGACGAACAAAACCAAGAGGACAAAGAAATCGCCGCACAACTCACTCACTATAACCCACAGGGAACGCTCTCCGGAAACACAGGAGCCAGCGCCCCAGCCCCGACAAATCCCCCAACATCGGCACCGCAACCGGCGGCAAAACCAACCTCCACCACTCAGCGGGCAGCCACACCGGGAGTCGTAACCTACGACTCCGCCACCGCGACATCCGATCCGCGCCAGAACACCACGGTCCAAGTCGGCGGGGCCATCGGCCCCGATGACCAAGTCATCCCGCTGGATGGAACCTACACAGGAATCGGCAGCTGCCTCTCCACCAACCCGCCGGAAAACCAAAAGTTCCAACTCAAGATCGCGTCCAGCCAAACCGCCCCTGCCATCTATCCCCCCAGCATCCAACTCACCGGGGAGATATCCCTCGCCGGACAAACCAAACAACTCAAGGGATCGGTTACCTACAACGGAATCACGAAAATCGTGCTCGCCCAAAAAACCCCAACCGAATCCCTACAATTTGAAGGCCACGCCATCGGGGACGTCATCATCACCACATGGTATCGCACCGAAGGCACAAACAGCTGCTACGGCAGCGCCATCTTCTACAAAAACAAATGAAAGTCATCCTCACCCTCCCCGACGGAACAGAAATCACCCACGAATGCGAACGGGTCTGCGCCTGCTACCGCGTTGACATACCAGGAGAAGACGGACTAGGCGAACTCCACATCGTCGCCAACGAGGCCGGCGTCATCCACGACATCTACGCCTCCCGCAAATCCCCGCTCGACCACAACCTCGCCACCTGCGCAGAAACCGCCCAGCAGATCGTGGAGCGCCTCACCGAAGACTTCACCCACTAACACCCCTATGTCCTCCCCAGCACCACAAAAAGGCCACTGCCTCGCGCACGGCGAATTCCCCAAAGACTCCCCAGACACCAACTGTCCCTCCTGCGAGGACGATGTCCCATGGGAAGTCGTCAAGATCCAACTCACCGAAGAGGAGACGCGGTTCTCCCGCGAGTTCCTCGGGAGGCTCTCCTCCGACCCCAAACAGTCCGACATCCCGCTCACCAAAACCGCCAAGTTCAAAACCTGCCCCGGCCTCGAGGCCGACATCAAGCTCTGCAACGGCAGCTCCCCCTACGTCGACCCCGTCCTCTTCATGGACGGCAACGAGGTGGAAGCCCTCGGTGCAGACGAATCCCTCGAAGGCGAATACGACTTCGAACTCGACGGGAAAATCTACAGGGTCGAAATCCTCCCGGCCCCGCTGGCCGACTACACCGACCTCGGCCCGGAAGCGGCCCTCCCGTGGACCAAAGGGCTAGAAAGCAACGCGGAAGAAACCCAGATCATCAGCACCCCCGGCTGGCACGTGGCCACCATCGCCATCTCCCCCAACGAGCAGATCGCAGACTTCCTGCTCAAAGCCGCCAACCACCACGACGAACTGACAAGGTTCCTCGACTGGATCGTCAAACAAAGCATCTTGGACATCACCGACATCGACACCTTCGCCCAAGTCGTTCAGACCAAAGCAAAGAAGCTGCACAAAAAACTGAACGAAACCTCCTGCTGCGGAAATTGCGACGGCGGATGCCAGAGCGAGGACCGCATCCCCTGCGCCGGCTGCGACATGCCAACCATACCCGACAGAGAAGGGCTCGCCGAACGTGAGCGGAGACCTGCTCAACATCCTCACCTCAGACCCGGAGTTCACCTCCAGCAGCCAATCCAAACTCCAAATCGCAAAAACCCGTGAGAACCCTCCTCTGGATCATACTGGACCCGGCATAGGATTAAAAACGTGAACCTTTCCATCCTCGACACCTACGAAGCCGACCTCCTCAACGAAACCCCTCCCCGCAGGGAGGGGGTCTCGGAAATCCAAGACCGTGAGGACGGCCGGCTCATCTGCTACGCCAGCCCAAAAGAGGCACCGCTCGTCCTCGCCGCCGTGCAGACCCACGAAGCATTCATCAACGCCGCCCAACGCGTCCAAGAACACGCGCTCCAAAAAAGCGAGCAAAGCGTCGTCATCTCCACCCACGCCTTCCGGCAGCTCTGCGACACGCTCAAAACAGCACTCGAACTGCGAAAATCCGCCGGAGGCTAACCCATGGCAAAAAACGACACCGCCCAACTGCTCCAAAGCCTGAAAGAAGTCACAGACAAATACCTCAAGCTCGCCAAAATCGCTGGCAACCCGAATCCAAAAAAAGAGCGGGAAATCGCAACCGCACTCCAGATCCTCGCACAAAACCAAAAAGAGGAGAAGACGAAAGTCATCTTCCGCGTCCACCAAGGCGAACTCCTCGCCCTGTTTCCGGCCCTCGCCGGCGGAATCGGAAAACCCTGGGAATGCACCTGCTACGCCCACATCGGGCAGCACGGGAGCGCGGACGTGAGCATCATGCGAACCTCACGCCCCGCCACAAAGGCGGAATACCAAAACCTCGCACGCGAACTCCGCCAGATCGGATACCGGCTCGACATCAAAACAAGAACCTCCAAAGCCGATCTGAAGGCCCGCCGCGACCAGCTGAAACTCACGTGAGAACCAACACCTCCCCATTCCGAAAAGGCACCAAAGCCTTCCCTCACGCACTCCACATACAACACAACGCCCCCAGCGACGCCCAAAGGTTCGCACTCGCGGCCTTCCACCTCTCCAACCGGTGCGGGCACCTGAAAAACATGAGGGGGTGGAAAGCAAATACCCCCAAAGAAAAGGAGGCACTGAAACAGGAGCGGGAAACCCTCTGGAAACGTCTCAAAATCGAGATCCACTTCCTACAGCGCTTCCTCATCCTCCACGCCATCATCCCCCTGCCAAAGGCCGTCAAACCGATGAGCAAAAAAGCCCTGCTCGCGCTCAAAGGCAACACCTGCTTCTCCTTGGACATCGTCATCGACTACATCCTCAACCGGTTCGATATGACGGAAAACGAGCAGATCAACAGCTTGGAGAAGCTCCTCCCCGGACTCTCGCGAGACATCTACCTGACCGAGCTGGGAATGCGCCCCGCCCGAAAATCCCAGGACGCGATCGTCAAAGAACTCTTCCACGAACTCGAAAACGCGAAAAAAGTCGAAGCCCAAGCCAGCCTGCTCATCCGCAACCGGGAAGAAAAATTCATCAAAAAGAACGCCCACGCCGAAACAGGCAACTTCTTCCCCACAAAACAAAAAACCAAAACACACCCATGAACCCCATCGCAGAAAAAATCCTCAAAGCACTCAACTCCGCCAACCGCGTCGCCCTGGCAAACGCAAACGGGAATTCCGACAGTTGCTTCATCCAACCCGCACCGGAGGAAGGCGAATCCCTCATCCTCGAATTTGAGGACGAATCCACCGTTGACCTCGATGAGCTCGACACGGCGGAAATCCTCCCGGAAGGCAAGTTCCGGATCGGGGAGACCACCTATCAAATCCTCAAGGAAATCCCGGTCGAAATCGAATCCACACCCACCTTCCTCCTCATCCAGAAAGGGGGAACAGACCGCGAACTCTACCTCCACGCCCACGGCTCCCACGAAGCCGCCGTGGCCGACCGGATCGACTGCGCCAAAAAGGGGGCCTACGAAACCTCCCCGATCGTCGAATGCCCGCACGAAATCGCCAACCACCCGGAGGCGCTCGAAGTCATGGAAAAACTCATCGACGCGTCCACCCAAATGGAACAATACGAAGCATGACAATACCAACCGACACCATCGGCGAATGCTCTACGGGAGACATCACCTTTGAGGACAGCCGCAAACTCGACCAAGGCATCCTCCCGCTCTGCATCTTCCGCAACTCCCACGGATACATCCTCTACCTCCCCGAAGAGATGGCAGATCTGGACAGCGTCAGCGCCCTCGGGTTCAGCGACCTGCTCAAAAACATCCTGATTCAAGCCAAAGAGCAGGGGCTGCGCTACCTGCGAATCGACGGGGACGCCCCCCAAATCCAAGACGAACCAGACCCTTCCTGGGAAAATGCAAAACGAACCGGAGCATGCATCAAAAACCCTGCGGAACTGACCCTCGCACTTACCGCGCTCGACCACGAGGAACTCGTGGCTATCGCCACCCACGCATTCTGCGGGCTCTTCCTTGACTCCAACAGAAAAGGTGACTTTATCAACCCCGACAAAAACACGGAAGGATATGAGAAGCACATGAAACAGGTGTTCCACAACCTGCGCATCCTCCCAGCACAAAACCTCCGAACCAACCCTCACACCGTCCTCCAAGAACTCGTCGCGGACGTGGAGGCCGTCGGGGTGGAAAAGGTCAAAGAAGACTGGCCCGACCTGCTGGTCACCTATAAAAAAGCAAAGGCAGCCATCAAAGGAGCATGACAGCCTCCGCACTCCAGAAACTCAAGCTATACCAACCCCTTCCCCCGGAAGCGGAAAAAGAGCTGTGGGCCAAACTGGAAGGGAACGGAACCCAAGAACGAGAGGAAGCCATACAAACGCTCACCCTCCACAACCTCAGGCTCGCAATCCACATCGCCCACATCTACAGAGACTTCGCAGAACTCGACGACCTCATCTCGGAGGGCATCATAGGAATCCACCTTGCAGCCTCCCAATACAAGCCGCACATCTGCGCCTTCTCCACCTTCGCATCCGTCCACGTCAACCAGCGCATCTGGAAATATCTCGCAGAAAAAAACAGCACCATCAGACTCCCCGTTCACGCGGGGGGCAAACTCCGCAAACTCCAGCGCGCCAAAAACCTCCTAGAGTGGGAGCTGGGATACACGCCCACACCCACCGAACTTGCAGAGGAAACAGGGATCGACACAAAGAAGATCGCAGAGCTGGAAGACTGCCAATTCACCTTCCTCCCGCTGGACGCCAAGCTGGGCGCGGACAGCCCAGGAAACGAAACAATAGCCGACACGCTCATCGATCCGCACGCGCTCGACCCGCAAGCACAAACACAAAAGAAGCTGGACGCGGAGAAAGTAACTCTCCTCCTAAAAACCCTTAAACCCCGGGACCAAGAAATCCTCAAACTGAGATACGGGATCGGCGGGAAAGAAACCCACACCCTCGACGAGATCGCAAGCCGATACCAACTCACCCGCGAGCGGGTGCGGCAGATCCAAGAAAAATGCCACCGGCTCCTGAGGAACAAGCTCACCCTCGCCTTCGCATGGAACTAGCCGCAAGCCCTCGACAAGACTTTCCCTATAGATTAGAATTACCCCCATGCTCACCGTCAAACTGCCCTACACAACCACTCCCGAAGGAGTGGCTGAACTGGCAGTCTGGCAACGTCACTACAACTCAGTCCTCCGAACCTGTTACCAGCGCATCCGCGCTGGCAAGACACAGAAAGACATTCTCCCAGAACTCAGAGCCCGCAAAGACGGTGCCTTCAACTCCTGGCTCACCCTCTCAGCCCTCTCCCAAGCCAAGGGCATCCACAAAGCCGCACAAAAAAACCATCCGGATCAACCGGTCATCTTCGGAGGCAGAAGAAACTTCGCCCTCCGATCCCAAGGCAAACTATCCAAGGAGGACTGGCAGGAAAAAAGGCTTCAGCCTCTAACCATTGAAGGCCACGCCAAAAGCTTCGGCTTCCAAGGTGGCAACCACCACTTTACCCTCGAAATAGAAGCCAATACGCTCTGGTTCTGCCCAACAGGAAAATCCAAGGAACGATTTCCCCTCAAACTCAAGCTCGGCAAAACCTCCAACTACAGGGACAAACTCGCCGAACTACAAAGACACTGCCTATCCCTCCGGGATACACCTTTCACCATCAAAGTGACCAAAACCCACGTCTCAATATCTTGGCAACCCAAAGTTGCCACTCCAACCGGGAGGAAGGAAAGAACCATCGCACTGGACCTCAACCCCAATCGCATCGGTTGGGCCGTCCTTGAGAAAACCCAAGTTCTCGCTTGGGGGATATACGACTTCCCAAATCTCAATTCCAAATCAGGACAAGCATCCAACCACTCGGCTTCCCTCAAAAAGAGAAACAAGCGAAAGCATGAGCTTTCCCTCATTGCCAAAGACATCACAGCCCATGCCCTCCACTTCCAGTGCGGAACGCTCGTCACTGAAAGCCTGACGATCTCCCCAAAAAACCACGGGAAGGGCAGGACATTCAACCGGCTCGTGAACAATACCTGGTTCCGTAACGGCTTCCTCAGCCCACTGCTCCGCAGAGCCCAAGAAATGGGCCTTGCCCACAAGGAAGTCAACCCAGCCTACTCCTCAAAAATTGGAAATGCCCTCTGGGGCTGGAACCTCAAAATCCCAGACCCTGCCTGCGCCGCTACCGAAATAGGCCGCAGAGCCTCACTTTCAAACATCACACCGCCCAAAGCCTCGGACTCTCCCGAAAACCAACGGAAGGAAAATCGGGATCAAAGAACCCAAGGCTGGAAAGCGGTGTGGGAGAAAACCAAACCCAAGAACCGTGCCGATACACCCCGGTTTCTTCCCGCAGACTACTTCTCCCTGCCGGAAGCTTCAAGGCCCAGAATCTGGAAAAGCCAGAGATCCGACGTCTCTGTCCTCTCCCCTCCTAGGCTAGCTCGTAAATCAACCGCCGTCGTTGACTTATAACGCTGTGTATAGCCGCCCAATACCCCTGCAAAGAAATCAACGCTCCCGAGCTGGCCCACCACCCCGAGTTTGTGGAGTGGCTCAACAAACGGGCAGCAGATCCAAACAGCCGGTGCGCCACCTGGCACATCCCCTCCCCAACCGGCTCCCCGGGAGACTACTCCGACCTCTTCCTCTGGAAAGACAACGGCCGCGAGGGCAGCGACTCGGACATGCCCAAAACCATCTGGACCCAGCTCTGCAACCTCGCCGGAGAGGACTTCGCCGGCATCCTCTGGATCACATTCCTCGAAACATGAACCTACCAACCCACCACGCCACAGGCCACTTCAAAGACAAAGGATTCCAAGTCCGCACCGGAAAGATCAAGTTCCACTGCCCCGCCGGGGGGGACCCGCAAAAACATGGAGAGGAGACGATCGCCAAATACCTCAGCGACCCGAAGCCAAGGCCCGGCATCGTCATGGAACGGGTGGACGTCAAACCGCTCGCCCCACCAAAACTGGGAGCCAAGCTCAACAAGCAGCACGACTACGTGACCCTCCGGGCCACCTTCCCCGACGGCGTCCTCTCCATGACATCCTCGTGGGGAGGGTTCAAAATCACCGGGGACTTCGTCTCCCGCCCGGAAACCCGCGCCATCTTCCAAGCCACCCAAACCTGGGAGCGAAAGACAAAAAGAAACGTCGCCCAGAAGATGGACGACCTCCTCATCCTCGCACAAGCCTCCAAAACCTACCCGGAATTCTGCGAGAAACTCCAAAAGAAACTCGAAGAACCAGAACCAGAAAAACTCGCCGCAACAACGCAAACCCGCTGACCCATTAACACCATGAAAGCCACCTACATCCCCACCAAAAACCCCTGCCCCGAGACGATCGGCGTCGCCCCGGAAATCCTGGCCGCCTGCCTCGCCCGCTACTCCCGATCCAAAGACGGGATCGACGCCATCCTCGCCGAAAGCGCCGGCAAATCCCCGGACGCCATCTTCAAATTCATCGACTATGGACACGCCTCAATCGGCGGTCTCACCGGCGGAATCGCCATCGCAGTCGACGGGGTCTCCATGCTCCTGGCCTACAAACTCTTCGAGTTCGCCCAGATGGCGGACGGGCAGGAATCCTCCACCCGATACATCCAGTTCGACCGCTCCGGAATCCCCAACCCCGACGAGATCGGCATCCCAAAACACCTCCAATCCACCTGGCAAAAAA
>Ga0247844_1006155_pt1 | contig 14569 bp, 10 predicted proteins | sample LaCtaG_FD_192421 | JGI IMG/M metagenome (GOLD analysis project Ga0247844, IMG submission 192421) | Freshwater microbial communities from meromictic Lake La Cruz, Castile-La Mancha, Spain - LaCruzMarch201714.5m_1 | ecosystem: Environmental > Aquatic > Freshwater > Lake | place: Spain: Castile-La... | reverse complement strand
TTCAAACTAAATACAAAAAAATATCGCCTGCTATGAAACAAGGCTTGACAAAACGTATCTATTCTCTCGAAGAAGTGCTCATGATGAGACCTTTAATGATTGCCATAACTTAGTGTTCCAGTACCTAAATTTTATACCAATAGAAAAATGCTTCGGGGTTGGACCTTTTGAGTTTGTTCAACTTGTTATTGAGCGGTTGGTCAATTTGCCAATCTTTAAGTTGAAGTGTTTTTTCAAACTTAGCAATCGTTTTTGCATTGTGTTGTATCAATGTCGAAAGATAAGCCGCCTTTGAAGCGTGAGCAATTGCTTTTTCAATGTGGTAGCTTTCAGAAAAAATAAAACTGCTGATTCGCCCGATGCCGTTTTGTAGTTCTTCAAAATTACCTTTGCCGTCCGAGCCTCTTGTAACAATACAAAGAGCGGTTTGGTAAATATCATGCAATACATCATTTTCACCTATTTCTTCGGAATTTCGATACTCAATTTCGGTTTTTGCAAAACGACAAAACGTAGTTTTAATGGTATCCAATTCGGTTACCGTATCGAACAAATTTCCGATATCGTAAAGTTGCTTGATGATTTCCATACTCATACTGTCGTCTTTTTTGAAGTAGGGAATACCTGTGGTGTTGGGTGCAAAAGCCGTGAGTTTGTCACCTAAAATATCTTCCAAACTTGGCACATTTACGCTCAATGGTTTGTCAATAATTGGCACAAAGTCCGATTGAATTGGCAATGAAATGAGTTTTACATAATTAACTTCTTCAAAAAGAATGTCTAACAATACATATTCTTCGTCTTTATTGGTTTTGTGCAAAGGCGTGTAGAAAAACTTGTAATGCTCTTTTTTGATTTTTGAAGTTGTGCTTCGGTGGTGTAGCTCTTTCCTTAAAAATCCTTGTTCTTTTATGATTGCATCTAAAACGCTTTCCAAGCCTTCGATTTCATTCGGCAGAATAATATCAATATCTATTGAAAGTCGTTTGGTTGAATTGAAATGCAACATTAAAGCCGTTCCGCCTTTGAAAACAAAGGATAGTTTTTGTTTTGTCAATCCCTCCAACAGCAACAACGCACGAATAACTTTCTCTACAAGAATTTTGTCCGCATTGCGGTATTGCTTTGACGCTTGGTTTAGCCACTCGCTTGAGATTTCGTTTAAGTTTATCATTCTATAAAACGGCAATTAATTTCTATTGCTGCCATAAATTTGAAATCGTTTTTACAAATTGGTTCAGTTCTTCTTTCTTTCGTCTCCTGTCAGCATAGCGAAGCATTTTATTTTGGTTAATAGTATATTTAGTAAATGCTTCTTTAAAAATTGTTCGCTTTTCGGCACCTTGTTGAGCCGAAAAAATTACATCATCACAAAAAATATCTACCAATATTTTTTCTATGGATACCGTTTCAACTTCGTTTATGTTTTGCGTTGGTGCTTCCGAAATAAGTGGTTTTATAACAACTACTTCCTTTTCGTTAACTATGTATTTTTCTAAAATATCTTTAGTTGGCGCAATAAAAACTGATTTTTTTATTTCTCTTAAAAAATAAAAAGCAGGATTAGTTGTTTCTTTATCTGTTTCCACCAATAAAAAAAATCTGTTGGGTTGGTGTTGCATAAATTCGTTTAAAACGGAAGTGTTCCAAACGCAAAAATTGGCATAAGGAAATTCTGCTTTCAGCTTTTTGAAAATAGATTTTGTTACCGATGAAATTTCGGGAATATATTTCCTGCCTTCGCCAAGTCTAAATTTTCCTCTGCCTATGCGTTGCAAAACACCCTCTTGAACCAAATTGTAAACACGCCAATTTATCGTTGTCGGTTTTATGCTCTTTTCGAATTGTTCGTAAAAGTCAACAATATCCTTCATTTCAAAAACAACTTTGCTTTTGAAATGGTTTTTAATGCTGTCGGTATGTAGTTTGTCTGTTGCGATGACTTTTTAAGTTTTATGCAAAGATACAGAATTCTATAAAACGGCAGCAATAGTGACAAATTGCCAAAAATTAGAATTTTTAGGGGTAATGGAACGGCTCTTTTACGCACTTTGGGGGTCGGATGCGTTGAGAAAAAAGGAAATGAGTTGTCGGTTGTTTCGTCTTAGGGTGAGGCATAACGAGTATATAGGCAAAATCCTCGCCATAAAGCAGATGTAATGACACATTATTTTTGTCGAAATATAAGACCGCCCAAGGAGTTATTCTCGTCTTTGTAAGCTGCACCGATAGCCCGAGTTGGGCGTACCTCATCAATTTCCTGGCTTGGCTTTCAACCACCCCAAACCCTTAGGTACTACAAATTATCCTTCCAAAACTTTTCCATCGAGCGCCGCATGTGCAACGTGGTATTTTCACGCTGACTAATGCCGTGGTCGCGCATGGGATAAGACAACATGCTGAAAAGTTTGTTGTTTTTGATTAATTCATTGGCCAGCAATTCAAAGTTTTGGTAGTGCACATTGTCGTCGGCAGTGCCGTGTATGATCATCAAGTTGCCTTTTAGTTTGCTGGCGTGCGTCACAGGTGAGCCTTCTCGGTAGCCTTCCACATTGTCAGAAGGTAAGCCCATGTATCTTTCCTGGTAAATGTTATCATAAAGGGTTTGATGTGCTACAAAAGACACCGCAATGCCCGTTTTATAGACATCAGCATGGCGAAACATACAATGGAGCGACATTTGACCTCCGCCACTCCATCCCCAAATACCAATGCGTTTGGCATCAACAAATGGATACATCGTTATGATTTTTTTGGCCGCTTTGGCTTGGTCATCAGCCGCCAAAAGACCAATTTGCCGGTAAATGCACTTTCTGAAATCACGGCCTCTCGGCACTTTGGTTCCTCGGTTGTCCACGCTCATCACTACATAGCCTTGGTTGGCGAGGTATTGGTGCCAAAAATTGTCGCCCGTCCCCCAATTGTCTTGTACCGTTGAGCCAGCAGGCTCGCCATAAACGTGAAAAATAACGGGGTATTTTTTCTTTGGATCGAAAGACTTAGGTTTAATAATCCAAGCGTCCAAAACCGCCTCTCCAATGTCCACCTTAAAAAATTCTTTGGGACGCAGCGCCAGTTCTTTTATTTTGGTTTTTAAGTCCGCGTTGTCTTGCAAAAGCTTGATTTCTGTGTGCGTATTGAGATTGATAAGCGAAATTCTTTTGGGTGTTGTTGCGTTTTCAAACGTATGAATGGCATATTGGGCATCGTCAGAAATCTGATAGCTATGCTGACCCGCTAAGTTTTTGGGAGAAACCCGTTCTGCTTCGCCTTTGCCGTCTATTCTGCTGCGGTACAGGTAGCGTTGGGTAAAGTTTTCGGGCGAGGCGATGTAATACACGTATCCTCCCTTGGGGTCAATGCAATTGATATTCACTACATCGAAATTCCCCTTCGTAATTTCGCTCGATTGTTTGCCATCTCTCGATACTTTGTAGAGGTGTAGCCAACCATCTTTTTCACTTGTCCACGTAAAGGATTGATTGTTTTCCAGCCAAACAATGTTATCGTGCAAATCCAAATACGCAGCGTCTTTATCGGTCAAAATGGTATTCAAAGCCATCGTTTTGGTATTTCCAATCCAGACGGTATTGGTGTTTTGCAAACGGTTCAATTGTTGAATCATCACTTCGTCGGAGGCAGGGATAAATTCCATGCGAGCTAAGTAATTATTTCTTGGGTCACCTGGCACATTAAACCACTTGGTTTCACCTCCTAAGGCTGAAATTACTCCGACTTTGACGGCAGAATTGGCCGTTCCTACTTTGGGATAAGGCAGCGGAATGGGCTTTGAATAGATAGAGTCCACATTGTTAATCATGTAAAAAGTACCCACGTTTTTGGTGTCTGACTGCCAGTAGGCGATGTTCTTTCCGTCGGGACTCCACCTAAAACCATCTCGGCAGTCAAGTTCTTCTTCGTAAACCCAATCAAAAGTACCATTGATGATATTGTCACCGCCGTCGGTCGTCACTTTTGTGATCTTACCGGAAATAAGGTCTTCCACATAAATGTTGAGTTTACTCACGTAGGCAGCACGTGTGCCATCGGGCGAGAATTTGGCAAACATCAGCGTAGCTTCTTCCAATCCTTTGCCGAGTTGGCTTAATTTGTTGGTTTGGAGGTCTAACACCCAATAATCTCCCTTCGAATTTTGTCGCCAAACTTTCCGTGTATTGGTAAAAATCAAAAGTTTGGTGTTGTCTTCTGACCAAGTGTAATTGGCGATACCCAACGGTTTGGATGCGCCCGTGGGCGTGAGTTGGGTGGCACTCACGAGGGTCTTTTTGGTGCCCGAGCTCACCTCATATCGCACTATTTCGTTTCCATTGGTTGAGGCATTGTTTTCAATCGTTGAATAGCCGGCATTGTCTTTCATCCATCGAATGGCTCCAAATCCTTTGGCGCTGTACAAGTTGTTTTTGTAGATGTCTTCCAAGGTCAGCACTTTGGTTGACTTTTGCCCAAATGCGCTGTTATTCAACAAAATAACTACGGCAAAGAATAGCCAAAGGGATAGGTACTTACTCATTTTATTAGGGTAAAAATGTTAAAAAGAAGGAAACAATATCAAATTACAACATTTACTCAACAACATACACGTCACCCTTCACGGTTTTAATCTCGATGATTCCATTGGGTAATTTTTGAAATGCTACCGTTTTACCATTTTGGGTAATCTTTACATTGGGTAAGGCTTCTAATCGGCAAAGTCCACCCGCTTTTGAGGTAATTTTCAATTGCTTGATTTGCTTATTTTCCCAAACATAATCCAATTCAAAAGCCCCTCTGGCACATACGCCTTTGAACGCTCCCGAACCCCAATCGTCGGGTAAAGCGGGGAGTAATTTGATAAAACCATCGTGTGATTGCAGCAACATTTCGGTAATGGCGGCAGTAGCACCAAATGTGCCATCCACCTGCGGGGCTTTTCCGCAAAGAGCAAACAGTGACATACAACTTTGTTCTTTGATAAAGCCTTTGTAAATCTTATTGGCCCTGTTGCCATCGCCCAGCCTTGCCCACAGTGCCATTTTCCATGCCCTTGAAAAGCCCGTGGAGGCATCTCCTCTTTCTTCCAATACTTTTTTGTAGGCTTCCATCAAAGCGGGTGTTCTTTTTTCGTACAACACCTTGCCTGGGTATAGGCCATACATGTGTGAAAAATGGCGGTGATTTTTTTCTAACGATTTCCAGTCATCGGCCCATTCTTGCAATGAACCATCCTTGCCGATTTGGGGCGGCACTAATTTTTCTCGTGCGGCTTTTACCTGCTGAACAAAAGCCCCATTGTCGCCCAAAATGGCCGAAGCCTCTATGAAATAGCCGAACAAATCATAGAGAATTTGCATGTCTATCGAAGAGCCTGCGCAAATCGTTGTGCCTTCTCTAAATCCTGCCGTTACTTCATCAAAATAAGGCTTGTTGCCCCCGCCATCAGGAAAGTTTTCGGGCGAGGTAGAAGGATTGGTTACCAACCATTTACCATTAGGATGTGGCTTTAAGAAATCCATAAAAAACTGCACAGAGCCTTTCATCAACGGATACGTCTCTTTGAGAAACGTCGCATCCATTGTGTATTGATAATGCTCCCAAAGGTGGGTGCATAGCCAAGCACCACCTACGGTAAATGTCCCCCACGTAGGGCCGTCCATGGGGGCGGCCACTCGCCATAGGTCTGTATTCTGATGAAAAACCCAGCCTTTTGCGCCATAATGCTCTCGGGCAACTTGAGTCCCTTGGTCGGTTAGCTCTTTGATGAAGCGAACCAATGGCTCGGCACATTCAGAAAGATTACTGCTTTCTACAGGCCAATAGTTCATTTCCGTATTGATATTGGTCGTGTATTTTGAATCCCACGACGGGTTCATATCATCATTCCAAATACCCTGTAAATTAGCGGGTTCGGTGCCGGGCCGAGAAGACGCAATCATCAAATACCTGCCAAAATTATAACTCAATGCCGACAGTGAGGGGTCAGGACCGGTTTGTATTTTCTGAATTCGTTCGGAAAGAGGAAGAAAGGAGTTTTCGGTGGTTGGCAATTGGAGAGAAACTCGGTCAAAATAGTGTTTATAATCCGCCAAGGCCGCCTCTAAAATGGAGGTATAGGATTTGCCTTTCATCTTTGTAAAATAATCTTCTACCCTTTGGTGTTGGTTGGCACTCACGTCTTTGTAATTCACAAAATTGGTAGCTGCTGCAAAATACAAGGTAACAGCATTGGCATTTTCGATGATTAAATCCACTCCATCAGTTTTCATCGTTCCGCCTTCGGGAACAGCTTTTATACGGGCTTCGTATTTTAATTTTCCTGCCACACCCATATAATCAGCCGATTTGCCCGTCAAAGCCAGTCCGTCTGAGCCATACGAATCCATTCTGAAATAGTCGGTTGCGTAATTGGAATGGGCTTGGTTTCTTACCCCTCTTAGATTGGCTTTGAAAGAAATACTGCCCGACTTATCTGCTGTCAATCTAATGACAATGACTTGGTCGGGAGCGGAGGCAAACACGTCACGTTGATAGGTAATTCCGTTTGATTTGTACGAAACGGAGGTGATTCCACTTTCTAAGTTCAGCCATCGTTTGTACTCGGTGGTTGAATCTTGGTTTTTGAAAAACAAATGGAGATTGGCAAGACTTTGGTATTTCTGTTGCTCAACAGGATACCCCATCAAATTTCTCCCGAATAGATTATGCGCCTCTAAATATTTTTCTTCAAAAACCTTTTTCTGGATTTCTGGCAACACTTTATAACCCCCTTTTACAACCGTAGAATAAGGCCCTCCTGACCAATAGGTTTCTTCGTTGAGTTGAATCCGTTCTTCGCCACTTCGTCCAAAAACCATTGCACCTAATCTGCCATTGCCGACAGGCAGGGCTTCGTCCCATTTTTTGGCCGGTGTATTGTACCAACTTACCGTAGATGGATTAAAAGCTTTCGCATTGAGTCTATTAGAAAAATCAACTTGCTGTGCGTTGGTATCAATTAGTGATAGAAAGGCAATTGAAAAGAACAGAAGGGTGTTTAGTTTCATACTATTTTGTAGGTCAATCACTTTTCAAAATCATCTTCCAGCAATTGTTTTTCGGTCAAAATACCGTTTCCTGCGGGTTTTCTCTCTCTCATTTTTTTAACATCGTCAGTAGAGATACCTTTTCCTACTTTCGCAAAGGCGTTTTGGGTGAATCGAATAATATCGGCAATGTCCTGATCGCTGATGGCCTTATTATTGATAAGCGCCGGCATTTCGTTGTTTAATTTGTACAGTTTCCCATTGACATGAATCGGCCCGCTGACACCGTGCAAAATAATGGCCGCCAATCGCTTCATCGAGCCGTCAATGTATTCAGATTCTTTGAGCGGCGGTGCCAAGTCCTGAATGCCTTTGCCGTCGGCCCCGTGACAGGTAGCGCAAATGCTTCTGAACAATTGCAAGCCTTTGGTTCTATTGTCCACTACATTCGTTTCCTTGACAAAAATGGGATTTAGTTCTTTCTTTTGGTGATTATTGACGGCCAATGTCAAATTGCTCTTGAGCATCGAATTGGGATTCTGAGTAGCAAGATAGCTTTCTTCCTTCCCTTCCAAACTGCTGACAATGGCCTCCTGAAAGATGCGTCGGTCAGCGTATTTTTTTTCTATTTCTGAGAGAATGGGAAGGAATATCGCTTCCGACAATTTGAGCCAGGGAGCAAGGGATATTGACAAATAAAGGTCGATAGTCTCATTGTTTTGAGCTAACAATTGGGTGCTGTTCTCTTTCATTTTCGCCACCTGCTGCGTGGTTGCAAAACGCTCCAACAGTCCTAATGCATGGGCAATGGTTTCGGGCTGTTTTGACTGTTTTACCACATCGCTCAGAACGTCAAAGGTCAGCGCATTTATCCCATCCAATACGTACAAAGCATGAATGGACGTTGAAAAATCATTGGCTACTTTGGTTAAATCCATTAAGTTTTTAACCACCGAAGGGTCTTTCTTTTGAATCAACAATTGCTGCGAACGGTCTCGTAACCAGCCATTTGGATTACTGAGCAACGTCACCAATTGAGCAGCAGAGGCTTTTGATAAATCAGGTACGGGATTGAGTTTGGTTGCTTTGTGGGTTACTTTCAAAATTCGCCCCGCATTCTGTAACGTATCCAGTTTTTTAGCGGCCAACTGTTCGGCAAGGTACTGCGAAATATACGCCTTGTGTTGAATAATGCCCCGGTGCATATCAACAATATACATGGCCCCATCGGGTCCGTTAAACAGATTGACCGGACGGAAACCTTCATCGGTAGAGGCGATAAACTCTGTCTTTTCAACGGCCTGGTTAGCAGCAGTTTGAGTGCTTTTAAAGGTGAGAATGTTTCGTTTGATCAAATTGGCTTCCGGAACACAGACAAACGCATTCTGATTGTACGTTTCTGGAAAAGCCCCTCCCCGATACACCAAAGGACCGCAAGCTGCGGTCACATCCACCAGCATTCCTTTTTCGTCCAAAACTCCTTTTTGATACCCCCGATTGACCGAGGTTTGGTGAATTGGAAATACCTTATTGTTGGTCAATCGTTGATTTTCAGCGATGGTAGGCTTAAAATAACGGTTCCGAATCACTTTATTAGGCAACACAAAGTCGCCCTGCAATTGGGTGCTGTTGTTGTTGTAGTACAATCGGCCGAAATTGTCTTTTGTGATTCCCCACTGACCTCGATTGGAGGTAGGCTCTTTTACCCATTTTCCATTTTTTAACTGATACCTGAAATTGTAATTGGCGTTGTATATCCAATTGTCAATGTTCATCATCAATCCGTTAGACGAATGTTCGACATTCCCTCCTTCGGCATAGACCGGGTCAACCAGCGTTTTTTTGCCGGGCTTGTCGTTGTTTATTTCTACAAACCACAGTTTAGGACCATCCACGTACAACAATCCGCCGTAGACGTGAGCCAGTCCGCGCGGCAAAACGAGTTTATTTAAAAATACTTGGGAACGGTCAATGACGCCGTCTTTGTTTACGTCTTCTAAAATACTGATTCTGCCGTTGGGTATCTCCTCACCGATGCCTTCGAGATTGGGCATGTATCCAATCATTTCCACCACCCACATTCGGCCTTTGTTGTCAAAATCCATGCTGACGGGCGCTTTTAACAACGACTCGGAAGCGATTAGCTTTAGTTCAAACCCTTCTTCCACTTTATAGTTTTCAAGCGAAAATTTGGGTTGTTCAAAAGAGAGGTTTTTAAAGCTTACCATGAATACGGAAAGCCCTAAGAGGGAGAGAAATACAATCTTAAAATTAAGATTTTTAATGGTGAATTTGGACATTTTCATTTGTTATATGCTACTGGTTTTATTTCTTCAAATAAGGTCCTTTTTTATTCCAACCGATTTCAACTTTAGACAAATACCACGTTTTTCCTTTGTCATTATTGCCTTGAAAAAACAGATAATATCGACCGTCTTGGGCTTTAAAAATGTTAGGGTGGCCGCTTTCGCTTTCATTCCATGTTCCTACCTCGCCGTTTTTCAGGAAAGGTTCTTCTGACATCCGTTTCCAATGAATCCCATCCTCACTTCGGGCAACGCCTATTTGTTGCGGTTCATTGTTGTAAGCGCCTGCGTAAAACATATACAAGTACTTCCCTTTTTGAATACAAGATGCGGCTTCTATGCATTTTTTCTCCCAAATCAATTCAGGTTTCAGCATGGGCATATTGGGTACTTCAGTCCAACTGTCGCGGTCAAAATTGGCCGTAATGGGTGCTACAGCTACGCCTTGTTGCTGAATTTTGTATTCCGGGTCTCTTGTGGCGTAATACAAAAAATAGTTGTTTTTGTAAGCAACCACTTCTGCATCAATCGCCCTGCCGCAACTCCAATCGCTTATTTTCGGTCTAAAAATGGGGTTGGTGGCATCTCTTTCAAAATTAATACCATTGGTAGAAAAAGCGTGGCAAATAGCATCCAATTTACCGTTCCCGTAGGTTTGATAAAAAAGGTGCAAAACACCGTCTTTTACCAATGCTCCCGGCGCACAAATGCCTTTTTCTTCCACAGTTCCTTTTTGACCTTTGATATCTCCTTTTTTATTCCAGTGTACCAAATCCCTACTGTTAGCAATGCCAATATACCATTCTTTGCGGTCCTCGCTTGGCACCGAATAATACATCCAATACGTTCCCTGAAAAAAAATCACGTAAGGATCTTTGGCATAGGGTCTTGCAGGAACGTCCAAATCTCCGTAATACATTTCGGGGTTTTGAGCAAACAGCATTTCTCCCTTCCCTATAAATAGAAAGAAAAGCAAAATGTTTAGTACTGTTTTTTTATTTAGTCGAATTTCATTTCTCATAAAAATGACCCTGAAAGTTTCATTAATTCTTTGAAGGAAACATTCGCAGTAATATAACTCCATGATGCCGAATATTTGTTTTAAAAACCTCTTTAAAACTGCCTAAATCTTTTTGACGCCAGACATCCCGCAACCTATAGTTTCCTTTCAAGCCTACTTTGGCAAAATCAAACGTAAACGATTTGGCCGTTTCATCACCCCATCGAAAATACGATTCGGGTGTTTTACCAAAATCTCCCACGTTGAATAGTCCCACCGCATACGAACCGTCTTCCAGGGACTTTAACCAAATTTGGATGCCATCATTCTCCCAAACCAATCGGGCCGATTTCCCTAAAGGGTCTTGATTTACCTCAATAACTTCATCATTTGTAAGCAAATTCAAGGTAAAAGCATCTAATTGCTCAATCGGGCAACCAATTAGCAAAGGTGCTGATAGTAAGCTAAATAGACTTACGTGGCTATACTGCTCGTCGGGGGTTAGGCGGGTTGGATGAAGTTCAGATCCAGTGGTAACATTTCCTAAAATCATCATGTCAGGGTCGAGCCAATGCCCATGTCCACCGTAAGGACTCCATTTATCAAGTGTAAAAGCCGAAACATAAAGACTGAGCCAAGAATCACGAATATCGGGGCCTGTGCGGTAAGTATTTGTCAATCTTACCCAATCTTTCACATTTGCAAAAGGGGCAGAATTTGAAATACTGTAAACAATATCTCGTCCCGAATTTTTTAGAGCTAACGACATCCTTTCGGCCGATGGCACTTCAATTCTCCAATCGTATTTTAAATAATCGACGCCCCATGCAGCCATTTGTTTGGCATCGTTTTCTTCAAAACGGTACTTGCCAACATAGCGAAATGCTCGCTTATTATTCTTAATGGAATCAGTGATTTTTCCATCGGCAAAATCTGATGTACCACCAATGTATCCTGCATAACTTGTTATCATTGGTGTAGAATAAACCCCAAGTTTCAAACCCAAACTATGAATATAGTCGGCCATTTCTTTGAAATTCGGAAATTTTTCGTTTGGTTGAATGGCATTAAAAGCCCCACCACGTTGTCCTTGCCAAGCATCGTCAATGTTGATGTAAGTCCAACCATGTTGGTTGAGTCCCATTTTTACCATGGCATCGGCTGAGGCTATTACTTTTTCTCGGTCAATGTTTCTTGCCCAAGAATTCCACCCATTCCACCCTATTGGGGGAGTAAGTGCAATGGTATCGCCGATGATAATTTTTAGTTCTTTTGTAGCTTCACCAAAGGCATTTTTAGCCGTTAAAGTACTTAAGTAAGTACCTTTTTTAGCTACTTTTCCAGTAATTAGTCCAGTTTTTGAATCAATTGAAAGACCTTGTGGTAAGTTTTTTGCCAAAAAACTCATTGGGCGTTCGCCAGTGGCAGCAATCGAATAAAGAAAAGGGCTATTGGGTCTTGCCCCGAAAAGTTTTGGTGAATTGATTTTAGGTTTTTTGTCAGGTTGAGGCGTTAGAATATATTTTTCATCAACATTAGGCGTATTTTTAGGAATAAAATCATCTTTCATTTCAAACTTTGCATTTGCCCAATTGGAATAAGACCTATTAAATCCTTTTTCTTCGATAGTTATCAAAAGCCCTAAACGTTTAATTCCTGTCAAATTAACTTTGACGGTTTTTGGTTCATCACCTAAATTCATTTCACCACTCTCAAACAAAACTTTTCTATCACCAATTACATAAAATTTGAGAGGTAAATCTTTCACGCCTTTATCATCCACGCCAACTATTGCTGTAAATTCGGTGGCGTGTCCATCTAAAAAGAATGACAAAACGCTGGTTGAACTTACACCAATACCGTGTTTGTATAGTTTTCCATTCATCCGAATAGAATCACCACCTGCATTTGTTTTGGCCGAAACCGAAGGAATTCCCTCAGAAAATGACTTAATTGGTAAATCATCTAACCAAATTGTCTTAGTATTTTGGGCAAAAATGCCAGAACTAAAACACAGGCAGATAATTAACAACGAGGCTATTTTTTTTATTAAATTTTTCATTAAATCTTATTTTTTATCTACTTTTTCGGCAATCAAAGTCAAAACTGCCTTATCGCTCCACTCTTGTCCATGCCCTGCCATTGCCGTAAACGAAATCTTAGCATCTGATTTTGGGTTTTCGGTTTTATCCATGAATTTTTGTAAAAAACGTGTTGCTACATTCGAGTAAAGTCCATCCATATCGCCCATCCAAATCCATATTTTCCCTTGCAATTTAGGACCAAGCGTTGACCAGTTTTTTTCTAAAACCTTCTTCAAATCATACTTTTCCCACTGTTTGGCAATGTTATGGTCGATTTTTCCAGAAATCGGATCGAACATTAAGGAAGGTAGACCATCACTGCCTTTTGGCCCAAAAACTGCATTATATGCACCAAATTGCCCGCCCGAAACCAAGTAGTTGCCCGTCCGACTGTTGAGATTTTCTCCCGCAATCCAATCCTTCATTGAAAAAGTTGGTTCACCGTAAATTGTTCTTCGGCCAGGTTGTAAATAGCCGTAGCGATTATAAAAAATGGACTCATCTTCGTAAATATTTATCAATCCATAATGCTCAAAATCAACGGGATCGGGGCTATACGACCACGTACCATCAAAGAAATCGGGATACAAAATTTGTAAACCCAACGACACCCATCCACCAGTAGAATTGCCAGTCAGAAAACGCATTTTTGAATCTGCCTTGTAGCGAACTTGCTTTTCAATTTCGGGAATCAATTCTTCGGTCAATGCTTTGCCACAAGGGCCATTTTCTCTGAATCGACTTGATAGGTATCGCCGTAAGGACCTTGTGAATCAAGAAAGACATAGATGATTTGAGGTGCTGTTTTGGTAAACCACCAATCTGTAAAATCTTTGTTATTGACCAAACCATTGATGGCAGTGTAACGCCCATTCAAACCCGCCGCTCGGTAACAAATCGGATACGTTTTATTAGGATTTTCAAAATAACTTGATGGTAACAAAATGGCTGCTTTCAAATAGCGAGGCTTACTCGAGAATTCAGATAGATATTTACTTTTGATTTCTACCAACTTGACAAATTCATGCTTAATAACTGTGGCTTCGGGAATGATTTTGTTGAGGGTCAGGCTAAGCTGAATTTGTGTTGAAAACGACACCGAATCAATGTTACTGTACAAATTGCCCGACACGTTTTCCTGTCCATCGTCTATATTTTGCTTGTAAACAACCTGAAAATAGTACTTATCCGAAGCATTCGGTTTTAGTTTATCCAAGCCAATAGTTAAACCATTTTTATCTTTTGAATCTAAAACAAATGGCAAATTAGCCTCCCAATGTTGAGGAGTTACGCCAAAAGTGATTTCTGAACGAAGGCGTGGTTCTCGTTCATGCTGTTTGGTTACATGAAAAATTAATCTCCCACCTTCGATAAAAGATTGTCTCATTTCTGGAGCCACTGCAATGCTGACTTTCCAAGAAATTACATCTTGGGCGTGCAACAAATGGCTTAACAAAATAAAAAACAGGGAAATGAAATTTGCTCTTTTCATGCTATTCGTTTACTTTAAAACATTGGATTCGTTGTTTATCAATTCCCATTTACTAAAATCTCTTTCTATTGATTTGCCATCAATAGATTTTATGACCCATTTGTTTTGAGGGGCATTGACATCGTAAGTGATGATTTGGCCATCAGGGAATTGAAATTGGGTTTTTAATTGCTCATCACTCGGATTGGATTTTTCAAGATTTGCCAATAAATCTTCGGCTTTCTTGTCTTCAAACACCAACATCAAACCTACATTTTCGGTAGCATAAACTGCGATTTTGACATTGCTATTTCCTTCATAAATCGCCCAATTTTTTCTTTCCAAAACGGGCTTAAACCCTTCTGGCACAAAGACTTTGCCCGAAGCACAAGCAAAGTTTTTATAAACGCCTGTATTGTTCCATTTCATAAAATCATTGCCTTTTCCTGTCAAATGAAAAGTTTTAGGCAGTTGATCGGCCATGTCATTCAGAAAAAGTGTAGTTGGGCGTGCTACCACCAATGAGTTTTTGCCTTGATTGGCTCCACCTGCCGAAAGCAAAAAGTATAGTGTACCCAATTAGTTGGACAAAACAGCTAATATCTGTAAGTGTACTACATTTTGTTTAATTTTGTACTATTTTTAGTTATTGGCAATCGTTCGTTGAAAACTTCATTAGGTGTTAAATA
>Ga0247844_1006153_pt1 | contig 14571 bp, 13 predicted proteins | sample LaCtaG_FD_192421 | JGI IMG/M metagenome (GOLD analysis project Ga0247844, IMG submission 192421) | Freshwater microbial communities from meromictic Lake La Cruz, Castile-La Mancha, Spain - LaCruzMarch201714.5m_1 | ecosystem: Environmental > Aquatic > Freshwater > Lake | place: Spain: Castile-La... | reverse complement strand
CAAATACGGCAAAAATTACTATTTTAAGCAGTGGCAACGTCGGGATTGGGGCGACTGCGCCAACGGCCACTCTTACCGTCGCGGGTACGGCTTCGATTTCTGGGCAAACTTATTTTGGAGGTAACGTAGGAATTGGAATGCCGTCACCCACTTATGCTCTTGAAGTAGCTGGAAGCGCTAGGTTTGTAAGCGGTGGCGCTGGTGATGTTACCCTTACTCATTCTGCAATGGTAAGCACTTTGAAAACTGTCGTAGGCGGTCAACTGGCATTAGGGGCGAGTGGAACGGAGGCGATGAGAATTAAAGGAAGCTATGTCGGGATTGGAACAACGAATCCACTTGGTCTTTTTGATGTCGTCAATGGTGCTTCGACCGTCGGGCGTTTTGTGCTTAATGGAAATATTGATTCAGGCGGATCATTTTCTCCTCTGACAGCATGGGGGACTACAACGGCTTCGCAGGCAGGGCTTGCGATTGGATCCAATAGGAGTGGTGGAAATAGAGAAACAAATTTTGTTAACTTTGCACCCGGTTATGCTAGTGCAGGTTTTAGTTTTGATACATGGGATGGAACAACATATTCAACTAGAATGAGAATATTAACTAACGGCAACATCGGTATCGGCGTGCTTTCACCAGGTGTCCCTCTCGAAGTCAACGGTGATGTGAAGGCCACTGCCTTTGTTTCAACTTCCGACCAGAAACTTAAAAAAGATATTCATCCTATAGAAGGTCTCGATTTAATTTTAGGTCTCAAGGGAAAACGCTTCCGTTGGATTTCAAGTAATGAAGAGGATTTTGGATTAATCGCTCAAGAGGTTGAAAAAATAATTCCTCAAGCGGTTGTCACTGATAAAAACACAGGCCTTAAATCTGTAAAATACTCAAACCTTGTGGCGCCACTTATTGAGGCCGTTAAGCAACTTAAAAATGAAAATACTCAACTCGAGGCCCGCTTGCGCTCGATTGAGGATTTATTAAAAAAAGAATCGAAACGTCGTATTCCTCAATCGCAGCCCCATTCAAAACATAAGTCGAGAAGGGGAACGAAATGATTCGGGTGAGTTTTTATTTTCTTCTTCTTTTTATTTTGCTTTTCTCTTCTCCCTTTACACAAGCGGATTGCTCGTCACCAACCGGACTCACTGGGGCGTATGAATGGATTTCGGGAAGTGGTGAGATGAAATTTTGTAACGGAACAAATTGGGTTTCTACAAAAGTGTCAACGAGCCTTACTGCCTGTTCTACGGCAGGACGAGTTTTATACACGGCCGGTGATTTAAAATACTGCGATGGAAGTTTACTTGTCAGTACGACAAGTGGACTTACAAATGGAAGTTGCGCGGGAACGACGGCCGGAACTTTTCATTACAACACGACAAACAATTGGGAAGAGTGGTGTGATGGGACGCTTTGGAATGTGATGTATATTCAGCCCTCCTTTAGTTTAGATTTTATGTCATGAACAATGCCTATAAAAGTTCAGGCCAGTAGGGCCTCTGGCGCTAACACAACTGCGGGAACTTATTTTTCTTCAACCGGCACGCTGACAACGGCGCCGATTAATTATTTTACTTATAGTGAGAATCTTGCGTCGGGGTTTAATATACCAGTAAGTATCAGTGTGACAAATAATGTAGTCGCTGCGCCTAGTGGTTCACAAACTGCGGCCTCGATTATTGAGAATACAGCAACAACTGACCACTATGCTGAGGCAACAGTGACCGCTTCTCCTAATCAAGTGATGACGGCGAGTATCTACATTAAAGCCGCTGGTCGCACGTCTTTGTTGATGAGGGTTTTTGATGGGGTCAATGTTGTCAATGCTTTCGGAGCGGCCTTCAATCTTGCCACTGGGACAAAATCAGGACTTATCTCTGGCGGAACAGGAGTTGCAACTGATTATACTATCACCTCACTTCCAAATAGTTGGTATCGTATAACTATCACAGGAACGCCTGCCGTAGGTTCTGTGGCAACAACGGTGAAATATAGAGTTTGGTTTGTTAATGCTTCAACAACTTATACAGGTGACGGCGTTTCTGGTTTCTATGTCTGGGGCGCTCAGCTTGAGGCAGGAACAACTGCGACGGCGCCCATCTATACCAACGGAGCGGCGGCTTATGGGCCTCGACTTGATTATGATCCTGGAAATTGTTCTGCTGGAACTTGCGCGGCCAAGGGGCTTCTTATTGAACAAGCGAGAACGAATTTAGTTACGAATTCTGCAATACCTCTTCCTACAGGAACAACGGCCGCGACACTGACAGCAAGTGCAGTCATTCGACCTGATGGGGGGACTGCCAGTAAATTAGTTGAGGATAGTTCAAATACTCGTCATTATGCGTCCTTAATTGGCACGATTACAGCAAGCACGGCCAATACCTATTCCATTTTTGCCAAGGCCGGAGAGCGCACATCAATGTATATGTATGCAGGAAAGTGGATCACACCCTTTACAAGAGGCGGAATGATTGTGAATTTGAGCAATGGAACTTTTTCTAACTCGGATTTTGGAACACCTCTGTCTGTCACAAACAGAATGGTGACTTCAGTAGGTAATGGTTGGTACCGAATTTCGATGACAGTGGTTATTGATACAACATCAACAGATGGTTATATAGAGGTTGGCCCTTACAATGGCGCACTATCGTATTTAGGTAATGGGACTTCCGGTCTTTATTTTTGGGGCGCTCAAATAGAGCAGGGAAGTAGTGTGACGAGCTATATTCCCACAAATGGTACAGCGATCACGCGCAATGCAGATGATGTGAGAGTGCACGATATGAGTTGGTATACGGCAAATAATGGAACATTTGCGGGGAAGGCCGTTGTGCCTTATTCATCATACATTAATTCTTATGCGTGGCTTTTTTCATTATCAAATGGTGTGAACAGTCGGTATGGGATTTTTTTACATTCCACAAATATTGCCACTAATATATCATCGGGAGGAAGTACTCTTTTGCAATTTGGAAATTACAGTTTCGCACTTTCTTCTCAAACACCTTTTTATTTTTCATCAACTTACATTAATGGCGATTACTCTCTTGGGGCCGCAAATACTCTCGTTACAGATTCAAGTGCGGTGGCCCTTCCTGCGATTAATCAACTTCGTCTAGGAACAGATAGTGGAACTTTTATGTTGGATGGCTGGCTTCAAACATTTCAGTATTACTCACAACGTTTAAGCAACTCTCAAATTCAAGATCTTTCAAATAGTGGTCAGCCCTAGAATTTTTTTTTGCAATTTTTTTGTTCTAAAAAAAGAACATTGATTTAAAATTATGCGTGAACAGAAATTGATCATCCACCCTAGTCAATTTTTGTACCCCCCGAAAAATGAAGTGAATAAAAACATGTGTTTCTTAAACGGCAAACCAGTTTGTCTCTTGCATGTCTTATGATAAAATCTTTCAATACCGGAGGATGATTATGAGCGAGGTATCTGTGTTTAACAGTGAGATTCTTGAAGAGTGGCTTGATCAACGTACAAATGAAATTTTGGCCAGTATAAAAAAAGAAAAAATTACGCCGGAAGATATGCTCACGCTTTCTTTGAAGGCGCAAATTAATCATTTTCATCATATGGATATTGAATTTCGTCAGGAGTTTAGAGGGATTGATGAGCGCTTTGAGAAGGTCGATGAGCGCTTTGTTAAGATGGATTTAGATAGACGAGAAGAGTTCAAAGCTGTTGATATGCGCTTTGTAAAATTGGAAGAAGACATTAAAGAGCAGTTCAAGGCCGTTGATAATCGTTTTAATAAAATGGATGAGCGTTTTGAAAAGATGGATGAGCGTTTTGTGAAAATGGATTTAGATATTCGACAAGAGTTTAAAGCTGTTGATACACGTTTTAATAAAATGGAAGAAAAGATGAATCTTCGTTTTGAAAAAAATGAGGAGAAGCTCGAAGCTCGTCTTGAATTTTATAATGAAAATAATCAAATGCGATTTGCTCAGATGGACAAAAAATTTGACCGCATGAGTGCTTATCTGATGTGGGGCAGTGGTTTGCTTGCAACCTTGCAAGTAGGCCTTTATTTAGTGAAATGATCTTTTATTATTAGGCCGACTTAGAAGTACACTTAGCAATAGCTGCATAGATCGGAAGGTTCATTTGCTAAGTTATGCAAATGTCCCAACTGTAAAAAAAGGCGTAGTTGGGACATTTGTCAGCGTTGACACAAAATGTCCCAACTGATAGAATAATCTTAGTTGGGACATAATATGATTATTGGAAGAAAATACGAAATTGAGTTACTTCAAAGGATGAAAAGAAGCAAAAAAGCTGAACTCATCATTCTCTACGGACGTAGAAGAGTCGGTAAATCTTTTCTCCTAGAGCAAATCACTCAAAATGGAAGTGCTTTTTACTTTGAAGCAATAAAAGGTCTTTCGCTACAAGATCAAATTACTCACTTTTTGTCACAAATTGAAAAAAAAATAAATAAAAGAATTCCCTCGGCAAAAACATGGCAAGAAGCTTTTGATATTTTTTCTGACTTTCTTTTGAAAGGAAATCATGTCGTCGTTTTTGATGAATTTCCTTGGATGTGTTCTGAAAAAAAAGAACTTGTGGCCATCTTAAAATTTTATTGGGACAGGAAATGGAAGAAAAACTCAGGATTAAAACTAATTTTGTGCGGTTCTGTTGCTAATTTTATGATAAAGCATCTCGTCCATTCAGAAGCACTCCATAATAGAAAAACGCTCGAAATTCATCTTGACCCTCTACCTTCGAATGAAGCCATTGAGTTTTTTAAGGGAAAGCGATCACTTTTTGAGATCACTAAATTTTTAATGATTTTTGGAGGTATTCCTAAATATCTTGAACAAATTGACCCCAATGAGTCACTTGAAAACAACCTTGATCGTTTATCTTTTACAAAACATGGTTTTTTTATTTCTGAGTTTGAAACAATTTTTAAGGAACAATTTAAAACAATTCGACGCTATGAAAAAATCGTTGAACTTTTGAGTCGGAATAAATTATCGAAAGAGGAACTACAACATGAGACTAATAGTGGCCGAGGAGGAAGCTTCAGTACTTCTTTGCATCAATTGGAAATGGCCGGTTTTATCATAAAAGAACCTTCTCTTTCGTTTGGTGATCAAGCAATTAAGACACGAACCATTCGCTATATCCTCTCTGATGAGTGGTTGCGCTTTTATTTTCGTTATATTAAAAAAAATCTCACCGTCATAAAAAAGCAGACAGCACTTGGGCTTTCATCAAAAATTTTAGGAAAAAGTTTTTCCAATTATTTGGGATTAACTTTTGAACTTTTTTGTAAAAAAAATATTTCTCAAGTTTTAAAGTATCTTAATATTGAACCGACTTCCGTCATTGAAATAGGGCCCTATTTCAAACAAGGAAGTCGATTGAGAGAAGAAAATGGAGTTCAAATAGACCTCTGTTTGAAACGAAAAGGGCACATCTTAACAATTATCGAATGTAAGTTTTCTGAAAAAAAAGTTGGTGTGGAAATTATTTCTGAAATTGAAGAAAAAATAAAGAATATGAAAATTCCTCATTCTTTTTCTGTAGAAAAAGTTTTAATAAGCGCAAATGGCATCTCTCTTGAACTTGAAGAACGTGACTATTTCCATAAAGTAATGACAATCGAAGATTTTTATTAAGGTGCGGGGAAACTACTTACAGGTATGCCTTTATTTTCTTTAGTCGTTTTCTAAAGTGTTGAAACTTAGTAAAAACCTATAAAAAGAGTAGAGATTTTATCTTCCTAAATACCATCGACCGTAACAATTTAAAAAATATTCAAAAAATAATTCTAAAGCTCGACGCCCGAGATGACGATGAGTTTGTGAAAACCGAGGAAACTTTCTCTGGTAGGAGATATTATGAGCGAAAAAACTACGGCAAAGACGGATGAATTAGATCAAGGCTTTAATGATGATGAGTTGGCGGACATTATGAGTGAAATCGAAAATCTTGAAAAAGAATTCGGTGAAGATGTCGCGAACGAAGCTTCGCAGGGCCAAAAACTAAAAGTTGAAAAGGAAGAAGTCGAATCGAAAAAGACGGATCTTCAAGCAGAGATTGATAACGAAGTTGAAAGTTTAATGAGTAAGGAAAGTCCGCCAGTGGCCGAAGTTGTCACAAAAAAAGAAGAAAAAATAATCAGCGCGAACGCTCTTGATGATGCCATTGATGCTATTCAAGATGAAATGGATATTAAAGAGTCCATTGTTGAAGAAATTAAAAATGAAGTTGTGAGTAATACTGTGCCTGAAGAAAAGATGGACAATGTTGTTCCCATTAAAAATATTCGCAATGAAATTCCTGAGAAAAAACCTGTCACAATCACCCCCATAAATAATATGCAAAATCAAAATCAAAATCAAACCAACACTCAAACTAATAATCAAACCAATACTCAAACTCAGCTCGACTTTTGTGTCGCAGGCCAGATGAATTTAAAACTAAATTTTACTGTTGCTGGACAAACCATTAGTCTCTATGTAAATGACAATGATGGTATGGTTATTGAAATGATGGGCGGTGCCCGTTTTACTATTCCGATGGGAGATACTGCTTCAAAGAAAAAAGCAGCATAAAGAAAAATGTCATTAAAAATTCTCGGGGGAGTGGCCAAGGGCCGCTCCCTTTTTGTTCCTCACGGTGATACAATTCGTCCGACCTCGGTGATGATGAGGCGACGACTTTTTGATTCTCGTCAAAATTTAGAAGACTCTATTTTCGTTGATGCCTGTGCTGGCAGTGGGGCGATGGGATTTGAAGCCTGGTCCCGCGGGGCGAATAAAGTTTATCTCATCGAAGAGGATAAACGCGTCTACAAAATTCTCGAAAAAAATCTGGCCGTTATTGAAAGTTATGATGAACAAAGGCAAAGACCTATTGAGGTCTCAAATAGTAATTTTGAGCGTTGGATAAGTTCCTTTTCTGAAATTTATAGTGCCCTTCCTGCCGATCAAAAAAGTCAAACTATTATTTACTTTGATCCCCCTTATCATTTGCATAAGCTTTATAAAAGTATCGTCATGGGACTTATTCATCCTGACTGGTTTAGAGGCGAGCTCTGGTTAGAATCAGACGAAAAAAAGGGTTTACCAACATCGTTTTGGTATGACATGGGGCTTAAACCCAAGAAAGTTTTTACGCAGGGAACTAGTTATGTTTTTATCGTTCCTTTCTAGTTTTTTTCATGTTTAACTATTGGCCATCATCATCTTGAGGCCAAGAATGCAAAAACGTGCCGCCATTTATGCTGGTTCATTTGATCCCTTTACCAATGGGCATCACGAAATAGTTTTGCGTGGGCTTGAACTTTTTGATGAGCTTGTGATTTTGGTTGCGGTTTCCAATACTAAAAAAGCTTTATTTTCGATGGAAGAAAGAGTCACGATGATAAAAGAACTTTATCAAAGTGAGGCGCGCATAAAAGTAGATTCTTCACAAGGACTTCTTGTTGATTATGCCCGCGACCATCAGATAGGTTTTATTCTAAGAGGCCTTCGTCCTACTGGTGATTTTGATTATGAATTTCACATGGCCTCCATGAATTATGAATTAAATCCTCAAGTGGAAACAACTTTTTTTATCACACGTAAGGATCATTCTTGTGTTTCGTCGACGGCCATACGTGAAATTATTGCTTGTGGTGGCGATTGCACTAAGTTTGTTCCTTCCGTTATTTTTTCTTATCTTGAAAGCAATCTTCAAAAAAATCTTCAAAAAAGAGGCCAGTTATGTACGTGAGTTCTAAAATTAGAAGTATTTCTGAGAGTGTGACTTTAAAACTTAATGCTAAGGCAAATCAACTCACAGAAAGTGGGAAGAAAATTTTTAATTTAACGGCCGGGCAACTTCCTTTACGTCCAGATCCTCAATTTGTGGAAAAAATTAAAAATGAGCTTGAGTCCGTCAAAAGTTTTCAATACTCACCCGTCTCTGGCTTTCTTGAGCTTCGAAGAAAACTAACCACTCACATGGAGCAAAAGCGCGGCATTTCTTTTACAGGTCTCAAAGAAAAATTTGACTGCGTCGTTAGTAACGGTGGGAAACATTGTCTTATTAACATTCTTGGTGTTCTCATTGAGCCAGGTGATGAAATTCTTCTTCTTGGCCCCTATTGGATTTCTTATCCCGAGATGATCAAATTTTATGATGGTATTCCTGTGTCGGTGATGAGCACTTTAGAAACTGCTTATCAACCTTCGATTGCGGAAATTAAGCGAAAGATTTCTTCTAAGACTCGCGCTATTATTCTCAATAGTCCAAACAACCCTACCGGTTGTCATTACAGTAAAGCTTGGATGGATGAGTTTGCTGAACTCATGCGCCAAAATCCTGAGATCATCATCATCAGTGATGAAATTTATGATGAGCTCGTTTATAACGGGGAAACACCCAACTATTATTATCAAGGACGAAACGATCTTCTTGAGCGTTCTATTTTGGTTGACAGTATTTCTAAAACATTGGCGGGCCCAGGTCTTCGCATTGGTTATTGTATTGGACCGGCCAATGTGATGTCTGCTATTAGTAAGCTTCAAGGTCAGGCCACTTCGGGGGCCAATAGTTTAGTTCAACGTGCCCTCGTTCATTATGATTTTTCTCGTATTACAACTTTTCTTGCCCCGATAAAAAATCGACTTAAAGAAAATAGTCAGGTTGTTAAAAATAAATTAGAAATTCATGGCCTCAGTAAACTTTGGTATGAACCTACTTCTGCTTTTTACTACATGATTGATTTTACCCATGCCCCAGTTTTACAGCGCTACAAAAAAAATATGCATGATGATACAGATTATGCAGAAGCCATTTGCGAGGAGCTTCTTGAAAAGCAGGGGGTGGCCATTGTTCCTGGGGGCGATTTTGGAATAAGTAACGGCGCCCGCATTAGTATGGTCTCAGAAACAGAAGAGTTCTCAGAAGCACTTGAGAAACTTAGTCGGTTTTTGGCGGGCCAAAAGTAATAAAAAGGGTTTTTTTTTCCTTCTTTAGCTCTTCCCATTCCTTAAGTCATAATAAGACTTGAGGGATTTGTGGAAAAATATTTAAAATATTTTTTGATTTTAAGTTTTGTCTTTTTATTTTTGTCTTGCGGAAAATCTGCTGAGCAAAAACGAGAAGATGCTGTGTTATCTGCTAATATTTTACTGAGTACTCGCCAGTGTCAAGCGGCCATTGATCTTCTTGAGGCAGTAGGGCGCGATACTTACTATGGAAAATATATGCAGACCCTTGCTTCTGCGTATGCCTGTAAAGCGGGATTTGCTGAGCCCACTTTTTTTGCCAATGAATTGGCCAAGCTAGGAGCACCTTCTGCCTTTGGCGGTCTCACTCGCTTTACTCTTGCCTCAACAATGACGGCGTATAATTCGGATAATTTTCTTGCCTTACAAGATGCCATTAATGTTCTTCTTTATGCAGGGGGAGTGAGTTCATCATTAGATCCTACCTCTGCTCGCCGTGAAAGCGGTTTAAGTTCTAATGATGCTCAAGATCTCAATGCTCAACTGATGTATTTGGTTTTAACTCAAATAGGATTATATCTTTACTATTATGGTGATTCTTCCTCGACGGGAGTGAAGGGCAGCGGCGCTGGGACAAATACTTGTTTGGCCAATTATTCAAATGTGGCCCTGAATGTGGGTGCAGATTTAACGACTTTTCTTGGGACAGGTGCCACAGGGACCTGCATTGCCATCAATACTGGGCACACGGCCCTCGGTGTGCAGGGCAGTTTAAATGTAAAGCGTATGTGCCAAGGCGTCGTTCTTCTTAATACTTTTATTGATGTTTTCCCGAGTGTCTTGGGCTCAATTACAGGTAACGATTTATCTGCCGTGAGTGCTATTACCGCAGTTATCACGGCGGCAAAACTAGCAGTGACGACAGCGAAAACGGGGGCGCAAATGACAACTCTTCTTAACACATTAAATCAGGCCAATTGCGAAGCAGATAATGCCTCGGATACGCAGTACTTACAGGTTTATTTTGCCTTAATGTATGAGGTGCTTTTCCAGTGAAAAAAAATAAACTTCTTGTGGGGTTGATTTTTATTTCAAGTGCTCTTTGGGGGGCAGGAGAAACTCATTATTTACAGCGTAGCCCTCAGGCCCTTTTAATGGGAGATGCCTTTACGGCCCGTGCCGATGATGAATACGGCCTATTTTATAATCCTGCTTCTCTTGGCCGCACCAAGGGACTAAGTCTTACCCCTATTAATCCTGATGTTGGTGTGACTAATGCCCTTGATGAATTAGATCGTTTTAAAAATTTTCCTAAAAAAGATACTGCGGCCATTGCTGATCGTATCTTAGGGCTTCCTATTTATCTTCGAGGGGGTGTTGCTCCCAATGTTAAATTTGCTGGTTTTGGCCTTTCTCTTTTTGCGAGTGCAACAACAAATCTCATTCTTCGAAATGCGATTCACCCGATCTTGGATGTTGATTATCGTTATGATCGAGGCTTTACGATGGGCTATGCTTACTCGTGGGGCACACCTCGAAAAAAGAAAACAAAAAAAGAGCAAATTAATTCAACAGGAGTTCGAACAAGTATCGGAGCAGCAGTAAAGCATGTTCGTCGTAGTGCTTTATCGAGGCAATTTGATCTTTTTGGAACCTCGATTTTAAACACAGTTTCTAATCCTAATAATGATAGCGTTTCAAAAATGCTTGAGGGACTTGGTTATGCCGAAGGATCAGCTTGGGGGGGAGATTTAGGAGTAGAACACTCAATTACTCGAGGAAATAGCGAGCTTGCTTTTGGCCTTTCAGCAATGGACATTGGTGACTTAAAATTTGCGCGTTTAAAAGGAACAGGAGTTATCCCTGATCAACCGATGACGATCAACGGGGGAGTTACTTGGCGCCAGGATTTTAAATTATTTGATTATTCATTTTCAGTTGATGTTCATCCTATCAATCAGTATATGCCGATCGCTAGGAGAATTCATGTCGGGGCAGAGGCCGGCATCCCTTTAGTAAGGGTCTTTACTGGGATCAGCGAAGGCTATATTTCCTATGGGCTTTCAGTGAATGCTTTCATTTTTAAAATTATGGCCGGGTTTTATGGCGTGGAATTAGGAAGTGAGTTTAAAGAAGAGAAAGGTAGTCGAGCACTCATTTATATTAGTCTTCTTGATTTTTCATTTGATGCCTAAGCGTTTGCCCCTTACAATAAAAGAGTCTCGTTAAGTATAATAATCGTCTTCAATGGAGGCAGACTTGGAAAAAATTTTTGTTCTGGATACAAACGTTGTGCTTTATGATCCGATGGCGATTAATAAGTTTGGGAAACATACAGTCGTCATTCCTTTAATTGTTGTTGAAGAACTTGATCGTTTTAAAAAAGATCAAAATGAAAATGGAAGAAATGCGCGACATTTTTCTCGTATCGTTGATGAACTTCGCAGTCGTGGTTCTGTTGCTAAGGGCGTGCAGCTTGATAATGGGGGAACTTTTCGTATCTTCGTTGATAATAAAAACGAAAATAAACATCACAACCTTATTGATTTAAGTTTAAATGATAACCTCATTCTTTCGGCCGCTTTAACTCTTAAAGGTGACGGAAAAGAAGTTTATCTCGTTTCAAAAGATATTAACTTAAGAATCAAGGCCGATATTCTTGGTGTTGTGGCCGATGATTATGGTTCAAGTGATTTTACTCTTGAAGAACTTTATCAAGGGCAACAACTTTTTCCAGTTTCTCTTGAGCGTCTTAAAGAATATGAAAAAAGTCGTTTCCTTTCTCTTGAAACAGAAGAAACAAAATTATTTCAACCCAATGAATATCTTATCATTCATGAAGAAGGAAATGATCGTCATCGTCTTTTAGGGCGCTATCACGCGGAGAAAATGGGCGTTGTTCCTTTGATTCCTATGCGTGAAGGGATATGGGGAATTTATCCAAAAAACGTTGAGCAGCAGTTTGCCTTAGATGCTCTTATGAACGAAGAAGTAAAACTTGTCACTTTGGTTGGAAAAGCTGGGACAGGAAAAACTCTTCTTGCGATTGCGGCCGGTTTAGAAATGGCCATCAATCAAGAAAAATACTCTCGTCTTTTAGTGTCTCGTCCTGTGCAGCCTATGGGAAAAGATTTGGGTTATCTTCCAGGTGATGTTAATGACAAACTTGGCCCTTGGATGCAGCCTATTTTTGATAATATGGATTTTCTTTTTGGCCAACAAAAAGGGGAGCATTCTTCTTGGGAAGAGCTTATTAATCAAGGCCTTCTTCATATTGAACCTCTTACTTATATTAGAGGGCGCTCAATTCCTAATCAGTATTTGATCGTCGATGAAGCACAAAATCTTTCTCCTCACGAAGTGAAAACAATTGTCACTCGTGCGGGTGAAGGAACAAAAATAATTTTAACGGGGGACTGTGAGCAGATTGATAGTCCTTACTTAGATTCAGTTAATAACGGTTTGGCCTATTGTGTGGAACGCCTCAAAGGCGAACGTATTATTGGCCATGCGACTTTAAAAATTGGAGAGAGATCTCCTCTTTCTGAAGTGGCCTCAAAGTTATTATAAAAGACGTTATTAAAGTTGTTATAAATTATGAGTAGTAGTCATCGTCGTTTAAGCCTCAGAGCGCCTTTAAAGACTTTTGTTCTTTACGACGATGACCATTTTGGTTTTAAGGCCAAGGCCATTAATATTTCAGTGAGTGGACTTCTTCTTGAAAATCTTCCTCATGTGCCAGAAGTAAGCGCACTTTATCTTCTTCTTGATCTTCCACAGTTTCCTCATTTTCAGTCCCTAGGAAATGAGAAAATTAAAAAACTAGATGCTCTTAGTTTTCCAAGGAAGATTATTCGGGCGAAATCAAAAATCATCCGCTCTTTTGAAGGCCAGACGGAAGTCGATAAAATTTTTATTCAAAAAATTGGCCTTGAGTTTGTCGATCTATCACAGGAAAAAAAAGATCACATTGAATCTTATGTCACAACATTTACAAAAAATATCATCTATCTTTTATCACTTTTTGAGTCAGGAACGCAGACGCAAAATGAAGTTTTGTATCACGCCTCAAAAATTTTAGGTTATACCGCTGACAAAAATCTCGCTAATCTCAGACAAAAGATTTTGCACGACTATCAAAGTCTCGAAGGGCTTTAAGAGCAAACAAGTTGGATAAACTCTCTTTGCGGATACAACTAAAAAACATCATTGCATCCGCAAACAAGGTTAAATGTAAAAATCGTCGATAAATCATACTCTTTCTGTGGCCGATATTTTTCGCAAATAGACCTTCTTTAAAGGCGAGTGACTCGCTGCTTCGATCGTCTGCACATAAAAATTAAATAATCTTTACTGGCAGATTTTAAAATAATCATAGATAATTTTTGATTCTTTTAGGATTATTAAATGGGGCAAAAAAAAGGTATTAAAAAAAGCACTAAAAATAAGGTGCCATCCGATCTATTTGTAGTGGCCATTGGCGCCTCTTCTGGTGCTATATCCGCCTTTGAAAGTTTTTTTTCCCATCTCCCTACGAAAAACAATCTGGCCATCGTTATTATTCAGCATCTTGGGCCTCATCATCCAAGCCTTCTTCCAGAAGTCATTGCTAAGTTTACGAAGATTCCTGTTTTTGAAGTTGAAGAAAAGATGGAATTAACTTCTGGCAATATTTACGTGATCCCTCCTGGAAAAGAAATGTCTCTTGAAAAGGGATGTTTTAAACTTCACGATATTTTGACCGTCTCAACGAATAAAGAAAAATATTTTTTGATAGATTCCTTTTTTAATTCACTTTCTAAAGAGAAAACTGATCACGCTATTGGCGTCATTTTTTCAGGTAGCGGTTGTGATGGAACCTTGGGGATTAGAGAAATTAAGGCGGCCGGTGGCCTTGTCATCATACAAACTCCAGAGTCTGCTGAATTTGAAAGTATGCCACGCAGTGCTCTTTTAACAGGTCTCGCCGATCATGTTTTAACTCCAGCAGAAATAGCAAAAAAAATATTCGCTTATACAAAAGAAGATTTGCAAGAAAAATTTAAAGAACTTTCTTTACCTCTTGAGATCCTTGATGAGAACTTTCAAAAAATTTGCCAACTCATTCGATCTAAAAAAGGTCACGATTTTTCATTTTATAAAAAAAATACAATTGGCCGGCGTATTGAAAGGCGCATGGCCATAAAACAAATTGATGATTTTGAAAAATATATTTCTTATCTTGAAAATGACCCCGAAGAATTAGAGGCGCTTTTTTTTGATTTTCTCATAGGTGTTACGTCCTTTTTTCGCGATCACGAGTTTTTCGATGAACTTAAAACGCAGGTTATTGCGAACCTTTTTAAAGGAAAAACAGCGGATGATATTATTCGGGTTTGGATTCCGGCCTGTTCGACAGGGGAGGAAGCTTATTCTTTGGCCATTCTTTTAAATGAAGAAATGGAAAATCTCAAGCAAAATTTTAAAGTTCAAATTTTTGCAACGGATATAGATAGTGACTGTCGGGAAACTCTAGCAAACAAAATCTCATAGGTTGATTGTTTTTTTGTACCAATTCTCTCTGTTCAGCTTCTGTTATTATTTCTTTTTCTTTAACTCTATTCA
>Ga0247844_1006146_pt1 | contig 14592 bp, 25 predicted proteins | sample LaCtaG_FD_192421 | JGI IMG/M metagenome (GOLD analysis project Ga0247844, IMG submission 192421) | Freshwater microbial communities from meromictic Lake La Cruz, Castile-La Mancha, Spain - LaCruzMarch201714.5m_1 | ecosystem: Environmental > Aquatic > Freshwater > Lake | place: Spain: Castile-La... | reverse complement strand
GCATTACCAAAAGGTCTTTATTTCTACCCCGAGCGAAGCGTAAAGATACACTAACAATACTCCGACTACAACTGCCATAAGTACATGAAAATAAAGGATTTTATAAAACGCTGGTTTTTTAATGTTGTAGTCAACTTAGTTTCCTTTGCTCAATCTATAAGGGGTGGTTTGCAGTTGGCAATGGCTCATATTACCCTTTAGCCAAGAAATAGAGTCAGTGCCCGATAATGGGGCTATGGAAGAAAAAGTTCGCGTTTCAAAATTACTCTCCGAGCTAGGACTTTGTTCTCGCCGTGAGGCTGATTCTTATATAGAGCAAGGTTTAGTAACTGTTGATGGGGAAGTAGTCAACGAACTAGGTAGTCGAGCATTACGCAGTCAAAAGATTGAATTGCAATCTGGGGCTAAAGTCCAGCAGGCTTCCCGTGTTACGGTCATCCTTAATAAGCCAGTGGGATTTATCTCGCATTTTGATGATGCGCAGGAGTATCAACCTGCAGCTTCTTTAATTACCCCAGAAAACTATTTTGCTAGCCCGCTAGATAGAGGCAAAAATGCGCGCTTTAACACCCGCGGCTTAGCCCCAGCGGGTCGGCTAGATATCGATTCCACTGGGATGCTGGTATTAACGCAAGATGGGCGCATCGCAAAACTCCTGATTGGCGAAAACAGCCCTATTGAAAAGGAATATCTAGTTCGAGTGGAGGGCGCCCTCTCCTTTGAGAACTTAGATCGTTTAAAACATGGTTTAGAGCTTGATGGAATTGTTTTAAAGCCTGCCCAAGTTAGCTGGCAGAATGAAGATCAGCTACGCTTTGTATTACGCGAAGGTCGTAAACGCCAGATTCGTCGTATGTGCGAAATGGTAGGTTTGAAGGTCTTGGGCTTAAAGCGCGTGCGCATGGGGCGCATTTCATTAGGCGCCCTACCATCTGGGAAATGGCGATTTGTTAGACCTGAAGAGCAATTCTAAGAAAGTGATGCCCGCTTATAATCTTGTCCAACATTAGATTAAGTTAAGCGCAGAATTACCATCGACATCATTTCCTCCAGCACCCCCGGCGCAGAAGTTTTAAGACGTCGTAGTTTTGCGATCATCTCCCACCCAGATGCAGGCAAAACTACGCTTACAGAAAAACTCTTGCTTTATGCGGGGGCCATTCAAATTGCGGGTAGTGTTAAGGCTCGTAAAGCCAGTAGGCACGCTACCTCTGACTGGATGGAAATCGAAAAACAACGCGGAATATCTGTTGCAAGCTCAGTAATGCAAATGGAATATCGAGATTGCATTATCAATCTTTTGGATACGCCAGGCCATCAAGACTTCTCGGAAGATACCTATCGTGTTTTGACTGCGGTTGATTCCGCATTAATGGTGATTGATGCGGCCAATGGCGTTGAATCGCAGACATTGCGCCTACTAGAAGTTTGTCGTGCCCGTAATACGCCAATTGTTACCTTCATTAATAAGATGGATCGCGAAGTCAAGCCTCCCATGGAATTGATGGATGAAATCGAAACCGCTCTCGGTATTGAGGTAGTTCCTTTTACTTGGCCAGTGGGCATGGGGAAATCTTTCGCGGGCGTCATTGATATCTCCAAGATGCAAATGCGGATGTTTAAAGCCGGCGAAGATCGCGTCACCGAAGATTCTCATGCGGTGGTTGATGTCAATGACTCCATATTGAAAGATCGCCTTGGTGCAGATCTAGAGACTGCCCTAGCTGAAGTTGATCTGATTAAAAATGCGATGCCTGCATTTAATCGCGAAGCGTTCTTGGCGGGTCGACAATCGCCAGTTTTCTTTGGATCGGCCATTAATAACTTTGGTGTTCGAGAGATTCTAAATACACTAGTTGAATTAGCCCCATCGCCTGGTTCACGTAAAGCACTTCAACGAGAAGTTAGCCCCGCCGAAAATAAATTCTCGGCTGTTGTATTTAAGATTCAAGCAAATATGGATCCGGCACACCGTGATCGTGTTGCTTTCTTGCGCATTTGCTCGGGGCATTTTCAAAGAGGCATGAAACTGAAGATTTGTCGAAATAGCAAAGAAATCCGCACCAATAATGCCCTTTCTTTTTTATCGCAACGACGCGATATTTTGGATGAAGCTTTCCCTGGTGACATTATCGGCTTACCCAATCATGGCTTGCTTCGACTAGGAGACACCCTCACTGAAGGCGAACAATTGCAATTTACTGGCCTGCCCTTCTTTGCTCCTGAAATTTTTCGCATGGTGGAATCTGCAGATCCATTGCGCTCCAAGCAACTTCGTACTGGCCTGATGCAATTAGGAGAAGAAGGGGCCATTCAGGTATTTCGCCCGATGATCGGTGGCACCATGCTACTTGGCGCATTTGGGCAATTGCAATTTGAAGTGGTTAGTCATCGCTTACAAACTGAATATGGCGCTGAGGTACGTTTACTACCCGCACGCTATAACTTAGCACGCTGGGTGAGCTCAGATGACTCGGTTGCTTTGAAAAAATTTATCCAAGAAAATATTCACCGCATGGCTGAGGATGTGGTTGGGGCTTCTGTATTTTTAGCCTCGCATAAGTCTGAGCTTGATGTTGCCCAACAGCGCTGGGAATCCATTCAGTTCCACGCACTACGGGAACATGCAGGCCTTATCTATCAAGCCAACTTAGTCGGATAGGGCGCGCATTAAACAACGGCTAACGAGGTAGTTTGCAATCAAATATGGCAACCAACTGGCTGTCATTATTTCTAAAAGAAGCCACTTTTCCGTATTGAGCACAATAAGCGCTAGCCTTTTGACTTAGCTGCGCATTTGACTCGCCACTACTATTGAGAAATGTGACATGGTTGGCATCAGATCCATCTGTATAAACTGCGGCACAAGCCGTCAACCCAAATACACAAAACGATAATGCAGGTAAGTATTTTGTCATCCAAGCTCTCTAATAAAAAAATAATGCCTTACTTAAGCAAGCTATTTAGTTTAATTAGTATCATCGCAGTCATCTTGCTAGCAAATGGCCTAAAAATCAAAATACAAATAATGGCTACAGGATAAGCAATAGACCATATATCAAACCATATCCAAAAAAAATTCTCGTGAGCGCCAACTCGGACAAAGCTAATGGCCAACGTAATAATCAGGGACATAAAGATGCCCATGATGAGAGAAAAGATAATATTTGCGACAGTAGCCATGATCTAAACCTAAAGTAAACAGCGCCTTACAAGCAAAACTGGCGTAGATGTAATCATAGCGCTTGAACTAGTAAACTGTTATTCTCATCCATGATCACTATTTTGCGCCCTAGGTAGGGGGGTCTCCTGAGCTAGCCTCATAGATTCATCATTCCAAAACATTAGGAAAATATATGGCTGTTGGCCAAAATCAAAGAAATAGAAAAAATGACCCAATGCTTACCAAAACAGGCAAAGCTAGATTAGGCCCTCTAAACCTTGCCCAGCTCAATAAGATGCTAGAGGCAAGCACCAAACCAAAAGATAAAAATAAGATTCAGCGGGCCATTAAGAAATTAAGCCCGGTAGCCGCATAACGAGTAAGCCCCATTGATATGGGGCTTTTTGCTTGTTGCAATTGGACTATTCTGTAATATTCCATGAAACCAGCTGCCTTGATTCATTCCATTTATATTGCTCAGGCTGCTGGTTCTCCTATGCAACAAATGATTCAAGCCGTGCTAAGGGCTGGCCATGGGGTCCAAGGTGATCGATATGCCCATGGTATTGGTACATTCTCAAATACTACTCCCCCTAAAATTCGGCATATAACGCTTATAACGCAGACTGGTATAGCGCTCGCTAACCACTTGCTAGAGGGCAATCTAAATCCTCAGTTCACTGAAGCTCAAACACGGCGCAATATTATCATTAGCGAAATCTCGCCTCAAGAGCTAAATGATTTGATTGGTAAAGTATTTTATTTGGGAGGGCTAGCGCTTAAAGGTATTGAATTATGTGCGCCATGTGAAAGACCTGCGAAACTTTTAAAAAAAATCAATTTCATAAGCTCTTTTGAGGGTTACGGAGGAATTAGAGCAGCTGTTTTAGATTCTGGCCAGATTGCGCCTGGTGATGCCTTGACTTTATTCCATAATGGCAAATCCTAACCCCCCAAGCTAATCAGTTACTTTTGGATCCCTTTGTATGAATACTACCCGTCTTTGCCTTATTCGCCATGGTGAAACCCACTGGAACACTGAGCGTCGACTACAGGGCCATACCGATGTTGAACTCAACCATCGGGGTAAGGCGCAGGCCATTCAAATGGCTACTGCATTAAAAAAGCTTGCGCTCAATTTTGACGCCCTTTATACCAGCGACCTCAAAAGGGCGGCAGATACTGCTAATGCAATTGTTAGGGAGTTTAAGGTGCCAGCAATTGTTATGAGCGATCTACGCGAGCGTCATTTTGGAGCACTGCAAGGTCTCAGTATTTCTGATGCCCCCACTTTGAAGCCTAAGCTCTGGCAAGCACATATGGCTCGTGATATAGATCACGAACTAGAAGGCGGGGAAAGCATTGCTCAATTTGCGCGCCGCGTTCAAGATGCTTTAGAGATGATTTTGCAAAAACATTTCGCAGAAACGGTCATCTTGGTCAGCCATGGAGGCACCCTTGATATGATGTATCGCATTGCCACTGGGCAAGCACTAGTTGCTCCGCGCATTGCCTCTGTTCCTAACGCCTCATTAAATTGGCTTACTCATAATGGTCAGAAGTGGAGCATTGGACAGTGGGCTGATACACAACATTTAGATGGTCTTGCTTTAGAAAACATAGACCTCTAAGCGAAAGAAGCTATTTTCGGATGTGCGCGTGACGTGCTGCGTCTTGGGACATGCCATCGCCTTTTGGCTTGCCTTCAAGCGCCTCTTTTTGAGCGCTGATCTCTTTACGTCGCTCCTTGCAAGATACGGTAATTTCTTGAAGCGCTTTGCGCGCTCTAGCTGCAGAAGCCTTAACGCCTTTGTCTTGAAACTTTTCATGCTCTGACTTATAAGTTTCGAATGCTGCAATGAGTTGATCATGATGGGACATATGTTTCCTTATTTTTTAGTGAATAATGACTCTTTCGCACTTACTATAACCCCCATCAAGGTTTTTTGTTCAAAAACGCCTTATATAGCATGCTGACCTCATTTGGCTTTTCTAGCATGGGCAAATGACCGGCTTCAGCCATCCTTTGCGCCCGAGAATACTTATAGCGAGCTTGCAAAATTTGCATGCCCTCTATACTAAAAATACTATCATTTGCACCCCATAAGATTAAGGTTGGTGGAGGACTAACTACAGCAGAATTTAAGGCGCGATTGTAAAAATTAATAATGTCCCATATTTGCTGATAGTGTTGATTATTTTGTTTGTATTCGTTTACTAGCATTAACTTATCAGCAGCATTGATAGGCGGCACTTGATAAAAAATGAGTTTCATTTCTAAATCAAATTGTTCAAGGCTGATCGGTATAAAAGGATTTACGCCTGAGAAAATCGCCACTTTCATTTGAGGACTCCAGGAAATAATGCCTAATGGAGCGCCAATAAACGCCAAAGTTTTGATCTCCTTAGGATATGCTCTAGCATAAAAAGCTGCAATAGTACCCCCCATCGAGCTGCCGGCAATATGGATCCGAGTTTTACCTAAAGCACGCATCATGTCATTCATTAGCTGAGCTTGATTTTCTAGCTGATATACAGAGATAGGGAAATCTAGACTGGTGGCGTAACCAGGCAAATCGGGAGCAATGACATTAAATCCAGCCAAAGACATAGAGCACATTAGCACGCTCCATTGCTCTTTCTGCGCAAAGAGTCCATGAAGCAAGAGAATAGGCTCCCCTTGACCAATCTCAAGGTAGTTTATATTTCCACCACCAATAGCTATCGATTTAACCGATGGCTTACATTGATTGCCTTGTTGCTCGGAGTCTGCAATTGCGTTGAGCGTAAAAATACAAAATGTAATAACAAAAATGGCTCGAATGGCATTTCTTTTCAGGACTTGATTCATGATTACGGCATGGCCTATGGACTAATACTCAAACGAATATAAGCTAAAAATACAACTATATGCATAACACCCTGTGCAAATGTTGCTCTTCCCATGGAAATTGTCATGATGCTCAAAATAAAAGTAAGCATCAAAAATATTAGTGACTTCGCATCTAAACCTAAAGTAAGTGTAATGTCAAAAACTACTGAAAGTACAGCCACCACTGGAATAGTTAAGCCCACACTAGCCAAGCCAGACCCTAAGGCCAAATTAAAACTGTTTTGCATCTTATTGTCCATTGCCTGCCGAATTGCTGTAAAGGACTCTGGCAGCAGCACTAAGCAAGCTATTAAAATACCAACTACAGCATGAGGAGCGCCCATCGCATGTACACCTTCCTCAATTTGCGGCGCCAGTTTTTTAGCGATCAAAACTACTGCAGTAAGCGAAATTAACATGGCAATGGCACTAAAGAATGTTCTTTTATTGCTTGGCTTGATATGGGCGTGCGAGTCTTCTTCAGCCTGATTAAAGATGGGCGCTAAAAACATATTTTTATGGCGCACAGTTTGCGCATATACATAAGTGAGATACAAGGCTAAACAGGCAACAGCAGCACCTCTTAATTGCTCTACAGTGTAATTTGGTCCAGGGGTACTAGTGGTGTAAGTTGGCAAAACAAAGGCTAGAGTTGAGGAAGTAATCAACAATCCTAGTGTGATATTAGTGCCATCAGCCTTAAAAATAGTTTCACGATGTTTAATAGCGCCAATTAGTAAGCACACGCCAACGATCCCATTACAAACAATCATGATGGTGGCAAAGATAGAGTCTCTGACAATAGCCTCACTACCTGGCGCTCTAGATAGCAAAATACTTGCGATCAATGCCACCTCAATCACAGTTACTGCAATAGCTAATATGAGTGTTCCGTATGGCTGCCCTACTCGATGCGCAATGATCTCGGCAAAGTAAACAGATGCTAATACGGTCCCAATAAGAACCATCGTCAGTATTAATGTAGTCATCATTATTGAGTCCATTTAGCGATGATGGCCTTGAGCTTTTCTGGGCCTAGCTCGGATAAATATAAATTAAAATCATCGCGTAACTTTGAACCCTTCTTAAACGCAAAGCCCAAATTATCAAAGCCCACTACCTGATAACTGCTGATAACCGGTAAATGTAAAGACTTTTGATAGCTATTCAACATGGCGCTGTCGACAAACACTAAATCTACTGCCCCATTTTGTAGGGCAAGCATTGTCTCTGCATAAGATGGGTACAGCTTAACCTGCTCTAGCGTGTAATACCCTTTTGCCTGCAGCACTGTTTTAACATAGCCATCAAATACAGTTCCAGTAGGGTAGGCAATCGTATATTTTTTGAGCAAAGATAAATCGGTAATTTTGATATTACGATTTTTTAAGCTAATTAACTCCCATGTACTAATCATGTATGGATTAGAAAAGTCCATCGCCTCTTTGCGTTTTTCTGTAATTGAGATACCTGAAAAAGCAACTGCGGCCTGACCACTAGAAACTGCGCCAAGCATACCAAGCCAATCATAGGCCGTCATTTTAAAAGTACAGCCACGAGATAGACAGTAGCCTTCGAAAATCTCATGATCTATGCCAATATATTGATCATTCTTCTCAAAAAGCATAGGCGGAATCGTGGGTGATATTGCAACCTGAATGACCTTGGATGGCGCCTCCTGTGAGCATGAACTCAGGATCAACGCAGATAAAAAGCAAAATATGGCTATACGGATGATTTTCATATTCAGAATTGACTCTAAGAAGTTCATTTGATCTTCACAAGTATTAAGTACTTATTGCATCTGGGTCAATAAAAAACCACCTGAAAAAGGTGGCGCACCTGCATACTCAACCGCCACTCATTAGGTGGGACTCGGCTGGGACTCAACCCCCTCAATTTGCCCGAGGTCCAATTTCTCTTGCAATAGCACCCCTTTGCGACTGGTTAAATATTGGACACCTTTGCCGCCATAGTTTTCAGAATGGGGCTGCCTATCAAGCAACTCAAAAGTATCCCCAGCTAAATACGTATTTTTAATTCCGCTAATGGTGATATCAATTTGCCCCTCTATTACCAAAGCTCTTACCGCGTATGGATGGGAGTGCTTTTCCAGAAAAACTGATCTCTCACCAACAACTAATATAGGTTCTGGAAAGCCTTCCTTTTTGAGCGCATCTAAAAAGATTTCCTGCTTTGTTGACTTTACCGGCACTTAATTGACCTTCTTAATTTCTTTTATAGTATTTTTATCGTCCAATAGAACGATCTTAGGAACATGAGTGGAAACTTCATCATTACTTACCTGGCCATAAGTACAAATAATCAAATGATCACCAACATGTGCCTTACGGGCTGCCGCTCCATTTAAAGAGATGATTCCAGATCCCCGTTTAGCTTTAATAATATAAGTAGAAAAACGTTCACCGTTATTGATGTTGTAGAGCTCAATCTTCTCAAATTCACGCATTTCAGCTGCATCAAGTAAATCCTCATCAATGCCGCATGAGCCTTCATAATGCAAGTCGGCCTCAGTGACAGATGCCCGATGAATTTTTCCCAACAACATAATGCGATTCATACCAACCCTTTAAAAATGAAAAGTCTAGCTTCAACTAGATTATCAAGGACTATTGATCTTTTTCAAACAAGCTTTGGATATATCGTTAAAAACCCCGTTTATACGGGGTTTTTAATCAAACTACTGCAGTTAATTACTTAGCGCGGCTTTTGCTTGCTTTGGCTGTCTGGCCAAATTGACCTTGAGCAGATTTCATGGCGCTATCAACACTTTTCTCAAAATTAGCTAAAGCGTCTTGAGTTGTGGCGCGAGCTTGATCAAAGTTTTGCATCACTGTGTTAAATGCGTTTGTGAATGCGCTGACATACGCCTCCGAACCAGCAGGGGCCTTAGAGCTTGCAGCAGCAACAAAACTCTTTAAATCTTCTTGTGATTGGTCAATAGCGGCTTCTACAGCATCTACCAACTCTTGGTTGCCACGACGTAATACAGCGGCTACTTTTTTCTGGTATTGAGCAACTTGAGCAACGGCCTCTTGTACTTCTGGGCTCTGCAACAGGTCTAAAGCTGCCTTAGCATCTTTACCCTTCATCAGCTCAGCTGCTTTTGCTTGCGCATTGGCCACTGCTAATTGAGCAGCTTCATAATTAATTTCAGCTAATTCTTTTGCGTTTTCAAGGGCTGTTTGGCCTAATGCACGTGCGTTTTCAACGGATTTAGCTTGGTTTTCTGCGAATTGGTTTTTGAACATGATTTTTCCTATAAATGGTTAATTTGTTGCATCGCACCATATTAATCCCTTATTTCTGACAAAACAAGCAAAAAATGCTGCAAAGCAACATAAAGTTGTTTTTATTGGCTTGGGGCGCCCAAAATACCTGACCCTTTACTGTTTATCTTGGTACGTTATAGCCATACTTAAGCAAAATATCTTTGGCTTTAATAGTCTGAATGTACTCGTAGAGATTAATGGCTTCTTGGGGAGCGCCTTTAATCAGCACCATTCTTTGGTTTATTTGCGCATAAAGCGTGTCATTTACAACAAGATAATTTGTCTCTTTAGCAAGCTCAGGGGACTGCGCTAAGGATAAAGCCGTAAAGCCAATATCTGCCGCCCCCGTAGATACAAACATGGTAGCCACCCCAATGTTGTCGCCATAAACCAATTTATCTTTGGCTAAATCCCATAGACCAGCTGCTTTCATATACTCAATGGCGGCTTTGCCATAAGGCGCCAACTCTGGCTTGGCAATTGCTACCTTATTCGCTTTGACGATAGCTTTTAATAATTCCGTCTTTTCATTTACTAACTTAATACCGGATGAGTTTTTGGCGATGATGGCAATTTTGCCGATAGCGTAGACTTTGCCTTCGTTAAGAGTTTTGCCGTTCTTATACAACTCTAAGGGGAAATATTCGTCGGCAGATATAAACAGGCTAAATGGAGCGCCATTCATGATTTGCGTAGTGAAGTTTCCCGATGAGCCATATACCACTCTAAGATCAGGTTTGCCAGTTGCCTTAAATGCTGAGTAAATTTCAGTAAAGGCATCTTTCATATTTGCGGCAACTGCTATAGAAGTGCTTTGACCATAAGAAAACGGGAGGTATAGCGATAAAAATATTGTAAGAGTGTATTTAAATAAGCTCATTGAAGTTGAACACCTAAGATTTGTTTCATACAGTTTACAGATCTTATCCAATAACTTTTACTGCGTCTTGGTGGGCCCTGCGTGACTCGAACACGCGACCAAAAGATTAAGAGTCTTCTGCTCTACCAACTGAGCTAAGAGCCCAAGAACATACATTATCTATTACCTAAAAAAGCATCCGAATTTGGATTGTTACGCCTTTTGGTCAACTAGGCTGGAGTTACTTTTACCTTAGAAACTTCTTTTTAGTGAGTTTTCAAATACTCTATTACCCAATCTGCGTCGCTATCGCTTGGAAAGATTGGGTAATGAACTGCTTCAATTACGCCGCGATTAGCAATCAGCGTTACTCGCTTTAACAACATCATTCCGGCGGCAACAAATGTTGGCATATTAAGTGCCTTCTGAAACTGATATTCATGATCACTTACCACCATAAACGGCAAGTGAAGTCTTTCTACCATCTCTTTTTGATACTCCGTAGATTGCACGCTTAAGCCAATCACTTGGGCACCCAAACCCTGAAGCTCTTGATAGTGATCTCTAAATGAACAGCTTTGCGGCGTACATCCTCTAGCTCCAGGAATTTGATCCCAACCCTCTGGTAGTGCAACATTGGGTTGCCCAGTCATGGGGTAGCAATAAATTACTAATTTGCCTTTAATCGCCCCAAGATCAATGGGCTGTCCATTAGTGGCAGTCAATGAAATTCTAGGAAGCCTCATTCCCCTTAAATGCTGAGTAGAACCATCATCTTTGGGGATGGGTAGATCGGCAGGGAGGCTATTGAAATGAGTCATAAAAATGCAATCCCCAATTGCCCCCGGTCTTAAATTACGCCTTTGGATTTAGGCGATAAAAAACTAATAAGTCATTTCTTTGAATTGGTTCTGCGAGATCGCCCTCAATATCATTTAAAAAGGCTGCAAAGGCTTCAGTATCTTCTAGCGAAGCAGCATCAGCAGCATTTTCCCAAATACCAAAACCTTCAATATTGTTCTGAGCTTGATTTCCAACAATGATGACATCATGAAGATCGGGGTGATGCGCTAAGACTTCCTCTGCAAATAGGTGATAGCGATCGCAGACTTTTTGAAATGAACCAGGCTTAGATTTTAATGATAGGTGGCCAACATGTGACATAGATATGCTTTCAATAAATTGATTATTCGAAATTACTATTATGGTGTTGAATTAAGTACTAATAAATCTCTACTACAGTACAAAAAATTGTGGATCATTTAAGACTGGGATGATTCTTACTAGGCGGATCACTAAATAATCTTCAGTGACTAAAACTTTAGCACAGTCCATTCACTAAGGTTTAATCTTCCATTTTTGTCTTTATCAGCAGCTTCGAAACTCAGATTGGGGATCCCGGCTTTCTGAGCCTCCTCACGGGAGATCTGTCCATCCTTATTTATATCAGCCAATACAAACGAGCTAGGAGGTGGTTTAGTTTTGTTTAACTCAACAGAAGAAGGTGTTTGGGCTCCTCCCACCAAAGGCATTAATAAAACCAATACCATTACAGTTTTCAGAATAGACATGACCACTCCAATAAAGATTCTAAGACAAAAGATGTTATCAGAATATCCGATATAAAACTGTCGGGCACTGGTTTAGTTACCCCTCAGTCGCCTTGGTAATGTTATTTTTTAGCCTTGTACTTTTGAATGGCCTCTTTTAAATCAGCATACTCCTCGCATCCAAAAAGACAGGCCTTATCTAGTCTTGCCAACAACATCTCGGCCCCAGGCAGATCATTGTTCAGCAACTTTAGTTTTCCGTAGTACTCGAGAGCCCCACGATGCTCTGGATCTATTTTTAGTGCGGCTTGATAGTATTTTTCAGCCCCAATTAAATCGGGTGGCTGTTTTTTGCGCAGACTATAGCCTAATAAATTATTCCAATCGGCTGAGCCTGTGTCATTGGCAGCCTGTAATTGCTTCATTGCTTGATCATAGTTATCGGCCTTAATGCTAGCCCTTACTTCGGCTAACCAAGCTGGGTCTGACTTCATGGGCGCGGAATCTGCACCCTGAGATTGCCCAGCCATTGAAAGGAGCAATAGAACCACTGGGAGTATTTTTTTCATGTGCAAGCCTCAAGTTCAGAATATATCGTTTATATACTGATTCATTCATTCACGCTTGAGCAGGACCAAATAAAAAAACCACCTGAAAAAACCATCCGAAGATGGTTTTGGTGCTTTTTGAGACCTAACGGCCGAATCATCCAATGTCAAAGATGTTAGGCCCAGCAGGACCTTAATGAGTATGATCTTGGTTTATCATGGGCATCTTTGGCATTTGAACATCATTGCCATTCATCATTTGGTGATCATTTGCACTCTTGTATCCCAAGATAGTTGGATCGACCATGCCAGCAATCATAGCCACGTGTCCGAATACTAAGAATAAGGCAATACAAATCGCGTGGATCTTTAGCTTGCCCATTTGGTCTAAAGCTCGATTCACCAAACTGAATTCTTGTAAAGCGATCCAGATCAATGGTAATCCCGCAACTACATAACTACCCACAGCGATCGCATCAATAACAGTTCTCCACTCGCCTGCTTTAGTAATAGGAATTACCGCATTAGTCATGATGTAGTAAATAATGCCAATAAAGTAAAGCCCAACAGCAATGCCCGCAAATCGATTGAGGTAATAAATAGCACCATCAAACTTGCGGGTGAAGAGGATATATAGCTCAGTGATTGCCAAAGTCTCAGCCAATATGACTGGGATGGCCATAAAAATAGTTAAATTCCAAGGCTGGTTAACGGCCAACAACTCCATATAGTGAGTCATATTCATTGTATTTCTCCAAAATATAAGCGTGACTAAGTGTCACAAATCAAACCAACTTGTATTACAAAATTAGCTTAAGCTTTTGGAGGTTTGTATATGAAGCTGATCATTGGCTGAAGGACCAATGACGAATATTGTGAAGTGTAATTTCCGGTGAAATCTGTTGCTAGATCCATACTTAGAGGTGGCGCAACAACTAAACCCAAGCAGCACTGGTAACTATCCCCATGACATGACTGATTGATGTTTATATCTTGGGCATTGCCGACCACCTCATTACAGTGATGTGAAAAATGATCAATGCTAACAATGGGGTCTTGATGTTGGCGTACAGACAAATCAATAGGCATCACAGCCGCATGAATCAAGCTGGCAAACAGACTTAGGCAAAGGGCAAGACAAATTCTTCTCATAGTTTCATTCTATGTCAATTTGATCGGCCTGTCGTTTAAAAAGATATTCCTATAATAGGGGTATTAAATTGACTAGCGGGACTTTTATGGCCTGGATCATCACCAAATATCTATTAACAGCAGAAATGGTTGCATTCATCAACGCTCGCTTTGCGTGTGCTGACTCTGTATCAACTACCGTCTGCTAACTTAAAGCGACATTGATATAGCGGACTGCTACTGCGACGATACAAAACAACTTCGCCATCACGCAGATACAGAATGTTAGGGTTAGATGTGTAGTGTGCTGTGAGTAGTCGTAGATGCTTTGCGAGTGTCATTAGCAAAGTTAAACAGCGTGTTGCTAAAGTGCGGAGAGCGTAGATTATTTTTACGCACGCAAAGAGCAAAAGTTTGTACAAGCACACAAGAAAACACCGCAGTCTTTCGACTACGGCGTATATATGGTGGCCCGGGGCGGAATCGAACCATTTCATGAGGAGGTCTAATCCTACCTCTAGACTACTTCCAGCTTAGGTTCAATTTCTTATGCGAAGCGGCGCAATCTCTTAAATAGAGATTAATGAGGCTTTGATAGGGAATACCGACCTCTTCTGAAATTGTTTTAAAGTAACTCACCGAATCCTCATCTAAACGAATCGTAATAGGCTTCTTTAACATTGAAGCATATGGGTTTTTTCGGGCACTAGAAAAATCATATTCTTTACGCATATGTCACCTTTAATAATCTTTTGACTCTTTGGATGTTGCCTTACGAGCCGAAATAATTCGAATAATATTACCTTCACTTCTATAGCAATGGCACACAAGAAGAACGCGCAAAGTATGACTCAGTCCTAGTAAAACAAATCTCTCTTCTTCATCAGAGTGATCAGGATCATCAAGTAACTTCGCATGATCATCGTAAAATACTGACTTTGCCTCTTCAAATGTAATCCCATGCTTTTTGACATTCGCAGTAGCTTTTCTGGGTTCCCATTCAAAACGAGGTGTTGTCATACGTACATTGTACATATGACTTAATCTTTAATCAACCACAAAGTGAATAAGGACTTAAATCTCGAATTAGAGACTTTATTCCCCAGCTCAAAAGAAAATGCCCCGCACAAAGCAAGGCATTATTTGATTTTGGTGGCCCGGGGCGGAATCGAACCA
>Ga0247844_1006145_pt1 | contig 14596 bp, 14 predicted proteins | sample LaCtaG_FD_192421 | JGI IMG/M metagenome (GOLD analysis project Ga0247844, IMG submission 192421) | Freshwater microbial communities from meromictic Lake La Cruz, Castile-La Mancha, Spain - LaCruzMarch201714.5m_1 | ecosystem: Environmental > Aquatic > Freshwater > Lake | place: Spain: Castile-La... | reverse complement strand
AGGAATTTGGTTCTTAGCTATGGCAATTGCTGGAGTTACTGGAGCGATGGTTTCTAATATGACATCACCAAAAGGGGCGGATACCATGACAGCTGTGCAATCTCTGCCAGTATTCTGCCACGCTTTCCAAACCATTGGTATCATGACTTTATGTGCAACAGTGCTTATGATTATCGTAAAACTTTGCATTGATAGATTCATCTATCCAAAAAACAACTAAGGCTAAGCCACTGATTGCGCTGATTAACGCAGATAAAGAAATCTCCTTTGAACTTAAGTTCTTGGGAGATTTCTTTTATTTTAACTCTTAAATAACGCACATTGATAACGCTGAAAATAGCTGATTTACACAGATTTGTCCTCCACCTTCTAGGGGGAGTTAGAGGGGGTATCATTCACATACTGAAAATTCAGGATACACACAGATTTAAACTCTCATAAATCGCTAATATCACTTCTCTAGAGGTTCAACTTCACTTTGCCCTCAGTGAATTGATGAATTAAGATTTTTAAGAGAGTTTGATAGGGTATCCCAAGCTCACTTGCTTTCATTTTCAAGTTTCTAAAATCTCTTTCGTTCACTCTAAAGTTAATCATTTTTTTCTGTTCAACAGTATTTTTTGCAATTTCAGAAAAATATTTTTTTTTCTCATCACTTATTTTTGTAAATTGAATTTCATTCTTTTCAAAAGCCTCTAGCAACTCTTTTTCTTCGTCATCAAATTTCATTCTTTTCAGAACTCCAATTAAAGGGTTTTTTCATATCAAAAACCTCCTATTTTTCTTAATTACTATATTATCACTATACATTGTATATGTCAATAGACATTATGTAGAATACAAAAATCCGAAAGCTCTGTACACTTTCGGATTTCTTATTTTTATGACTGTTTCCCAACCAATCTTACTGGTGTTCCCATTAGAGTGTTATACATAAAAGAACCCTCTTTAAGTTTTACTTCAACCGCTGAATGTTTAACTGCCATAATTGCATTAGCACCTTCTGGCATTACAGATGTTAATATCTCAAAGCCATCTTGTAATGTTTTGCTTTCAGTTTTTCTAAATGTAAATTGGTCATTTGAAATTTTTGTATAAAAATGAGCATATATTAACGTATATACTAATTCAATTTCCATACCTGCTGGTGGAGTTTCAAGAGTAAAAATAAAAGTATCTTTTTGATTATTATTTGACATAATTATCTCCTTACTTTTTAGAATTATGTGTTACAGGGGTTGCTTTTACAGGAAGTGGGGTTGCTTTTTCCATTACACTCGCTGGAACACTATTTTTTAGATATATTGTAAATCCACCACTTCCATTATTTGAGATGCTCATCTCTTTTTGCTGTTCTGCTGTCAGCTGTTTAGGATTAATATCCCACATTGCTCCAGTGATAGGATCAATAACAAATCCAAGCAATCCTACTCCAAAGAAAAATGATGTAACGCCATTTCCAACTAAATATGGTCCACTTGAAATACTTCCATCCCCAAGTGTAAATTCAACTGGTACATACCCCGCCGCTTTAACTTGAACAGTATACACCCCCGCAGTACCAAATCCATTTCCCCCACGTTTCAACGGAAGTGCAGCAGGGCTCGCTCCATCATATAACTCTTCTCCTGAGCTATCGGTAATCGTAATATTTGCCTTAGTTGGCACAGTATTAAGTGTCACATTTTCACTTGTTCCATTCATTAATGTAGCACACCCCGTGAATGCCATCATACTGGCAGCAATCCCGCATACTGCAAAAGTTGTAATAATTTTTTTCATGATTTTCTCCCTCTTATCCTCTGTTAAATTTTTCGTTAAACTGTTGGTCATTCATTACTAAATACATTATCGCTAAAATCAAATTGTAAATTCCTATAATAGCTAGAAAGAAAAGTCCTATTCCTACTAAACACAGTAAGATTGAAATTATCGTCGCCCCTAACATTAATCCACCCTTTTTTGCTTCTCCAAGATAGAAATAATGTATTCCAAATCCCCCTAAAAATAGTGCAAGAATCCCTGCTACAATTTTATTTTTTTCTGTTCCTGAATACGTTGTTGCTGAACTGGTTGTTGTCATAAATGGTCGTCCACACTTTGGGCAACTTACTGCTAATTCTGATACCTCTGTACTGCATGTTGGGCATTGAATTACTTGATTTGTCATGATAATTCTCCTTTGAATTTTAGTTTCTATTATTGGATTTTTTATATGCTTTCCCTATAACCCTTGCAAAAGATTATTGACTGTTTGAGCTGTATCACCTACAGACTGGATTAGATTGGGGCTTGATGTATTACTGCTGTTTGATGTGCTCTGCTGTACATAACACCAGCTTGGAAGGGGAAGATTTTGTAAGCAACACGCTACTATCGCAAAAAACTTTTTATTTATTGCTTGGTTATATTGATAAAGAGTTATAGTTCCTATATATGTTGATGGTTGATAAATAGTAATTATTGCAATATTTTTAGAAATAACTATACTCGCTTTTTGAATAATTGACATTTCAGCATTACTATGATTAATAGAATTTTGATCGTAGAAAAAATATGGTACTGCATTAGGATCAACTAATTGTGCTCTTTTAAGCCACTGGCCATTAGACTGCTCCGAAGTATCTACTATTGTCATACCTGTTGGATTATTATCATGATTGTATTGTGCCAATTGACTTTGCCAATTTGGATTCGTTACTTCTATTTGAATGACTATGGGTTTTAATTGTGTTGTTGTTTGAACAAACTGTGGTACCTGTGTTGTAGTATTTCCATCAGTGGATGTCGATGCACAGCCTGTTAATAGTAACATCATCACCCCTATTATAATTGCTAAGCTTAAAATTGTTTTTTTCAATTTCACAATTCCTTTCTAAACAAATTTATTTATACATTGCTACTTATTTGGAACTTGCACTTCAACACCATATATTTCTTCTGTATGCGTCCCTTTATTTGGAGTGGTTTGTGTAGAACTATTTGATGATGTGGAATTTGTTGTAGTATGATTAGGTGTGCTAACTCTTTTTACTGTTTTTGGAGTAGAATTTATAGCTTTTGTTGGTGTTTTTTGAGGTGCTGCAGACACATTTTCACTACTCTTATTTTGTTGTGGTGGTGCATTCGATACTGAATTTTGCTGTGGTGTAGCTTGTGTAGTATTTGGCGTTGTTGGTGTAGGTTGAGGTGCTGATTGTGTTTGAGGTGTAGGTTGTGGAGCTGGAACACCTGGTTGAAAGTTTTGAGCATTATTTTGAAATTGGGTTAAATCAGAATTATACTGCTGTTGAGATACACTTTTAAAAACAAGTCCATCAACATCAATTGTGTTAGAATTAGATATCGCTATTTTCCCACTGCCTTTTAACCCGCTATTATCTAACGTAAATTTCCCGTTACTTAACATGATACTATCACTACTTGCAGAATTAATGTCAACATTTTCACTATTAAACAAATATAACATACCATTAGCCTTTGCTTGAGCCTGTGTCATATCATTGATACTAACCTGCTGTTGACCAATATTTAATCCTATAAATGTAGAACCACCGCTTGTACTAGAAGGTGCGTTCGTACACTCCCAATATCCATTAAACTTTGAAAGATACGCTGACTGCGTAGTATAAGCTTTAATAAAATCTTGGATATGACTTCTAGATGTTTTCATCAATGTCATATTTCCAAAAAGTCCCATTCCACCACTTAAATACTTTTCAAATCCTTTAGTTGTGTAAGTTAATTGAGCTCCCTCAATATTTAAAAATACGCCATCCGTCGTTGCTGTCATAACATCTGAACTCTGTGATTGCCCTTGTGAAGTCCCGGTTAACGTGACAATTAAATCTTTTGAGCCAGGATTTGGTTTAACTGTCATAGTGACTAAAGTCCCATTTAACGCCCCACCAGAAGTTGTATATTCCCACGTACCTATAAATTTACTGTTTGCTCCACATCCCCCTAATAACAAGCTAATTCCAATAATTAGAATCAATCCAATAATACTTAATTTTCTCATTTCACTCTCCCCACCGATATAGTTTATTTTGTAGTTTTCTCATTCAATTGTTTTAAATTATCACGAATATCTAAGAGAATATATAATACAAAAACTGCAAGTATTAGCCCAATCAAAACCATAACAAAAAATCCTGCCCCTATAAAAAATCCCATTGTACTCATTAATACTATACTCATAATAACGTCAACTATAAATACTACCCCCACAATTACTGTAACAATAATCTCTCCACTTGTAATAATAAAATCTTTAATCTTTTTCATCATTCCTCCTTGAACTTTTTGTGTCTTTTTCTATATATTAAATTAATTCAATATTATTATACCTCTATACCGACGAATTTGTCAATAAGAATTAATTTAATGCAGCATTAAAAAATTTAATGCACTTACGAAAAGTCTTGAATCTATTGGGTTTCCTATATTCAGTTTTGATATTTTATCATCGAATAATTTAAATTTCACAATAATTCTCTATTGGAATATAGGCTATGTTATAGAAGAATGTTGTTATTACCGAAAAAATCATCTGAACTGCTATGTCCTGTCTCCCAAAACGAAGTGAAGCGGAGAAATCTATCGTTTCAAATGAGAAGATCTCTCGGCTACGCTCGAGATGACACCAACAACAATCTTTTTAAACATAGCCTAAGTCCTCTTTCATAACATGAGAGAATCCTACACATAATAAAAGGCTATGTTATAGATAATAGTTGTTTTTCAGCTTGTCATTCCGCACATAGTTGCGGAATCTATGTTTTTTTTATTTAAATTCGTAGATACCGGCATAAAGCCGGTATGACAATCGCTGATAATACTGAGATAATTTCAACAACTATCTTCTGTAACTTAGCTAAATAAAATAGAGCTCTCCAATCTTTTAAATTGGAAAGCTCTATTTTTGATATGAATTTCACTCATTTTTATCTACGTACTATTTCATATTCTTTACTTCATTGATATCCTTCTAAATCTATCAATTTCTGTGATGTCAGCATTCGTTGGCAAAACATAATAAACCTTACTGCTCATAAGCGGCAAACTCTACAATGGTCTTATGCTCCTTTAAAATATTAGAAGCACGAGAGATATTAGTGTCTTTGAGCTTTGCTATAAACTCAATTTGATAGACACCCTCTTTGGCATTGTAACTTCTCATAATGGGTTTGATTTTCTCAACTTGAAACAACTCTTTTATAAGTTCAAAGTTCAAGGGCTCTGTCGTCTTCAAAACAACCATTCTCTGATACATTCCGATATGTTCCTTAGCGAGATACCAATCGATGACAACAATGCCCCATATGAAACCATATAGAACAAATCCTACTGTGTATTCTCCAAGTCCAATATTGACCCCAAGTATTGCAGTTAGCCATATTCCTGCCGCACTACTAAACCCACTCACACGATTTCCTGTCTTGATAAGAGCTCCTGCTCCTAAAAAACCAATTCCTGTGATAATAGCTCCTAAAAGGGTTAATGGATTATTTCCACCAATAGATAACGCCGTGTACGAGAGTGCACACGACCCTGCCGCTACATAGGAGTACGTTCCAAAACCAATAGGTTTGTTTTGATACTGTTTATATATCCCATACGCTAACGTCATCACAAATGTGAGTAATAACTTTTGCAATATGGCATAGTGAAAAATTTCAGTGCCCAAAATTCCCCCTATCGAATATTTTTTACCCTTGCATATTTAAGTAGACTGTTTCTCTGTACAAGTTTAATATTAATAGGAAGTTCAATCTCAACTTCCATGGCATGGTACTTAGCATGAAGCCAACACAGGCCACCAACGTAGAGCTCTTCACCTTTTTTCAAGAAAAATTTCTCTCTCTTCTTATCTAAAACCGTATATCTCTTCTTGCATATATCACATGGAGGAGTCACCTTTTCAGGAGTATATTCACCCTCGATTTTATCCCAATTTTTGCGGTTGAAACTTGAACATTTAACATGGTTTGAGATGATTAATTCTAAAACGCACGTCTCTTCATGACTTGAATACGCAATGACCTTTGCAAGACCACCTATAGCGAGTACATTTTCACGTTTAATTTTCACATCAGAAATTTTTAATTTTGTAGGTGTCAACTTAACCGCGCAATTAGAACACACATGTTCAATCACTCTGTCATGTGCAATAATTCCTGGAGTATCGATAAATTTATAGTCATGGTCTGTAAGTTTTTGCGATACATTTTTCAAAGTTGTACCTGAAAATTTCGAGATGGTTAGGTTTGATTTCCCCCCTAATAAATTTTGAATAAATGAAGATTTTCCTGAGTTTGTTACACCAATAACACTCATTGTGATACTCTTCTCATAGAACTTCTCAATCTTTCTCACCACACCATTAACACCATATTGGTTAATGTTGCTGATAAATGCCATATCGATGATATCAAGCTTATACTCTCTTACACGCTCTTTTACCCATGCCGCAATTTTAGTTGGATGGATTCTTAAAAGGTCAATTTTAGTGATGATTAATATCACCTTCTTTTTCTTTAACATCTCTAAAATAGCCTTATCAAAACTCACTTCAAAATCAAAAACTTCCACAACGTAAAGCACAACTTTTGATTTATCAACAGCTACTTTAACTTCAGTTATGGTCTCCTCACGGTTATTTTGAATTAAAATATTTTGGCTATAATGCTTTAATTTGTAACATCTTTCACAGATTGGATTATGTTCCTCTATCAAGACGTCCTCTCTTATGTATCCTACCTCTTCTTTGTTGCCAATTTGAAATCTAACCCCACAACCAGGGCAATGTGTTTTACTCATTTTTATCTCTCCTTTTCTATAAATGGATGGTGTTTTTCTAATTCCTCTTTCAGCTTTTCACGGCTGACATGTGTATATACCTCTGTTGTTGTAATATGTTCATGTCCGAGTAGCGCTTGTATGTACCTGAGGTCTACTCCCCTATTCATGAGATGCGTGGCAAAACTGTGTCTAAATGTATGCGGTGATACGTGTTTAGAGATGCCAGCACTCTTTGAAACGTCTTCAATAATACGTCTAAGACTTCTATCGCTTAATGGTTCGCCAGTTTGATTCACTACGAGATTTTTTTCTCCAAACCCTTTTAACCTTTTCTGTGTGATAAAGTGGGTTATCCATTCTGAGGCGGTATTGCTGAAAAAGACATCTCTCTGCTTGTCGCCCTTCCCTAATACTCTAATCTCACGGCTTGAAAAGTGAATATCTCCCTCACAAATAGAGAGAAGTTCACTCGCTCGAAGACCACTTGAATAGAGAAGCTCAATGACCATTCGATTGCGAACACCACTGAACTCTTTCACATCAATCTTCTCACGCAATTTATCTATCTCTTCTAAAGTCAATACCGTAGGCAATTTTTTAGAAAATTTCGGTACTACCAGCGTCAGCGTTATATCTTTTTCAACTTCCCTTTGAGAGATTAAATAGTGAAAAAAACTCTTAATGGATGAAATTTTTCGATTAATGCTACGCTTGCTTACGTTTTCATGGTATAAATAGGCTATAAATGACTTGATATGATGTTCTTCAATTGCCCCTAAAGCATCAATCTCTTCATGTGTTTTTAAATACAGAAAAAACTGTCTTAAATCCACATCATAGGCCTTCACCGTATGAAGGGATTTTTGCTTGATATTTTCACTATAATGAAGAAACTCCTGAACCCGTTTTTTCATATACACTTCCTTTTTCGCATCACCCTTTGTAGAATGCTGTAGATAACACCGGTTACCACCATTGAAGGGAGTGTCATTGAGAGCCAATTATTATAGGTCAAAAAGGCATAGTAGAGATAAACTCCAACGCACCATGCTATGACTGCCGCATAGTTTACCTTTATTTTGCTGTGATTTTTTTTCAAGATATAGTAATCTGTAATCACAATGGCAAATAGTGGCGCAAAGAGCGCTCCGATAAATGTTAAAAAATCAATATAACGGGTAAGTGGCAAAAATTGTATCAAAACTGTTCCAATCACTGCCATGGTAAGCGCTGCATATTTTGGAGGAAATTTTCTAAATATGTTGATGAAATCAATCCCTGCTGAGTGGGCATCAATATATGAGCCCGTAATGCTTGAGATAAAGACAATAATTAAAACCAATAGGCCTATTTTGAGTTTTAGTGCCATATCAAATGGGCTATAGGAGTGTGTAATCAACGCAGCAAGTAGCCCTGTTGAAAACATCCAACAACTTCCAATAAAATATCCAATTGTACTATAAAGTGAACCATGCCAACCATTTTTTGAAGACTTTGTAACATCTGAAACCAAAGGTAACCACGAAAATATCATCGAAATGGAGAGTATAACACTTTGACTAAAGGTTATAGTGCCAACCATTTTATACACCGGAATATCTCTTATATGGGACACTATTGCCCCATTAAATATGACCACTAAAACTAAAAGGCATACTATGGCTATTTTATTGAGTTTTCCAATACCAATTTGGCTTCCAAGTAGCACCCAAAAACATATTCCAACACCAATTGAGATACTCCAAAAAGTTTGGTGGTTAAACCCCCATAAACTACTAGAAAGTGAGTTGATTGCACTTCCTGCAATCACTTCGATAACCGCAGTCCAACCAATCAGTTGCACAATATTGAGAAGTGAAAAGAGATACAACCCCACTTTACCATAAGAGAGAGTGGTTGACTCAATGGCTGCGAGTTTTTCACGACTGCCAATATGCCCACATAAGAAAAAAACGCACATTCCCAAAATATGGCCTACAACAATAGCAAAAAGCCCTCTACAAAGTCCTAGAGGTGCCATTAAAGATCCTGTTGATATCTCAGCAATGGTCATAGCACAGACAAACCATATGGAAAAGAAATCTCTTCTTTGTAAAAACTCTCTCACTAGCACTCCTTGATGAAATAAACTATTTAACTCTATTGTACCATAAAATGGCTAAAATTGATATTTGTTCTTTATAATTTATCTCTTAAAATGGGATAATTTTAAAAAAACAGTATAATGGTCCACCAACATCACTTTTCAATATACTATAGCCCTTTACACAATACAATAGAGCGAGTTAGGAAAAATCCTACTCGCTCTTTTAATTATATCTATATGCCATTCATATGAAAAAAATTAAATTTTATGGGCTAAAATATCTAATGTCGTAATAATCTCTGAGTTATCTTGGTTTTTCGGAAGATAAAACACATTTACATCGAGAGTTTCTAATTGCTTAATGACTTTCAATTTTCCTTCATTTATCTCTTTTTTAAGATTTTCCTCTTGAATGATGAGAGCTGACTCCCCCTTTACTAATGCATCAATATAAAGCTCTAGTCCACCATCAATAGACTCAATCATTCTAGGTTTTTTAGGAAGTGTACGCGCTATCTCATCAACCTTTTCTTTTGGAAATGACATCAGTTGCATATGAAGGAGATCATAGTTTTCAAGCTTTTCTAAATCATCCTTCGCCACAATCACCATATTACTCTCCCCTACTTTTTCAATGGTGAGTTCCATATTGGGTCTATATGGGGTTGTCGATACAATAAAATGCACTTTTTCCTCTTTAAGCGCTCTAAAAAGATTCTCTCTTGAATCATAATGAAGTCTTACATGGTCAAATTCACTTTTAAATTTTGCAAAAAATGGTTTAATAAACTCTTCTCCAAATTTATGATGCATTCCAATTACAATACTGCGTCTACCAGAGTTTTCTTTGATTTTTTTTATAGAATTCACAATATTAGGAATTGATTCCATAAAGTGTTCTAGTTGCTGATAAAGCGATTTCCCCGCCTCAGTCAATTCCATTTTTCGACTGCTTCTCTTAATCAGCTCTATTCCTAACTCCTCTTCAAGTCTCTTAATTCTAAGGGATACCCCTCCTTGTGAGATATATAGCTCTTCAGCCGCTTTACTGAAATTTTGATACTTTGACACGTAGTAAAATGCATAAGCATTATTTAAATCCATATTTACCTCCCTATTCAGTTAAATTTTTTTGAGTCTATTTATGTAACAGTCACAGATGTAAATTTACGCGTTTATTACAATAAACCTGCTCTGTTCTATCTACCTTAATTCAACATTTTACAGCCCTTTTTCTTGCTTGATTATTAAAAACTAAAAACAACTTTAATTATTTCAGAGATTATTTTCATAATATATTATTATTCTACCACATTTTTTTAAAATTTCAAATAATTAAATTGATTATTGACATTTTTTTTTATTTAAAGTACTATAGAGTATATCAAATTAATCTGGGAGCTGATAATTCGGCTGAGAGGAGATGGCTTAACATCTCGACCAATAACCTGATCTAGGTAATGCTAGCGTAGGAGAATAGTCGACTTTTTGGCATTCCTCACGGAGTGCCTTTTTTATTTTGTCCATAACACCTAGAGTAACAACGCTACTCTTTAGCCCTCAGCTAACCAGTCCATCTACTGATGAGAAAGGATTTACAATGAAAAAATATTTTGTCATACTTCTACTACCCATTTTTTCCCTTCTTCTATTTTCTCAAGAACGTTTAACCGTTTATATGCCAAGCAATTACTATGCTTGGATCAAATCTCTTCCTACGACGATAGAGTTTGAAAAGGAAAATCACATCACCATTCACTTTGTCAGTTTTGATGGAAGTGGAAAAATTCTCTCTCGCTTAATGTTAGAAAAATCTAATCCTAAAGCCGATGTGGTCATGGGGCTTAGCCAAGTAAGTGTTATACAAGCCAATCAAAATGGCCTTCTTTGCCCCTATTCATCTCCAAACAGTAAACTCATTAGTGAAACGATGAAGCCCTATATTTTAACTTACGCCACCCCATTCGACTTTGGAAACCTTGCTATCCTATACAATCCAACCAAAGTGAAAAACCCTCCAAAAACATTTCAAGAACTCGCCCAAGGTCCCTATTCGTTTATCATGTGTGATCCTCGAACTTCATCTACTGGAGAAGATTTCTTACTTTGGAGCATTGCGGCTCTAGGAGATAATTGGCCGACATTTTGGAAAGAAGCTAAAAAAAATATTCGTTACATCGCCCCAAGTTGGGACTCCGCGTTTGCGCAATTTGAACTAGGGACTGCGCCCATGATGGTGAGTTATGCCTCGGATGAAGCCTACTCCTATTACGCCTACAACACCATTCGCTATAAAGTTATCATCCTAAGTGAAGGAAGCTACCAAGAGGTGGAGTACAACGCCCTAATAAATAAAAAAAATCCCTCTCCTTTAGCGAAAGCCTTTATCGATCTTATGCTTAGCCAATCGGTTCAATCCACCGTTGCCACAAACAACTGGATGATGCCAGCGACATCTGTCCCATTGCCTGACGTATATAAAAAATATTACCCTATCTCAAAGCGAAAACTCTTTCTTTCGCAAGAACAACTAGAACATTCCATAAACTCTTGGATTTCCCAATGGCAATCCATTACACTTTGGTAGGAGGTCATGTGTTTAAATCAAAATCGCTATTGCTTTTTTTTCTGATATGGGCCATTCCCATAGGGGTCTTTGCCATTCACTTTTGTAACTTCTCAAATTTCATCTCCACACTTATTAATGAAGCAACACTTAAAATGACCCTATTTACCCTATATCAAGCTGGTCTATCTACCCTGATAGCCCTTGGCATTGCCATTTTACCAGCGATATATGTGAGCTTCAATCAAAATTTTTTGACTAAACTCCTTAAATCCACACTTTTTATCCCCTTTTTCTTTCCTGTTATCTCGGCAACAACAACTTTTATTCTCATTGGCCATTTTCCCATATTTCAAAATTTGAATTTTCTCTTTTCTCTTAAAGCAATTATTGTGGCCAATGTATTTTTTAATGCCCCTATTTTTATCTATTATATTGGAGAGACCCTTTCAAAAACACCACGTACCCTTCAAGATTTAGCCCATATTGACGGCACAACGCAAACTCTTTTTTTCAGAAAAATTCTACTTCCTTTAGCTACCCCGTCACTATTTCGGGCAGCAATACTTTGTTTTGCGTACTCATTTACCAACTTCGCCATTATTTTAAATCTCGGCGGTCTCAAATTCTCTACTCTTGAAGTCTCTATTGCAACAACACTCTTAGCATCTTATAATTTTTCCACAGCATTCACCTACGGAATTTTACAACTTTTCATCCTATCACTCATTTTCTTACTGCTGCCAAAGCCAAATGGTATTGAACTAGAACTTGAACAAAAAATCATGTTAAAAACCCCTCTATACATATGGGTCGTCTCAATCATTTTTTGCATTTTTGAATTCTCCATCGTTGTTTTATCGCTGCTCTTGGCATTTTTTAATTTTTATACAAACTCATTTTCGATTATGCCGTTACTCTCTTTATTTTCATCAAATTTAAACTCTCAATACCCTGTCATATTAAGTTTTATCATTTCACTTGTTCTCTCATTTATCGCCGCTCTACTCGTGATTGTATTGGTTTATTTTCTCATCAAAACGAGAAATCGCTATACACATTTTCTCCTCTTTTCCACCTTAGGAATATCGAATGCATTCCTCTCAATTTGTTTGATATATTTAAATGTGTTGTATTCTATTCCTGTATCTCCACTACTTTTAATGGGATATATCATTATTGCAACCCCCATCGCATACGCTTTTTTATCCCCACATTTTGAAACTTTTCCACAAAATATTATTGAGAGTGCAAGTTTAAGTGGCGCCTCTCGGTGGCAGACATTTTTCTACATTGAGTGGCCTTTATTAAAACCTCTCTTTATGAGTACACTCCTTCAAATCTTTACCATAATTTTTGGGGAGTTCACTCTCACTTATACCATGCAAATATATTCAGAACTCCCTACGCTGCCTATTACCGGTTATATTCTCTCAAGTGGTCACAATCTCAGTGGGGCTTCAGCATTAAGTGGGCTCTCAATTATTTTTATCGTATGTGTATATTTTATCTCACTTCACATCTCTAATAGAAAAAATTATTAAAAAAAATATAGACAACTTCCTTTTTTGTTGATAAAATATTTTTATGCTGCATAAAAAATTTTAATATATGGCTACGTATAAGAGAACTGTTGTTAGAAAAAGAAAAAATCGTTTTTTACGTCACTTTTGCTTGACCAAAAGTAACCAAAAGTCAAGTCTGCTGAGATTTTACTACTCCAAATTCATTTCGCTAAGATGTTTCGCAAACTCGCTACGCTCAGACAGTGCGAGAAATCTCTGTTCGAAAAGCACGAACGCAACTTCTAAGCTCAATTTCATCTTGTGTAGCGCTCTCTCCTAAATCCTCTCTCATATTATGAAAGAGGACTTATGCTTAACGTAAAATCTCAAGGACGTTTAAAATTCAATAAGAACATTCTTCTTTAACAAAACCAAATTTATTAACAAAGGAGAAATTATGTCAACGCAAACACTCAAACATCCCGTTGGTCTCGTCTACTGTTTTATGACTGAGATGTGGGAAAGATTCAGCTTTTACGGGCTACAAGCACTTCTTTTACTCTACATGGTAAATAAACTCCATTTAGGGTCACAAGGGCCTATTATTTTTGGAGATTACGTCACCTATGTCTATATCACAACCGCTATCGGTGGTATTATTGCAGATAGACTCATCGGCTATCGGCGATGTGTTATGCTTGGGGGAAGCAGTATTGTTGCTGGAAATATTCTACTCACTTTAAGTTTTTTAAATCCCGCTCTTCTCTTCCTCGGTTTAGGATTTATCTCAGCAGGTACCGGACTTTTTAAAGCCAATGTTACTGTTATCGTGGGAAAACTCTATGATGATAGAGAAGCACTTCGTAGCAGTGGATTCGCCTATTTTTATGCAGGTATTAATCTTGGTTCTCTCATAGCTACATTTTTAGTTGGATGGGTCGGACTCTCGTTCGGTTGGAATTGGGGATTTTTACTAGCAGCTATTGGAATGTGTTTTGGTCTTTTCATGTTCACAAAGGGAAGAAAGCATTTTCCTGATGTGGTTGAAAACTATAATCCTATTATCAAGAAAAAATATGCTGGCATCACACTTTGGTACTGGTTGCTCATCGGAATTATTGTTATTGCTCTAATATTCGCTTACATCATCGCACATCCTGTGGCAGCTAATATTGTAACGCTCGCTTCACTGGTTATTCTCGTAGTGTATATTTCAACTTTTTGGAAAAAACTCAATGGTAAAGAGAAAAAAGGGGTCTTTATGATTCTCTTCCTCTCGATTTTCATGGTACTTTTCTGGGGTTTCAACAACCAACAATCTAGTAGCTTTCCAATCTTCATTCAAGACTTTGTAGGTAAAACCATCGGTCATCATGTCTTCCTAACCACAACCATTATGGGGGCATATCTTATCATTTTAACGATACTCAACCCTATCCTTGCTTTTATCTGGCAAAAACTTGCTGGTGTTGGAAAAGAACCCAGCGATGAATTGAAATTTGTTTTAAGTTTACTCTTTTTAGCATTTGGATTTGGTGTCCTTGTCCTCGGTGGGCATACACTGCCTATGAATCTTCGCTGGATTATGTTTTGTTATACCCTTCTTGCCCTTGGGGAACTCTGTATCTCACCTGT